>JAEEGH010003565.1_pt1 | contig 40829 bp, 53 predicted proteins | sample 9134181 | NCBI WGS metagenome assembly JAEEGH01 (sample SAMN16246544, study PRJNA631951) | gut metagenome | biome: gut microbiome; feature: rumen; material: DP-attached | host: Bos | place: Iran: Karaj | collected 2018-10 | reverse complement strand
AGAAAACCGCAAATTTCGGTTGAAGGCCGAAGCATTCAACCGAAATCTGCGGTTGCCACAGCGCCGCTGCGCTGTGAACTTTTCGTTAATTATTTCACTGTCCTCTTGACGGGAAGCGGTTCAATCCGGGCGGGGCGCTTTTTGCGGGGGTCACGAAGCACAGGACAATCAGCCCCGCTTTTCATCCACCTTTTTCAGGAACTTCTCATACTGGATCACAAAGCGTTCGTGGGTGCCTTCGCCCACAAGGCCGAAGGGGTCGGAGACCTTCACTGTAAACACCAGCCGTCTGCGGTCCACCAGGGTCAGCTCCGTCTCACAGGTGACCTTCAGGCCCACCGGCGTGGCCGAAACGTGGCGGACGTCCAGGGCGGTGCCCACGGTTCCCTCGCCGGGCTCCAGATAGGGCACGACGCTTCTCCAGGCGGTCTCCTCGATCAGGGCAATCATAGCCGGCGTGGCGAACACGTCCAGCTCGCCGCTGCCGATGGCCCCGGCGCATTTATCCGGCGTGACGGTCAGTTCGATCTTTCCTTTGATTCCGGTTTGCAGCATATTGCTTCTCCTTTCAACACAATCCCCTTGGGCGGTTTTTGACACCGGTATTATAATATATCCCCGGGAAAAAAGCAACCGCCCAATAAACCCGGAAGGGGTGCGATTTTTCTTGCGATTTTCCAGAATATTTGGTATGATGGTCCCAAGCCATCCAAGCAACGATTGAAATAATTGCCCGACCGGGCGGAAAGAGGAAAAAATATGGAATTATGCGCACGGAAAGACGTTCCTGTGGAACAGACCTGGGATCTCTCCCTGATTTTTGCGGAAGAAAAGCTGATGTGGGAGGCCCTGGACAAGCTGAAGGCCGCGGTCAAGGTCTTCGTGGAAAGCTATGCGGGCAAGCTGAACACCGCGGAGCGGATTGTGGCCTGTCTGGATGAAATGGAGCAGTTCATGCCCATGGTCAGCCGGATCTGGCAGTATGCCGGCCTGGCGGTGGAGACGGACTACACCGACAACAAGCTCCGTGAGCGGGCGGAGAAGGTCAACGATGAGATGACCCGTCTGTTCAAGGACGTGGCCTTTGTGGACAGCGAAATTCTGCTGGCCCCCAAGGCTGAGCTGGAGGCCGCCGTGGAGCAGGCCAAGGGCTGCCGCAGATATTTGAAGGAGCTGCTGGACAAGAAGGCCCACATGCTCTCCCCCGAGACGGAAAAGGCGCTGGCGGCCCTGGGCCGGACCTTCGGCGTGCCCTATGACGTCTACAACACCATGAAGCTGGCGGACATCGCCTTCGATTCCTTTACGGTGGACGGCAAGGAGTACCCCTTGGGCTATTCCCTCTTTGAGGACGACTACGAGTACGACGCCAATACGGCAGTGCGCCGTGCCGCCTTCCGGGCCTTCTCCCACAAGCTGAAGCAGTATGAAAACACCACCGCCGCCGTCTACAACGCCTGCGTCACCCAGGAAAAGACCATGGCGGAGCTCCGAGGCTACAAGGACGTGTTTGAGAGCCTGCTCTTTGAGCAGAAGGTGACCCGGGAGATGTACGACCGACAGATCGACGTGATCACCCGGCGGCTTGCCCCTCACATGCGCCGCTACGCCAGGCTGCTGCAAAAGAAGCTGGGCCTGGAGAAGATGACCTTTGCCGATCTGAAGGTGCCGCTGGACCCGGACTATGATCCCCGGGTTACCATCGAGGAATCCCACCGCTACGTGCGGGAGGGCCTGTCTATTCTGGGCCAGGATTACGTGGATATGATCGACCGGGCCTACAGGGAGCGCTGGATTGACTTTGCCAAAAACGTCGGCAAGTCCACCGGCGGCTTCTGCTCTGACATCTACCGGCAGAACGCTTACATCCTGCTGAACTGGAACGACCGTATGGCGGACGTGTTCACCGTGGCCCATGAGCTGGGACACGCCGGGCAGGCCATGTACAGCGACGCCGCCCAGTCCTATTATGACTGCGAGCCCTCCCGATATCTCATCGAGGCTCCCTCCACCATGAACGAGCTGCTGCTGGCGGAGCATCTTTCCAGGACCAGCCAGGACAAGCGCTTCCGCCGCTGGGTCCTCTCCAGCATGGTCTCCAACACCTACTATCACAACTTTGTCACCCACCTGCGGGAGGCCTGGTATCAGCGGGAGGTCTATAAGATCATCGACCAGGGCGGCAGCGTCAACGCGGAGATCCTCAACGACCTGTTCCGCAAGAACCTGGAGCTGTTCTGGGGCGACGCCGTGGAGCTCACGGAGGGCGCCGAGCTGACCTGGATGCGGCAGCCCCACTACTACATGGGCCTCTACTCCTACACCTACAGCGCTGGCCTCACCGTGGCTACCCAGGCCATGCTGCGCATTCGGCAGGAGGGCGCTCCCGCCGTGGCCGACTGGAAGAATTTCCTGGCCGCTGGCGGCTCCAAAACGCCTCTGGAAATGGCGAAGATCGCGGGCTGCGACGTCAGCACCGACGGCCCCCTGAATGCCACCGTGGACTATATCGGTTCTCTGATCGACGAGATCTGCAAGCTCACCGAGGAAATCGACGGCATTTGCCTGTAACGGGCAGCCGATGTCGCGCATACAGAGCCTATGGAACAGAAAATCAAACGCAAAAAGAAAAAATGGATTCTCCTGGGCATTGTCGCCGTCCTGGTGATTGGAATTCTGATCGTCTTTCCGCCCAGCCTCGGAAAGCTGCCGGAACGGGGAACCCCCAACGGCCTGGCGGAGCGGACCCAGGTGGAGACCGACGACGGAAGCCTGGAGATCATGCTGCTGTCGGACGACGTGAGCAACCCGGTTCTTCTGGTCTGCGGCGGCGGCCCGGGGATTCCCCAGTACCTTCTGGAGGATCTCTATCCCTCTGCCCTGCCGGAGCTGTTCACCGTCTGCTATTGGAGTTACCGGGGCACCGGCGCCTCCTTCCGCTCCGATACAGTGGCCGGGGACATGACCACGGAGCGGTACATGAAGGACGCCCTGGCCGTCACGGATTACCTGCGGGAGCGCTTTTTCCAGGATAAAATCTTCCTCATGGGCCATTCCTTCGGGTCCTATCTGGCCCTGAAAACCGCCCAGGCCTGGCCGGAGCGCTACAGGTGCTATATCGGCATGTCTCAGACCGTGGCGCAAAAGCAGTCCGAGCTTCTGGCCTTCGACTACATGAAGGAGCAGTATGCCCAAAAGGGCGATACCGGTATGGTGGAGAAGTTTGACAAGTATGACATTCGCAGCTCCCAGGCGGACTATGAAGCCTATTTCTCCTCCGGTCTGCGGGACGAGGCCATGCACCAACTGGGGGTGGGGACCACAAGGGAGATGCGCTCCGTAATCAGCGGCATCTTCTTCCCCAGTCTCCGCTGCACGGCCTTCACCCAGATCGAGCGGCTCAATATCTGGCGGGGAAAGTCCCTGTCCAGGAAATTCCCCGTGGCAAAGGACGCCAACAGCTTCAACGCCTTTGAGGCCGTCCCCAGCCTGGAAATCCCCGCGTATTTCATTGCCGGAGTGTACGACTACACCTGCTGCTATTCCATGCAGCAGGAATACTACGAGGCCCTGGACGCGCCCCAAAAGCAGTTCTATGTCTTCGAAAATTCCGCCCACAGCCCCGTCTATGAGGAATACGAGGAAGCCAGGCGGGTTCTGACGGAGATTCTGGAAAAACACGGAGCGTGAAATATTTGAAATCTGCGTCAGCCGAGGGGAGGATACACCGTGAAGCTGGATAATACCGAAATCCGAACCGTGCAGGGGGATATTACGAAAATCAGCTCCGTTGCCGCCATCGTGAACGCTGCCAACAACTCTCTGCTGGGGGGCGGCGGCGTGGACGGGGCCATCCACCGGGCCGCCGGGCCGGAGCTGCTGGCGGAGTGCCGGACCCTCCATGGCTGCGAGACCGGACAAGCCAAGTTGACCGGTGCCTATTGCCTGCCCTGCAAGTACGTCATTCACACCGTGGGCCCCGTCTGGCGAGGCGGGGGCAGGAACGAGCCGGCGCTGCTGGCCGCCTGCTATCGGAACGCTTTGGAGCTTGCCCTGGACCATGGGATTCGCTCCGTGGCCTTTCCCTCCATTTCCACGGGGGCCTATGCCTATCCCCTGGACCGGGCGGCAAAAATCGCGGTTGAGACCGTTCTTGAATTTGTTAAAAGCAATCCCAACGCCTTGGATGAGGTACTGTGGGTGCTGTTTGACGCAAAAACAAAGGCGGTCTACGACGCCGCGCTGACGGGAGAATTGCAGGAATAATGGACATCACGGGAATTGATTATTTAGGCTTGGACCGGGTGCTGAAACGGGGCACTGGGACGGTTCTCGCGGAATCGGAGGATTTCATGCTGGTCCGGGACAGCGTCAGTGGAGCCTGTCTGCTGGCCTGTGAGGACGTGCAGCGGGGCCTTCCCCTGCTGGACCGCTTCGTTGGCCCGGACTGTAAGCTGCTGATGGTGTCTGATTACGCCCTGGGGCAAGCCGCCTATGGGCGGTACGGGTTTTCCGGAAAACTGGAATGTTACCAGGTGGCCTACTACGGCGAAAAGCCCCGGGTGAGCGCCGAGCTGTCTGTCAGAACGGCAGAAGAGAGGGACCTGAAGCTGCTGGCAGAGCACTATCAAATGATCAGTGAAGAGGAGCTGGCGGCGGTGGTCCGGCGGCGGTCGATCCTGCTGGGCTGTTATCAGGGCCGCCCGGTGGGCTTCATCGGCGAGCATCTGGAGGGAAGCATGGGCCTGCTGTACGTCTTCCCGGAATACCGGCGCAGAGGCTTTGGGGCTGCCCTGCAAACCCATTTCATCGCCCGGACCCTGGAGGCGGGCTTCATCCCCTTCGGCCAGGTGGAAAAAGACAACCTGAATTCCCAGCGCCTGCAAAAGAAGCTGGGGATGACCCAATCGGACAATTTGATTGTCTGGATGTGGAAATAGAAAACATTATATGGAGAACCAGATGAATACCGAGATTGCAAGTTTTTTTGCCCTGTTTTTTGATGTAGCACCGAATGCGGTCCAAACCCTCGACACAAGCCGGGGGGTGGATGACTTCCGGGCGGCCTTTATCGTAGAGACAGAGGAGGGAAAAAAGTATGTACTGAAACTTGCTGAAAATGATTTCACTTTTCCGGAGAAAATTAATGTATGGAGACGGACGGCGGAGGAATATCGAAAGCTTGGTTATTACTGCCCGGAGATCCACCCGGACAAAACAGGTTCCTTCCCCCTTGTGGATTATGCCGGGCACAGGTGCACAGCATACGCCGAAGACTTTGCTCCCTTTCGACCCGCACAGAACCGGTTTTCCGAAGATGACGCGCATAACCGGGCTCTGTATGACAGCTATCAGCGGGACATTTGGAAGATGACAGCCCGGATTGCTGCCCTGCGCCTGGATTACACAGAATATCCGTCGGCCTACTGTCTGTTTGAAACCTTCTGCCCCAGCGACAAAACTGACGAGGTCCTGGAAAACGCCCTGGCCTGGAAGAAATATGCAAATACGCTCTCCCAGGAATTCCACGGACAGGTGGAGCGGATCTGGCGTCTTTGGACGGAGAACCGGACAGCCCTGGAGCCGCTCTACAAACAGCTTCCCACCTCCGTGTTTCAGGCTGATCTCAACCCCTCCAATATTCTCCTGGACGATGCCGGCCGATTTGTGGGCGTGTATGATTTCAATCTCTGTGGCAGGGACGTCTTTCTCAACTACCTGATGCGAGAAATTTTTGATGATTTTCAGAGAGAAATCTCCATGATCTGCGACGCACTGAAGACCGCAAAGGAGGATTACTGCTTTTCAGCGCCGGAAAAGGATGTCGCGCTGATGCTCTATCGCTGTCTGAAGCCTTTGTCGTTCATCCGGGTCGACGCTCTGAAGAATCTGGGCACTGATCGAGAAGCAATCGGCGCGTTCTTGGATGAAACGGAGCATTACCTTACCGCGGAAATCAATTTCAGAGAATTCATGGAATAGATAGCTGCATAAATACCGTAGAAAACAGGCTGATCCATAGGATCGGCCTGTTTTTCGACTCTTAGTCGAAAAATGCTTGACAAATCCAGATCGGCGTTGTAATATAAAACCGACCAATAGTCGAAAAGAGGGATGAACATGAAAAAAGGCGAACGGAGGAAGAAGGAGCTGCTGGAGATTGCCTACCGGTTGTTCCTGCAAAAGGGCTACGAGGAGACCAGCGTGGACGCCATCATTGAGGAGGCGGGCATCGCCAAGGGAACCTATTACTATTACTTTGAGACCAAGGAGCAGATGCTGGAGGAAGTGATCGGAATGATGATCGAGGCGGAGACGGAGGCGGCCAGGCAGGTGCTGCAGTCCCCCCTCCCGGTGCCCCAGAAGATCATCGGCATTATCGCCTCTCTGCGGCCCTCCCGGGAGGAGGCTCCCATCGAGGGAGCGCTGATGCGGCCGGAAAACGTGCTGATGCACCGAAAAATCCTCCAAAAGCTGTCGGACGCGGTGACGCCCCTGCTGGCCCGGGCGGTGGAGGAGGGGATCGCCCAGGGCATTTTTGCCTGCGACAATATCGCCGAGCGGGTGCGGATGCTGCTGGTGGTCAGCAACGAGACCTTCGATCAGGGCCGGTTCACGGAGCGGGACGTAGCGGTATTCATCGATATGGCGGAGAAGCTGTTTGGTGCCAAGCCCGGCACCATGGACTTCATCCGGGAACTGATCCGATAGGGCGCGCAAATGAAAGAAAACAGAAATTTCCGGAAATTTCTTCTCCTCTGGTCCGGGGAGCTGATTTCCGCCATCGGCGGCGGGCTGACCAGCTTCGGCCTGGGCGTCTATATCTTCCGGCAGACGGGGAGCGCCGCCAGCATGGCCCTGGTTACCCTCCTGGGCTTCCTGCCCATCCTGCTGCTCTCCGTGCCCGCCGGGGTTTTGGCGGACCGGTACGACAGGCGGCTTTTGATGATGATCGGGGACGGCTGCTCCGCCCTGGGCGTCCTATATATCCTGCTCTGCATGCTGGGCGGCGGCGCAACCCTGCCCCAGATATGCGTCGGAGTGTTTGTCAGTGCCGTATGCTCGGCGCTTCTGGAGCCCTCCTTCCGGGCCACCATCACAGACCTGCTGACCAAGGAGGAATATTCCAAGGCCAGCGGCCTGGTTTCCCTGGCCGGCAGCGCCCGATACCTGTTCTCCCCCATTTTGGCCGGCTTTCTGCTGACGCTCGGCGACATCAAGCTGCTGCTGATTATCGACATCTGCACCTTTTTCCTGACGATCATCGGCGCCGCGGTAGTGCGGAAGGGCATGGGCACGCAGGCGCCGGAACGGAGAGAAGCCTTCTTCCAAAGCATGAAGGCGGGCTGGCGCGTCCTCCGGGCAAAGAAGGGGATCCTGCTTCTGGTGGCGGTGTCCTCTGGGATTACCCTCTTTATGGGGGTGCTTCAAATTCTGGCGGAACCCCGGATCCTCTCCTTTGCCGACGCCAAAACTCTGGGCACTGCGGAGACGATCTGCGCCTGCGGCATGCTGGTCGGCAGCGTCATTTTGGGGGTCAGGGGGGTGAAACGCCGCTATGTCCGAACCCTTGCCCTGTCCCTGATGGCAGCGGGAATCTTCATGCTGGGCTTCGGCCTGTTTGAGCGTATCGCCCTCCTGTGCGTCTTCGGCTTCCTGTTTTTTGCCATGCTGCCTTTTGCCAACAACTGTCTGGACTATCTGATCCGGACGAATATCCCGGAGTCCGCCCAGGGCAGGGCCTGGGGGCTGATCGGCTTCCTGTCCCAGCTGGGCTATGCGGCGGCCTACGCCATATCCGGCACAGCGGCAGACGTCCTGGGCCGGATCGGAGACCGGGGTGTGGGACAGGGTGCCGCCCTTGTGATTCTGACTGCGGGAATCTGCCTCACGGTCACCGCGGCCATGCTCCTGCTGCCCAAAAGCATTCGAAACCTGGAACATATAAATCAATCGGAGGAAATCTGACATGACTGCGCAAGAAACAAAAGCCTATCGCTACAGGCCGGTGCTGTTTTTCTCCCTGGCCTATCTCTTCACCTGGATCTTCTGGATCCCGGCCATCTTTACACCGGAGAACCTGGGCGCGGGCCTTATGATGATCGGCCTCATCGCGCCTGCGGTGGTGTCCACCGTGTTCATTCTCGTTTCCGGCTCCCCCGCCCTGAAACGGGATTTGAAAAACAAGCTCATCGGCTTCTACAAGGTGAAGTGGCCTAACGTACTGCTGGGGATTCTGGTGTTTGCCGCCGTGGTGGCGGCCTCCATTCTTCTGTCTTTGCTGTTCGGCCAGTCTCTGGAGCAGTTTTCCTTCACGGAGGACTTTTCCTTCACCGGTGTGGGCATCGGCAGCGCCCTGATTACCGTGACCCTGGCCTCCATTATTGAAGAGGTGGGCTGGAAGGGCTACTGTGAGGACTCCATCGGCAATTACATGAATTGGTTCTGGGAGTCCATGATCTTCGGCGCCCTGTGGTCCCTGTGGCACCTGCCCCTGATCTTCATTCAGGGCACCTACCAGGCGGGGCTGATGGTCAACCCTCTGTACGTGGTGAATTTCTTTGTCAGCGGCATCCCCCTGGGCTTCATCATCACCTGGGTCTATCTGGTCAGCGACCGGAGCATCCTGGCCTGCATGATCTTCCATCTGGTGGTGAACTTCCTCCAGGAGAAGATCGCCATGACCCCGGAGACCAAGTGCGTGGAGACTATCGTGGTCACGCTCGCCGCGGCTGTCATCGTGCTGGCAAACCGGGAGATGTTCTTCAGCACCGACCACGTGGGCAGACTGCTGGACACGATCTCCGGCGAGGAGCAAAAAGAATTGGAGGGAGCATAATGAAATACAGACAGACAATCACCCTGAAAAACAGGAAGGAGGCCCTGCTCCGAAACGGAGATTATGCCGACGGCGCGGCAGTGTTTGAGAACTTCAATCAGACCCACGCCGAGACGGACTTTCTGCTGTCCTATCCCGACGAAAACAGCTATGACCCGGATCAGGAGGCAGAATTCCTGAAGAAGAAAACCGAGAGCCCCAATGAGATCGAGATTGTCGCGCTGGTGGACGGCAGAGTGGCCGGAACAGCGGGGATCGAGGCGGTGGGGACGAAGTACAAGCTGCGGCACCGGGCGGAGTTCGGCATCAGCATTCTGAAGGAATACTGGGGGCTGGGCTTGGGCAGGGCACTGGCGGAGGCCTGCATCCGCTGCGCCAGGGAGGCGGGCTTCACCCAACTGGAGCTGAACGTGGTGGCGGAAAACCAACGGGCCGTGGCCCTGTACCAATCCCTGGGCTTTGTGGAATTTGGCCGGAATCCCCGGGGCTTCAACTCCAGGACCGTCGGCTACCAGGAGCTGATCGATATGCGGCTGGAGCTGGAAAAAGGAGGCGCTTGAACTATGGGCTATCGCGTGATCGACAAGGAAAGTTATTATCGCAAGGGGGTGTTCCGCCACTTCTCGGAGGACTGCAAGTGTTCCTGCTCCATGACCGCCCGGATCGACGTGACGGAGCTGGCCGCGTATTCCAGGCAGACGGGCACCAGGTTTTACATCAACTTCCTGTACCTGCTCTCCAAGGTAATCAATTCCCGGGACGACTACAAAATGGGCTATCTCTGGCAGACCGACGAGCTGATCTGCTACGATGTGATGAATCCCACCCAGTACGTCTTCCACGAGGACACGGAAACCTGCACGCCGGTCTACACCGCCTACGATCCGGACTATGCCGCCTTCTACGCCAACGCCCTGCGGGACGTGGAGGAGGCGAAGAAGACCCGGGAATACGGGCTGGATATGGCCAATCATCCCAACTGGTTTGACGCATCCTATATTTCCTGGCTTTCCTACGATTCCCTGAACATTGAACTGCCGGACGGCTATTTATACTTTGCGCCCATTGTCAACTGGGGCAGGTACCGGGAGGAAAACGGCCGTCTGCTTATGCCCGTCAGCGTCCGGCTGAACCATGCCATCGCGGACGGCTACCTGGTGGCAAAGGTGTTTCGCCTGCTGGAGCGGGAAATCGCCGCCTTTATGAAAAAGTAAATCCGTGAACCGCCTGCCGAAAACCTCTTTTTCCCCGAAGGATAAAAGAGGTTTTCGGTTGTTTTTCAGTCTCAGGTATTGTATAATGGAATCAGGTTTCAGCGTCGTGTTACCGGGAGGCGAAGCAAATGAACAAGACAGTTTCCAAAGTCGGCGCGGCTGTCGTAACCGTGACCGTGTTTCTGTTTGCGGTCTGTATGCTGGTGGATTTCACCTTTGGCTCTTACCTGGTCTGCATGGGGCTGCCCCTGGGCTTCGTGTTGATGACCGCGGGCTTCCATCAGGAAAGCCCCGCGGATCGGCGTGTGGCCGCAACCGCAGGGCTGGCGCTGGCCGCGATTTACGCGACCCTGATTCTGTTGGTGTATTTCGCTCAGACCACCAGCGTACGGCTGGAGGCGCTGAACGACCAGGCGGCCCGGGTTCTGGATTATCGGCGGGGCGGCCTGCTGTTCAATTATGATTTGCTGGGCTACGGCATTATGGCCCTCTCCACTTTTTTCACCGGTCTTTCCATGGAGGCGGCCTGCAAGCCGGACAAATGGCTGAAGGCCCTCATGATGATCCACGGCGTGTTCTTCCTGAGCTGCTTTGTCATGCCGATGACCGGCATGTTTACCGGCATGGCGGAGGGAGACGGCGGAAACGGCGGGACGGTGGCCCTGCTGTTCTGGTGCGTCTATTTCCTGCCGGTGGGCGCACTGGCTTATCGACACTTTCAAAGGGAAAGCTGAGACGCAGCATTACCGTCCTTGAAAGAGCGGCGCGTACCGAAGAGAAAAAGCCGTACAAAAGGAACGCGACGCGCCCTTACAGCCCTTCCTCCCGGACGAAGGCGTAGAAGGAGTCCTCCGCGCTGCGATCCTGGGGCCGGATCGTGCCAACCGGCATGGCGTAGAACATGGCTTCCTCCACGCCGTCGAGGCCGAAGGCCCGATTGCAGATTTCGGGGTCAACCGCGGCGATCGCGCAGCCGCCCAGCCCGATGGACGTGGCAGCCAGATAGAGATTTTCCGTAACGTGGCCGCTGTCCATCAGGATCGGTGCGTGGGCCCAAATTCCGTAACGCCATTCCGCGCGGTAAAACACACAGCTGTAGTAAAAGACGGCGTTTGCCTTGTCGGCCCAGCGCTGCTCACACAGAGAGTCGGAGATCAGCTGACCCAGTTCATCCGGCGCCCCGAGGAATTCCAGCCGGTGCGTCATTGGCAGATAGTGATACAGGCCGTCCGCCAGACCCTCCACGTTTTGCAGCGCGAGATAGCACTCAAAGGGATGCCTTGCGCCGCCGCTGGGCACGGTTCGCAGGGTCGCGTAGGACTTTCCGCGGATGGACTGGACGCCCTGGCTGCACCAAAGCAAATAGGAGAGCTGCAAAAGCGGTATCTGCTCCCGGGTGAAAACGCGGTGGCTGCGCCGGGTGTTGATGACGTGCAGAAAATCGTTGTCAATTTGCAGATTTTCAAAGCATGTGGGCAGGGCGATGGACGCTTCCCGCATGGGCGCCTTTGCCAAGGGCGGCTGAGGCAGCTTGCGCTCCTGATCGCTGGCATAGTCCTCGTCCACATCGGCGTCGTCACCGAACTTCGTAATGAAGGATCTGCCCAGGCGGATTCTTTCCCGGATTGCTTCCTCGTTCATTTTATGTTGTCCCTCCTTTTGACATCAAAGCGATACGTTCTTTCGAGAAGATTGACGCCACGATTATACCATACAGAGCTCCTGCCTGCAAGAAGCTTGTTTCAGCCGCAGTCTGCGCCCGCGGGCAGGGATCACAACGTAATATCCGGGTTTGACGCGAACGACCGGAAAGGAGTATGCAATATGGATTGGTTGGAGCTCATGCGGGCGCGGCATTCGGTGCGGCGCTTTCTGGACAAGCCCCTGGAAGGCGCGGCGGTGGAAGCCATTCAGGCGGAGATCGACGCCTGCAACCGGGAGAGCGGGCTGCACATTCAGCTTATTTTGAATGAGCCGGAGGCCTTCCGGGCGGAAAAGGCCCACTACGGCAGCTTTGAGGGCTGCAAGAACTACCTGGCCCTGGTGGGTCCCAAGGACAGGGACGAGGCCGTGGGCTACTACGGCCAGCGGATTGTGCTGGCGGCCCAGGCGGCGGGGGTCAATTCCTGCTGGGTGGCCCTGACCTACAAGAAGGGCAAGGCAAAAATAGAAATCCCCGCCGGGGAAACCAACTATATGGTCATTGCCCTGGGCTATGGCAAGACCCAGGGCAGCCCTCGAAAATCCAAAACCCCGGAGCAGATCAGCGACGTCACCGACGCTTCTCCCGACTGGTATCGCAGGGGGCTGGAGGCGGTGCTGCTGGCCCCCACGGCCATCAATCAGCAGCGCTTCCGCTTCTCCCTGGAGGGAGACAAGGTCCGGGCCAGGCGTCTGTTCGGCCCCTGTACCAAGGTGGACCTGGGTATTGCGAAGCTCCATTTTGAGCTGGGCTCCGGCAGAGGTCCGGACCTGTGGGCAAAGTGAGGGTCTGGCATGATTCGTAAGCTTGAGAAGCTCTCGGCGGCACAGCTGGACAGGGTTCGGGCCGTCATCGGGGAGGCCTTTGTCTCCAACGAGCTCTTTCACAACTGGGGGCCCGAAGCCCAGCGGCGCGGCGACGTGCTGAAATATATGTCCGTCTACGTGGACTACGTGTATCGGGCGGGGGAGCTGTACGCCAACGAGGACCTGACCGGCTTTATCGGGCTGGAGGATTCCGCCCGCGCGCCGGTCCTTCCCCGGGTAAAAATGATCTGCAGGCTCTTTGCCGCCCTGCCCTTCCGGAGAATCCGGAGCCTTCTGGGCTATGTGAAGCAGATCAGCAAATCCAATGCGCGGTACGCGAAGCGGCGGCATCTGGACGCGCTGATGGTCTGCGTGGACAGAGACCGCCAGGGGCAGGGAATCGCCTCGGGGTTGATCCGCTTTGCCCAGGCGGAGGCCGACCGGCTGGGCCTGCCCCTGCTGTTTGACACGGATATGAAGGCTTACGCGGATATGTACCAACATTTCGGCTGCGAGCTGTACAACAGGGTAACTGCGGAGAACGGCGTCACGCGCTACAGCCTGTGCTGGGAAAAAGGCGCGGCAGCGCCGGAGAACTGAACAAAATTATTTACAGGAGGATTGTACAATGAAAACTTTAGTAGCCTATTTTTCCGCCAGCGGCGTGACTGCGAAGGCAGCAAAAACTCTGGCAGAGGCCGCCGGAGCGGACCTGTTTGAGATTGTCCCCGAGACGCCCTATACCAAGGCGGACCTGAACTGGATGGACAAGAAGAGTCGTTCCACCCTGGAAATGAAGGATCGGGCCTGCCGTCCCGGGATCGCATCAAGCGTCACGGATATGGCCCAATATCAGCGGGTGTTTGTGGGATTCCCGGTGTGGTGGTATCGGGAGCCCTCTATCATCGACACTTTTTTGGAGCGCTATGACTTTTCCGGCAAGACGCTGATTCCTTTCTGCACCTCCGGCGGCAGCGATTTGGGTGAGAGTGCGGAAAATTTCCGTGCGCTGGCTCCCGGGGCCGAGGTTTTGGAAGGTAAACGGCTGACGCATCGGGATTCGTCGGTCAGTTTGAAAGCATGGATTGAGACCCTTTGAGTGTACCATGCCGCCGGAGTCGGTCCCCGGTCCACATTGAAACAACGCTGCACAAGCAGCAGTAAATAAAGGAGGTATTTCTATGAACGAGAAGGAAATCATTTTGGAGGCCATGCAAAAGGCCGGAGAGCCTCTCAACGCCGGGAAAATCGCGGAGCTGACGGGGCTGGACAGAAAAGTCGTGGACAAGGCCATGGCGGACATGAAAAAGGAGGGCGCCATTGTCTCACCCGTCCGCTGTAAGTGGGAACCCGCCGTTAAATAAAAAAGTGCAAAAAACGTCTTGACTCTCACACTGTGGCAGGCATTACAATGACCGTGAGCTCAACAGAAATCAGCAACAGGAGGTACCGCCATGCTGAAAATCGGTGAATTTTCAAAACTGTCCAGAGTCAGTGTCAGGATGCTTCGCCACTACGACGAGATCGGCCTGCTGAAGCCCGCCGAGATCGACCGCTTCACGGATTACCGCTATTACCGGGAGGACCAGCTCCCCAGGGCAGGCAGGATTGCCGCCCTGAAGGAACTGGGGTTTTCCCTGGCGGATATTGTGAAAATCCTGGAGGTCTACGGCGACCGGGAGCAGATGGAAGCGTTCTTTTCCGTCCGGCAGCGGGAGCTGGAGGCCCTGTCTGCGGAGACGGCCCGCAAGCTGGCACTTCTGGACGCAGCCCGAAAACGGCTGAGAAAGGAAGAAAACATGAACTATAACGTCACCATCAAAACCATTCCCGAACGCTACGCCGCCACCGTCCAAATGACTATTCCCCACTACGAGGACGAGGGAATGGTCTGGGGCATCCTGCTCCAGGAGACCTGCCGGATGAACCTGGCGGAGGCGGACCCCTGCCTCTGCGCCGTGTCTTTCTTTGACCAGGAGTACAAGGAGGAGAACGTGGAGCTGATGGCCTGGAAAACGGTGAAGGGACAGTATCCCGACACGGAGCACGTAAAGTTCCGCACTCTCCCGGCGGAAACCGTGGCAAGCTGCACCTACAAGGGCAGCTACACCCTGATTACGGAGGTCTATGCCGCCGTGATTTCCTGGATGGAGGCCAACGGCTACGAGCCGGCGGGCCCTATGTTCAACATCTATCACGTCAGCCCCCACGAGACCCAAAACCCGGATGAATTCGTAACGGAGGTCTGTTATCCGGTGAAAAAGAAATAACGGGTCATCTATTCCTGAAAACCTCTTTTGCCTGCGCGCGGCAAAAGAGGTTTTTCTTGCGCCGGGGGGCAGTACATGGTATAATCCTCCCAGAAACATTTTTACAGGAGGTAAACAACATGAAAATCGGAAAAATCGTCGGCAAAATCGCCCTTGGCGCCCTGGTGGCCAGCCTGATTCCCTATCGGATTCGGTCTGACAAGGAGACCGGAACCTGTGAGCTGCGCAGCCTGCTGTGGGGTGTGAAGAAAACGCCGGGCGAGGAAAAAAACAGCTACACTGTTTCGATTCCCGGATCCGCGTTGAATTCCAAAGAGGAAGAACCGGAAGCCTCCCCTGCGGAGCCCGCTGTGGAGGAGTCTGCGGAAGCGCCCGCCGAGGAGGCCGAAGCACCTGCCGCGGAACCGGAGGTCTGAGCGGGCATACCCGGGAAAGACGGCATGGAAACCACAAACAGAATAAGACTGCAAAAATGAGCATTAGCTACGAGAAATTGACGGAAGCCAAGCTGAAACCCTTTGTCGCCCTGCGGATCACCCAGCTGCGGGAGGAGGGGGCGACGGAGGAGCTGGACTTGGCTCCGGCCCTGCGGGACTATTATCACCGACACCTGGCGGACGGGAGCTTTGTCTCCTGGCTGGCGGTGGAGGACGGCAGGATTATCGGCACCAGCGGAATGTCCATCGTGGAGAAGCCGCCCTGGTTCGGGTGTCCCTCCGGCAGGATTGGCCTGCTTTCCTCAATGTACACTGACCCGAACTACCGCCGCCGGGGGATTGCTAAGGCGCTTCTGGGCAGGGTGGTGGAGGAAGCCCGGGGGCAGGGCTGCGGCGTCGTGCAGATAACCGCCTCGGATATGGGCGTCCTGCTGTATGCGGATTTCGGATTTGAGAAAAACGGGAATTTCATGCAGTACAGGCTGTGAGAAAAAAGACTTGACAAGTAACCGATCGGTAACTATAATGTGGTTACCGATCGGTTACTTTATCTTTCCTGGGTTTACAGGTTGCAATCCCAGCAAGAGGTGTTGTAAAATGAGAAAGAAGAGAATTCGCAGGATGATTTTGATTGCTTTGGGCATTGCCGCCGCGGTTCTTGCCGTTGATTTCTTCACGGTTCGGAATCAGGCTCTGAAACGCTTTGCCGTCTATCAGGCCAAGGCGAAATCCATTACGACCTCCTTCGGAAAAATCAGTTATATTGACGAGGGGGAAGGCGAGCCCTTCCTGGTTGTTCACGGGATTACCGGGGGCTATGATCAGGGCTTTGACGTAATGGGCGGCCGCACAGCCGATTACCGGGTCATTGCTCCGTCGAGATTTGGCTACCCGGGATCGGATATGCCGGAAAATGCCACAGTGGATATGCAGGCGGAGGCCTTTGCGGAGCTTCTGGATCGGCTGGGCGTCGAGAAAGCCTTTGTGGCCGCCACCAGCGCCGGCGGGACTGTTGCCCAGCGATTCGCCCTGCTGCATCCGGAGCGGTGCAAGGGGCTCATTCTCTACTGCTCTGGCTATCCCGCCCCGGAGAAGCCGGACAAGCCCGCCTCGGGGATGGCTGGCCCGCCGGCCATTTTCTGCAATGATTTTGCCATGTGGCTCATCAGCCCCCTGTTCAAGCCCCTTATGGGCATGGACAGGGACGTGATTACCCAGATTATGCCTATGGCGGAACGAAAGGCGGGGGTGGTCTTCGACGGCGACGTGGTGAATCAGGATCACACAGACCGTTATGAGAATTATGATTTGCGCAGAATTCAGGTTCCGGTTCTGATCATCCATGCCGAGGATGACAAGCTGGCAAGCCCCGAGAAGGCGAAGTTTTGGAGCAAAGAAATTCCCGGCTGTACCGCTGTCTTTTTCTCCGGGGGCGGGCATTTGATGGCGGGCAACAGCGAGGAGATCAACCGCATGCTAGACGAATTTGTGGAGAAGAACAAATGAACACCAGAGAATTGATTTTGGAAGAGGCCCTGAAGCAGTTTTCGGAAAAGGGCTTTGCGGGGGCCTCTATGCAGGACATCGCAAAGCCCCTGGGCATTACCAAGGCAGCCCTTTACAAGCATTTTGCAAGCAAGCAGCAGCTCTTTGACGAGATCATCCGGGCCTCGGAGGCCCGGTTTCAGGACTTCTTCACAGCCCTTTCCGTTCATTTTCCAAAGGACGGGCAGGGGGAGGTGAATCAAACGGACGTGGCGGTCTACGGCAGCATCACAGCGGAGGGCCTCTGTGAAAGCGTTCTGACCTTTGTTCGCTTCTCCATGGAGGACCCTTATTCCAGACAGGTTCGCCGTATGCTGACCCTGTCCCAATTCCAGAGCGGGGAGCTGGGGGCGCTGTACACCAAGCGCTATGCGGAGACCATGCTGGGCTACGACGAGCGCCTGTTCGCAAAGCTGATGGAGCTTGGCGTCATCCGGCCCGGCGATCCCAAAACCCTGGCGCTGCTGTTCTACGCTCCTGTGGTTCTGTACATGGGAATCTGGGACAGAGAACCCCGACGGGCGGCGGAATGCGAGACCGCCATCCGAAATCACGTACAGCAGTTCTTCGCAATGACGAGGGTTCGATAAGTGGAGATTGCGGGCCTGGGTTTGACCGGGCCAACCGTCAACATCTGGTCTGACGCCGTTACACATTGTTCCGGAAAGCGTTAAAGTTTATTCCGAAAATTGTCAAAAACTGTTTGGGAAACCGTTGCAGTTCTTTCATGAAATCATCACCCGGCTGTGGTATGCTTTTACCCGAGGTGATTACAAATGAAAAAATCCAAGCGAACGACCCTTGCCGCTGTGGCGGCCCTGACTGTGAGCCTGTTGCTGCTGCTCTGCGCCTGCGCCGACGCCCCTGCCCAAAAGCAGAAGCCGGCGGACACGGGAACCGCAGCCGAGCCGCCCAAAACCACCGGGGAAATCAAGACGCCCCCGAGCCAGCCCGAAACCGCCCCCGCCGCATCCGAACCCGCGCCCACCGAGCAGCAGACCGTCCCTGCCGAATCGGAGGGCGAAAAATTCTCCATCGTCGTCCATGAGCCGGAGAATGGAGACTATTCCTACCTGCGCTGCGACGTCTATCTGGGCGACACTCTGTTTACAACCCAGTACGGCTGCCCGGACGAAGGGGACGACTTCACGCACTTTGACTGTACTCCGGAGGTCTTCCAGGGTATCGAGGGCGATCACAGTCTCTCCGAATTCCGCGCCGAGCTCTTCGTGGGGAAAAACGGTTACAGCAAGGAGGAGGCGCTGATGCAGGCCATGATGGGCAACGTCGGGGACAGCGTGCCGCTTTCCACCCTGCAGTTCACGCCGGAATTCGGCAGGCAGTATGAATACCGGCTTGTCCCGGAGGGCGAGTCCTATTCGCTGGAAAAAGTGGATTGACTACAAGATAAAATGCACAAGCTTCAACGGAAGCTTGTGCATTTTGCGTCAGGCCGTTCAGCGGCAGGCCCGATAGATGGACAGAATATCCTCGTAATCCAGCACCCGGAAGGAGCCTATTTTACGGCTGCGGTCGTAGCTGCACTCCCCGGCCAGCCGCAGGAGCTCTTCCTCCGTGGGCTCGTGCCCCAGCAGCTCCGTCAGGGAAAGCGGCATCCCCAGACTGCGGAAGAAGGCGTTGGTCCGCAGGGTCCCCTCTTCTGCCGCTTTCTCATCGTCCGGCTCCTGAATTCCGTAGACCTTCCGAGCGAACTGGGCAAAGCGGCCCACGTTCTCTTCCTTGACATAGCGGCACCAGGCGGCCCAAACGGCAGTCAGTGTGGCGCCGTGGGTAGAATCGTACAGGGCGGAGACGGCCATGCCAAGTTGGTGGCAGGCCCAGTCGCCCTCTCTGGCCGTGTCGCCCTTCGCGCCCACGCCGGTGAGGCCTACGTGGGAAACGCTGCCACACCACATGATCTCGCTCATGGCCTCGTAATCCGTCGGGTCCGCCACGCCCTTGGGCCCGTAGAGGATAATATCCCGGAACAGGCCCTCCGCGATCTCATCGGTGAGGTGATTGCCCAAAACCGCCGCGAAATAGCGCTCGGAAGTGTGCATAAAGATGTCCGCAACCCCCGCACCGATCTGATACTTCGGCAGGGTTATAGTCAGCGCCGGATTCATCACGGCAAATTTGCAGCGGTTGAAATCCGTGCCCAGGCCGCGCTTTGTGGGGGGATTTTTCAGGTCGTTGGTCAGCACCGCGGAATTGCTGGTCTCGCTGCCCGCGGCGGAAATGGTCAAAACAGCGCCCACCGGCAGGCTTTTGGTCAGCTTCGTGCCGGTCCAGAAGTCCCAGACGTCGTGATCCGGGTTCGCCACGGCATGGGCCACTCCCTTGGCGGTGTCCAACACGCTGCCGCCGCCGATTCCCAGAATGAAATCCGCCCCGAAGCGAATGCCCTCCGCCGCCATTTCCCGGGCGGTGGAGACCAGAGGATTGGGCACAACACCGCCCAGCGCCAGAGTTTCAAGGCCCTGGGAGCTCAGACTCTCGCAAACCCGGTCCAGCAGGCCGCTTTTTTTCGCGGACGCGCCGCCGTAGATCACCAGCACCCGGCTTCCGCCGTATTTCTTTACAAGCTCCCCGGTCCGCAGCTCCGTATCCGGGCCGAAGACGATCTCCGTGGGGGCATGATAGACAAATTTCTGCATCGTTATTCCTCCGTTCTGTTATCTGGAAACAGTGCCATTATACCCCGAAACCCCGAAAAAAGCAAGAAAGGGTTCTTAGGCAAACGCTCGCTGCGCCCCGGGCGGGGTCAGAATCGCACCTTGCGCGGACAATAGACCGCGCTTGAGGACTTGCGCCGGATGTTGGATTGTGGTATATTATCGTTGTAATTTTTATGTTGGAGATTTTATATGGAAAATGTGAATGATACGATCCGAGTCGCCGTCCCCGGGGACGAGGGAAGAATCCGGGCGCTGTTTGCAGAAATGCTTCGGTCAATTTATCACAAAGATGACGTGCAGGGCTATGAGGCTGGGTATCTGGACAAATACTGGCAGGGCGGCGAGGATCGGATTTATGTGGCCGAGCTCGGCGAGGTGGAAGCCTTCCTGTCAGTGGAGGTTCATCACGAGGAGAAGGATTATCTCTATCTGGACGATCTCTCCGTTGCGGAGATTTACCGGAACCGGGGCATCGGCACGGCCCTGATCCGCAGAGCGGAGGCCCGGGCCCGGGAGCTGGCAATCCCGGCCATTGTGTTTCACGTGGAAAAATCCAATGAAGCAGCCCTGCGGCTCTATGAACGGCTGGGCTGGTCGGTCTTCCGGGACGACGGAAGCCGATACCTGATGGGAAAGGAGATACCCGGAGCGCGGCCTGGCTGCCGATAAAGCGGCCGGAATCCAGCGGGAGGACGCAAAATGAGATTGTTGTTTGAGATGGACAAGCAGGACTATGGGGCCTGTACCCACTCCTTTGTCCGGAATTCCGCCAGGAGCATCATTGTCCGGGACGGCAGGGTTGCCATGGTCCACAGCCTGAAATATGACTATTACAAATTCCCCGGAGGCGGCATAGAAGCGGGCGAGGATCCGGTTGACGCCCTGATCCGGGAGGCCCGGGAGGAAGCCGGTTTGGTGATCATTCCCGGGACGATTCGGGAATACGGCTGTGTTCACCGGATTCAGAAAAGCGACAGGGATGAAACGGAATGCTTCGTCCAGGACAACTACTATTATCTTTGCTGCGCAGAGGAAGCTGCCGTCGCCCAGGAGCTGGACGCTTATGAGGCGAAGGAGGCCTATACCCTGGAATTTGTTGATCCAATGACCGCCATTGCGAAAAACCGGAACGTATCGGGCAGCCCGTATAATCCCACGATGTTTGAGCGGGAGGCCCGGGTCCTGGAGCTTTTGATGGACGAAGGGCTTCTCGGCCGCGGGGACGGCGGTGAGGACTGCAATCGCTGCGGATCAGCGAAGCAATACCCGATCCGTTGATGTGACGCAAGAAAAGGGAATGAAACAGGACCATGAATTACGCCTATCTGCTCCGCTGCGCCGACGGCACCCTGTACTGCGGCTGGACCACGGACCTGGACGCCAGGCTGAAGGCCCACAACAGCGGCAAGGGCGCAAAATACACCCGCTCCCGTCTGCCGGTGGAGCTGGCATACTATGAAGAATATGAAGACCGCCGGGAGGCGCTCAGCCGGGAATGGCATCTCAAGCGCCTGCCCCGGGCGGAAAAGCTGGCGCTGATTGCGGGCGCGGGCTCCCGGCCTGATGGAAACACGCGGCTTTCGGAATCGAAAAGGGGGTAAAACCATGATTGTTTTGAACGTGACCTACAAATGCAGGCCCGGGATGCGGGAAGAATTCCTGCAAGCGATCCGGGCGGAGGGCCTTGACGCGGCCTGCCGCGCCGAAGCGGGCAATCTCAAGTACGATTACTATTTCCCCGCCGACGGGGGCGACGAGCTTCTGCTGGTGGAAAAATGGCGGGACGCCGAAGCCCTGACCCTGCACGGCAAGGAGCCGCATTTCGCAAGGATCGGCGCGCTCAAGCCGCGGTATGTGGCCGATACGCTGATCGAAAAGTTTGAAGGATAACAAAAGCTGTACGGCGATTTGGAATTTGCCCGTGCGGCAGATGGACCGACAGATTCATGCAAGAAAATCTATTACTGCCAGGAGAAGACGATGGAAATAGTGTTTGCGTACGGGAAATGTGTGTTTGCCCACCCGAGGGTTGAAAATGTGGACGACATGGTTGAGATGATGAATAACGAAAAAATTTCGTCCATGCTGTCTGCAAGAAGAAGGGTCATAACCAGAGAATTTGAAATTGAATGGATCAACCAGCATCAAAACGATCATACCTTTTCTGCCTATGATTGTGAAACATTGGAATACATTGGAAACTGCGGCTATAATGAGATTGACGGCGGCAGAGGCGAGATCGGTATCACGATCTGTGAGCATATGCAGGGAAAGCATTATGCGAAGGATATAATTTTGGGATTAGTCCGGTACGGCTTCGAGGAATTGGGGCTGGATGAAATCTATGCAATCGTTTTTTCCGATAACGTCAGGTCGCTGAACTGCGTGACGCAATTAGGCTTTCAGGAATACGCACGGAACAAAAATATCCTTGAGCGAAACGGCATTCCGGTAGATGATATATTTCTCAGTCTCAAACGTGGCGGGAATGGAGCATAACGACTGCCGTTACATTCGGGGCTGAAGTCGCCATTGATCGTATTTCTAGGAGGAGACCTTGAAGTATGAGAAGCATTCTGATCAAGGACACAACCAAGGAGGAGCGGGAGCGGATCGTCGCGGACTCCGTCGGCAACATCGACGGCATGTGCGACGGCTGCAGCCCCGGCATCCTGAACATGTACCAGGACTACATCGACGGCCGCAGGGAGCTGCGGGAGATCAACATGGAATTTCGCCGCGGCTATGTCTCCGGCGCGGCTGGCCCGGAGAAAAGTGACTGCGGGAACGCGAAATTGAGGAGAATCAAATGAAAACACGGAGCGATCAACTGAAAGAAATCTACAGGCTGGAAGCGCACCCGGAGGGCGGCTGGTTCGCCGAGGTATATACAGCCCCCTTTGAGCAGGGCGGACGGGCCCTGGCGGGCAGCATCTATTTTCTGTTGGACGTCGGCGAGCGTTCGCGGTTTCACCAGATCGACTGCGAAGAGCTTTGGTTCTTCCATGAGGGCTGCGGCGTGAAAATCGCCTTGCTTCATGCCGGCCGCAGGGAGGAACTCCTGCTGGGCCCGGACTGTGAACAGGGCCAACGGGCCATGGTTCGCATCCCAAAGGATGCCATCTTCTCCGCTGAAAACCTGGTCCCGGGGGGATATACCTTCGTCTCCTGCGTAACCGTGCCGAAATTCCGCTTCGAGGGCTTCCGCCTGGTGCCCGACAGCGAGATCCGGGAGATGCTGTTATGAACTATGAGATCGTCCCTCTGCCCAGAGAAAAATGGAAGGGCACCGTCGTTCCGATCCGCTACACGACGGATGCGTATTATGACCTGGAGCTGACGGAAAGCGACAGCGCGTTCACGGCCCGGATGGTCAAAAAACAATTTGATGTTCCGGTCACGCATACACCGGAGGAATACGACTATCCGGACAAGCTCTACCAGGAGTATTGGGAGAAGGCCGAGGCCTACGGCATTGTGGGGGAAGACGGAGCCCTGCTGGCCTGCGTGGAAATCTGCCCCGAGGAGTGGAGTAATCGATTGATGGTTACAGAGCTGTGGGTTGCGGATCAGCTCCACAGGAAGGGCTTCGGAACCCGCCTGATGAAGCTTGCAAAGGAAAAGGCCGCAGAGCAGGGACGACGGGCGATCATTCTGGAGACCCAATCCTGTAACGTCCGGGCCATCGCCTTTTACCGGAGCCAGGGCTTCCGGCTCGTCGGCTTTGATACCTGCTGCTACGCGAACAACGATATTGCCCGGCATGAAATTCGCTTCAATTTCGGATTCTATCTGAACAAAGAAGCTGAAACAGAGAAGGAGGGAGGCAACAGCCTATGCGGAAAGTGCAACTGACCATTACGGAAAGCGCCTGCCGGAGCGGGTATCACCAGGCGGGAGACAGTTTTGTCGTGGAGGACCTCTGCCCGCCCCTGTGCCACGAGCTTTGGAATATCATCTATCCCTACGTCTTCGCCCTGCAAAACGGGGCGGAGATGGACTGCGGCGATGCCCGCAGCCGCTCCTTTGACGCGCAATGCCCCGATGGCGGCAGGGTGTGCATCCATGGGGAACTGCTGGAGCGTGAGTAAAGTTATGATTCAAACAATTTTGAACGCAGAGGAAAAGCAACGCATCGCACGGGCGATTCTGGAAGCCCTGCCGGAGTGGTTCGGCATCCACGAGGCCCGGGAGGACTACATCCGGGAGAGCGCCGGGCAGACCATGCTGGCCTCGTCGGAGGGCGGCGAGACCAGGGGCTTTCTCTGCATGAAGGAAACGGGAAAGGATACGATGGAGATCGCCGTGATGGGCGTTCGGAAGGAGTGCCACCGCCAGGGGATCGGCGCGGCGCTGGTGGAAGCCGCCGAGCAGCGCGCGCGGGAAATGGGCTATTCCTTCCTGCAGGTGAAGACGGTGCAAATGGGCCGTTACCCGGAATATGACGCCACAAACCGCTTTTATCTGCGCTGCGGCTTCCAGGAGTTCGAGGTATTCCCGACCCTCTGGGACGAGTGGAATCCCTGCCAGATCTACGTCATGGCGCTTGGCAGCTAACAAGCGCCGTTTGCCGAGGTTAAAATATGCAATTTGGGTTTTCTTATGTGGGATTGATCTTTCTGGTGATGCTGATGGTGCCGAACTTCATCTGGACAAAGCATCAGCCGAAGGATTATGAGAAATACGTGAAAAACGAAAACAAGATCCTGCTGGCCCTGGAACGGATCGGCGAGGTGCTGGTCTCCGCCGTGGTGCTGGTGTTTGCGGACTTCAACTGGAAGCCTTGGACGGCGTGGTCTTGGTGGCTGATCGCGGCCTTTGCGCTGATGCTGCTCTACGAGCTTTTCTGGCTGCGCTATTTCCGCAGCGAGAAGACCATGCGGGATTTCTACAGCAGCCTGCTGGGCATCCCGGTGGCCGGCGCCACGCTGCCGGTGCTGGCCTTCCTGATGCTGGCGATTTACGGCAAGAATCCGATCCTCGGCGCTGCCGTGGTGATTCTCGGCGTCGGCCACATCGGCATCCATTGGATGCACAAAAAAGAAACCGAACTGTAGCGCGGGCAATCTGCCCGCCGATTTCCGCATATCTGTAGCGCGGGCAACCTGTGCGCCCCCTTCTCGCACAGTGTTTGGCAGGCAGATCGCCCGCATTACAACAAAAATTGACGATTCTGCGGCCGACTGAACGAGAGGTACGATCGGAGGAAGCAAAATGAAGCTACTGATTATTCGGCACGGCGATCCGGACTATGATGTGGATTCCCTGACGCCCACAGGATGGCGGGAGGCCGCCCTGCTGGCTGACCGGCTGGAACACACCGCGATTACAAAAATCTATTGTTCCCCCTTGGGGCGGGCGAAGGACACCGCGTCGCTGACCCTGCAGCGCAAGGAAATGGAGGCGACAGAGCTGGAGTGGCTCCGGGAGTTCTCGCCCCGTATGATCGACCCGGACACTGGACGGGAGCGCGTGGCCTGGGATTGGCTGCCCCGGCGATGGACCCGGGAGCCCGCGTACTATGACCGGAATCGCTGGTGCCATACCCCCGAGATGGAGGCCGCGGGCGTGCCGGAGGAATACGCCTGGGTTTGCAAAGGACTTGACGAGCTCCTTGCCCGGCATGGCTATGTCCGGGAGGGAGAGCTCTACCGTGCCGTCCGGCCGAACCGGGATACGGTGGCGCTGTTCTGCCACTTGGGCGTGGAGTGCGTACTGCTGGCCTATCTGATCGGGGCTTCCCCGATGGTGCTTTGGCATGGGACCTGTCCCCGCTGCTCCTCGATCACAACGGTCATTACAGAGGAACGGCGGGCAGGGATTGCCGCATTCCGGATCAACGCCATGGGCGACACGGCTCACCTTTATGCGGCCGGCGCGGAACCGAGTTTTGCTGCGCGGTTCTGCGAGACCTATGATTCCGAGGAACGACATGACTAAACTATTGAGGGAAAAAACGGAATAATTGATGGACACCTGATCGGAAGCGCTTTCGACCATCAAAGGCCTGATGCTGGAGGCCGGGTATATCCGCTCCGCTCAGGCAATTCACGCGGAGGACGCCATTGACGCCTTTCCCGGGCCGGTGCTGCTGCTCCATGGGAAAGCGGACAACGTGGTTCCGCTCCGGGACGTTGCGGCGGCCGCGGAGCGCTATCAGCACTGCAGGCTGGAGCAGCGAAAGCCTTTTGCAAGGACAGAGAAAAGGAGCGGAAAATGAGAGAGTACAAGGACCCGGATTATCGTCCGGAGGAATTTGGGCGGCTGCGGGAGACGCAGCTTGCGGCGCAGGACATCTATCACGGGCAGATTCTGCACCTGCGGAAGGATACGGTACGGCTGCCCAACGGCGGCACGGCTCCCAGAGAGTTGATCGTACACGTGGGCGCGGTGTGCGTCGTGCCGGTGACGGAGGACGGGCAGGTCTATGTGGAACGGCAGTTCCGCTATCCGCTGGGGCAGGTCATCACGGAAATCCCCGCCGGGAAGCTGGACAGCAACACGGAGGATATTTTCGAAGCGGCAAAGCGGGAGCTGAGGGAGGAAACCGGTTTGACGGCGGAGCGCTGGACCGAGCTGGGTCTGTACTATCCGGCGGCGGCCTACAGCGATGAGGTTATTACCATGTATCTCGCCCAGGGGCTGCACAAGGGAGCCCAGGAGCTGGATGAGGATGAGTTTCTCGACGTGCAGCTGCTTCCCATGGAGAAGCTGATCCGGGACATTATGGAGGGCAAAGTTCCCGACGGAAAAACCCAGGTCGCGGTGATGAAGGCCGCCAGAATGCTGGGAAGATAAATTTCCATGAACGACGTCTATCTGCTTTGCTGTTCGGACGGATCGCTGTACTGCGGCTGGACGTTTTTCCGCCGGAGTTCTATGAACGCTTTGGATTTCAAGAGGAAAAGCGCGTGATTTTGATGGGAAAGGATCTGTGAAAATGAAAACGTACGAATTTGGTGATCCGGACTCGGGCATCGTATTGATCCAGCCTGTCGACGATCATGACCTTGAAGGGATCAAAAATGAGTTTGCGGCAATCGTCAGCAGCTGCAATATGCGCATTCGCCTGATCGCCGTCACGATTGATGATTGGAACAACGAGCTTTCGCCGTGGGAAGCGCCTGCGGTGTTCGGGAAAGAAAGCTTCGGCAGCGGAGCTTCAGAAACACTTGGCGCATTGCTCAAACTGTGCGGCGATAAAAGCAGGACTTATTACATCGGCGGTTATTCGCTCGCAGGGCTGTTCGCGTTATGGGCGGTGTACCAGACGGACGTTTTCAAAGGAGCAGCGGCGGCGTCTCCCTCGATGTGGTTCCCAGGTTTTGCCGCGTATTTGGAAAAGAATGAAATCAAAGCCGATACCGTTTATCTCAGTCTTGGAGACAGAGAGGAAAGAACACGCAACCCCGTTATGGCGACTGTGGGCGACAGGATACGCGAAGCGCAGGCGCTGCTGAAAGAACGAGGCGTGAACTGCACGCTCGAATGGAACGAGGGTAATCACTTCAGGGATGCTGATCTGCGGACAGCAAAAGCGTTCGCGTGGGTGCTGAATCACAAACCCTCTGCGGATGGTGAATGAATAACGAATTAATTCCAGCAGATCAATCATAAAGGGGTGAAACATAGGATCCGGAAATTGTTATGTACAAACGAAGATAGCTCCTCACGCATGTGAAGAAGGAAATAAACTGACAAATGGGGATTTGTAAGGCCGTAGGGGGCAGCTCGCCAAATCCGAATTTGTTTCGGGAAAGGGAAAACAGCTATGCTATGTGCCATTGCCAGAATCGATGCGCAGGCGAGGAAGCAACTTTTGTCGTTGCAGCAGGTAACGGAGCCTTTTGGCATTACGCTGAACGAGTTATATGGACATATTACACTTGCGACATATACCGGCGGCGATGACAGCGCTTTTATTGCATCCTGTAAAGAAATCATTTCTGCCTACTCACCATTCTCTGTCTATTATGAAAAAGTAGAGGTACTTCGCGCTACATCCATTATTGTGGCTTCTCCACGAAATGAAAAGACGCTCTTTGACCTTCATCATGCGATTGCGTCGCAATGGGAGCCATATCTGGATCGTTGGACGAACAACGACCTTTGGCAGCCGCATACCACTTTGATGTATAATCCACAAATTGATTTACAAGTGATTGCTGAAGAGATGAGGAGGGAGTTCATTCCATTTTGGGCCCAAGTGACCAGAATCGAGTTCTCGCTGGTCACAGAAAACGGTTATAGAATTATCGATTCTATTGATTTGCTTCACAGATAAATTCCCGTTTTACCATCTGCAAAGGAGATATTTATGATATTCAAAACCGGAAACTGCTGGAGATGCTGCTATGACCCGGAAACCGGCCGGTACACGGCGGAGATCGGGGGCGGGCATAATCATAGTCTGTATGAGATCACAAAGGAGATTTTTGACCGGGTAGACGATCCCAATGTGGAATGGCCCGCAAGCCTGATCTGCGAGGGCCGCCAGCTGTATATGGCGGTGGACGACCGCTGCGGCCCGCCCTACACGGTGGTCCTGGACTCGGATTATCAAAAAATATGCCCCTGGGCGAAAACCAGGGTGTCCGGAAGGGTCTGGAGTGAGGAATTGACGGACGCCGCCGTGGAGGTCTTTGCCTCAGAGGCCAACAACCGGCCCCAGCGCCGCGCCAAAAAGGCGGCCAGAGAGAAACAGAAAGCGGCAGAAGCCGCGGTGCAGAAAGAACAGGAGAGCGCCGAACCGGCGGCTTCCGGGTCCTCCGCCGCAGGGCCTTCCGCGGACGGGACGCCGCGGGACTACAGCCGCCTGACCCGCTTCCTGCCCGTCCTGGAGACGGACGAGACCCTGTATGACGAAGAAAATGGCTACAGCGACGTCATGTTCCGTTTTCTGGAGGAACTGGAGCTTGCCTGCGAGAAGGAGCCGGAGCACGCGGGCCTGCAGGAGATGAAACGGATCTTCGATCAGGAGGAGAGCAGCCCCGGGTACATTTTCCAACATCTGTCGGTGCTTCTCCGCGGGCTGAAATCCCTGGAATCGGGCCAGGCGTGATGTTGCAGGTCAGGAATAAAACAGGAATAAAACAGGATAAATTATATTATACGAGGAGTGACAAACTATGTTGACAATCTACGGAAGCCCGCTTTGCCCGGATTGCCGGGAGTGCAAGGCAAACCTCGACGCCCACGGCGCAGCCTACGAATACGTTGACATCAACAAGAGTATGCGGAATCTGAAGGCGTTTTTAAAGCTTCGGGACAGCCTGCCGGTGTTCGAGGCCTGCAAGGAGGCTGGCTCCGTCGGCATTCCGGCTCTCGTTCTGGAAGATGGTTCTGTGACCCTGGATTGGGAAGGCTGGATGCAGGAGCACGGCCTTCCCGTCGTATACCGGGAAAACGGCCAGGCCTGCAGCATCGACGGGAAAGGCTGCTGAGCATGGGCCCGGCAAGAGAAGGAACCGCCGTATTACAGAGAATGCAAATACCCATTTAGGAGAGCGAAAGATGAGACCCCATGGAAAAGTTCATCCCCTATGAGAAGCTCTCGAAGAAGAAACAGCGGGAGCTGAATGCCGCCCGCCGCGGGACCTGGACCATCAACCCGGTGACCCGCAAACCGGCGAACCCCAAAGCCTATAACCGCAAAACGGCACGGAACTGGAAGGATGATTCCAATTCCGTGCCGTTTCCCCTTATTTCTTCGCGAGCGCGGCGCCGGCGTTCCATGCCTTGCCGACCTGCTCGCCAGTCACATAGTAGCCGTTCTGGAACTGATCGAACATCAGGGCATTCAGCTTCGCGGGATCGACCTTGCCGTTTTCGCCCAGGACTGCTTCCTCGGCCTTAACGTTGACGATCTTGCCCACGATGCCGTCCACATAGTCGGTGTGAAGGAATTCCAGCAACTCGCACTCCATCACTACAGGGAATTCTTCGATGATCGGCGCGTTGACCTTGTCGCTCTTGACCGCGTGATAGCCGGTGCGCTCGAATTTGTCGTTGATCCTGTTGCCGGACGCGATGCCGAAGAAGTCGGCGACGTCCATGTGCGCCCTGTCAGCCAGGGCCACGGTAAAGGCCTTGCTGGCCTTGATGTTGAGCCAGGTGCGCTTGCCCTCGCCGATGAAGAGGATGATCTTGTCGTAGTCGCAGATCTGCCCCCACGCCACGTTCATGACGTTGACCTTTTCGTTTTCATCATACGCCGCCACCATCAGCACCGGCATGGGGTAAACCGCCTGCACCAGTCCTAAATCCTTTTTCATGCAGAAATCTCCTTTCGGAGCAAAGCATATTGACTTTCCGCTTCGCTCATACTACAATTATACCCGGCGTTAGCAAATAATCAAGTACGCACATTCAGGTTATATACTTACCCGGAGGAAAGCGTTATGTCTGTGGACTGTATTGCAAATCACAAGCTGGAGGATACCGGCTTCAACTATACGATGTCTCTGATCCAGGGCAAATACAAGATGTTCATTCTTTATACGCTGGGCTGTTATAAAGTCGTCCGCTTCAACGAGATGAAAAAATACATCGGGGAGATTTCCGATAAGACGCTGAGCAGCACGCTCAAGGAGCTGGAAACCGACGGATTGATCCGCCGCAAGGAATATCCGCAGATCCCGCCGAAGGTGGAATACAGCCTTTCTGAGAAAGGCAAATCCCTGATCCCAATCCTGGACGAGATGTGCGATTGGGGAGAAGCCCACAGGGCGTAACGGAGGTACACGAAAGGCGTCTGTTCCGTCGCTGTCATCTCGAAGGAGCCTGCGACTGAGAAATCCGTTCTTTTTCCCGCAAAGAGGTGCGGATTTACCCGGAAAGGCACAATGTCTCGCTTTGCTCGAAGCGTCATTTCGAGGGAGCTCGCGACCGAGAAATCCGTTCTTCCTACGAAAAAAGACGGATTCACCCGTAAAGGGCGCAATGTCTCGCTTCGCTCGAAATGACACGCTGGGAGGCCGCGCCGCAGTATAATGCGCAGCCGCCCGGAAAATCAAACGACCCATGAAAGGAGAACCCATGGAAAGATTCATTCCCTACGAGAAGCTCTCGAAAAAGAAGCAGCGGGAGCTGAACACCGCCCGCCGAGGCACCTGGACCATCAACCCGGTCACCCGCAAACCGGCAAACCCCAAAGCCTATAACCGTAAAACGGCACGGAACTGGAAGGACGATTCCAATTCCGTGCCGTTCGTTTTTGCGCCGCTGAAAACAGGAAGACGTGTATTCAATTCTCCCGCTCTGTAGCGGCGCAAAGTGTGCGCCACGTTTCTCAGCCGCTACGAGCTACACTGTATGCTGGAGGACCGGCCCCCCACCAGGGAAAAGATGGAAAAATACAAGGAGAAATTACGAATCACAGACAGCGCACTGTGGGTGGTGTTGTCCTTGCCGGACTTGACCTCAATCGGGTCGGCGGACAGGTTGTCGTAGTTGTCGATCCGAAAAATCAGCCTCACCCTTACTGTAGTTATCGTTTTATCCGGTCGAAATGGTTATTCGTGTTTGTCCATCAGCAAGCGCGAAAAGCAATTTTTGCAGTCCGGCTCTGGTATCAATATTGTTCTTATCACAATTACCCCAATACGCACCATCCATTTCAGCCCTTGATAGAACAATACCCTTAGCGAACAATTCATCTGCCTTCTCTGGAGTCAATGCTCTTTCTGGCGGTATGTGTTTAACGATGGAACATTTTGGAAACCATCTTGCTTGGTTCCTAAGCAACTCGTCTGTTGGTATCACTCTCGCAATACTACGAATATCGCCGATATCAAATGTATATGGATCAACATATTTGGCACAGTATCTAGGCTTCTTTCCCATCTTGTACTCGATAGAGATTATAGCAAAATAACAGGGAAAAAACAACTCTAGAATCATCTTGGAATCGAGCTGGGAAAAAAGCCACTAGCGGCGTCGTTGTCTTGGTGGCTCTCCATATGATAAGATACTCAATTTTCCCTTTTCCAGATAATACTTCTTTAGGTGGATCCGCAAAAATATGTGTATTTTGGCTGATAGCCGATGCATCCATTTATTCTGCTCTAGAAAGCAAGCTGCCTGGGTGAACGGAATGAGGCCGAATTTGCTCTACAAAGGGCAACGGAAAAGCCATCAAAAGCCCTTGATGAATCGGTTTCTGAAGGTCCATAGGTGCAAAAACAAGGACTCCAGCTTTGCATCAAAGCTGGAGTCCTTATATGGTCCGAGTGTTCATAACGGATTTGAAAACAAAGCGAGTGCCTGAAATCCGTTACAGACACTCGCAGTGGTCCGGGTTGCGGGACTTGAACCCACGGTCTTTTGGTCCCAAACGGCTGTTCGAACCAGGTGTTACAGATGGGAGAAGCTCATTTGCCGGTCTTTGCTCCTTTCAGCCTGGTCTCCGGCGGTGTCGTTCGCGCTGTATCCGGGTGCTCCGGCGGTCGTTGTGGTCAAATATGTGGTCGTATCGGAGAGCTCCCGTGGAGCGGCCCAAAAGCCGTCCCACGGGAGCGTCTGTATCGTAACTCTGATCGCCAAAAAAGTCAAGTGATTCTTTCCAGCCAGGCAGCCGCCTTCCCAACCAGGCAGCCGCCAGCTTCCCCCGCCGTCATTCTGAGCGGAGCGAAGAATCCGTTTCCTTTCCCCGGTCAAATGTTGCGCTGCAGTAGACAAAGACTACCGGTCACCCTGAAAGAACCCCAAGAGCAGACTTTACTGCAAATCCAAATACTGCTTGATGCGTTGCCAGTCTTTTTTCTGAAGCTCAGTGTCTTTCGCCCCATCGGGATCCTTCAGACGGTTGCGGTTCAAGGTCCCCATCGCTCCGCAATGCGCCTCCGCAAAGACAAATACGCGCTTGCCGGAAGACAGCGTAAGCTCCACGGGATTCTCTTCTCCAACGATGAAGGCATTGTAGCTGCCAATACGCACGTTGCGATCAAAAGCCATCATGACGCCGCAGACCCCGCGAAAAAAACGAAAGCAAATGCGCGTCCGGGGCTTGACAAATCCCAATCCATGTACTATAATTCATGTTATATAACAACGATTATATATCGGAGGTGTCTTATGCCGCCCAAAAGCAAGGTCACACGGGAAATGATCGTGAACGCAGCTGCGGAGCTTGCCCGCGAAAACGGCGCGGAGGCGATCAACGCCCGGACGGTCGCGCAAAAGCTGAATTGCTCCACGCAACCGGTCATGTATCAGTTTGCAACGATAGAAGCGCTCAAGCGCGCGGCCTATGCGCAGGTGGATCAGCGCCACACGGACTATCTGCTGCGCAGCCCCGGAAGAAACAATCCGCTCCTGGAGATTGGGCTCAATTATATCCGCTTTGCGATTGAAGAGCCGCATTGGTTTCGCTTTCTGTTTCAGTCCGGCTATGCAAGGCAGACGAATCTGCCGGAGATGATCGACTCGGAGGAGCTGCGGCCGGTGCTCTCCGCGATGCAGCAGGGAACCGGTCTGGACGCAAAAAAGACGCGGGACGTGTTTTTGACCATCGCCCTGTTTGCGCACGGATATGCAAGCATGCTTGCCAACAACGCGCTGGAATATGACGAGCAGCTTGTCGCAGCCCATCTGGAACGCGCGTTCATCGGCGCGATGCTTGCAGCGAATATGGAGGAAAAACATGAAAAAACTGTATGAAAAAAGTGAGATCACGGTTGCGATTCTCTGGATCGTGCTCTACACGGTTTCCATGGGGAACCTGCGCAATCTCGGGGACGACAGCCCGTACATGATGCTCGGCCTGATCGTGATCTCCTCGTTGATGCTTCTGTTCGTTTGGAGGAACGGCCTGCTGGAAAAATACGGCCTGTCCGGCTGGGCGAAAAACAACCGCGCCATGCTGTGGTTTTTCCCGCTGTGGGTCATTACGACCGCCAACCTCTGGGGCGGCGTCACGCCGCGATACCCGATGCCGGGGCAGCTCTTCGTCGTCGTGTCGATGGCCTTCGTCGGCTTTGCGGAGGAGCTGATCTTCCGCGGCTTCCTGTTCAAGGCCATGCTGAAAAACGGCAGCGTGAAGATGGCTGTGATCGTCTCCGCCGTCAGCTTCGGCCTTGGCCATATCCTGAATTTGTTTACCGGACATGAGCTCGCGGAAACCCTCGCGCAAGTGGTCTTTGCCGTCGCCTACGGCTTCATGGTCACGATCGCGTTTTACAAGAGCGGCAGCCTGCTTCCCTGCATTCTGTCGCACAGCCTGTTTGATATGTTCGCGGAATTCGCCAATCCGGACGTCCCGCCGCTGCTGGATTGGATCACCCACGGCGCCATCGTACTTCTGTCGATCCTGTATTGCCTGTATCTGATCAAGCGCGTGAAAACGACGCCGGAGGCGAAGCCCTCCGCCGCACCTGCTGCACCGTAGGGCAGTACTCTCAACGCCGCAAACGGCATTAAGAAAACGAACAGGAACCGGAAATTCGGCTCCTGTTCGTTTTTCATTTCCCTGTTTACGGTCTGCCTTCGGCTGCCCAGAGGAAGGTCACGATCTGGGCGCGGGTGCAGGTGTTGTTGACGCCGAACAGGCCGTCGCCGATGCCGGCGGTGACGCCGTTTTCAGCAGCCCAGAGGATCGCGTTGCAGAACCAGTCGCCCTCGGTCACGTCGGTGAACGGGTTTTCCGCAGATTCGGGCGCGGGCTTGTTGTTGGCCGCCCAGAGGAAGGTCATGGCCTGCGCGCGGGTGCAGCTCTGGCCGACGCCGAAGCAGCCGTTGCCCATACCGCTGGTGATGCCCTGTTCCACCGCCCACATGACGGGCTTGTAGTACCAGGCGTCGGATGCGACGTCGTTGAACGCTTCGCCGGTTCCGGCGGGCTCGGGCTTGCCGTTGGCCGCCCAGAGGAAGGTCACGATCTGCTCACGGGTGCAGTCGTTGTTCGGGGCGAAGCGGATCTCGTCCATGCCGGAGGTGATCTTCGGATCCTGTGCGACAGCCCAGTTGACCGGCGCAAAGAAGTAGGCATCGGTCGGGACGTCGTAGAAGGCTCTGGCCGCGTAGGTTTCACAGAGCTTTTTGAGGGCATAGTCCGTGACGGAGACTCCCTCCCAGCCGGTCGCTTCGATTTTGAAGAAATCAACCGGATCGTTATTGTAGGAGAGCTTGGTGATGGCGAGGAAGTCGTCCATCGTGGGGAAGCTGGTCTCAAGATCCCAGCTGTAAGTTCCGGTAGCATAGTCAACCAGAACCTCCTTGCCGCCGACCTCATCCATTTTGCAGAAGCCCCACAGACGCATCGCGTAGGCGACCTTCAGGCCCTCGTTGGCAGCGATCTCGGCGTAGGTTTCCCTGCCAATGAAGGAGGCGTATGCGTCGTCGGTGTAGTTGGTGTGAACGTAGTCGTAGATGCACTGATTGGTGAAAGCCCACTGCTCGTCGACCCAGCCGCAGTAGTCGTTGTACATCTCTTCGGTGTACACGGTGTTGTAGGAGTATCCGGTTCCGAGGCCGTCCGCAAGCATGCGCTCCGCAACGCTGCTGAGCCGGTCGACGGAAACAAAGGGAATATCGCGCAGCTCTGCATAGTCCTGCGCCGCAGTGTTCTCATGGCCAAAGAGGATGAAGCCGGGCACGACGTCCACCATGTAGTCCTCGTCGTAGCACAGGCCGAACGCAAATTCCTCAATTGTCGTCACACTGGCGGGAAGGAGCAGGCTCTTCAGGGAATCGCAGCCTGAGAATGCGCCATATCCGATGCTCGTTACGGTATCCGGGATCGTCACGTCGGTCAGAGACGTGCAATTCTCGAACGCCCAGGTTCCGATGCTGGTGACGCCATCCGGAATCACGATGCTCTTCAGCGCGCTGCAATCGCAGAACGTGCTGTCGCAGATCTGCTGGATGCCGCCCCGGAACCGGATATGCTCCAGCGAAGAACATCTTGAGAACGCTCCTTCACCGATGAAGGTGACGCTGGACGGAATGTTCACGGTTTTCAGAGAGGAACACAGCGAGAAGGTTGACTGCTCAATGCGCGTCATTTCGCACCAATACGGAAGCGTGACGTTCGTCAGATCCAAACACCAGGCGAAGGCCGCTTCGCCGATGCGTTTGATCGAGTCCGGAACCGTTACGCTTTGCAGCGTGCAGCGCATGAAGGCTCGTTCGTCGATGGTCTTGACGCCTTCGGGAACGTCGTAGCTGGTTTCTGTTCTTCCAGTGGGGTACTTGATGAGCTCGGTACAATCCTTGTTAAACAAAACGCCGCATTCGTCGCTGTAATACATGGCGTTTGCCGGAGAAACGGTAATGGACTCCAGATTGATGCAGGCGCCGAACGGGGCGGCACCGAGGTACTCAACGGAGCTGGGGATCGTGACTGTGCTCATGCTGGAGGCGTACGTGAAGGCGGCTTCGGCGATTCTGCGCACGCCGTCCGGGATCTCGTACGCGCCTTCCCGCAGGCAGGGATACTGCAGCAGCTCGGTTTTGTCCAGATTGAACAGAACGCCGTTTTCACTGCTGTAAGCAGGGTTTTCCGGGGAGACGTTGATCTCTGTCAGATCGCAGCAGGCAAACGCGCCGTCTCCGATGTGGATCACGCCGGACGGGATCTTCACGGTGGGGAAGCAGCCGTAAGCAAACGCGGAGTCGCCGATGGTCGTGAGGCTGGCAGGAAGCGTCAGCGCTTCGATGCCGCAATCCTCGAAAGCAGAGTCGCCGATGACTCTGAGGCCTTCCGGAAGCTCGAGGGAGCTGAGGTTATAGGTATAAGCGAATGCGTACGCACCGAGCTCGGTGAGTCCTTCCGGAAGCTCCAGCGCAGTGAGGCTCGAGGCAGCGAATGCACTCTCTCCAATGGAGATCAGACCCTCGTGGAAGGTCACGGAGCTGAGCGAGTTGCAGCAGTCAAACGCGTAGTCGCCGATGCGCTTGACGCCGGCAGGAACGTCGATCGTGCTGAGATTCATGGAAGAAAAAGCGTAGGTTCCGATCGAGGTCAAGCCATCCTGGAATTCGACGGCTCGAATCAGGTATTCATAGCGGTACCAGGGCTTTTCTTCTCCTTCTTCAAAATCGTCCATGTCGCCCGTGCCGGCGATCGTCAGCGTGCGGGTTTCTGCGTCGAACGCCCAGGTCAGAGCTTCGCCGCAAGAGCCGCCTATGGCCTCGACGATCTCCACGGTGTATTGCAGGGTGATCCAACCAAAATCAAGCACCACGTCATGCTTGCCGAGACCCCAGCCGCGATTGTCGATGGTGGGGAAGTCGGGAGAAAAAACGTCAAACACGTCAAAAAGGGTTTGCTTTTCGGACGTGCCGTCCTGATAGAAGACCGTGACATAATCAGGATACGCGGCGTAGGAAAAATACGGCTCCTCAATCCAGTTGCCGTCCTCGTCGTAATAGCCGTCAACCCAGTCGCCGTCAAACAGATACAGCAGTTGGAAATCCTCTACTTCGATGTGATCGATCTCCTTGCCCGTATCCTCCTCTGCAAAGGCAGGGAGAGAGACCGCGGGGCAGATCGTCGCAAGAAGCGCGAGTGCCAGAATAAATGCCAAGACTCTCTTTTTCATGTTGGTTTTACTGTTCCTTTCATTTTTCTTGTCCGGTCAACTTTTCTCATAGAAAGTTAACTCATACATAGTAACAGCGTTTATGCTCTATGTCAAGCTTGGATGTGTTCTTCGGGGGAACTACACGAAAACAACAAAATGAAGCAGCCCCAATGCTCGTTTCATCGCAAAGCAGAGGACCTCGCCGCAGGTTTATCTTGACATATACGCAAATGTGCGTATAATAAAGACGAGAAGGTGATAGAATGAGCCTGCAAAGAATTCGGGAGCAGCGAGGGTTGACGCGGCGGGAGTTGGCGCAGCGGAGCGGCATCAATTTCCGATCCATTCAGGACTACGAGCAGGGCCACAAGCGGCTGAGCTCCGCCGGGGGCGAGACCCTGCTGCGGCTGGCTTCCGCTCTGGGCTGTCAGATCGAGGAACTGCTGTGGGAAGCGACCGACGCCGAATCGTCGGAGCTGCTGCCCGAGAATGACATAGCCATCGAAACACTTTTGGCGCAGAGCTTCTACTGCGAAAAGTATCAGACCTACGGACGCTGGCTCGTGGGAGACGGAAGGATCTGCATCTATTTCGTCTACGACGGGATCCCGCATCACATTCCGTTCCGCGCCATCATCACGGAGCGGCTGCTGGTTTGGCTGAAGCAGGCCGCCGTCCTGCTGATGGAGGCGGCGCTGGATGAAATTGAATTTGGACGGAGGTGGGCGGTTTGAGCGAGCAGGCTTACTATTTGATGCACAAAGACGACGAGGTCGTCATGGTGACGATCGACGACGTCACCGGCGCGATGCTGCGTGTCGCGCCACAGTTGAAGCCAGAGCTGGTTCCTCTGGGCGGATGCAAGTCCCCCGACGAGCTGAGGGGTTGGTGGCAGAGACGCGCCGTTCCGGTGTCCCAGGGCATCGTCCAGCAGTATCTGGAGCAGATGGGTCTGCCGACGCCGCAGGCTTATTTGGTGCGGAATCTCGGTCTGAGCCTGAGCGACCACTATTGGATCAAACCCATCGACGCGGTGCTGTCGTGGTCGGACGTGAGCCTGTTTTCCAACGACTTCCGGGACCCTGTGGGAGAACTGAGCTTCACCCAGGCAGCGGGGGATCTGCCGATCGCCCATGCCTCTTCCTATTCGCCCGGCTCGTCCCTGCAGGGCGATCTGAAAAAAGCCTGGATCATCTCCGGCGGCAAACGTATGCTGATTAAAGGGAACCACGGTGCCAATAGCCAGGAGAGCCTGAACGAGGTCGCTGCAACCCTGCTGCACCGGAAGCAAGGCAGGATGCCCTTTGCCGAGTACCTGCCGTACCGTATGGAGGACGTTGCCCAATTTGGCTGCGTCTGCGAGGACTTTTGTTCTGAAACGCTGGAATATGTCCCGGCTATTGACGTGGTGCAGTCCGAGAAGAAAGACAACGCGACTTCCATGTACGAACACTTCATCCGCGTCTGCATGTCCCACGGTCTGCCCGAAACGGTCACAAGACCCTTCCTGGAGTACCAAATCCTGACCGACTTCCTCCTGACGAACGTGGACCGGCATCTAAACAATTTCGGCGTCCTGCGGGATACGGAGACCCTTCGGTTTGTCTCCATGGCCCCGATCTTTGACTCCGGCAATTCGATGTTCTGGAACACTCCGAGAAAGCCGGAACGGGATGATCTGACGAGGATCGAGGTCAACAGCTTCCGGGGCCGGGAATCCCAGCTTCTGGACTACGTGACCGTGCCAAAGCTGCTTGATCTGAGTAAGCTTCCTTCTGCGGAGGAACTCCGGGAGATCTATACCATGGACGAGCTGATCGTCCCGCTGAATTCCATCCTGCTGGGTTACGAAAAGAAGCTTTGCCTGTTGCAGGAACGGTTTTTTGCATAATCTCAGTTTGAATCATACTGTATGGAACCCAGAACTGCCCTGATATGGGACGTTGACATTTCGAAAGGATTACAGGCAGAATCTGACAATAACTGTAGGTGGCCGAAAAACAATAATAGATCAAACAGCGAAACCGAGAAAGGCGGTACAACATGGAAAAAGAAATCAGAGGAACAAAAATCATCCTGCGGGAGCAGTGGGAGGAAGATGCGGCGTTCTTCGCCCATTGGTTCAACCAGCCGAAAATCATGTTTCAGTGCGGTTTCGAGAAACTGACAGATGAGGAAGAGGTCAAAACCTATATCAATGTCTACCACAAATCGGATGATTCGGTTTGGTACACGATCACGGACCTCGATGGCAACCTGCTTGGCGAGACCGGCCTGCTGCGGATGTTCCCGGCTTGGCACTGCACAGATCTGACGATTATCATTCCAGATCCGAAAGCGCAGGGGCAGGGCTACGGGACGGAAGCGATTCGGATTATGCTGGACCTGGCCTTCCGACAGTATGATATGAACCGTGTTGCCATTGGCGTCGTGGGTCAAAACGCCAATGCTCTGGCCTTCTACAAGAAGATTGGCTTCAAGCAGGAGGGTATCCAGGAACAGGGTTACTATTACAACAACGAATACAGTGACTTTGTGATGATGCGCATCCTGCGGCGGGAGTGGACACAAAACATGTAAAGGCAAATGGATATGCAAGAGATCATGATAACCAACAAGATTATTAGGCTGTTTAAGCAGAAGGGCTTGGGTACGGTACTTCCGCCGATCACGCCCGTATCCGGCGGCTTTTTGCACCGGATGTACCGGGTGAATACGGAGGATCGGTCCTTTGCGGTAAAACACCTCAATCCGGAGATCATGCAGCGGCCCGCTGCGGCGGAGAACTTCCGCCGTGCAGAGGCACTGGAAGCGGTCCTGGAAGCGGGGGGTCTCCCCGTCGTGGCCGCGATGACCGTCAACGGGCGCAAGCTGCAGACGCTTGACGGTGCATATATCTATCTCTTCCCGTGGCAAAACGGGACAACGACGGACTGGTATCACACGACCGCGGAACAGTGCCGGATTGCCGGGAGCATCCAGGGCAGGATCCACGCCCTTTCGTCAAGGCAAATCGAAAAGCCGGAGCCGGAGCGCAGCGCGATCCCTTGGGATGAATACATCCGGCAGGCTTCAGCGCAGAACAGCGAACTCGCGCCGCTTTTGCGGGAAAACGAAGCGCTGTTGATCTATGCGCAGGAACAGATGAACGCCGCCGGAGCGGCTCTCCCCGGCATTGAGACCATCACGGACGAGGATATGGATCCCAAAAACGTGATGTGGGACGGGGCCAAACCGGCGGTGATCGATCTGGAATGCCTGGAATATGGCAATCCGGTATCCAGCGCCATCCAACTCTCCCTGCAATGGTCCGGCATTACGATCTGCGATCTGGATTTTGCGAAGCTCAAAGCCTTCTTCGACGGCTATCTGGAAGCCTATGACAACGGCTTTCGGGATTATGACAGGGTGTTCGGCCTGGCCTATACCTGGATCGAATGGTAGAAGCTCATTTGCCGGTCTTTGCTCCTTTCAGCCTGGTCTCCGGCGGTGTTGTGCACACTGTATCCGGGTGCTCCGGTGGTCGTTGTGGTCAAAGATGTGGTCCCTACCGAGAGCTCCCGTGGAGCGGCCCAAAAGCCGCCCCACGGGAGCGTCTGTATCGTAACTCTGATTGCCAAAAAAGTCAAGTTATTCTTTCCGGCCAGGCAGCCATCTTCCCAACCAGGAAGCGGCCAGCTTTCCCCGCCGTCATTCTGAGCGGAGCGAAGCGGAGTCGAAGAATCCGTATTCCACCCCGATCAAATTTTGCGCCGCATTAGACAAAGAGTCCCGGCATTCCCGCAGGGGGTGGAGCTTACGCCTTCGCCAGGTATT
>JAEEGH010003564.1_pt1 | contig 40833 bp, 31 predicted proteins | sample 9134181 | NCBI WGS metagenome assembly JAEEGH01 (sample SAMN16246544, study PRJNA631951) | gut metagenome | biome: gut microbiome; feature: rumen; material: DP-attached | host: Bos | place: Iran: Karaj | collected 2018-10 | reverse complement strand
TTTTATATAATTAAGCGAGATTAATTGAAAAATATACTTTCTCGAAGGATTTTTGTACTCGCATGCAGCCTGTTTTTTTTCATTCTGTCATTGGCAATACTTCACCTATATAGTGTTTAAGGAGTTTAATACACTGCTATCTTTTGAAAAAAGTTGTTAGGTTCTTCGCAAACGAAGCGACTAAAGTTGAGCGGATAGGAGGTTGGAAGCCGTACAGAACGTATCTTTTTCCCAATAATCTTATCTGATTTTTGAAAAAAGACGTAACTTTGCAAGCGATTATGATCATGACTATTAAAAAATCTTATGATGTACCACACGAAACACAGATGGATCGTAACCGTGCTGATGGCATACAGCCTGCTTTGCTCCTGCGGCAATCCCTTTTGGCATAAGGAGAATGCACCTGCCGTCAGCCAGCTTGCGCAGCAATTGGGCTACTCAAAAGAGCTACCGCTGGTCATGGGAATGAACACCAGTTATGCTCCCTTGCAATATGTAGACGAGTCGGGTACGCCCCAAGGCTACGACGTAGAATTCACCAAGATACTGATGCGCCGCATGGGCATCCCCTTCACCTTTTCGCCCAACCACTGGGACAAGATGTCGCCTGGCGTCTTAGGGGGCAAGTACGACATGGGTATGCTGGTCTACAGTTCCTATCGAAAGAACCTGACCAATTACTCGAATGCTGTGTTCCGCCTCTACTACCAGATTGTCTATAGGAAGAAGGATTACAGCGAGTTCAACTTCCGGCACCTGAAGGACAAGAAGATTGCCTATATGAAGTCGCGCCCTGTGGGATTGATGTTGAAGGACGGTGGAGCCATCGACTTCCCCATCACCGATCTGAGCCAGGCATTTGTCGACTTGGCTAAGGGACAATATGACGGACTGATCTGTTATCGTTTCCAAGCTAAATATAACATGGACAACTTGCAGCTAACCGATGTGTTGGCATCGGATGAGTTGTCGCTCGAACCACGAGAGTATTGCTATGCCAGTTTCAACAAAGAGCTGATTGACTCGGTTAATGCTGAGCTGAAACGAATGGATACGGAAGGCATCATTGATGAGGTCTACGGACAGGAGGTGGTGTCGCAGTTTGGCTCCATTGAGATTCCTGCCTGGGTGTGGTCGCTGCTCGCATCGCTCGTCATTCTGTTCCTCATTATCTTCAGCGTGAATCGCAGCAAGCAGAATAAGCGGTTGCAGAAAGCCTACAACCAGATGGCTGAGAAGAACGAGGCACTGAAGGTGGCTAACGCAAGAGCTGAGGAGTCGACTCGCATGAAGAGTGCTTTCATCAAACAGATATCCCACGAGATACGAACGCCGCTCAATATCCTGAGTGGCTTTACCCAGCTGCTCACCTCGTCTGGTAGCAACCTTTCAGAAGAGGAGAAAAAGTCGGTCTCGAAAAGTATTGTGGAAAACACGGATCGCATCACAGGACTCGTGGACAAGATGCTGGAGCTCTCTGAGGTGAGCAGCCATACTGTGATTGCGCGCAACGATGAAGTATCGGCAAAAGAGATAGCCCATCAGGCTGTGATGGCATCACTCATAGACGAAGCTCGCCATCTGTCGTTCGACATCCATTTCGAGGAGGGTGCCGATAGTCCTTTCAAGACCGACCTGCGTTCTGCCTCGCGTATTCTGGAGCTGCTGCTCGACAATGCCATGAAGTTCACTCATCCTGCCGAAGCCTTTATGTCGCAGGTGAAGATGGAAAAGAAGGAGAAAGCCATGCTCACTGTAGGCAAGGGACGCTTCGTCATCGAGAACACGGGCAAGACGATACCCGAGGCCGACGCAGAGCGCATCTTTGACGAGTTTGTACAGCTTGATGAATACTACGACGGAACGGGCATCGGACTCAGCGTGGCTCGAAGTCTTGCCCGCAGACTGGGTGGCGACATCGTGCTCGACACGGATTATACCGAAGGTGCACGATTCATCGTCACCATAGAAACCAATCAATCATCATCAACGAAAAGAATATGAACTACAAAAGAGCATTTGAAACAATGGTGTGCGAGACTGCACGCTATCTGTCTGACAATGGTTTGAAAACAATGGTGTTAGGTCTCTCTGGCGGTCTCGATTCTACGGTGACTGCTGCCATCTGCCACGAGGTGGTGCATCGTCATGCTGAAAAGGGATTCAAGTTTATCGGTGTCAGCCTGCCCTGTTCATCGAACAGCACGGAGGAGAACGACTCTGCTTCGCTGGCTATGCAGGGCTTCTGTGATGAGAGCTGGGTGGAGAATCTGCAGAAAGAATATTTGCTGATGAAGGCCACGTGTGAGCAGCGCTATTCCTCGACCCGCATCTCGCAGGGCAACATCAAGGCGCGCCTGCGCATGATATACCTATATAATATAGCGTCAGTCACGGGTGGTCTGGTGATGGATACCGACAATCTGACTGAGCACAACCTTGGCTTCTGGACCATTCATGGCGACGTGGCTGACTATAATCCCATTGGCGGTTTGTGGAAGCATGAGGTGTATGAGCTGTGCAAGTATCTCTTTACTGAGGTGTTCACCGATCCCGAGAGTGCTGCCCATAAGGCTCTGCGAGCAGGTTATGGCATCACACCTACCGATGGCAACGGTGTGGAGGCAGGCGGCGATATGGCTCAGATTGCACCCGGACACACCTATGAGGAGGTGGACGATATTCTGCTTACCTATCTGAATGCGAAGCATGACCCCACTGCACTACAACAGGCTATGGAGCGACTCAATACGGCATACGGAGCCGAGACAGTAGAGCGCGTATTGAAGCGTCATCGCGGTTCGGAGTTCAAGCGTAAGCGCATGCCGCAGGTTATCGAGCGCAGTTTGTACGAATAGTTATTATTTAAAGTTTCCCACCTTTTCTTTTTAACCACGAATTTCTCGAATGACACGAATATTCTATGATAAAACAGTATTTTTCGATTACATCTAAGATGTAGCGAATTGTACAAATTGACTGCGCTGCCAAAATTCGTTAAATACGTTGGTCGTTACGACCATTTGTGAAATTTATTATCAGCCGCATGGTTATTCGTCATTTTCGTGAAATTCGTGGTTTCAAAAAGTTGGGAAAGTTGAGTTAGTAAGGTGGGAAAACTTCAGTATTTTTTTTCTGACGCGATTAAACTTTAAGGCGTTTCGTTCATCATAATCTCAGTAATAGTGTAAAATTGATAATCATTTGTTCGTTTAAATGAAGCGTTTCCTTACCCTGATGGCCGTGCTTTTCACGGCAGTTCTCTCAGTTTTAGCCCAGCGTACCATTACTGGCACCGTGATTGACTCAGATGAGCAGCAAGGCGTGATACAAGCCACCGTAGCCCTGCTCAAGGCCGACAGCACCATGGTGGCCAACGGCGTGACTAACGATACGGGCAAGTTCTCAGTGACCGCTCCTGCCGACGGGCGCTTTATTGTGCGCGTGACCTATATAGGTTATAAGACGCTCTACCGCGATGTGACCATTGCCGGAGGAAAGCCTCTTGCTTTAGGAACCATCACCATCAGCCCCGACTCGAAAATGCTGAAAGAAGTGGAGGTGGTGAAGAACCTGGCAAAGGTGACGACGAAAGACGACACCATCATCTATAATGCAGGCGCGTATCGCACGCCTGAGGGTTCGGTCGTCGAAGAACTGGTGAAGAAGTTGCCTGGTGCCGAGGTGTCGGACGACGGAACCATCAAGATCAACGGTAAGGAAGTGAAGAAGATTATGGTTGATGGCAAGGAGTTTATGACCGGCGACACGAAGACGGCTATCAAGAACCTGCCAACCTCCATCGTTGACCGCATCAAGACCTACGACCAGAAGAGCGACTTGAGCCGCATCACAGGCATTGATGATGGTGAAGACCAGACGGTGCTCGACTTCGGACTGAAGCGTGGCATGAACAAAGGCATGTTTGCCAATGTGGACGGAGGACTGGGCACACAGCGCCGCTACAGCGGACGCGCAATGGGTGCCCTGATGAAGGACGAGTGGCGCGGAATGGCCTTCCTGAGTGCCAACAACGTGAATGACATGGGCTTTGGCGGGGGTGGAGGCGGTGGTCGCTTCGGTGGAGGCGGACGCAACGGTCTGCAGGCTTCGAAGATGGGTGCTGTGAACATCAACTATGAGAAGAAGAACCGGCTGAAGTGGGACGGCTCCGTGCGCTGGAATCACGGTGACGGCGATGTGTGGTCGCGCAGCTCGTCGGAGAACTTCGTCAGCAAGACGGGCTCCTTTGCCGAGTCGGTGGGGCAGAGCTTCTCACGCTCTAACTCATGGAACGCTCAGATGCGCATAGAATGGACGCCCGACACGCTCTGGAACATCAACTTCCGCCCCACATGGAGCATGGGCTCGAACGACGGAACCTCGAACAACACTTCGGCTACGTTCAACCAAGACCCCTTTAAGTATATGTCATCGACTGATAATATCACGGGGATGGTGGCTCAGATGCTGGGCATCGACTCCACTTCGGCAGTCAACCAGCGGTTGAACGGCGGGCTCAACTACAGTGACAACCATCGGGTAGGGGGCAGTCTGCAACTGAACCGCAAACTGGGCGGTCGAGGCCGCAACATCACCCTGCGCCTGGGAGCCAACTATAGCGACGGTACATCGAAGTCGTTCTCGAAGAGTGTGGTGAGCCTCTATCAGCTGGCTTCGGGCGACTCCACCTATCAGCGCAACCGCTACAACGTCACGCCGCAGAAGAACTACGACTACAGCGCCCGACTCACTTACAGCGAGCCCATCTTCAACGCCACGTTCCTGCAGTTCAGCTACAGCTTCCAATATCGCTACACCAAGAGCTACCGCTCTACCTACGACTTCTGGAGTCAGAAGAGTCTCTATCCACGTTTCGATATGACAGATGTGTGGCCAGACTATAGGGAGTGGGACAAAGTGTTCAACCGACTGGAAGGTCACAGCTACGAGGAGTTCTTCGACAAGAACCTGAGCCGTTTCTCTGAATACCGCAACTATATTCATACGGGTGAGATCATGCTGCGCGTGGTTCGCCAGAAGTTCAACTTCAACGTGGGTGTGCAGGTGGTGCCGCAGTCATCTGAGTTCACTTACCGCTATCTCAAGACCGACACCGTCACCAAGCGAACTGTTGTCAACTGGAGCCCTACGGCCAACTTCCGTTGGAAGCTCTCCGATCGCGGCAACATGCGCTTCGAGTATCGCGGCTCAACCAGTCAGCCATCGATGACCGACCTGCTCCCCATCACCGATGACAGCAATCCGCTGAACATCACATCTGGTAACCCCGGACTGAAGCCTTCGTTCACGCAGCGCTTCAACTGGCGCTACAACGACTTCTTCGAGCGCCACCAGCAGTTCATCTTTGCCAATGTGAACTTCTCAACCACACGCAATGCGATAGCCAATATGGTGAAGTATGACCCGAAGACGGGTGGTCGCGAGTCTCGTCCGGAAAACATCAACGGCAACTGGAACGTGGGCGGCAACTTCACCTTCAACACCGCACTCGACACGCTCGCCCGATTCAACCTGAACACCAGCACCGATGCTAACTATGCCAACCGCGTAGGCTATATAGACCTGGAGCGAAACGGCAACATCAGCACGATGACCACACAGCAAACGACCGTGGGACAGCGACTGGGTGCCAGTTTCCGCAACGACTGGCTGGAGTTTGAAGTGAACGGACGCGTACAGTACAACTATGCCTACAATGCGTTGCAGCCCAACTCCAACCTCTCTACCTGGGCGTTCAACTACGGCTTCAACACCACCATTCAGGCACCTTGGGGCATGCAGTTCACTACTTCGCTCAATATGTCGAGCCGTCGCGGATTCAGCGATGCAGCTGCCAATACCAACGAGCTCATCTGGAATGCCCAGATCTCACAGAGTTTCCTCAAGGGGCGTCCCCTCTCGGTGCGTCTGGAGTTCTACGACATACTGAAGCAACAGTCCAACTTCTCGCGAGCTATCAGTGCAATGTCGCGCAACGACAACTGGTATAACTCCATCAACAGCTACGTGATGTTGCGCGTGAGCTACCGTCTGAATCTGTTCGGAACGAAGGAGATGCGGCAGGCCATGCGTCGAGGCCCAGAGGGTGACGAGGGCGGACGCGGCAATCGCGAGGGCCGAGGCAATCGCGGTGGCAATCGTGGAGGTGGTCGTGGAGGCTTCGGAGGCGGTGGCTTCGGAGGCGGTGGACGCTTCTGACCTGAGTGTTCATCCTGTTAAATTATATAAAAGAATGGTACTGTTGCTTGCAGTATCGTTCTTTTTTGCTAAATTTGCTTTCGAACTATCCAAAAAACTAACCGCATAAAAACAAATTGTTACAATGAAAGACCTTAAAATGTACATCAATGGCCAGTTCTGCGAGAGCTCGAACGGCAAGTGGATTGACGTGTTGAACCCCTCAACTGAGGAAGTCATCTCCCGTCAGCCTGAAGGAACGATTGAAGATGTGAACCGTGCACTCGATGCTGCACGTGCTGCTCAGAAGATATGGGCCAAGAAGCCTGCCATTGAGCGTGCCCAGTATCTGCTGAAGATAGCCGATGGTATCAAGAAACGTCAGGAAGAGTTTACGGAAATCATCATGCGAGAGCAGGGAAAGACCCGTAACTGGGCATCGATTGAAGTGGGTGCTACCATTGCCTATTTCGAGTATATGGCATCGTTTGCACGTCATATTGAGGGCGAAATCATTCCTTCTGACCGTCCCAATGAGACCATCCTGTTGACTAAGAAGCCCATCGGCGTAGTGGCAGGCATTCTGCCTTGGAACTTCCCCTTCTTCCTCATTGCCCGTAAGGCAGGTGCTGCCCTGATAGCAGGCTGTACCATCGTGATCAAACCCTCACAGCTCACTCCAGAGAACTGCACCGAGTTTGCCAACGTAGTGGCAGAGACAGGTCTGCCCGCAGGTGTCATCAACATCGTGACAGGTAAGGGCTCTGTGATAGGCAACGAGATGGCAGGAAGTCCTAAGATTGACATCGTCTCAGTGACGGGTTCTGTCTCGGCAGGCGAGAGCATCATGGCAGCAGCGTCGAAGAACATTACCAAGGTGTCGCTCGAGCTGGGCGGAAAAGCCCCCGCTATTGTCTGTAAGGATGCCGACCTGGAGCGTGCTGCCCAGTGGATAGTTGACAGTCGCATTGGCAACAACGGACAGATATGCAACAACGCAGAGCGCGTGTATGTGCAGAAAGAGGTGAAGGAGGCCTTTACGAAGATACTGGTGAAGAAGATGGAAGCCGTCAAGGTGGGCGATCCTTGTGCCGACGCATCTGTCGATATGGGACCCCTGGTTGAGCAACGTGCGCTGGAAAGCGTCACCGAGAAGGTGGAGCGTGCCATCAAGCAAGGCGCCAAACTGCTCTGTGGTGGTCACAGGGTAGGGGAGAAGGGCTACTTCTATGCCGCTACTGTGCTCGATGACTGCCGTCAGGACATGGACATCATCCATGAGGAGACCTTCGGTCCTGTGATTCCGCTCGTTGAGTTCGATACCATCGATCAGGTCATTGCATGGGCCAACGACTGTGAATACGGACTGGCCAGCAGCATCTTCACCAAGGACTTGAACATTGCCGTGAAGGCCTGCCGCGAACTTGAGTTTGGCGAGACCTACGTCAATCGCGAGCATTTCGAGGCCATTCAGGGCTTCCATGCAGGTGTGAAGAAGAGTGGCATAGGCGGTGCCGATGGTAAGCATGGCGTTGAGGAGTACCTTGTGACGCATGTGACTTATCTGGATACTTACGAAGATATGTAAACAATGAGAATCGGATTATTCGTTCCCTGCTATGTCGATGCGCTCTACCCCGAGGTGGGCGTATCGACATATAGGTTGCTGAAAAGCCTGGGGCTCGATGTGGACTATCCTGAGCGGCAGACTTGCTGCGGACAGCCCATGGGCAATGCCGGATTTGAGCAGATGGCAGAACCGCTGGTCAAGAAGTTCGACGAGCTCTTTGCGCCCTACGATTATGTCGTGGCACCGTCGGCCAGTTGCGCTGCCTATGTGCGCTTCTTTCATCCCAATATCGTGAAGGGAGCACGGTGCGAGGCGGCAGGCAAGACTGTTGACCTTGTGGAATTCCTGCACGACATCTTGAAGATAGATGCCCTGCCTGCCAGATTCCCCCATAAGGTGAGTGTGCACAACTCCTGTCACGGTGTGAGAGAGCTGGGCCTGTCGTCGCCCTCGGAGCGCAACGTGCCAAAGTTCAATAAAATCATCGACTTGCTGAAACTTGTCCATGGCATTGAGGTTGTAGAGCCTGAACGCCCCGACGAGTGCTGTGGCTTTGGTGGCATGTTTGCCGTAGAGGAAAATGCCGTATCGGCTCGCATGGGGCTGGAGAAGGTACGTCGCCATATCGCTACAGGAGCCGAGTACATCACAGGACCTGACTCGTCGTGCCTGATGCACATGCAGGGCGTAGCCCAGAAACAGGGGCTTGATATCAAGTTCATTCATGTTGCCCAAATATTATCTGCCGGACTATGAGTACAAGACATTCAAAGGCTGCTGAGGCCTATTTGAACAACGATGCCGTGGTGAATCGTCACGACCAGACTTTCTTTGGTGTGCGACAGAAGCGTGACCGTATGGCACAGGGACTGCCTGAATGGGAAAGACTGCGCGAGGCGGCCAGTCAGATTAAGAAGCACACTGCCACCCATCTGGCCGACTATCTGGAGCTGTTCGAGAAGAATGCCAGGAAGAACGGTGTCCATGTGCACTGGGCTCAGGATGCTGAGGAATACAACAGCATTGTAGCCGACATCCTGAAGGAGCACAACGTGACGAAAGTGGTGAAGAGCAAGAGTATGCTCACCGAAGAGTGTCACTTAAATGAACACTTGGAACGGATTGGTATAGAGGTAGTTGAAACAGACTTAGGAGAGCGAATTCTTCAGATGATGAAGCTGGCACCCAGCCACATTGTGATGCCTGCCTTGCATGTGCATCGTGAGGAGATAGCCGAGTGTTTCCGTCAATATGGGCTGCCTGTTGAGAGCGATGATCCCACTCACCTCACCTACGTTGCTCGCATGCATCTGCGCCAGCAGTTTGCCGAGGCACAATGCGGCATGACGGGTGGCAATTTCGGTATTGCCGAGACAGGCGATGTGGTGGTATGCACCAATGAGGGCAATGCCGACATGTCAACCTCGATACCCAAGCTCCACATCGTTTCGATGGGCATTGAGAAGCTCATTCCCAACTATCAGGCTATGGGCGTTTTTCAGCGCTTGCTGGCTCGTTCAGGCACAGGGCAGGAGACCACTGTCTATACCAGTCATTTCCGTGGACCGCGTCCTGGGGGCGAGATGCACATCGTGCTGGTCGATAATGGGCGAAGCAGTATTCTGGGCAATGAGCAACACTGGCAGACGCTGAAGTGCATGCGCTGTGGTGCCTGCATGAACACCTGCCCCGTCTATCGTCGCTCAGCAGGCTATAGCTATACCTATTTCATCCCCGGCCCCATTGGCATCAATCTGGGCATGCTGCGCAGTCCTGAGCGCTACTACGACAACGTCTCGGCCTGCTCGCTCTGCTGTTCGTGCGACAATGTATGTCCTGTGATGGTCGATTTGTCACCGCAGGTCTATCGTTGGCGTCAGCAGTTGGATTCGATGGGGCATGCCGACCCCATGAAGAAGATGATGTCGAAGGGCATGAGCTACCTGTTCCGTCATCCATCGGTCTATACCGGCGTGCTGCGCTTGTCGCCTATGGTGAACTGGCTACCAGCTCCGCTTGTCCAGATGAAGCTCAACCCCTGGGCCTACGGGCATCAGATGATGAAGTTCCCCGCTAAGTCGTTCCACCAGCTATGGAAGGAGAAAAAACTATGAGTTCAAGAGAAGAAATACTTTCACGTCTGCGCGACAACACTCGCGAGACTTACGACATGCCCGACCTCAGTCAGCTGCACCCTATCACGTTCGATGATGCTGTGGAGGAATTCAAGCAGAAGACAACCACCATCGCCGGTGCCCGTCTCATTGAGCTGAAGGCAGGCTCTTCGCTCAACGATGCCGTGCGGGAAGCCTATCCCGATGCGCAGCTGATAGCCAGCAATCTGCCAGGTGTGACGGCACAGCTCAATCCCGATACCGTCGGTGAGGCACGTGAACTGATGAAGGCCGATGTAGGTGTCATCGAGGGCACCATTGGAGTGGCTGAGAATGCCTGCATATGGATTCCCCAGCAGATGAAGGAGAAAGCCGTATGCTTCGCTTCCGAACAGCTGGTCATTGTGCTCAGTCGCAAAGCCATTGTCAACAACATGCACGAGGCCTACGCCCGTCTGTCAGCCTCTGCTCACGACTTCCAGCAGTATCAGTTCGGAACGTTCATCTCTGGTCCCAGCAAGACTGCCGACATCGAGTCAGCCCTTGTCTATGGTGCTCAGGCGGCACGTGGCGTCACCGTCGTTCTGAAGGACTAAGATTACTGAAGTTTCCCTTCCTTTTTATTAATTCTTGATAAATAGTTCATATTGGGATGGGAAACTTCAGTAAATTTATTTGTTCTTCTGTTATTATGTCTTTAACCTCTCCTAAATCTGTTCTTCTGTTATATATATCTGTTCTTCTGTCTTTAAACCCCACCGACCTCTGTTCTTATGTCTTTAAGCACTGTGGAGTGCGTCTATTGACTCTTGTTCTCCCACTATCCAGATGATGTCACCTTCCTGGAACTTGCGGTCCGGCTTGAAGGGCGACAGGTTCTCCTTTCCCTCTTCCAGTCCTACCACCATGATGCTGTACAGTCTGCGTATGTCGCTTTCCTGCAGTGTCTTCCCTATGAAGGGGCTATCACTTTCAATGATGAGCTGACTCAGTTTCATCTCTCGTTTCTCCAGTTCCAGGTCTTCTCCCAGCACCTCTTTCTCTATGGCAGCCCTTAACTTGTCCAGTTGTTCGTCGCTACCTATCACCTGCAGGTGATCGAACGGGAAGATGACGTAGTCGCCATCAGGTATGTTCAGTCGGAACCCACCGCGCAAGATGCTGCTCACGTGAACGCCGTACTTCTTGCCGAGGCTCAGCTGTCGGAGTGTCTGTCCCATCCATTGTGAGTTGCCCGGAATCTCGAAATCAGCAATGTGTATATCGCGATCGAGCAGTCTGCCCTCGTAGAGCGGACGCTTCCTGCCGTGCACCTGCGCCTCGATGTCGCGTGAGCGCAGGTTGTTTACAAACAAGCGTTCGAGCAGTATGCTGTTGCGCTTGATGCGTTTCGACAGCACCATGATGATCACCACTACAAGCCCCACTGTCAGCATGATGGCAGCCGAGAAGTGGAACAAATATTTGATGATGTTGAAGATGATCCCCACGGCTAACATCACCCTCACGATGAAGGTCAGTATGAGTGGCAGGTGATTGCGCGTGCTCTCTCTCCACAGTGCTTTCCACTCCTCGCTGTGGTTCTTCTTCATGATCATGGCTCGTAGGAAGGGCGCAATGAGCAGCACCGTCAGCAAGCCCGTCACGGCATTGGCATACCACTTGTCGGCTCCTAAGAACTGCTTGAAGAAGGGCAGTCCGAAGGTGAACATGAGCGCAATGACAGCTACCGACAGAATGCTGTAAACCACCGTGTTGGCTGCCATCTGCGTCAGCAGCTTCTTCCACTTGCTCTGCTCGTTGGAGCTCTGCTGACTCATCGACAGACGGTTCATCATCTGCACGAGGTGAGTGGGCAGCCTATGTTCCAGCGCGTTATAAGCAGGCGTGGCAGCACGTATCATGTAGGGGGTGAGGAACGTCGTGATGACCGATACTGCCACGACAACAGGGTAGAGAAAGTCGCTGATCACGCCCAGCGACAGACCCAGCGAAGCAATGATGAACGAGAACTCACCAATCTGAGCCATCGAGAAGCCACAGCGCATGGCCGACTTCAGCGACTCACCGCTCAGCATGAACGAGAACGAGCCGAAGACGCTCTGTCCCACCAGGATGGTCATCACCAGCAGGAAGATGGGCAGGGCGTAGCTCACAAGAATCTGCGGGTCAACCAGCATGCCCACCGACACGAAGAAGATGGCTCCGAAGAGGTTCTTCACGGGCTCCACCAGCTTCTCTATGCGTTCAGCCTCGATGGTCTCGGCCAGGATGCTGCCCATGATGAAAGCACCGAATGCCGACGAGAAGCCCACCTTAGTTGAGAATACCGCCATCGCACAGCACAGACCCAGCGACATGATGAGCAGCACTTCGGCATTGACCAGTTTGCGCACCGACCGCAGGAACAGCGGCACGGCAAAGATGCCCACCACCAGCCATAGCACCAGGAAGAAGGCTATCTTCAGAATACTGCCCAGCATCTGTTCGCCATCCGGATTCGAGCCGCTGGCTATGGCGCTCAGCATCACCATCATCACAATGGCCAGAATGTCTTCCAGGATGAGCACCGACATCACCAGCCCTGCAAACTGCTGTTGTCGCAGCCCCAGGTCGTCGAATGCCTTATAGATAATAGTGGTGGAGCTCATGGCCAGCATGCCGCCCAGGAAGATGCAGTCCATCTTGGTCCATCCGAAGATATTGCCTACACAGACACCCAGCATGGACATGAAGAAAATGATGCTGATGGTCGAGATGATGGGCGATGCCCCCATCTTCAGAATCTTCTTGAACGAGAAATCAAGTCCGAGCGAGAACAGGAGGAACATCACACCGATGTCGGCCCATAGATGAATGCCCGACATATCGACCACTGAGGCGGTGTAGGGCATGTGGGGCGACACCAGGAAGCCAGCCATGATGTAGCCCAACACCAGTGGCTGCTTCAGTTTCTTGAAAATGATGGTTACGATGCCTGCCACCATCAGCATGAGGGCCAGGTCTTGAATCAATGGAGGTAAAGCTGCCATTTCTTCGTATTGTAAATGATGATTAGAATGCTATGTGCCGATCTGAAAGCGGCAGATGGGTTAATTGTTGTATTCTGCTGTCAACTCACATATCTTCACCACTACCTGCATGGCTTTCTCCATCGACTGTATGGGTACAAACTCATACGGTCCGTGGAAGTTGATGCCGCCGGCAAAGATGTTGGGACAGGGCAGACCCTTGAACGACAGTTGTGCACCGTCGGTGCCGCCACGGATAGGCTTCACCTTCGGAGCCACCCCCACCTGCTGCATGGCGTGCAGCACCAAGTCGATGACGTGCATAGCATCGGGCTCTATCTTCTCCTTCATGTTGTAGTACTGGTCGCTCACCTCGGCGCTCACCGTTCCCTCACCATACTTCTCGTTCATGCGGTCGGCACATTGCTTCACCAGTCGCTTGCGGTCCTCAAACTTCTCGCGGTCGTGGTCGCGAATGATGTAGCTCAGCTTGGCCAGCTCCGTATTCGTCTGCATGCCTATCAGGTGATAGAACCCCTGATAGCCCTCCGTCGTCTCTGGCGTCTCGTCGGCAGGAAGCATGGCAGCAAACTCGGCAGCCAGTCGGTTGGCATTCACCATCTTGCCCTTGGCATAGCCAGGATGCACGCTCACACCCTTGATGGTGATCTTGGCAGAGGCTGCGTTGAAGTTCTCAAACTCCAGCTCGCCCACGTCGCCACCGTCCATCGTGTAAGCCCACTCGCAGCCGAACTTCTCCACGTCGAAGTGGTGGGCACCCATGCCTATCTCCTCGTCGGGATTGAATGCCACGCGAATCTTGCCGTGCTTCACCTCGGGATGGTCTCTCAGGTAGCACATGGCTTGCACAATCTCGGCTATGCCCGCCTTGTCGTCGGCACCCAGCAGCGTGTGACCGTCGGTCACGATGAGGTCTTCGCCCACGTGTAGCAGCAGTTCAGGGAATTTCTGCGGACTTGATACGATGCCTTCAGAGAGCACGATGTCCTTGCCGTCATAGTGGTTGACAATGCGCGGCTTGATGTTGGCACCCGAGCAGTCGGGCGACGTGTCGTAGTGGCTGATGAAGCCTATCGTGGGCACTTTCTCCTTGATGTTCGAGGGCAGCGTGGCATAGATGTAGCCTTTCTCGTCCATCTCCACGTCGTGCAGCCCTTCGTGCTCAAGCTCCTTCTTCAGGTATTCGGCAAAAATCAGTTGTTTCGGGGTACTTGGCACGCTCTCGCTTTCTTCCGACGACTGCGTGTCAAATTGGGTGTAGTTCAGAAATCTCTCTGTAATGTCCATAATCGTTGTTTTCGGATCTGTTGTTTTCGTAATGTGTTGCAAAGTTAGTAACTATTTACGAAAAAAAAGCCCAGTTCCGTAAGAAACTGGGTGATTTTTTGATTTTTTCAAAGTGTGTAGGGACGATCGGATTCGAACCGATGACCTCTTCAATGTGACTGAAGCGCTCTAAACCAGCTGAGCTACGCCCCTATAAGTTCGAATTGCGGGTGCAAAAGTAAGTATTTTTTCTGAATGCTCCAAATTTTCTCCAGTAAAATTCATGGATTTTTTTCTTGGATTATACAAAAAAAGCGTACTTTTGCAAAAACTATCAATAATTCTTACTACTATGACCACAAAAATTGCCTTTTTCGATGCAAAGAGTTACGATCGTGAGACCTTTGACAAAGTGAACCAGAACTTCGGATTCGAGATACTCTACTATAAGGAGCGTCTCAGTATGAACACCGTTTCGCTCACCCAGGGAGCCGATGTCGTGTGCATCTTCGTAAATGCCGAGTGCGACGCCCGAGTCATACAGCGCATGGCGGAATATGGAGTCAAACTGATAGCGCTACGCTGTGCTGGCTTCAACAATGTCGATGTCCACGCAGCCAAGCAACATGGTATCAAGGTGGTTCGTGTGCCAGCCTACTCACCTCACGCCGTGGCTGAATATGCCGTCACGCTCATGCTCACACTCAACCGCAAGGTGTACCGCTCTGTCTATCGCACACGTGAAGGCAACTTCCGTTTGGGCGGACTCCTGGGCTTCGACATGTACGGCAAGACCGTAGGACTCATCGGAATGGGAAAGATAGCCAAGGAACTGGCAAAGATACTGCGTGGATTCGGCATGAACGTGCTGGCCTACGACCTCTATCCCGACGAGCAGTTTGCACGCGAACATCAAATCAAGATGGTCACCCTCGACGAGCTCTATGAACAGTCCGACATCATCTCGCTCCACTGTCCGCTCACTGAAGATACCAAGTTCATCATCAACAGCGACTCTATCACCAAGATGAAGTTTGGCGTGATGATCATCAACACCGGACGTGGCAAGCTCATCAAGACAGCCGACCTCATCGACGGACTTCGCTCCCATCAGGTAGGAGCTGCAGGCCTCGACGTCTATGAAGAGGAAGCCAACTACTTCTATGAGGACCGCTCCGACAAGATGATTGATGACGACAAGCTCGCCTTGCTCCTCATGATGCCCAACGTGATAGTCACCTCACACCAGGCCTTCTTCACTCGTGAGGCCACCCACAACATTGCGCTCACCACCTTGCAGAACATTCTCGACCATAACGAAGGCAAAGAACTTGTCAATGAGGTGAAGTAGAAGTGTCTCGCTTTGGCTAATGAGGGACCTATGGAAATCTAACCTGATGAACATTATAACATTCATGGTATATCTTCTTTGCCTACGGCATAACACGAATCATCATGAATGATCATAAATTAACCATTAATATTTATGAAACATTCGTGGTTATTCATGGCTATTCATGTTACGCCGTAGGCATAGATAATTTCCATGAATAATTCAGGTTAGAATGAAGAGTAAACAATATCCGTATGAAGTCTACGTTCTTAGGAAAAGAGTCAACCTCTCCAGTGAAAGTAGTCAACTGTACTCAGACGAGGCAGTCAACCAATTCAGTACGGGTAGACAAGTGTTAAAAAACAAGGCCTAAAAAGAGTCAACCTTATTCAGGAAAAGACAACCGATTTGATTTTTTTTAGCGAACAGCGAACGAACGAACAGTAAACAGTTTGTTCGTGAGAACGCGAATTAAGTTTTATTATTATATTATATAATATAATAATAAAGATTTTTAGCGCACTCAAAAAACTGTTGAAATCACTCTACAGATTCTTTGCCATGGCCGAGTTTGATGCAACATCACTCTACTCATTTTTGCTAAAAAAAAACTGTTCAACTGTTCGTTCGTTCGCTTTTTCGCTGTTAGCGGAGAATTCCGAATAGTCCGAGTTATCCGAGTTATCGGAAACTACAATCGGTTATCGTCATCGTCATCGTTATCGTCTTCGTCGTAAACTATCGGCTTAACTACTGTCCGAAGGACGAGCGAATGCGAGACTCCGCCTGCGCCTGAGCACCTACTGGAGCGCAAGAACTACTTAACTACCCCAAAATGGTAAATGGTAAATGATTAAATGGTAAATGATAAGATGGTAAATACTAAGATGCGAACATTCCTCAACGTTCAAGACCTTGGCGACCTGCAGCAGGCACTCGCTGAGGCACAGGAGATCAAGCGTGACAGATTCAAGTATGTCGAGATGGGACGCAACAAGACGGCGCTGCTCGTCTTCTTCAACAACAGCCTGCGCACACGCCTTTCCACCCAGAAGGCTGCCCTGAACCTGGGCATGAACGTCATCGTGCTCGATGTCAATGCAGGGGCGTGGAAGCTCGAGACAGAGCTGGGCGTGGTCATGGATGGAGACAAGAGCGAGCATCTGCTCGAGGCAATCCCTGTCATGGGCAGCTACTGCGACATCATTGGCATCCGCTCCTTCGCTGGCCTTGCGGATCGCGACTACGACTATGCTGAGACGGTCTACAACCAGTTCGTGCGCTACAGCGGACGTCCTGTCTTTGCTATGGAGACGGCTACTGTGCACCCTCTCCAGGCTTTTGCAGACCTCATCACGATTGCTGAGACGCCTGTCGAGGGCCGTCGTCGCCCCAAGGTGGTCCTCTCGTGGGCACCCCATCCCCGTGCGCTGCCTCAGGCGGTTCCCAACTCCTTTGCCCAGTGGATGAACGCTGCCGATGTGGACTTCGTGATTACCCATCCTGAGGGCTACGAGCTCGATCCTGCCTTCGTGGGCAATGCTCCTGTCGAGTACGACCAGATGAAGGCTTTCGAGGATGCTGATTTCATCTATGCCAAGAACTGGAGCTGCCCTGGCGTGACTCGTCCCTCTGACTATGGCAAGGTGCTGGGCGACTACCACGATCGGCTCGATTGGACTGTCAGCAGCCGCCAGATGGCTGTTACCCATCAGGGTCACTTCATGCACTGCCTGCCTGTGCGTCGCAACATGATTGTTACTGACGAGGTTATCGAGGCTCCCAGCAGTCTCGTCATCCCTGAGGCAGCCAATCGAGAGATCAGCGCCACCGTCGTTCTCAAGCGCATGCTGCAGAGCCTCTAAGACGTTTTTCTCCTTTTTCTTTTGGTCAGACGAAAAAAACTCTGTAACTTTGCACTCGTTATCAGGGGTGCGCCATCGTTTGGTGGCGCTGAGATTACACCCTAACATCTGAACCGGATAATGCCGGCGTAGAGAGTATGAACAAAAAAGTTACTTTTCCGTTTTTCGTCTGACATGAACAGATTATCGATTGTTTCGACCCTTGTGGGCTGTGTCCTCGTGGGGTCTCCTGCCCAGGCTGCTGAGCCTGACTCCATCCAGGTGCGCCAACTGGGCGAGGTAGTGGTGAAGGCCGTCCAGGCGCCACGCAACGCGCCCTTTGCGGTCAGCAGGATTCAGCAGCAGGAGCTCGAGGAGTTCAGCCGCACGGCTCAGGAACTGCCCATCCTCTTCTCGCGCACCCCAGGCGTGATTGCATGGAGCGAGAACGGGTTGGGCACAGGCACGACCTACATGCGCATCCGTGGGGCTGGCGACAGCCGCATCAATGTCACCCTCGATGGTGTCTCCCTCAATTCGCCTGAGGACCAGTGCGTCTTCTGGGCCAACACGAATTCTTATGCCACCCTGCTGAGCAATGTGCAGATCCAGCGTGGAGTGGGCACCAGCACCAACGGCGACGGTGCCTTTGGCGGTTCCATCGCACTTGCCACACGCGCCTCTTCCTATCGACCCACCCTCGACCTCACTACTTCCTACGGTTCCTACAATACTTACAACGCAGGTTTGAACTTCTCCACTGGCATGACGGGCATACGCTTCCCGCGTGGCATCCTCACTCTCGATGGAGCCTACCACCATACGGGGACGGATGGCTACATTCATGGCACGGCTGGCAACAGCGGAAGCTACTATGGAGCCATCAACTGGATCAACCCTGATGGAACCCTTCGCATCAGCTACAAGAACATTGGCAACTACGAGAAGACAGGGCAGGCGTGGAACGGTATCGATACGGGCGAGCTCCTCGACTGGAACTATGGAGGTGTGGGCACTGGCATCTTCTCCTATGCTGACATGCATCGCGTGGGACTGGGCCGTTTCAATACGCTCTACGAGCACCTCAACGATGCCTACGACCCCGCTGCAGGCACTTCGCGCTACCAGATGGCCGACGGCTCCCTCTGGCCTCGCACGACAGACAATTTCTGGCAGAACCACAACCTCTTCTCTGTTGCCTGCCAACTCAGCGATCATTGGACCACCAGCGGCACCATCCACTATACCCACGGCCACGGCTACTACGATGAGTTCCGCTATGACAACAAGCTATCCAAGTTTGGCATAGCCAACCTCACCCTTCTCGATGGCTCCACCCTCAAGCGTACTGACTTCGTGCGCCAAAAGGGCCTCACGCAAGACACCTATGGCTTGATCTGGAACGCCAACTATCAGGACAGCCACTGGGACCTCATCGCTGGTGCTTCCTTCCAGACCTTCCAGGGCATCCACTACGGCTATCTTACCTATGTCGCCCATCCTGAGCTGCGCCAGCTCCTCCTTGCCAACGGCCGCTGGCAGTACTACGACAGCTCATCCGACAAGAACGATGTGGGCATCTACCTGAAGGGCACCTACCACATCACACCCTCCTGGGAGGCCTTTGCTGATATCCAGTACCGCTATGTGGGCTTTGCCACCAGCGGCATCAACGATAAGTTCTATGCCCTCGAAGATGGTTCCTATGCCAACCAGGCGCTCGATGTCTTCAAGCGCTATGACTTCGTCAACCCCAAGGCGGGCTTCAGCTACCACCACGCTGGCCACAATGCCTACGCTTCCTATGCCCTCAGCCATCGCGAGCCTGAGCGCAACAACTTTACTGACAATGGTGCCTATCCTCCCCCTCATGCGGAGAGTGTCAACGATATCGAGCTGGGCTACAGCTTCACCCACTCTCGCTGGAACGCAGGAGCCAACCTCTATGCCATGCTCTACCACAACCAGTTCGTACAGACAGGCCAGGTCAGCGACATAGGCGAGTCTCTCACCACCAACATCCGCCGCAGCCACCGCCTGGGCATCGAGCTCACAGCAGGCTTCGCCCCCACCTCCTGGCTCTCCCTCCAGGCCAATGCAGCCCTCAGCCAGAACCGCATCAGCGACTTCGACGAATATGTCGAGGACTGGGACTGGACCAACGGCGAGGAGTTCACCATCAACCACTACGACCACTCCACCCTCGCCTTCTCCCCCTCCGCCATCCTCAACGGCTTTGTTGACTTCCACTACCGCAGGTTCCAGGCCAACTGGCACACAGGCTACGTCTCCCGCATGTACCTCGACAACACCGCCAACACCCAGCGCTCCCTGCCCAGCTACAGCCGCACAGACCTCACCCTCAGCTACGACCTCCCCTGTGGCACTCGAGGCCTCAAGACCACCCACTTCAGCCTCCAGCTGGGCAACCTCTTCAACCACCACTACGCTGCCAGCGGCTGGGTCTACAGCGCCCTCTTCGCCAGCGGAGGCAACCCAGAAGGCAACCGCTACACAGAGATCGGCTACATCCCCTCCTCCGGCTTCACCCTCCTTGGCAACATCACATTTAAGTTTTAGAAGTCCTCGTCCTCTTTTTTCTCATCCCCGCCGCTTCGATACCTTTTGTATTTCTCCAACTCAGAGTTCAACTGCACGATCGCCCATGCGATGATGGTGGCATCGTCAAGGAGTCCTGTTGGGATGATGTCAGGGATGACGTCCAGAGGCGAAATCACGTAGATGATGGCAGCCACAGCCAGTGCCAGCCCCCGCTTGCCGTAGTCCTTGTATTGGCCGTGCACGATATCGCTGATGTAATCCTTCAGCAGCAGCAGATCCTCCTTTACCCTCTTCAGCCCCTCCTTCTTCAGGTAGATGGGAAGTTTGCTCAGCAGCGCCGTCATCTTTGACTTGTCGTTCAGGATAGAATTCGACTTGTTGAGCCATCTGCCCTTCTTGAAACGGTTGATAAAGAACGTTTTCATCGCTTATTCATAGTTGGTTCGAGTGCAAATATCGTCAATCTTATGGATTCTACAAAAAAAAGAGCCGAAAACTGAACTCCTGAAGAGCGATTTTTGCCCATTTCATCGAATTATTCCGTTCCTTTCTGCCATTTTTGCCAAGAGATAGATGAGTAGAGTGCCAAGGACATAGGCAACCAAATCCAGCCAAAGGAAACCTTGCCCCAGGACGAGGTGCCCCAGCGTGGTGGACCGCAGGCCGACAAGCCATTCCCAACGGACCAACTGCTGGAATTCGACGAGGAACGAGAAGGCCAATGTTGCGACAGCTACCCGTTCCAGACGCGAGCGAACCAGCAGGATTCTCCAGCAGCAGAACACCATCATGGTCCACAGCATGTCCCCCACCTGATCCAGTAGCCAGTCTACCCGTCGTGACATCAATCCCAGCGGAATCAGTGCCCCAACCGCCATCAGGTAGCAGATTCTCTTCTTCGCCAGAGCCCCTTTCGTTCCCCTCTCTTTCATAACCTATGTTGCCTAATCTTGCTTTGTCGCCGCTAAGTTAGCATTTTTTTCGCGAATTAGCCTTGGAAATGATGAATTTTGTTTAGCGGTTATGGGTTAGCGGCTAGCGAAATAGGATAGTGGAATCCGCCAAACGCACGCCGTTGCGTCCCAAATCGTCCATCATGTCATCCAGCATACCCAGCAGAGCGAACTTGTCCGTCTGCTCCAAAAATCCCAGCACCCTCAGGCGCATCTCCGTCATCCGCAGCCCGTGTGTCTTCAGCGCGAACCGCCCCAGCTGCATCTCTGCAGCCACTCTCATCTCAGCCTCTTTCATCTCCTCGAAATTTAGTTTAGTTAAGTCTATCTATTTCCCTTCCCTTTACAGGGAATTTCTGTCTGCAAAGGTACTGGCACTCGGAAATGAAAAGAAAAATAAACTTTTCTTTTGCATTTCGCTCGTTTATTCGTACCTTTGACTTCGTCGAAAGTACTCTCGCTCGAGAAAACTCAAAAGATTTTTGGTTTTCTGCTCTCTTATTCGTACCTTTGTCCCCAAATATGCGCTACGCGCGCTCGCATACATAAAAATTATATGAAGGATTTGCTGAGGAAGTTATTCAGTCCCATCATCTGGGGAAACCTGCTGGCGATGGTCGTGGCAGCGGTGCTGCTGGTGTTCCTGGTGTGGCAGGGAATGCGCCTGTACACCCATCATGGGGAGAAGATTGAGGTGCCCAACGTGAAGGGCATGCTCCTGGAGGACGCTAAGTTCAACCTGGAGAAGGTGGACCTGGTGGCGGAGGTGGCGGACAGCAGCTACAACCGCAGCCTGCCGGCTGGAACCATCCTGGACCAGACACCTGCGAAGGGCAAGAAGGTGAAGTCGGGCAGGACAATCTTCCTGACGATCAACAGCCGCGAGATGCCTACCCTGGTGATGCCTGACATCGCTGACAACTGCTCGCTGCGCGAGGCACAGGCGAAGCTGAAGGCACTGGGATTCAAGCTGGGCAACGTGGAGTACGTGCATGGCGACAAGGACTGGGTGATGGACGTGAAGTGCGGCGGACATCATGTGGCAGCTGGCGAGAGGGTGTCGATCGATACGCCTGTCATCCTGGTGGTGGGCAACGATACGGATGTCTTCGACGAGTTCGAGGAGGATTCGCTGGAGGTGGACACTCTGATGGACATCAGCGGCCTGGCTGACTTTGAAACGGAACTGGATGAGTAGCACCCTGACGGAAACGGACTTGCTGAGCCCTCTGCCCCTGGCGGAAGCCGGATGGGACGACGAGGAGGACCTGGAGGACTGGGGCGCTGAGTCGCAGGCGGCTCCCACAGAGCATGAGCATTGGCGCATCGTCTCTGACAAGGGGCAGGCGGTGGTAAGGGTGGATAAGTTCCTCATGGACCACATGCCTGACACGAGCCGAAACCGCATACAGAAGGCTGCTGAGGCAGGCTGCATACGGGTGAATGAGAAACCCGTCAAAAGCAACTACAGGGTGAAGCCTGGCGACGTGGTGACGCTGGTGCTGGACCATCCCAAAAGGGACTGGGAGATTGTGCCTGAGGACATTCCTCTGGAGGTGACCTACGAGGACCAGGACCTGATGGTCATCAACAAGCCGGCGGGGATGGTGGTCCATCCTGGCTGCGGCAACTTCAGCGGAACGCTGGTGAACGCCATCGCCTGGCACCTGCGCGACGACAAGAACTTTGACCCCAATGACCCAACGGTGGGACTCGTGCACCGCATCGACAAGGACACGAGCGGACTGCTCCTGGTGGCGAAAACGGCAGCGGCCAAGACGCACCTGTGCAAGCAGTTCTTCCACCACACGACTCAGCGGCAGTACAATGCCCTGGTGTGGGGACATTTCCTGGAAGAGGAAGGTACCATCGAGGGCAACATAGGACGCAATCCGAAGGACAGGCTGCAGATGGCGGTCTTCCCTCCTGACAGCGAGATTGGCAAGCCTGCTGTGACGCACTACAAGGTGCTGGAGCGGCTGGCTCACGTGACACTGGTAGAATGTAGGCTGGAGACGGGGCGAACCCATCAGATCCGTGTCCACATGAAGCACATCGGCCACACGCTCTTCAACGATGAGCGATACGGCGGTGACGTGATTGTGAGAGGCGAGAAGACAGCCAGTTACAAGGCCTTCATCCACAACTGCTTCGAGCTGTGCCCCCGCCAAGCGCTCCATGCGAGAACCCTGGGATTCCAGCACCCCACGACGGGCGAGAACCTGTTCTTCAGCAGCCCCATCCCGCCTGACATGGAAGCCCTCCTGGAGAAGTGGAGAAGGTACGTAGGAGCGGCCAAGGCATTTAACATTTAAGCGGTTATGGGTTAGAGGTTAATGGGTTAGAGGTTATGGGTTATGGGTTATGGGTTAGAGGTTATGGGTTAGCGTCATCGTCAAAAGCTATCGGCTTAACTACTGTCCGAAGGACGAGCGAAGCGATATCTGCTTAACTACCGAACTACTAAACTACTAAAAACAAATAAACAAGATGTCTAAAAATACGAAAAGAATAATAGCAATTGTATGTGGAGGTGACACCTCTGAGCACGATGTCAGCCTGAGAAGTGCTGATGGCATCGAGTCTTTCATGGACCACGAGAGATACATCACCTATAAGGTGGAGATCCACGCTGGACATTGGGAAGCTATCCTGCCCAACGGAACGAGGGCCATGGTGGACCGCAATGACTTCAGTTTCGAGGACGAGGGAAAGCGCATCCGTCCTGACTTCTGCTACATCACCATCCACGGCGCACCAGGCGAGAACGGCATCCTGCAGGGCTATCTCGACCTGATTGGTATGCCCTACAGCACCTGCAACGTGCTGGTAGAGGCGATGACCTACGACAAGTTCGTGTTGAACAACTATTTGCGCTCCTATGGCGTGAGTGTGGCTGACAGCATGCTCATCCGTCAGTACGAAAGCGAAAGGGTGAAGGACGAGGACATCGTGAATCGCATCGGCCTGCCCTGTTTCGTGAAACCTGCCCGTGGTGGCAGCAGCTTTGGCACTACGAAGGTGAAGACCATCGAGGAGCTGCGTCCTGCCATCCGCCTTGCCCTCCAGGAGGGAGAGGACGTCATGGTGGAGGCTTTCATGCAGGGAACGGAAATCACCTGCGGATGCTACAAGACGCGCGAGGAGAGCATCGTCTTCCCCGTCACGGAAGTGGTGCCTGCCAAGGAGTTCTTCGACTACGACGCGAAATACAACGGAGAGGTGCAGGAGATCACGCCTGCCAGGATCAGCCAACGCCTCAGCAAGCGGGTGCAGATGCTCACAAGCATGATCTACGATATCCTGGGCTGCTACGGCATCATCCGCATCGACTACATCATCACGAAAAAAGACCACATCAACATGCTCGAGATCAACACTACGCCTGGCATGACTCCCACCAGCTTCATCCCTCAACAGGTGAAAGCCGCTGGAATGGAGATGAAGGAAGTGCTGACCGACATCATCGAGGATCGACTGAGCAATTATTGCTGACGCATGGAATACGAGTATCTGCCTGAGTTTGACTCCATTCGCCCCTACAACGACAATGAACTGAAGGGGGCGCTGGATTCGCTGCTCAAGGACCGCCAACTGAACGTGATCCTGAAGGGAGCCGTTCCCTGGCTGCCCCGCTGGGCTCGCAACGGCATCATCCGCATGGCCTTCATTGGAGTGAAGAGTCCTATGGACTTCCAGGTGCGCTTCATGAAGCCCATCGTGCGATACATCCTGCGCAAATGCAGCACTGGATACTCCTTTGGACACGACAAGATCAAGACAGGAAAACCCAGATACACCTTCATCAGCAACCATCGGGACATCGTCTTGGACAGCGCCATCCTCGACGTCATGCTCCACGATGCACACTTCCCCACCACCTGCGAGATTGCCATTGGCGACAACCTGCTCATCTATCCCTGGATAGAGACCATCGTCAAGATGAACAAGGCGTTTACGGTCAAGAGAGGGCTCGCCTCGCGCGACCTGCTCAACAGCAGCCTCACGATGAGCAGATACATGCACTACGCCATCAACGCCAAGCACGAGAACATCTGGATCGCCCAGCGCGAGGGACGGGCGAAGGACAGCGACGACCGCACGCAGGAGAGCGTACTGAAGATGGTGGCGCTGGGTGGCGAGGGATCGCCTGTCGAGAGGCTGCGCGACATGAACATCGTCCCCCTGACCATCAGCTACGAATACGACCCTTGCGACTACCTGAAGGCAATGGAGTTCCAGATGAAGCGCGATGATCCGTCCTACAAGAAAACGCCTCAGGACGACCTGAAGAACATGGACACGGGTATCCTGGGCTTCAAGGGGAAAGTGCACTACGAGGCAAGCCCCTGCATCAACGACTGGATCGATGACTTCGCTGAACTGCCCAAGACGGAGGTCTACAAGGAAATCGCCAAGCGCATCGACCACGAGATACATCTGGGATACAGGCTCTTCCCAGGCAACTATGTGGCACTCGATGAGCTGAACGGCCGCCAGGATTATTCAGACCAGTACACGCCTGAGGAGAAGCAGAACTTCGACCAATACGTCGAGAAGCAGCTCAAGAAGGTCAAACTGGAGAACCCTGACTGGGACTTCCTGCGCGAGCGCATCCTCACGATGTATGCCAACCCAGTAAAGAACAAGTTCAAGGCTATGGCAGCTGGCGAGGAGCCTGAGCCACAGCCTGCCCAACCATCAGAAGAGGTATGAAAAGGCCACACTTCCTTTCTGCTTGGCTCCTGCTCTCCCTTGCCTTCCTGCCCATGGGATGCTCCAACGACGAGGACGAGACGTACCCCAGCATCATCACAGAGTTTGCCGACATGAAATCCAACGAGAAAGGGACGATGGTGTCCTTCACGACGGACGACGGACAAACTTACCAGATCGCCAACCTGTTGGAAGGTTTCGTGCCCATGGCTCTCTTCCGTGTGGTTTGCGGCTTCGTGCCTGAGGGACAAAAGGCCAAGGTCTACCAACTGCAGGGTGCCCATCTCCTGCGCGACAGCCTCTCGTGTCAGCAGCACGATCCCACAGGAGTCATCAGCGCATGGCGGCGCGGACCATACATCAACCTCCATCTCGCTCCCCTCACGCAAGGCGGAACGCAGTACTGGGGGTTCATCACAGACAGCATCCACCCTCGACATCCCTACCTGAGCCTCCACCATCGCCAGGCCAACGACCCCCTGTCGTACACCAAAGACGTTTACGCCACCATCCCCCTGGACAGCATCGCTGGCTACGAGGCAACAGATACCATCACCCTCATCATCGAGACCTTCAAGGGCTCCAAACGATACGATTTCAAACCTTAGATGATTGGTTGGCAACAACACGACAATTTATGAAAGAATTTGCTGTTCTACTGGGTGTCATAACACTTTCCATCATCGTGATTGGCATAAAGTTCAAGTTCTATTCCTTCATTTTCGGCGAGGACGGACTCTTGGGTCCTGAGGATCATTCCCTCAGCCACGAGATAAAGAACTTGGTCAAGCTAAGGGATCAAGGCCTCGTAGATGCTGAGAAATACGAGGAGATGAAGGCGGAATTACTCGTCAGGTACAGCGAGTCAAGCAATAACGCAGACAAAGAAATCCAGAAGATTGAGAAGCTGCAAAAGCGTGGAATCATCACTCCTGAAGAACTCGAGGAGATAAAGAAGCAGTTCCTCGAGGTGAATCAATAGCTCGCACCTTTCAGGATAATTCACGCTTCTTTTGATGGTATGTGAAGAAAAAAGTGTATCTTTGCAGAAAATAAGAGGCTATGGCAAAGAAAAGCGAAATAACAGTCAGAGAGGTTGCCATCAAGACAATGAATGTCAATGGCGTGGACTACATCAGCATCACTGACATTGCGAAGCAGAAGAACCCGATTGACCCCAATGGCGTAATCGCTAACTGGATGCGAAACCGCAATACGGTTGAGTTTCTTGGTATATGGGAAACGATTCATAACCCCAGTTTTAATCCCCTCGAATTCGAGGGGTTTAGAAAAGAAGCAGGACTGAATGCCTTCACCCTTTCGCCCACACGCTGGATTACAGCTACCAACGCAATAGGAATCATATCACAGGCTGGCCGAAGTGGTCATCTGTCTCTCGAACATGGAGAATATTAATGCTGTCCTCATCAACGATGGCATTCCCCAAGGCGAACGCCTCGTGAAGCTCAACCAGATAGCTATTCAGCAAATGCAAGTCCTCGAAGCAAACAATGGCAGGAACCTATTGAAGTGATTATAACGTGTAAAATATTTACAACATAATATGAAAGAATAATACTGGATTGGCAAAAAGTCGCAATAGAAACTATGACTTATGAATCGACAAAGGGCAACATTGCCGTTCTGATATCAGGTGGAGTGGACAGCGCAGTCGTGGTCCATCTCCTCTGCGAGCAAGGCTACAAGCCTGACCTCCACTACATCCGCATTGGCATGGAGGGCGAGGACAGCAACTGCTCAGCCGAGGAGGACATCGAGCTCTCGCAAGCCACTGCCCGCAAATACGGACTCCATCTCGAAGTGACGGATCTACAGCAGGAATACTGGGACCAGGTGGTGGGCTATGCCATCGAGCGTGTCAAGCTGGGACTCACACCCAACCCAGACGTCATGTGCAACCGTCTCATCAAATTCGGCGCCTTCGAGCAGAAGATTGGATACCAGTACGATAAGATTGCGACAGGCCACTATGCGACACGTGTTGAACAGGACGGCCTGACATGGCTGGGAACTGCCAAAGACCCTATCAAGGACCAGACGGATTTCCTGGCACAGCTCGACTACAGCCAGCTCCAGCACACACTCTTCCCCATCGGCCATCTGATGAAGGACGAAGTGCGGCAGATTGCCATCGATGCCAAGCTGCCCAGCGCCCGCCGCAAGGACAGCCAGGGCATCTGTTTCCTGGGCAAGATCAACTACAACGATTTCCTACGCAAATTCATGGGAGAGCGCGAGGGGAAAGTCATCGACATCGAGACGGGAAAAGTCATCGGCCATCACCAGGGATTCTGGTTCCACACCATCGGCCAGCGCAAGGGACTCGGCTTGGGCGGAGGACCCTGGTTCGTTGTGAAAAAGAACGTCAAGAAGAACATTATCTTTGTGGCTCACGGATGGGACACGCAACTGCAGTATGGCCACGACTTCCGCCTGGCTGACTTCCACTTCATTACCCAGAACCCTTGGCGCGAGCCGCCTCACGAAGTCCCCATCCAGTTCAAGATACGTCACGTGGACCACTTCCTGCCTGGCATCATCACCCTCGACGACCAAGGCTACCACATCCACAGCGATTTGCCCATCCAAGGCATCGCTCCTGGCCAGTTTGGCTGCATCTACGACCATCAGGCCCGCATCTGTTATGGCAGCGGCGAGATTGCCATCTACAAAGACTACTGAACTGGTTCTCACCTTTCCACGCTTAACTGAAACGAAATGCCTCGAAACGCAAGACTAAAGATACTCTCCCTGCTACTCCTCCTCAGCATCCCAGTGGCACTGGAGATCGAGGCTCAGAAAATCCTGCGAGGAAAAGCATCCTACTACAGCGACCGCCTGCATGGCAACCTCATGAGCAACGGCCAGCGGTACCATCGCGACAGCCTTACCTGTGCGCATCGCAAATTTCCCTTTGGCACAAAGATTCGAGTCAAGAACGTCTCCAATGGCAAGGAGGTCATCGTCACAGTCACAGATCGAGGTCCCTACTCAAAACGTTATATCCTTGACCTGAGTCGGGCAGCCGCCTCTCAACTGGGCATCCTCCGTGCCGGCTTCTGCCAATGTGAAATCACCCCTCTCGATGAGAATCTGCCCCCCTCCCTCTTCCCTCTTGAGAACGAAGCAGAAGAGCTCCCCAGATTAAACCTCACCCCAGATTCGACCGCCACCTACCCCAACCCAGCCTGGCAGCGTGACACAATCACCAACTCACGTGCCACCGTACTCCCCCTCCAAAAATAACACACCCAACTTCTCTCCACCCATTTTCCTCCCACCAATCCCTTCACCTCCCTCAACCAATCCTCACTTCTCCTCCAACACGTCAAGTCCATCCTTTCAACACGTCGATTTTGCAAGATCAACACGTTATAATTACCAATAGAGTGGTTTCAGACGGAAAGATTCATCTGTTTTTCGCTTTGCAAGCGCTTTTTTCATGGAAAATAGTGGGATTTCGAATAATTTTCCGTACCTTTGCATGACTTAATGTGGATATCCGTCCCTTTCTCCCCTTTTCAAGGGAAGAAACTCAGGTTCCACAAGTCAACAAACGATAATAACAAAACAAAAATACAAATGAGATCAAAACCATTCATGAAATTAGCAGGCGCCATCGGGATGGTGCTTGCATTGGCTGCTTGCAGTACCCCCAAAGATGTTGCCTACTTCCAGGACAGGGAAGAAGGAACCTCCATTGAGGTACTCAATCAGCAAGTCATCCGAGTTCAACCTTCCGACAAACTGTCCATTGTTGTCAACAGTAAGAATCCAGAGTTGGCCAACATGTTCAATCTGCCTTACTTCACTCACCGTATAGGAACCACAGATAGGAATGCTTCCACTTTGTCTGCAAGTCAAAACATTTCATGCTATACCGTAGACGATGAAGGAAACATCGATTTTCCTCAGTTAGGCAAACTTCGCGTTACAGGCATGCAACGCCAAGAGATTGGCACGCTCATCAAGAATAAACTGATTGAAAGCCAGCTGGTCCTTGACCCCATTGTAACAGTCGAGTTTGCCAACCTGTTTTTCTCCGTTTTGGGTGAAGTGAGTCGTCCTGGTCGCTACAACATTGATCAGGACAAGATCTCCATCTTGGACGCCATCAGTATGGCAGGCGATCTCAACATCAATGGTAAGCGCAAGAACGTCACTGTTTTCCGCGAGAACAACGGCAAGAAAGACATCTATAGCCTTGATCTCACTTCTGCCTACAACCTTTATTCTTCTCCTGCATACTACCTTCAGCAGAAGGATATCGTATACGTAGAACCCAATGACAACAGGATTCGCCAATCTACCATCAACGGTAATAATGTGCGCAGTACATCCTTCTGGATTTCTTTGACCTCACTGCTCACCTCCATCACCGTACTTATTGTGAACCTCACAAAATAAGGAAAAACTAAACCAAAAACAAATAAAAATACAGCAAAATGGCAATTGATAGAAATAACGTAGAGAACAACGACAGCACGTTAGACCTCCGAGGACTTTTGATGATGTGTCTGGCCCATTGGAGATGGTTTGTTCTTTCTCTGGCAATCTGTTTGGGCGGTGCCGTTTATTATATACTCAAGACCCCTCCCGTATACACACGTTCAGAAACCATCCTAATCAAGGAAGAAGGTGGTGGCGGAAGCGGTCGTTCATTTTCTTCCCAGCTAAGCAGGGGCGTTGATCTTGGTATGTTCAACAACTACACTAACGTCTATAACGAATTGGAGTTCATGAAGTCCCCCGCTCTCATTCTCGAGGTGGTTAGGCGACTCAATCTTGAAATGAACTATACAGAGGACGGGACCTTCCATCTCAACACCCTTTATGGACGCAACCTTCCCATCAAAGTCTCTATCCCCGATTTCCCTGACAACAAGGCATGTTCCTTCACCCTTCATATCAGCAAGGGAAAGAAACTTACCCTCTCCAAGTTCACCATGAGCGGTCAGGAGGAAATTGACGAAACCATTCAGGCCAAAGGACAATTGGGAGATACCATTTCCACTCCCGTTGGAAATGTTTGCATCGAGAAATCGCCCTATTTCAAAGATGAAGACAATCAGGATCGTACCATCTATGTCACTCGCAGCAGCATGTTGGGAAGTATCAGCACTTGTCTTGGCAGATTAGGAGCCGGTATTCTTAGCGAGGAAACCACCATCATCCAACTCTCATACCAGGATGTTTCTATCCAGCGTGCAGAGGAAGTGCTCAACACTCTGGTATCCGTCTACAACGAGAATTGGGTGAAAGACAAGAATCAGATTGCTGTCAGCACCTCTAAGTTCATCGATGACCGTCTGAAGGTTATCGAGGCAGAGTTGGGCAACGTGGATACAGATATCTCCTCCTACAAGAGCGAGAACCAGATTCCCGACTTGCAATCCGCTGCAGACATGTACATGAACCAAGCCCAGCAGGCCAACACCCAAGTAATGGGTCTCAACAACCAGTTGTATATGGCTCGCTACATACGCGATTTCGTATCCAATGCAGCCAACAGCAATCAGTTGCTCCCTGTCAACACAGGTATTTCGAATGCCCAGATAGGTACACAAATCTCTTCCTACAATTCACAGTTGCTCCAGCGCAACAGTCTGGTAGCCAACAGTAGTACCAACAACCCCTTGGTTCAGGATATGGATGCCAACCTGGCTTCTATGCGGAGTGCCATCCTTTCCTCTATCGACAACGAGATCAATTCACTCAACACTCAGATTCGCAGTTTGCAGGCTAGCGAGCAGCGCAGTACAGCCAAAATTACTTCTAATCCTCAGCAGGCCAAGTACCTGCTCTCTGTTGAGCGTCAGCAAAAGGTTAAGGAGTCCCTCTATCTCTTCCTACTCCAGAAGCGCGAGGAGAACGAGTTGTCACAGGCCTTCACCGCCTACAACACCCGTATCGTCACTCCTCCCATCGGCAGCATGACCCCCACAGCACCTCAGCGTAAAAAAATTCTGATGGCAGCTTTCCTGCTGGGTATGGCTATCCCCGTTATCATCATTTACCTGCGTGAAGTCTTCAACAATCGCATACGCGGTCGCAAAGATGTGGAGAAGCTCAGTCTTCCCTTCCTGGGCGAGATTCCTTTCTACGGAAAGGGTCGTCGCAGATGGTGGCAATTCTGGAAGAGCAGGAAAGTGCCCAAGACCCGAACCGTTGTGGTCAAGTCAGGCAAGCGCGATGTCATCAACGAGGCCTTCCGCGTCCTCCGTACCAATCTGGAGTTCATGGCAAGTAAGGCAGGAAACAGCAACGTCATCCTCTTCACCTCGTTCAACCCTGGTAGTGGTAAGTCCTTCATCAGTGTCAACACAGCCATCAGTTTGGCAATCAAGGACAAGAAGGTTGTTGTTATCGATGGTGATATGCGCCACGGCTCCACTTCAGCTATCATCGATTCTCCTGAGCTTGGTCTGAGCGATTACCTCAGCGGTGCAGTCAATGATCTCCAGAGCATCGTCGTACATCCACAGGAATATCCCAATCTGGCGGTTGTACCCATTGGAACCATGCCTCCCAACCCCACAGAGTTGCTCTTCAGCGAGCGTCTCGAGCAGATGATCAGCCAGTTCCGTACCCAATTCGATTACGTCTTTATCGACTGTCCTCCCATCGAGGTAGTAGCCGACACACAGATTATCGAGAAGTTTGCCGACCGCACCGTCTTCATCCTGCGTGCAGGCTTGTTCGAGCGCAGCATGCTCCCCGTATTGGAGAGTCTCTACAATGAGAAGAAGTACAAGAACATGTCCTATATTCTCAACGGTACCTATAGTGCCAACAGCCGCTACGGCTACGGTTATGGCTACGGTTATGGCTATGGATATGGTTACGAATACCAGTACGGAGGCAAGAGCAAAAAGTCAAAGAAGAAGGAATAAATCGAGGCGATGACGATAACGATGGCAATGACGATGGCAATGAGCCAAACGCATGGAAAAGAAAGCGCGGAACTTTCGTGAATACGAAGTTTGGCAAATTGCCGTCGACTATGCCACGGACGTATACGAATTAACAAATACAATGCCTTGGTTCGAGAAAAAAGGACTTTGTGATCAGCTCCAGCGTGCAGTTGTATCAATAAGTTCCAATATAGCAGAAGGATGCGCCCGCCCGTCTGATATGGATTTTTGTCATTTTCTGGATTTGGCACTAGGATCAGCTTATGAAGCTGAGACCCAAATAATAATTGCTAGAAATGTTGGATATCTCAACGAAGAGACTCATATCTCCTTATTAGAAAGACTCCAATCCATTGAACGGCAAATAAATGGCCTTATAAGATCCATACGTTCAAAAAACACATCGTCATAGTCCTCGTCAACGTCAATTAGTAGTCATCGTCATCGTCATCGTCAATTAGTAGTCATCGTCAACGTCATCGTCAACGTCATAAAATGCTTTTTTTCAAAAAGAACTATCGCAAGAGTGGAATCTTCCAGGGATTCACAGAGTGGCATTGCCACGTCCTCCCTGGAGTAGATGATGGAGTAGAGACCATGGAGGAATCCCTCCAGATTCTCTCCTGCTACGAAGAGCTTGGCGTGCAACAGGTTTGGCTCACGCCCCATATCATGGAGGATGTCCCCAATACCCCCAGCAAACTGCGCCAGCGCTTCGAGCAACTCTGCCAATCCTATCAGGGCCCCATTGCCCTCCATTTGGCAGCCGAGAACATGGTCGACAACCTCTTCCTCGAGCGTTTGGCAGCCAACGACCTACTCCCTTTGGGCAGCAAGGGCGACCACCTCTTGGTAGAGACCTCCTACTTCAATCCCCCCTATCGTTTTCGCGACATCCTCGAGGACATCAAGTCTCGCGGCTACACACCCGTTTTGGCTCACCCAGAGCGTTACATGTACATGGACGACGCCTATTATCAGGACCTCAAGAAACGAGGCATCCTCTTCCAGCTCAATCTTATGTCCATGCTTGGATACTATGGAGAACCCGTCCGCAAGAAGGCACAATCCCTCCTCTCCGCAGGACTCTACAACCTCACAGGTACCGATATCCACAGCTACGACACCCTTCTGGATGCCTTGAGCGATAAATCGCTTACCAGCAAACAAGTCGCTGCCATCAGCCAGATTCGGTGGAGATAGACGTCCCTCCTCCCTCATAACGAGAATGCCCCCAGCATCACTTCCAATTACAGAAGGATGCTGGGGGCATTCTTTTTCGTCACCGCTCGAGTCGGTTAGCGATCATTGTCATTTACCATTTAAGCGGTTATGGGTTATGGGTTATCGTCTTCGTCATCGTCGCTTCATCGTCATCATCATAAAGTATCGGCTTAACTCCTTTAACTTTTTAACTTTTTAACTTTTTAACTTCTTCAGAAAAGTCCTCGTCATCGTTATCGTCTTCGTTATCGTTATCGTCCTCGTCCTCGTTATCATCATTTGGTCCCAATCAGAGAGGAGAATCCAAAATCTCGTATTTTGAATGCTGACTCTTGTATTCAGGTACGATTTCCTTCATCTTAGCCACAATCTTCATGTCGTCAAAGGAAAGAGAGAGCGCATAGAGTTCCTCCTCATTTGCCAATGCTAAATCATAAGAACTCTCCCTCACAGTAGCCACCTTAATCTTTGGATGCATAGTAGGTTTCGTCAGCTCCGCATCACTGAGAACCTCTTCATAAAGTTTCTCGCCATCACGCAAGCCAGTGAACTTGATTTCAACATTCCTTGCTCCACTCAAGTCAATCATGCGCTGGGCAAGCTCCACAATTCGTACAGGTTTCCCCATGTCGAAGACGAAAATCTCACCGCCCTTCCCCATCGCTCCAGCCTCAAGCACCAACTGACATGCTTCAGGAATCAGCATAAAGAAACGTATGATTTCAGGATGAGTCACCGTCACGGGTCCTCCCTTTCGAATCTGCTCTTTGAAGAGTGGTATAACCGACCCATTCGATCCAAGCACATTGCCAAATCGAGTCGTCACAAACTGTGTGATAGCAGGTGTACCGTCAGCCTGCAGAATCTTCTTCTCACGATTCTCTTCATGAATCGCCCTATCAAGACTCTGACAATAGATTTCACAGATACGCTTCGAACACCCCATCACATTCGTGGGGTTCACCGCCTTATCCGTGGAAATCATCACAAACTTCTTCGTTCCGTACTTCACGGCAAGGTCAGCTATCACACGAGTTCCACAAATGTTATTCTGCACAGCCATCCCCGGATTATCCTCCATCATCGGCACGTGCTTATACGCTGCTGCATGGAACACATAGTCAGGCCTGTGTTCAGAGAAAATCTTCTCCATACATTCCTTGTTTGTGATACTTGCCACGATGGTCTCAGCTGCAATATCCGGATGTTTTTCAGCCATTTTCAGACGGACATCATGCATCGGAGTCTCAGCCTGATCCACCAATATCAATTCGGCAGGTTCAAATTTAGCCACCTGTCGAACCATCTCACTTCCGATAGACCCAGCAGCACCTGTAATGAGGATATTCTTTCCATGCAACAGATCTCTTATCACCTCCATATCCACCTCGATCTTGTCTCTTGGCAACAAATCCTCAATGTCCACCTCATGCAATCTGTTGAATTGCAAATGAGAACTTTTATCCCACGTCTCAGCCGAAGGGAGCATCATGATTTTTATTCCAGCACTTATCAAAGCATTTACCAAAGCATCATTCTCACGGAAGCGGTCTGAACATAGCGGAGAAACGAAGAGGGCGGAAACACCCTCACTTTTCATCATCTTTACCGTATCCTCGTTTGCCTCACGCACCTTCACCCCCATCAGATATTTACCTACAGCTTCTCTTTCATCTGTCAAGAATCCTTTGAGAGTATAGCGGCGAGGGGAAATGTTCTGCAGACTTTTAGCAATGGACACCCCTCCTTCACGTATACCATATATAAAAGTCTTTGTGAGGGTCTCCTCTCTAATCAAAATAGCATACATGTATCTGATTAGAATTCTGATGGTCCACAGGAGAATCAACGATAGAATGAACGTATAGAAAATAATCTCCCATTTGGGCAACGATTGAGTTATCTGCATTGGAACCAAGAAGAACACCATAGCAGTCAATACCGTTCCCATAACCACTGCCCCAACAACCCTTACCAAGTCGGAGAAGCTTGAATAACGGATAAATCCGGAATAAGTATGGAACACGCGCATACCAATGAAATATAGTGGTAGCATACATGTCCACAAAAGCACATATTCCCAAAAATGTGATGCAATATTTCCTCCACCAAGGCTGAAATACAATGCCACCATTCCTGAAACAACAATAGCAGCATCGTCCACCAGCAGGATACACCAATAAGGCAATGCACTTCTCGAGAAATACCAACTTGAAAAGTTATTGAACAACCTCATAATACAAGATAAATAAAGTTTCGCTTGTTCTTTTTCTTTTGTAGTTAAGTAGTTAAGTCGTTCTTGCGCTCCAGTAGGTGCTCAGGCGCAGGCGGAGTCCCATTTAAACGGTTAGAGGTTATGGGTTATGGGTTAGAGGTCATCGTCCTCGTCATCGTCATCGTCAAAAACTATCGGCCTAACTACTTTAACTCTTTAACTCTTTAACTTTTTAACTTCTTCAGAAAAGTCCTCGTCCTCCTCATCGTCCCCATCATTTGTTTCGTGAACATGGACGCAGAGAGAGACATATAATCATTTACGGTTTACTCTATAGCCTCTTTTAATGTGTCAACAATATAACGAACATCTTCGTCGCTTACCCAAGGACCAGCAGGCAAGCACATTCCCACCTTAAACAATGCTTCCGACACCCCATTCACGTATGCTGTAGCATTTCTATATACAGGTTGCAAATGCATAGGTTTCCACAAGGGTCTGGTTTCTACTTGCGCATCACTCATGATGAGACGAAGTGCCTCTACGTTGTCATTTGGTTGGCAATCTGTAGTCATCGACTTCGCTGAATGAACGACACCTGCCGCTCCACCTATTGCCCCAGAAACCGCTTTCTTGTAAGCTATTTCTTGTCCTTTGATCCGAAGATTAGGAGCAAGACTAATGGTGCAAAGCCAATAGTTGGAATCATACAACTGAGGCCCTTGAGGATCATATCCCATTTCCGAATTGGCCGGAGCCTTATGCACCCTGATTCCAGGCACATCAGCCAACAGTTTCTCATACATTTCCTGAACATGCTTATGATGCCTCAAATGATCCTCCAAAACGGTCATCTGTCCACGCCCAATACCTGCGCAAACATTACTCAATCGGTAATTGTATCCGATTGCCTCATGCTGATAGTATGGATACGCCTCCCGCGCTTGAGTGGCATACCACAGAATTTTATTCTTGGACTTTTCTTCAGACCCTTCTGACAAGAACTCATTTGAACTTAGGGAGCCAGCCTTCTTCTTTCCAAGCGTTCCATCCCCCATATTCCTCCTAACATTGCATACAAGAGCACCACCTCCAGAGGTCGTAATCATCTTGTTGCCATTGAATGAAAGTACTCCAAAATCTCCAAAAGTACCAAGCACCTGCCCTCTGAACCTGGATCCAAAGCCCTCGGCAGCATCCTCAATGACAGGAATTCCATAACGGTCAGCCACCTCCATGATCTTGTCAATCTGATAAGGCATGCCATAAAGAGCCACCGGAATAATTGCCTTAGGCTTCTTCCCAGTCTTCGCAATGCGGTCTTTTATGGCTTTCTCCAGCAAGTCAGGATCCATATTCCACGTTTTTGGTTCAGAGTCAACAAACACAGGAAAAGCCCCCAGATAGGCTATAGGATTCGAGGAAGCACAGAATGTGAAGTCCTGTACGCAAACCTCATCTCCAGGCCCCACTCCACACGCAATCAGTGCCAGATGGACAGCAGCCGTACCAGCAGACAAAGCAGCCACCTTACTATGCAGCACATCCTCTGATCCTTCTATCTTATTGACGAAATTTTCCAGATCTGTCTCGAAAGCATTCACATTAGGTCCCAATGGTACTACCCAATTTGTATCAAAGGCCTCATTGACATACTTTTTCTCCAACCCAGCCTCACTCATTTGTGCCAAGCAGAGATTAATTCTCTTTCGTGTTCTGACATCATTATCCTCCATTTCACCTTCAGAATCTGAAGGCGAACGGAAGGGAATGAAATACCTGACATTACCCTTATTGTCAACCTTTATCACCAGTCTGGCAACAGCCCGATAGAAGCACTGTATGACTGAAGAAATGATGACCGTCAGGATGGTTGCTCTCAACGCAGGACGGAAAGGGAATACCACATCCGACAGTATCCAACTCAATATCTGCAGCATAAAACCGCCAATGGCAAGTGCTATGCATACGCGTATCAGGTTGTCAGGCAGCGACTTTGCAATTACCCCTCCATAAGTTCGAAACATAAACATAGGGAGAAGAAAAATGGGCAGAGAGAAAATCCAAATTCTGACATATTCCCAGAAATCTCCAATCACTTCCAGACCTCCCAATGTCAAATAGATTGAAAAGAGTCCAGCCAAAACAATAGTAACACAATCCCAAAAGACAATTATCCAATAGGGTATAGCTCTCTTTGAAAAATATCTGTATGGAAAAATATCCCTTATACTTATATTCATATTCATCGACATATATTATTTAGCCATTTATGCGGTTATGGGTTATGGGTTATGGGTTATGGGTTAGAGGTTATGGGTTATGGATTAGAGGTTATCGTCATCGTCATCGTCCACGTCCTCCATCTACATATTCCTGATAATATCCACGTAATTACCTATCACATACTCCACATCCTCATCCGTCAACTTCGTATGCAATGGCAAGGTCACCTCATTCTCATACAAGTGATAGGCATTCGGATAGTCCTTGATGTCAAATCCCAACGCCTTGTATGCCGTCATCATAGGCAGAGGCTTGTAATGCACATTACAAACAATTCCCCTCTCCGCCATCTTCATAATAACCTCTCGACGTTCCTCATCACTTCTACCCATCAGACGAGTGATATACAAATGCCCACTTGAAGAGTAATCCTCCCCATAATGATCCATATACTTCACTTGGTGGTTATCGTCAAGGTTAACGTTAAGGTCATCTATCGCCGCATTATAACGTCCGATAATCTGCCTGCGACGCTCCAGCATGCCTTGATACCGCCTCAGTTGAGCCAAACCAATGCCAGCCATCACGTCCGTCATGTTGCACTTGTACCATGGCCCTATTACATCATACTCCCAGGCCCCCATCTGCGTCTTCGCCAGCGCATCCTTATTCTGCCCATGCAATGAGAGCAACTGCACCAACCGATAAAGCAACTCATCCCACGTCTCCCTCTCCATCTTAGAGACAGTTGGGAAATAGTTATTGATATCGTTAATGTCAACGTTTTCGTTTCCAAAAGGCAACCGCCAAGTCAGAGCCCCACCCTCAGCCGTAGTCAGATTCTTCACAGCATGGAAACTGAACGACGAAAAGTCCGCAATCGCCCCCGCCATCCTCTTCTGAGCTTCCTGTCCTTTCTGCGACATCTGTGATATCTGTGCTTTCTGTGTGACAATTTTCCACGCCCCAAAGGCATGCGCATCATCCGCAGCCACAACAATCCTTCCAATCTTCTTCTGGATAGCGTTTGCCGGGCAGAACAGATCCCTCTTCGCCTCCACAATCTCAAAGATCCTGTCGTAGTCGCACATCACTCCCCCCAAGTCCACAGGGCAGATAACCTTTGTCCTCTCCGTGATAGCCTCCGCCAGCTTATCGTAGTCCATCTCCACGCAGTCCTTCTGCGAATCCACCATCACCACCTTACAGCCCACATGCTGCGTCACCGATGCCGTAGCCGTGTAGGTATAAGCAGGCACGATAACCTCATCCTCCGGCCCCACGCCAATCAGGCGGAGCGCCATTTCCATTGCCGCCGTGCCACTGTTGAGGCACGCAACCTTTCGCGTACCCAAGTACATTGAGATAAGATGCTCAAACTCCTTAGTCTTTGGCCCCGTTGTAATCCAGCCACTACGAAGAGCCTCAGCCACTTCAGAAATCTCAGCCTCCGACATGTCCGGAGGCGAAAACGGAACATTCCTTAATTTCATATATTTCGTTTATTACTATAAATATCATCCATTATTCATCACGATCCATTCTCTGAAGAAAGGATCCTCCATTTCGTACCGATCAGAATATATCACATACCCATCTTTCTGCAAACGGCGTGGACTAATCAGCATCAAATGATTCGAACTCCTAAGGAACTGACAAATATACTTCACTTCCTGTATCCTGTCCGTAAAGTATTCCTCCTCCACGACAGTTCCGAACTTAAAAGAATTCTCAATATTGCGCATTATTTCGTTACAACTATTTTCGTAATGCAAATATACATAAATAATTTCACACAGAAAGCACAGATATCACCGAAAAAAAGAGTGCTTAATTCAAACCTTATCCGTCATAGCCCATGAAGAACTGTGGCTCTTTGAGGCATCAGTTTCTCTTTATCATATTACAAGGAAGGATTTCTATGTCCCAAAGCATTGAATTTCATTATCTCTTTATACTTGGCCAGCCACCGTTCGTCCTATGTCATATCACTCAGTCAATATATTGAATTGAAGTGGTTCACCACTTGGCTGCTTTTTCTTCAGCTCCATCCTTGAAATACGAATCATCAAGGTCCCTATAAGACTCAAGGTATGCACCGAGCAGAGTCTTTAGATGTGAAGGGAAATCCTTCTCTTTCCGTTCTATCTGTAAAATATCCTTAGTTAATTTGTAGAACTCATCTAAATTCACAACACCTTACATGAATTTCAATTATTCAATATCTCTAATTGCGTCATCTCTACAATTCTTTGAATCTGAGATCCATAGTTCCGTACTATGGGTTTTACCTCCTTTTATATTTCTGATAAGGATGTTTCGGGCTGTGGGGATACATACGCTCCAAAAGTCCATCTTCTAACATAGAAGGAATAACACTCGTAAGCAAATAATCCGGGTTTCTGTCGATAGTAGTTGCTATGTGGTCAAGCGAAATCCATTCATCACACACTCCCAATATAATTTTTCTTAGCTCATCTCTACCCAATCTTCTTTTGGGTTTACTTCCTAGGTTACTTCCCAGGTTACTTCCTAGGTTACTTACTAGGTTACTTACTAGATTACTTCCTATTTAAAACGAATGAAAGCCAGCGAAAGACTGGCTTTTCATCTTTATTGATACTGATTCACTCTCTTAT
>JAEEGH010003563.1_pt1 | contig 40834 bp, 37 predicted proteins | sample 9134181 | NCBI WGS metagenome assembly JAEEGH01 (sample SAMN16246544, study PRJNA631951) | gut metagenome | biome: gut microbiome; feature: rumen; material: DP-attached | host: Bos | place: Iran: Karaj | collected 2018-10 | reverse complement strand
GAAAATGTCTGATGCCATATGCTTCCCAGTGATTTTTTCCAGATATTTTTCTGCATTGTAGACCGTCATAACAATGGAAAAGACCGGTTCATGGTTTACTTTACCTGCTTCCATTTGCTTCTATAATACCCCTTTCACCGTATCCAGTGCGCTCCGAATTACATCGTCCATATCATAATACTTGTATTCTGCCAGTCGTCCGCCAAAAATAACGTTTTTCTCCTTTTGAGCCAGTTCCGCATACTGCGCATACAACTTTTGGTTTCTGTCATTGTTCACCGGATAATAGGCTTCTTCTCCCGGTGTCCATTCAGCCGGATATTCTTTCGTCACATAAGTTACCGGCTGTTTCCCAAACTCGAAATGCTTGTGTTCGATTGTGCGCGTATAAGGAATTTCCCGTTCCGTATAGTTCACTATCGCCACACCCTGATGGTTTTCTTCTTCCAGCCGCTCTGTTTCAAAACGCAGGCTCCGATATTCCAGCTGACCTAAACTGTAATCGAAAAACGCATCAATGGGGCCAGTATAAACAATGACTTCAGAAATTCTCTTATATGTTTCCCGTTTCCGGTTGTAATCCACACCTAACCGGACTTCAACGCCTTCTAACAGGGCTTCAGTCAGTTTATTATATCCCCCCATGGGAATTCCCTGATACCGGTCATTAAAGTAATTGTTATCAAAAGTGTAACGTACCGGCAGACGCCGGATAATAAACGCCGGAAGTTCCGTACATCTCCGGCCCCACTGTTTTTCCGTATAACCTTTGATCAGTTTCGTATAAACATCAGTACCGATTAACGAAATAGCCTGCTCTTCCAGATTTTTCGGTTCGCCTGTTATGGCCTTGCGCTGTCCCGCAATTTTGGCCGCCGCTTCCGCCGGGGTAATCACACCCCACATCCTGGAGAACGTGTTCATATTGAAAGGAAGGTTGTACAGTTCCCCTTTGTAATTGGCAACAGGCGAATTAACAAAGTTATTAAACTCAACAAACTGGTTTACATAGTCCCACACATCTTTATAATCCGTATGGAAAATATGGGGGCCGTATTTATGAATATTGATTCCTTCTTTTTCCTCGCAGTAGATGTTTCCACCGGCATGGCTTCGGCTTTCAATAACTAAAACAGATTTCCCACATTTTTTGGCTTCATGAGCAAAAACACTGCCGAAAAGGCCGCTGCCAACGATTAAGTAATTGTACATAGAAAAGTCACCTTTATTTCCTGCTCAACACTTCTTCATACACATTTAAAGCTTCTTTGTGTAAGCTTCAATAAGTAAACTTGTAATTGTAGAAAGATAACTCCATATTATGTCCTGCTTTGAGACTTCAATTTTCACAATGCTATTCCATTCTGACCAGTTTCTTCCATCACCCTTTTTATAACCTCCGCCGTTGTTTTCCAGGAATATTTTCCTAAAAGCTCGTTCAAATTTTCATTTTTACACTCTTCAACGATCCAGTTTTCCGGATTATATGGATTCACGTAAGACGCATACTCCCCATAAACCTCCCGCATACATGGCGTATCGGAGACAATGATCTGCGGCGCCCCGCATGCTGCTGCTTCCAATGGCGGCATACCAAATCCCTCATAATAGGTTGGAAATAAAAATGCTTTACAATTCGCCATAAGTGTCTTAGCATCTTCATCCGAAATATAACCCAAAAACAGTGTATTAGAAGGCTTTTTCTCATTAAATTTACCGCCTCCGGCTATTACAAACAGTTGATCCGGATGTTGCTTTGCTGCTTGCATGATCCATTTTATGTTCTTGTTCGGAGCCAGTGATGCCATCGAGAAATAATAATTCTTTTCTTTTAATTGCGGATAACGTTCATATAGTGTTGCCGACGGATGAACGTTGCTCATATGTTGCCACGCGGGGTAAACCACATGAATTCTTTCAGCTTCAATTTTATAATATTTCTGTATCTCCGTTTTTGAAAAATTAGAAACTGTTAGAATCTTCATTTTCGAATGGAGCCCTGCATGGTAGTTGACACAATGCCAGAAAGCAGAAATTCTGTTTCGCAATCCGGTAAAAAAATGTGGATTTGCCTTATAACTCACATCATGGATTACAATGATACCTCTTCGGTAAAATAACGGAAGCACATTGGTCATGCAAAGGGCCAGACAGTTATTCTTCCGTAAGAAACCGGGATAATTAACCTGTTCCCATAAAATTCCTTTTAAGGATCCGTATTTTACAACAGAAATATTCTTAAACTGAACTTTAATCTCAGCTTCATCAGGAACGACCAAAACAACCTCGTTTTTATCAGAAAGCTGATCCAGCCCTTTTGTAATCTCATAAGCAAATCTTTGAATTCCCGTAATTTTCTGTGTCAGAAACAGGCCGTTAATGGCATATTTTTTTTTCATATATTTGTCCAGTTCCAGTCTAATCTCTCTATATCTTCTTCAGTAAGTTCATCGCCAATCTGTACTTCTGCAATATGAATCTCTGTAGTATCTTGTATAGCATGCTTCATTTCCGGTGCAATCATAACTCATGTATCATAGAAAGGATAGCTTCCCTAAATGAGCCTGATAAAAAAAGTTTTTTAACTCTGTTTTTTGCTTCGATTCCCATTTTATGTCTCAAAGTCGAATCCACTGCCAGCTGTTTGATTGCTTCTGCATAGGCTTGACTGTCTCCGTTAGGGACTTCTAAACCAGTTACATCTTTCAGATTCACATAGTTAACACCTGAACCCGGAATATGGAAGGTAACTGCCGGTTTGCCAAAAAACATGCCTTCCGCTAATGCAATGCCAAAAGCTTCGTTTTTTGTAATGGACGGAAAGCAAAAAATATCCATAGCCAAAAAATAAGCTGTCAGTTCTTCATCGCTGATACGCCCTAAAAATCTAATTTTATAATCGCCAAGAGCCTGTTTTTTCAGCTTCCCTGTTAACTCGCCCCTGCCTCCGATAAAAATTCTAAACCGGTCGTCAAGATATTTGGATGCATCCACTAAATAGTTAAACCCTTTATATGGGATATGTCTCCCTACGCCAAAACAGATTATTTTCCCTTCATTTTCTAATCTGATTCTTTCAGCCCTTTGTGTAATATCATCCGTTACAGACAAGCGGCTTTCACTTATACAATTCGGTATTACCACACATTTGTTTCTATATTTGCTTCTGCTTAAGAATAGGCTCCCGTCAATATACATCGGGCTTGTGGCAACGATGATGTCCGCGCGTTCCAAAAGTCGGATTGTTTGTCCGTAAAAAAGATGCCTCAATACTTTTTGTTTTACGATATCCAAATGCCAGTATAAAACAAATTTAAAATTTCTGTTAAAAAAATACTGCAAAAACTGCGCTTCGAAAGGATTAGGATAATGGAAAAACACAATATCCGGCTTAAATTCATCCATCACTTTTTTTAATTCGCGCGCAAAGGTTAATGAAATAGACTGTGAAGCTTTTTTGGTAATACAGCCACAGCGTATCACTTCAACTCCATCTACTACATCATGAATTGTTTCTTTTCGATTGCAAATATAGTCACCGTCTCTTGCTGTTTCATTGAAACATATTATTTTCTGTTCATAGTGTCCATCTGACGTAATAGCATTCGCTATATCACGCGCGATCTGCTCTATTCCGCCAATATTCGGATACAAATAATTAGATATCTGCAGTATCTTTTTCACTTAATTACACCTTGTTTTGCTTAAACTTTGCGTTTCAACAGAATTCTTTTCAGGCTATCATAACAAACCAATCAGTACGCACCCTTTTGGCCCAATACCACTGCGATCGTTCTCCACAACAACACAATATCGAACCAGATATTCCAGTTCCGCACATACCAGGTATCCATCTGCACCCGTTCGTCGTAATCAATGTCATTGCGTCCGCCGGTCTGCCACATACCGGTAATGCCGGGACGTACCATATAAGAATCCTCAATATACTTTCCAGAGCGGGGTATTTCGTCCCTGATGATGGGCCGGGGGCCTACCAGACTCATTTCCCCTTTCAGCACGTTAAATATCTGGGGCAGCTCGTCCAGGCTGGTACGACGCAGGAACCTTCCGCTACGGGTAATCCGGGGATCGTTTTTCAGTTTGTAATTCTCTTCCCATTCTTTTTTTGCCTCCGGATCCGTTTCCAGCAGTTTTTCCAGTTTCTCTTTTGCGTCCACACTCATGGTGCGAAACTTATAACACCAGAACTCTTTTCCGCACCGGCCAATGCGTTTGTGTTTAAAAATCACCGGTCCCGGTGAGTCTTTCCATATCCATAGCGCGATACCCAGCACGACCGGAGAAACAATGATCCCTCCCAGCAGGGCAGCGCACCAGTCAAACAAATATTTCAGGATACGGTTCCAACGGTTTTTCAAATTGTTCCGCATTCTGAACACAACCACGCGCCCGTCAATCAGGCTTTCTATATCCACAGTCAGGAACGGCAGCATCTCCATATCCGGAATCACACTGATCCCCCGAACCAAAGGCTGTAATTCATAAACAATCTTCTGTATACTTGCACGGCTGAGGCCTGACGCAAGAACCAGAACCTTCTGGACACCGGTTTCCCTGACTATAGACGCGGCCTCCGCAAATGTCCCCAATTTCGGTAATTGCGGCAACGTTGCCGCAGGAGTCTCCCGCTCATCTTCCAGATAACCGATAAACCGATACGGGAACCCCATGTCTGACCGCAAATGCTCTACAACAATCTCTGCATTCATCCCCGTGCCCAGGAGCAGTACCGGTTCCGAAATAAAAGCCGTCTTATCCAGTGTAACTTTTACTATGTAACGGAAAAGAAGGATTGTAAAAAAAGTCAAAATCCACAGCAGCACCGTGTACAGCCGCGACGTAGTCCCTGCAGCCTGTATTACATACAGGAACAGTACTTCAGTTAAAAAACCGTACAGGCAGGCTTTAAAAATACCGGCAATCACCCGCCAGAACTGCATTTGACGGGTATATAGCCGGCAAATATGCATAAACAACAGGAATATCACCGGACAGACTACATAAAAATGCACCCCGGTAATATGAAGCACACCGTGGTTTTTGATCAGGAAACTCCGCAGCATAAACGCCAGCTGTTCCGCGACCAGGATAGCACAGTAATCAATAATCAAAAGCAGAACCGGCAACAGAATATAAGCATATTTATCTTTGAAAGGTATTTTATGCGCCTGTATTTTATTATAGCTTTCGCCGTCATCCACTGATGCCGGAAGGTTATTCTGTTTCACAGTATTGCCTTTCCGTTTCCTTCAACTGTAATAAAACCGCCAGAAGAAACCACATGGTACGGATTCCTGCCGAAAAGCCCAACGAATAATCAATCAGCCCAAACAGGCAGATATATCCAAAAAAGGTAGTAAAAACAAGGATATCATACGGATTATTTTTAATACAGTAATTTCGCAAACTTCTATACAGGTAATAACCAATGAAATATAGGAATCCTGCCAGTCCGATGATACCATTCTCAGCGCTTACCTGGAGAAAATTATTGTGGGCATGAGTCAGTTTTTGGCTTTCCTGCACATATTTATATTCTGTCTGGTAGCTGACTTTGAACCGGCCAAGTCCTACACCGGTCGCAGGATGCTCCCTCAGCATGTCAAGTGCAGATCTCCAAACCCAGATACGATCTGCGTTGGACCGGTCCGTAGTAATATTAGTAATAGATTGAACTCTCTGCACATATTGAGGGCTGCTTACCATAAATCCTGCTATTCCTAAAAATACTGCCAACATAACTGCGAGGTAAGAATATTTCTGTTTTACATATCGGTACGTCGCAACAGGAATCATAATCAATTCTGTCAGCCAGGCACCCCGGCTCTTATTGCATAAAAGTCCCACAAGAATGCTGATAACAGCAAACACTGATATTTTTTTTAACTTCTTTTCGAAACCGTGATCCATGAGGATGACCACTACAACAGGCAGCAACATGCACATATCACCCGCAATTATCAGCGGATTGCCGCCAAATCCCCAGCCGCGGCCATCGGCTCTTATATGGTTCAGTACTTCAAACAGCGTAAACAAACATTCGGCAGAACTTACAGCCAAAAAAGCCACCAGCATATTAACAAGGTATTCTCTCCGTTTAATAAAGACTGCAATGATTATAAATATTACGTATCGCCAAATCCATAAATCGAAAAACGCTTTTATGCTTGCAACAAGGCTATCGGAAAAGAGTATAGACGGTATAGTCAGTAAAATAAATACGCCATAGGCTTTCATATATCCTTTTATTTCTTTATTTAAAATAGAAAAATCGTTTTTATTATTATACCGCAAAATAATTCCCAGCAACAGCGCGATGCCCATTGCAAGTTCTCCTACCGCCGTAGCAGGACGCACCGTGCAAATTGCCAGGGTGGAAAAAAACGTCAGGTATTTTATTAATTTACTTTCCTGAATATCCAACATACGCCTAACCCTTTTTCAGTATCCTGTTCCGAATTATCCTCGGTAAATACATTATAATTCTTTCAACTTTAAACGACCAGCCATTTTTTAATTCCGGTTCCATCCTTTTTACAGCATCCACGGTAAGAGACGACTGACACTCTGACCATTCCAGTTCCAGTTCAAGCAACTCTCCGTCTGATACAGGTCTTTTGTAAATGTACCTTTTATCATAACAGACGGTGTGAATATCATTAAAAATAACCTCTCCATTTACCGCAAACCAATTAACATCAATCCAGACAGGATATCTTTTTCCGAAAGCATTTCGCATATTCCGTCCCAGAAGGTCAATTTCGAGTTGTCCGTCTCCTTCACATTGAATTACTATCTGCATTTTATCTGACACACACTCAATCTTCAAGCCGTTTGACCGCCATTTCGATTTGCTTACAGAAAACGCTTTGGGAGTTACAATCCGCTCTGCCAGATTGCAACCTCTGCCTCCAATATTTTTTATATCCATACGAAGTGTATAAAACTTTGCATACTGGTTTTGCAGCTTTTGAGCTTTTCTTTGAAAATATCTTGCTAACTCTATCAAAGCTTTGCTTCCGGTCAGATCTTTGCCAACGGATTTATCCAATAGTCTTTCGCGCAAAAATCCCTTCCCATAACGGCCGTCAATTTCCTTTTCGATTTGTTTCCACTGTACATTATTGCCGCCATCTCTGCAATTATAGTGCCATAAAGCTGTTTCCTGCGATTCCTCGGTCGATATAGGCAACGGCTGATCAGGTTCGGCTACAACAACTGGAATACCTGCCACCGCCTGCATTGCCTTCAACCACAAATCATCTGCATAGGGACAAACACGTCTGATTGTTTCTTTATCAAGCAGTTCCGTTACCTGAGAAAAAAGAACTGTAGGATATAAAACACAATTTACACCCATCGCATATAACTGCATGGAAGGTTGCAATATCCAGGCGTCAACCTCTTCCGGCCATATGGTAACGGGCGGCATTTCCTCATGCTCTGATATGGGAACAAAATCCGCCCGACCGGCAGAAACAGCTTGTGGGAAACGTAAATAACAACGATACAGATTTTTAATACGGTCCGGCGGATACAATATATCATCATCAATAGTAATAACTAAAGCGTCCGGGAATTCTTTGAAAGCATAAAAATACTTGGTATGCGGCCCCAGATCTTCACACCATCGGATTTCAAGATGCTTTTCTTCCATCAGTTGCAAAAGTTCTTTTGGCAAGTCATCAAATTTATTCGGGAATTTTTCTTCCCCTAACCACAATATAACCTTGTCCGGCAACATCGTTTGCCTGTAAATCGTTTTGATAGCTAAAACAACCTCGTTGATCCTGGCAGGATACGAAGTTACAGAAACAATAACTTGCTTGAGGTTACGTGAAAACATAAACTCGATCCTTTCCAAAACTAAAAGCTTATTGTGCAGATACGAAAGATTATAATTCTATTATTGCAATACCTTATAGGGTTCAGCTTTTCCTCCGACAATATCCAAAACTTCCCGCGCCGATTCCTGCCAGGAATAAACGGGAATCTTATGGGAATCAGGATGCTGATCGGACTGCATCCACCTTACAAGACATTCCGCAAGATTTGCTGCGTCCTGTACTGTGAAGAAATCCGCATTTCCCTGAGTTACTTCTCTGAAAATCGGAATATCGCTGCAAATCAGAGGCAAGCCAAAATGAGCCGCTTCAACCAAAGGCAAACCAAAACCTTCCTGTAACGAAGCAGCGATTAACGCACTGGAATTGGAATAAGCCCAGCGCAGTTCTCCGTCAGAAGCATCCCTGACCCAAAGGACATTTTTTTTGAGTTCAGGCAATTCAAGCATTTCAAAGACATCTTCATTTTTCCATCCGTCTTTGCCTATAATGAGCAAACGACAATCTCTGCGGATTTCCTCCGGAAGTTTTTGCAACGCCCGTAATGCTGTTATCTGCTTTTTTCTGGGTTCCACGGTTCCAACCATAAGAAACGTGAACTTGCCACTGCTTACAAAACGTCGAATTTCTTCCCGCACTTTTTTTTCACCTTCAGGAACATCTGCGCCTAAATGAAAGTAAAACACAGCTAACGGCCGTGTTCGGGTGAATTTCATTTGCTTATAATATGCGACAAGTCCATCTGCTGTCGTTTGGGAAACACATACAAGAGCATCGGCTTTTTGTAATAACATATTATGCCAACCGGTATATTCCTTTATTACTCTTTCTGCACCGCACACTTCCGGATATTGTACCGGTATCAAATCATGTACGATAGCATAACTTTTACCGCCCGCTTTTGCTGCCATATCCAAAATATAATAATAGTCATCATATTTATCCCAGGGATCGTCTAATAACAGAATATTATCTCCCTGTTGGAGCATAATGGTCTGTTCGTTTTTTTCTTCTAACCCTTCCAGCCGGCTGAGATATAAATAGCTCGTAATCAGCTTGCCTGATTTATATTGAATTGGAATGACATTGTCTGACAGGCCGTAAATATGATGAAAAATATTATTGACAACCCGGGCAATCCCGGTCAGCCAGGTTTTATTGCCTGCCTGCCGAACTCCGGTTATCCAGTTTTTATTAACGGTAACATGTGAAACGTCTATCAGCAACCCCGGCTTATCACGGAAAAGCAACGGTTCTTCTGGCTCAGTAACCAGTTTCTTCAGCAAAATATTAATAATCTTTTTTTTGATATACGCCTTGAGGCCTTTTTGCGAGTTAAGTTCATTACAATGATTATTAAAACTCATAGCAGTCTCCCTCTTGACTATTGTTAGCGGAGTTTCTGTTGCAGTAATTATTCCATTTGCTTTTCTTAAAGCCGCCTGTAACTGTTTAATCGATGTTAAATGAAACTATTCCGGAACTAATTGTCTGAAAGGGCTTTTTTCAAGTTTTCAAGAGATTTGTTATATATGTCATCCGAAACATGAATCAGACTATTTCTAATACTCTCGTATTCCGCCTCTGACATATCAATTGCTTTCCGCATAGACAAGCCCAAATCGCTGTTATCACGGTAAACAACAGCATTCTCAGAAGAAAAGCCATATACATCCGCAAACTTCCCCGCAATCAAACAGGGCTTGGAAAACCCATATATCAACTGAAAACTGCCACTCGTACCATGCGTAATGTAACGGTCATGATCAGGATTGTCGGGGTCAAGCAAAGTCAGAAAGAAATCGGCTTTTCTCATTTCGGCATGCACTGTACTATATGGAACCCTTCCCAGCGCTGTAAAAAAACGACGGATAGCAGGATTGATGACATCCAATTTACCGAGCCCGATTACAGTTATATGAAAATTCTTTATTCCATGATTATACAAGAACTCAACCGCATCTGACAGTGCTTTAAAATTCCTTCTTACAGGATCAATGGCGCCAACCGTTATAAAACGGGTAACTTTATTTTTACGTGGCAAACTGGTATTCCCAAACCAATGGCAATTAACCGGAACCATTCTTTTATCGACGGAAAGCTTATCCGTTAAGAAAAAGACATGCCCAATTTCCAGTAAATCTTTATTCAGGTACTCCAGTTGATGCTCAAGAACGTAAATTTTATCAAGATATTTAAGAAGGAAAGGAAATTCCTGCAATACAGTATGCCATCCCCCTTTCCATGTAAATGCATTTGAATTAAAAATAACAAACTGATACTGTTCTATTAATACGTATTGAAGCAATAATCCCATCAGTTCAATATCGCAATTATAAATATGATTACACTTTATTACATCAAACGCCTTTTCCTTTAAAAGCCCTTCATTTACTAATAAATCTACATCATAATTTAAGTCAGAGAGATATTTATAAAAACCGGGAATGCACTCCCCATGATACCAATTAAATTCTACAAGCAATACTTTATTAGAATTCTCATTGTATTCCTGATCAGCAATTTCCCTTATAAGTTCTTTTATTGTAATACTTTGCTTTGCTGTCTCATTGTCCTGTCTGACCAGTTTTTTCAGCCAGTATTTTAACACTTTCTTTTTAATATTTGCTTTAATACCTGGCTGGGAGTCAAGTCCTTTCAGCAAATTGCCCAATACTCTTTTTTTGATATATGTTTTATAATCTGTTCGGGAATCAGGTTCCCCATGATACTTCTGAAAACTCATTGTTACAGCCTTTCTTTCGCAAGCCATACTGTTTAGCCACCGCATAGACGTAATAAGGATGAGTAGATGTCGTTTCTGACAGAGGCGCCTTTGATGAATGCCATATTTTTATTATAATGCTTCCAGCCTCTCTTTCAGCAGCGTTAATTTTTCATATACATAATCAACTGTATAAGGCAGTAGTTTTTGTTTTGAAAGAAATTCAGCATATAATTTTTCATTTATATTTAATTCGCATACTCTTCTTACAACAGCCTCATTATTATCTTTATTCCCTCTTTCCCATAACAACACTGCATCCAAATTAACAATACCGGGTTCCGGCTTTGAAGCTGCTCCCGCATATATAGGAACACTGCCTCCCAAAAATGCTTCAAACAATTTTTCCGTTACATAGTAGGGAGTATCTTCGTTTTCTGCGCAAATAGTAAATTTGCAGTCGTTTAAAAATTTAATCTTATTATCTTTATACTCGTCCCACAAAATATTCGTATTATGATTCCATTGACCAGCACATAAAATATCCATTCTATTTTTTAACGCTTCATAAATCGGGGCGCGCATGTTCCATTTATCATGACGGGCAATGATTGAACATTCATATTTTCCGGTATTTCGGCTTTGATTAATAAGCTTAACACGTTCTGCAATCTTATCTTTATCTATAACCGGATCAAAAATCCACACTATCCACAAAGGCAAGCGTAAATAATTTGCTTCTTTTCTTTGTGCAAATCCTAATGATAAGCCAACATAATCAAGACAATAGTCACAATAATCGTCATGGATTCCGTTTTTAACATCCAAATTTTCCCCGGAAAAAAACACATCTTTTTTTGTGGCATACTTTTCTATATTCTCTTTTCTGCCAAAAACCGAAAAAATATTTATATGTTCAATTCCGGTATTATTCTTTATAAACAGATATAACCAGTCTTTATTGCAAATAGCAACATCACTGGTCCAATAATTCACTAACGTAACTCTGTTATCCAATGTCGTTATTCGTTTGGTATTAGAAAAAAAATTAAAAGCATTTTTAATTACTTTTAAATAATTAATATATCCATTTTCATTCCCAAACATCAAAAATTCAGCGCCTTTCTATTCTGTCAAACCCAGATTTGTTGATTTTACGGGTTCCTAAGGAATAATATCAATATGCATTTTATGTAACAGATAGTATAATCTTAGTTTTCGCCGCAAGCTCAAGTTATCTTTAACATATTCATACCATTCTTTGTCTATTGCTTTTATGCGATAAGTGCGGGAAGTCCCTCTGTCCCTGATAAGCCGAAAAACTTCAGAAGCAACAAGCGAATCCATTCTTTTATCAGCAAAACCTAACTTGAACAAATCATTTCTCAGTCTGCTGACTACGATTAACACGTCAAAAGGATGATTCTTAAGCCCTTTGCTTACACCGGACAGAGTACGCCTGTAATAATAAAGAGTATCTTTTAATTCTACAACTTTTCTGGACTTAATAATATACATGCCAGAAGCATAATTATCTTCAAAAATTATACCGGCAGGAAAACGCACATCCATCACAATCTCTCTTTTATATAAGGCATTACAGACAACAATCCACAAAATATCTTTAAACGAATATAAACTGAAATCAGACTCTTTAACTTTCGATTCCCGAAAACCGATGATTGTTTCTGATACAGTATCGGTATAGATAATGGAACATTTAGCAATGTCAGCATTATTTGTCTCTAACGCATCTGCCAGTATCTTATAAAACTCCGGATGAAGCCAGTCATCACTGTCCACAAAAGAGATATATTCGCCTTTGGCAAGTTCCAGTCCACGGTTACGGGCTACGCTCACGCCGGCATTTTCATAATCATACACCCTGACACGTTTATCCTTTTGAGCATATTCCTTAGCTATCTCCGAACTTCTATCCTTTGAACCATCATTCACAACAATAATTTCTAAATTCTTATAACTTTGGTTTATAACAGAGGTCAGGCACTGGCTAATATACTTTTCCATATCATATACAGGTATAATAACCGAAATCAATTTCTCAGTTTTCATTTTGAAACACCTTACCAAGGAAAAACTACTTGACTGAAAACGTAATCTTTATTATGCTTCTAATATAATTATAATAATATAATTATGCTGTTTTGTCATTATTTCAGGTCTGTTAAAAATGAAAAAAGGATGTTACAGGGTTTCGCTTTCATTGTGGCAGTCCTGAGTTCTGTGTTTTTAATCCGTTTTTTCTGTTCTGCCATGCTGAAAATCCGGGACGTTGACACATATTTGAGTTGCCGAATTTTAAAAGCCTGACCTACTTTTCAAATAATAATTGAAGAAGATTTCGAAAGCAAATAACACGGAGGCAAAAACACAAAATGAAAGTCTCTCAAGCTATAGATCTGTATAATAATTTCGGCTTTGATATTGCATTCTCATCGGTCTGTGCTTCGACTTTTAAAAAGGCTTCTGATTATCGAAACAGAAACATCCTGAAATACCTGAAAGAAGAGTATAACGATTTTATTTCTGAATATCAACGCAAAAGTAACGATGCAAATACTAAAAACAAGAATTCAAAAATCATCTGGACATTATGGTTTCAAGGCGACAGTGATGAGATTCAGCCAGAAGTTGTAAGAATGTGCCTGAAAAACATGAAAATTAATTGCGGCTCTCACCCTTTGAAAATCTTAACTGCGGATAATTATCATGATTATGCCGATATTCCCGGATATATCATTGATAAAGTAAAATCCGGCCAGATTTCATACACGCATTTGTCAGATTTACTGAGATCGTATTTGTTGTTAAAACATGGCGGAATGTGGCTTGACACGACCATTCTTACCACAAAAAAAATCCCCGAAGGGATTTTTGACATGAAATATTTTACAGTAAAGCATGCTTATAAAAATGTGCGCAACGTCTCAAAAGAACGCTGGACTGGTTTTCTGCAGGCTTCAGAGAGCAACAATATTTTATGTGATTTCATCTATAATTTTTTTCTTGAATACTGGAAAAACCAGAATATCTTAATTCATTATCTTTTAATTGATTACGTTTTTGCCCTGGCGTATAATGAAATCCCGGCTTGCAGAACAATTCTTGACAATGTACCATTGAGCAATCCCGAACTATACAACCTTGAAGATTTAATGTCCTCCAGATTCGATGAAAATATTTATAAAAAACTGACAGATGAGACAATGTTTTTCAAGCTCTCCTGGAAATCGAATTACAACATAAAAACAGTTTTAGGCAATGAAACATTCTATGGGCATTTACTATAAGGATGATTTTGTTTATGAATATTTTATAAATAAAAAAGGAGTACTATGCCCTCACTTGGCAAATAAAAGGGATCCTTCAGAAGATAGACAGAACCTTAAATGCACTATTTAAGCAGCAAAGGAAGTAAACACCTTTTCTGACCGCTTTTACTTTTTAAATATTCTCTTTTGTTTTTTCGCATCTGCCCATAAACTTAAATGACCAAAAAGGCATGCAACAGGTGACGAGTTTTCCAAAGCCCACCACTCTATTTTGTGTTTTAAAGATAAATGATCTGCAGGATGCGCCTTACATCCTTGCAGATATTTTTGTGCATTTTTTTTCTGTTCCGGCTCTAAAACAGGATCTGCATGATTCAGCGTCAGCAGACTGATAACAGCTTGCTGTGCATGCAAAGTACTATAACGCAGCGGTACGGCAAGTCCATATTTTTCACAAACTCTTTCATGCTCCTTCCAGGCAAGCCAGGCTCCGTATTTCCGTCGTATGTATGACTGACTGTTGGCAAGACTGGCATGAATTCGGTAACAGTAAAACGGTTTTGACAGATAATATACTTTTTTACAACGGCAAAAAAGTTCAGCCTGAATATACATATCCTCATAATAAAACATATTCTCCGGGAACTGAATGCCGATAAACAATTCTTGATTAAATAACTTATTACACATGTAATTAGGATGATAGTCCATCAGGAATTCGTCCCTGATTTGTTCCATAGATGCATTGTTATCCAGTAATTGCGTATGCACCTCTCCCTTTTTTTCATCATGGTTAAAAGTCATCCAGTCGCAAACGACGATATCTGCAGCATGTTTTTCCGCAGCTGAAACCATTTCCTCTATCATGGAAGGATGAATCCAGTCATCCGAATCCACAAATGCTATTTTAGTTCCAGTTGCCAGTTCCAGACCGTGACTGCGCGCACCAGAAACACCTGTGTTCTTCTGGTGGATTGCCCGCACCCTTTGGTATTCTGCAGCGTATTCATCACAAATTTGTGGACAATGGTCCGTAGATCCATCATCCACCAATATAATTTCCAGATTTTTGTAAGTCTGGTCTAACAAAGACTGTATGCATTTATGGATATATTTTTCTGCGTTGTAAATGGGAACGATAACCGAAACTTTTGAATCCAAAGTACATTCTCCTAAATAGCGGCTTAACATGACTCAAAAATACATTATTTAGTTTCACAATATATTATGCCGCTTCAACTAATCGCAAGCAACAATCCTCATTTTACTGATGAACTATTTTGACAAGCATTTTTCCTAATTTTGTTCTGCAAAGCCGTTTTTCAACTGTATCATTAAATTTTGAAAAATCACATTCAACAAGCCAACGGTACTCTTCATAGTTATTGATATTTTTCCTGTTCTCTTGTAATCTTCTTTGGATAGGAAGATAAAAATGCTCTATTAAATCTTTCGGAATTTTTGTTTCATACAACATTTCATGCTTACAACGACGAACGTTCTCAATCCTCCAGAAAAACCCATACTCATTAGGATCTGCCCCTTCAGAAACCAACTCTAAAATGGTCCGGTAACACTTTTCACAATGCGAACAATTCTCTCCACCTTCCGATTCCCAGCAAACCCTCAGTTTTAAAGGCTTGTGCAACTTGTTGCGCCACTTGACAAGATAAGCAACTTTCTGCTGCCGCTCCAATTCATAGCCATCGTGAATCGTGCGGCAACCGCAAAACCACAAATGACCGTCAATTGACGGAACGCTAACGCAATCATAAGGAAATTTATCTCTTATTTTTTCAGTAATAGAAGATGCAATGAAAACTTTTTCCCAGCCAAAAACAAATGCCAGCGGAGCTGCATGGGAGATTATTGAAATACTATGTTGAAAACTAACCCACCATCCACTTCCTATCGAACGTACGAGTTTACCTAATTTAGACTCTTGCAGAACACCGCGAAAATCACTCTTTATTCCATGAAAATTCACTCCGTAAGTCTCAGCCGTATTTGTTACATGTTTCATTACATTATCCCAGCCAGCCTTGTCGCTTAACTTAACATCGCAACCCCAAATGGTTACCAAATCCGGTTTTTCATCTAAATGCCGGAATAAAGTCGTATGCGCATCCACTCCGCCACTGAAAAAACAGGCAGAAGTTCCGGTTGATTTTGCCGGCGTCGCTTTCTCACTTTTCGTGTGTATTTTTCCACCAAAATTAAGCATGGGATACATTTTACAGTAACCGTCCTTAACAAAAGGCAAATTCTCTAAAAAATCCCCGTCCAGACTATTTACAAATAACTCAGCATCACAAAGCCACAAAGCAGGAAGTATATTACAAACAAAGGGTATTGCCAAAACGGAGTCCGGTACACAAGAAATATCTGAATCATATTCAATAAAAGATGATCGCTGATCAGAAAAATACTTTGCCCATTCACCGGCAACAGAATAATGGTATATAATTCTTTTGCCATTTATAATATCAATTTTCTCAAGTCTTAACCGGTTCAACTCTTTCTCCCCCCTTATTTATAACATTACATCCCTTCAAAATACTTCCCGTTTCCTTCAATTGCAATTAAACCGTAAGCAGAGACTACGCAGGGTTTCGCCAAATTATCTTCTTCTAGACGTGACATTTCAGTACGCCTGCTCTATTTCGGAGAATAAATCAGTCAACCAAATCTTTCTTCAATGTTTTGAATAACGGCTCCATTGCTTTAATAATTGCACTGTGATCGTAAACCGGCTCTACCGCTTTTAATTCTTCGACAACGTCCGGTAATGTATTAATATCATTCAAAAACCGGATATACCCCAGATTTTTCAGCCATTCATAACAGCCTCTGATCTTATGGCTTCGGCTGTTTAATACAATACAAGGCGTTTCCGTCACCGCAGCAAAAATCATTCCATGCAAACGGTCAGTAATTACCAGCTCAGAAGCTGCAAATTCCCTGAGTTTGAGCTGCACCACACGATGACTTTCCTCAGGTCCGATGTTTTTGTTTCCTATCATATCGCTATATGTGATTTTCTCATAGTGTTTATTTAATAATGCAAGAAGAATGCTTCTGTTTTCTTCTGTCATTGTCTTTTCTTTATCATTTCTAAGACAAACTAAAACGCCGCTACGTGGAACCGTAACGTCAGGTTGAAGCATCATGACAACATCAGGCACAAGTTCAGCATGGACTTGCGGCATATTCTTCCTCATAAACTCATAGCTGATTTTTTCTCTGAGGAATACGGTAAGCGACGGGTGCACAGAAAATATCTGCATCGCTCTTTCAAAGAACTCTCTTCCCTCTGCGGTTTCTAAATCAAAATGTACAGTTTGCGGCATAATAATAATTCTGTGATGCTTAAATGCCTGTAAAATTCTTTCCAGCTTTTCTTCCTCATTGATCCACAGGTCTCCGATATAGCCGCCGCCATGTACCAATATCACTTTATCTTTTGGCGTTAATTTAGCCATCACATTAAAACATCTTTTTTCCCACGGATAATCCAGCACACTGATGCCCAAAGAAGACAGGATTTCTTTTTCAGCTACAGCAATAGCATGATCGCCGATATTTCCATACAACGGAGTGTTGAGCAAGATAGCCTGAACTTTTTGCGCTTTAAAATTATAATCAATGAAGCGTAAAAGTTTTATATGCTTTATAAAATATGGCATTGCCCCACCTCAAACCGCTTCCAGTTTCTTTCAATTGCAATAAAACCGCAAGCAGAGCCCATGATATAATATCTCAAATCAAATAACATCAATATGCATTTTATGTAACAAATAGTATAATAATAATTTTCTCCGCAAGCTCAAGTTATCTTTAACATATTCATACCATTCTTTGTCTATTGCTTTTATGCGATACATGTGGGAAGCCCCTCGGTCCCTGATAAGACGAAAAGTTTCAGCAGCAACAAGCGAATCCATTCTTTTATCAGTAAAACCTAATTTGAACAAATCATTTCTCAATCTGCTGTACATAATTAAATGATCAAAGGGATATTTCTGAATCCCTTTACTGATCCCGGATGTATTATACCTGTAATAATAAAGAGCGTCTTTTAATTCTATAACCTTCTTTGCCTTAAAAATATACATACCGGAGCCGTAGTTGTCTTCAAAATTTACACCGGCAGGATAACGTACGTCCATCACAATCTCTCTTTTATACAGGGCATTCCAAACAACGATCCATAAAACCCCGACTTTATCAAAATACAAGTCGAAATCAGCTTCTTTAGCTTTCGATTTCTGGAAACAAATGATTTTTTCTGTTACGGTATCGGTTTCAATAATCGAGCATTTTGCAATATCAGCATCGTTGGTTTCTAATGCATCTGCCAGCTTCTTGTAAAAATCTGAATTCAGCCAATCATCACTGTCTACAAAAGATATATAATCACCTTTGGCAAGATCCAGACCACGATTGCGGGCTACGCTCACGCCGGCATTTTCATAATCATATACCCTGATACGGCTGTCTTTTCGGGCATACTCTTTAGCGATTTCAGCACTTCTATCTCTGGTACCATCATTAATAACAATGATTTCTAAATTTTTATAACTCTGAGTAATAATGGAATCCAGGCACTGGTGAATATATTTTTCAACCCCGTATACGGGTATAATAACGGAAATCAGTTTTTCATTACCCATTTAAGGACCTCTTTATCGGGAAGACTTCTCATACCTACAACCTATTGGGTTCAATCTTACGTAACACTCACATGTTCTATAATTAAGCATATTTCAATTTCTTCATCTATGCTTGTACATTTTTTCATAATAATACTGGTATTCGCCAGAAACAATCTCTTCCCACCAGTCGCGGTGCTCCAAATACCATTTGACTGTTCTTTTAATCCCGTCTGCGAACTTCGTTTCCGGCACCCAGCCCAGTTCGTTTTGTATCTTGGCCGGATCAATGGCGTAACGCATATCGTGTCCCTTGCGGTCTGTAACATATGTAATTAATGATTCCGATTTTCCCAGCTCTTTGCAGACTAGTTTCACAATATCAATGTTATGCATCTCATTATGACCGCCAATATTATAAACTTCGCCTTCACGGCCTTTATGAATAATCAGGTCAACAGCCTTGCAGTGATCTTCCACATACAGCCAGTCGCGGACATTCAAACCTTTACCGTAAACCGGTAAAGGTTTATTTTTTAAACAGTTGATAATCATTAAAGGTATCAGCTTTTCCGGGAACTGATACGGTCCATAGTTATTACTGCAGCGGGAAATGGTCACGGGCAGGCCATAGGTCCTGTGATAGGCCAGCGCCAGCAAATCTGCCCCTGCTTTGGAGCTGGAATACGGACTTGACGTATGGAGCGGCGTTTCTTCTGTAAAAAATAAATCCGGCTGATCTAAAGGTAAGTCCCCATACACTTCATCTGTAGAAACCTGATGAAAACGAGCAATACCATATTTACAGCAGGCATCCATCAATACACTTGTGCCAATAATATTTGTTTCTAAAAAAATCTGAGGATTGACAATAGAACGGTCCACATGGCTCTCCGCCGCAAAGTTCACCACGATGTCCGGATGTTCTTCCTCAAACAGCTTAAATACGCCCTCCCGGTCACAGATATCCAGCTTAACAAAGCGGAACCGGGGATCATCCGCCACCGGTCTTAATGTGGACAGGTTGCCTGCGTAAGTCAGCTTATCCAGACAGATAATCCGGTTGCCCGGATGCGCTTCCAGCATATGGAATATGAAATTGGATCCGATAAATCCGGCTCCGCCGGTAACAATAATGGTCATATTACATTCCGTCCGTTTGAGTAAAATATAGTACTTCCGGTTAATGGTCTGGTAACAACCCTTCAATATACCAGCCTGTCTTCCGCAACCCTTTTTAAATGTTCCCCATATGGGCTCTTTCCATACAGTCTTGCAGATTTCAGCAGGTCTTCCCTGGTAATCCACTTTTCATAATAGGCAATCTCTTCCGGTGCGGAAATGACCACCCCCTGACGGTTTTGCACAGTCTGGACAAATGAAGACGCTTCCATGAGGCTGTCCATTGTGCCGGTATCCATCCAGGCAAAGCCCCGTCCCAGAATCTGAACTCGTAAGCACTCTTCTTCAAGGTATAACCTGTTTAAATCTGTAATTTCCAGTTCATTACGGGCAGAGGGTTTCAACTGCTTTGCTTTTTCCGCCACGCCCCGGGGATAAAAATACAAACCTGTAATACAATAATTGCTTTTTGGTTCTCTGGGTTTTTCCTCAACGGAAAGAACCTTTCTGTTTTTGTCAAATTCTACGATTCCAAACCGTCTGGGCTCTTTAACATAATAACCGAATATGGTAGCATTTCCTTTTTCGGCATTATGAACTGCATCAGAAAGATTTTTGCGGAAATAACTGCCATAAAAAATATTGTCCCCTAAAATCATGGTGCAGGGATCGTTGCCAATAAACGCTTCACCAACTAAAAACGCCTGGGCAAGCCCCTCCGGTTTAGCCTGAACCGCATAAGAAAGATGAATGCCGAATTGACCGCCATCTCCCAGCAATTCTTTAAACTTTGGCGTATCAGTTGGCGTAGAAATAATTAAAATATCTTTGATTCCGGCAAGCATCAACGTACTCAGAGGATAATAAATCATCGGCTTATCGTAAACCGGCAAGAGCTGTTTACTCGTTACCCGCGTGAGAGGATATAATCTTGTACCGGAACCGCCGGCAAGTATGATACCTTTCATAATCTATATATCTCCTTTAGCACTACTTACCACACCCGATAATAATATTGCAGATCCTGTCCACGTCTTCCATTGCAAGATCAGCAAACATTGGCAGCGTCAGTACATGACTGGCCAGAAACGCCGCTACCGGTGTTTTTTCAGCGCCTGCGGTAGGATACTCCCTGTAACATTCAAAATTGTTAGTTAATGGAAAGAAATACTTCCGGGCGGTAATACCGTTTTCACCAAGCTTTACAAACACTTCATCCCGGTTAGCAGCATAACCGTCAAAAACCACAGGGAAATAGGCGTAGTTGCTTTCTACATCCTTTTGCGGTTTGCAAAGTTTGATCCCCTTAATGCCTTCCAGGTGCTGCCAATAGCGTTCTGCTACCCTCTTTCTTTTCCCGATTTCATTTTTCAGATGTCTCAGATTACAGATGCCCATAGCTGCCTGGAATTCATTCATCTTGGCATTGCCGCCGGCAAATACAACGCGTTCCGGTCCGCGGATGCCAAAATTCTTCATGTCATTCAACGTGTTTACAAGGCTGTCGTCCAAAAAACAGACTGCACCTCCTTCAATGGTATGAAACACCTTGGTTGCATGAAAACTGAACATTGACGCATCGCCGAAATTAGCGGAAGATATGCCTTTGTATTTCACCGCAAAAGCATGGGCTGCGTCATAAATTACTTTAAGATTATGTTTGTCTGCGATTTCTTTAATCCGCTCTACATCACACATATTACCATATACGTGAACCGGAATAATAGCAACGGTTTTCTCCGTAATCAATGCTTCAATCTTTTCTGTATCCATTGTATAGTCGTGGTCGTTCACATCGCAGAAAACCGGAACTAAGCCGTTTCTTACAATCGCGTGAGTCGTAGAAGCGAAGGTAAAAGGCGTGGTAATCACTTCACTGCCTTTGGGGAACTGCATGGCAGCAATCATATTTTCCAGTGCCAAATGCCCGTTGGTGTAAAGTACGACATGAGGACATTGCAAGAATGCTTCCAATTCTCTCTGCAATATCTCATGCTCGACTCCCATATTAGTCAGCCAATGGCTGTCCCACAGTTTTTTGATTTCTGCACAGTATTCATCAAAACCCGGCATGGAAGAGCGGGTAACTAAAATTTGCCTATCCATAAAAATTTCCTATTACCCCATAAAACTCCGGAATATTATTACACTTACTTTAGTTACTACAATCTACTCTGCTTCGGCAAAAATTTTATTTTCTAAAATATCTGTATACCGCAGTTGCAGTTCCCTGTTTGGGAATCGTAACCGTACCTTCGCAACACGGTCACCGGAATGTTTTGCTCTGTCAATATGTGTGTTCATAATATGCAATTCTTCTATATCATATATGTATTCTTTCACATCGTCGTCAATATGCAATCCCCTATATAACCCATCTCTGCGAGAAAAAACCGCAAATGTAGTAATATAAGGCCCAATATCATATTTTCCAGTTAATTGTTCCGTTATCTGTTCATAATAATAAGAATCATTCATTGCTGTTGTCACTAGCAGCTTATACATATCAACATTACAACAATCTTGAATCAGCAACGGATTATCGCCTCCGCCCTGTCTGGCGTTAATTTCTATAAAGAAAGGCTCCCCATTCTTCTCAATAAATCCTTCAACGTTAATAATCCCATATTTATATCCGGCCTCCCTGCAGATGGCATACAGTTGTTCTTTAATCGTAACCGATTCGTCCCTTCTCAAAAGGGGAGGATATACATTGCATTGCGGATACAGAGGAAATTCTTTAGATCGTAAACAGGTAAACATGCCGAAATCATATACCTTGCCGTCAAAAACAAATATTTCCCCTTCAAAAAACGCTGCATCCCTGGCTTCTACGTAGTTTTCCGCAGTCACTTTATGATCCAGTGACAGTTTCTGACAGCTATTGAAACAGGCTCTGATTTGCAGTTCTTCATAATTTTCAAAAACCGTAATGCCCCTGCTGGCAGAGCTGTTACTCGGCTTTACTATTACGGGAAATGTCAGTTTTTGCACTTTTTCACAAAACTCTTCAACATCTTCGCTTTCAAAAGCCTCAGGCGAAAACAGGTTAGCCGCCTGTAAAACCTCACGGAATTTATACTTCGACTCAATGCGTTTTACGGCAAGTTCCGGATTTCCCTGTAAATGCAATAACTCAGAGATTTTTGCCACAATGGACATGGAATTCTCATAATTTGATATGATGCCGTCTATATGTTCTTTTAGTGCAACTTTCATCACTGAGTCAAAATCCAACACGCTAAGTTGATAATGTTTATCGGCAAGCTGTATTCCCGGATTCGTAGCCGTCCGATCACAAACAATGGTGTAATATCCTTCCTCTTTGGCGGCTCTGATTAAAGGAACCTGGAGCAAGGAACCGTTCAATATCATCAGTTTCTTCATGAATTATTACCCCTGTATCTTGCGGCAATCATATCATTTTTAACTAAGGGAAAATAGCATAAATGATACGTTTGGATACAAAATATTATACCCTTATTACCTTGATATCTTTATATGCAATTACATTAAACTCTTCCTGAAGCAGATTACTCTCAACCACATCACCTTGTAACCATTTCACAATAGCCAAAGGCAGATTTACCCCGGATATATGGCTGAAAGGGTATCCACCGCCAAAACGCGCATTCATTTCCAAAATGTAGATGGTGCCGTTTTGGCAAAATACATCAACGTCCAAATCGGCTGTATGGCGTAATTTTTTGCCCAATACCTCTCCAAATTTCTTTAATTCTGCATTATTAACGATTTTTGCGCAGTCGGTTTCTCCGGCACGCATGGCGAATTTCTTTTTCACAATGGTATTATGATAATTACCCGCCAAGTCGTTTATGATATCCAGATTGTATTCCACGCCTGACAGTTTTTCCTGAATCAGGACACTGTTCTCAAAATCCATTGCTGACTCATATTTCAGATAAGTTCTTTTTATCTCCTTCTTAATTTTTCTGTAGAACACTTTCAGTTCTGATTCATCGTCCGCCTCAAATAAAGCAATAGAACCCATTCCCCATCTGGGTTTAAGGATAACAGGATAAGCAATATCTTTATTTTGTAATGCCTGTAAAGCGTCTTCTACATTAATAAATGTCTTAGGGGCATTCAAACCGCTTTCTTTTAAAAATATAAAAGTCCTCCATTTGTCATTACAAACAGTCACAACATCAAGGTCGGAAACAATTACTTTTACTCCCATGCTTTCAAACTCGGCTTTATGTTTCGCCAAAACCGGCAAATCAGGGTCAAACAAAGGAACAATAGCTTTTATATCATTAGCCAGACAGTATCGTTTCAAAAATGGGATATAAGTTACGTCGTAAATTAACGGAGAAATTACACTTTTATCCGCCACGCCAAATGCCGGAGATACTACTTCACTGTTTGCTGCATGTACCAATCCTGTACCATTTAAAGCTTCTTTAAAAAACTGTATCAGATAACTCCTTCTGCCTGCAGAAGTAAATAAAATGTTGATCATAGATACCGGTTCTCCAAAATATAATTTAAACCAACGCATCAGGCGACTTATAAGTTTTTTGCAGAATATATTGTGCCGGTTAAGGCCTGAGCCCAAACCAGAAAAGGAACTGATGCGCCCATATACGGTATTTCTCCTTGAAAGGCAACTGTTTATAATACTCACTGTATTCACCGTGACGTATATCATGGTAACGGTGCTGAATTTTAAGGTAACGTATGCCGACATCAGCCACTTTTTCCATAATAGCATCATGGTATTTCCCGTTTGTATGTTTATCAAGCAGTTGTAATGACTGAATCTTTCGTTCCGAATGCCTCATATCAACTTTTTTATCCTTTTTTACCCTTTCTGTCCATGATCCCGGTACGCCGACACGATGGGTAGACATCAGATCCGGCAAAAATAAAACGCCGCCACGCAGGGAACCCCATATTTGCAGTGAATAATCAACGTTAAAAACCCTGTGAAACTCTGGAACATCATCATACATATTCGCACGGTAAAACAGGCTGTTTGTCGCAAAAAAACCGCCGTCCCCGAGAATAACGCTTTTGGTATCCAGAATCGTTTTAACAGTACTGGGCATAATCTTTTTGACAAGCTTGTTCCCGCAGATTTCATAAGCCGCATGGGCACACATATCAATTTCAGGATGTTCCTCCATCTCATCAAATTGTTTTTGCAGCTTATACGGATCATTCCAGAAATCATCGCCCTCACAGAAAGCAATATATTTCCCTTTTACCCGGGGAACCTGATATGTTCTGGTTATACTCATGTTAATTTTTGAATACTGATTTACAGTCTGGTAAATCGGTTTTATTATTTCAGGATACTGCTTTTCATACTCGCGGATGATATCGGCAGAATGGTCTGTGGAAGCATCGTCATGAACAAGCACCTCGTAATTAAAGTTTGTTTTTTGCATGACAAAACTTTCCAACGCTTCACGGACATACTTTTCATGATTGTATACATTGCATATTATACTGACCATGATACAGTTTTTTTTCATATAATCCCTCCGACGTTAATAATAACATCATTTTTGCATAAAATGATGCCAGGGAAACTGTGTTAAAAATAGCATCAAAAGAGTGCATCAGATTATTTGTCGAAATCAGCCATTCTTAAGCATATTCCGGAGGTGCTGAGCCAAGCTGGCGACCCTGCATCTTGAGGATACGAAAACGTTTTAGACCGCTAAGAATCGGAATCTTGATTTCAAAACTATCCGCTCCTCAAAGCCGTTCCTGCCATCTGACAATTCCCTTTGACTGGTGAAAGTGTCCCCGGGTATCATCGACGAGGAGGACAACACGCTTTGGACCGGTTTTCATTTTTTCATGGTCTAACCCTATGAAAAAACCTCTATTGATGATTTATTATACCATAATCATAAGAATTCATCTCCATTTTTCAGAAGCAATGTCCTTGTCCGGTATGACAAACTATGCTAAACTGATATGCGAAAAAGAGATTAATATTTTTAGTATTGAAGCAATATATGAAATATACTTTTCCGAAGTGTACAGAGGATAAAAAATGGGTGTTACTGACATATTCTGAAGTAACACCTAAACCGATATCCTATACAGAAGACCGGACCAATATTTCTCGTTTTATTATCAGGAAGGAGCAAGAAAATATGCCACTGAAATTAATGTATATCACCAATAATCCAGATATAGCATTTATCGCAGAACAAGCAGGCGTCGACCGCATATTTGTCGATATGGAATACATCGGCAAGACTGCACGGCAGGGGAATCTTGACTCTGTACAGAATCATCACACGGCAGAAGACGTGAAAGCAATCCGTAATGTTCTTACAAAAGCAAAGCTTCTTGTCAGGGTAAATCCTGTTCATGAAGCAACAAACGAATACAGTTCTTCCGAAAATGAAATCGATGCAGTCATTGACGCAGGCGCAGATATAATCATGCTGCCGTTTTTCAAAACAGTAAATGAAGTCAGAAGGTTTATTGCCTGTGTAAACGGCAGGGCGAGAGTCTCCCTGCTTTTGGAAACACCCGAAGCGGTCGCTTTGGCTGATACCATTTTTGCTGTACCGGGAATAGATGAAGTCCATATCGGCTTAAACGATTTGAGTCTGGGATATGGAAAAACATTCATGTTCGAATTGCTTTGTGACGGCACAATTGAAGCACTTTGCCTCAAACTCAGGCATTCCGGGATCCCTTACGGATTTGGTGGGATTGCCTCCATCGGTTCCGGAATGTTGCCGGCAGAAGCAATCCTGAAAGAGCATTATCGACTTGGAAGCAGTATGGTAATCCTTTCCCGTTCTTTTTGTAACGTAAATAAAGGCAAAAATTTTGATTATATACGTGAAAAATTCGAAATCGGTATACGTAGTATGCGCGCTTTTGAAAAAGAAATAGCTGTCCACAGCCGTTATTTTGAAGAAAACGAAACATTTATACTGGAAACTGTACAGGAAATTGTCTCCCGGATTAAATCCGGAAAATAAAGAGGCAGAACCCGGAAAGGACTACATTATGAACTTGCTGATCACCGGCGCCTGGCAGGAGGCGCCAGACTATATTCCTATATTGGAAAAGCAGGGACATTCCGTTCGTTTTTTGAAATGTGAAGCAGATGAATTACCCTGTAATCCAATATGGGTTGAAGGAATCATCTGCAACGCAATCTTTCTTTATCATGATATAGACAAATTTACGGCCTTACGGTACATCCAACTGACTTCTGCCGGACTTGACAGGATCCCTATGGACTACGTAAATGAACACAGGATAATAATTCATTGCGCCCGTGACGTTTACAGTGTTCCCATGGCAGAACTGGCAATTGCAGGAATTCTCCAGATATTTAAGGACATGACCGGGTTTTACGAAAACCAGAAGAACCATTTGTGGAAGAAGAACAGGGAACTCAGGGAGCTTGCTGGCAAAACAGTCTCCATTATTGGCTGCGGCAGCGTCGGAACAGAGTGCGCAAAACGTTTTAAGGCCTTTGAAACAACTGTTATCGGTGTAAATGATACTGTCAAGAAAAACAAACATTACGACAAAATAACCGGAACCCGTCAGCTTGACAAGATTCTTGGCCAGTCTGACATTGTAGTGATCACCGTTCCGTTAACTAAAAAAACAAACGGCCTGATAAACGTTGCTCGGCTTAAAAAAATGAAAAAAGAAGCCATACTGGTCAATCTTGCGCGGGGCGCTGTAGTAGTAACAGAAGACCTGATTACAGCTCTTAATGAAAAAATGATAAGCGGTGCGGTTCTGGATGTGTTTGAAAACGAACCTTTAGATAAAAACAGTCCCCTTTGGGATTTGGACAACGTTATCATTACCCCCCACAACAGCTTTGTTGGTGAAAATAATAACAGGAGGATGAGCAGCCAAATTCTGAATAACCTGTGCAACTTTTCATAATCGCCGTCACTTTTTAAGTTTCCTTTTTTGCTGTCTTTTCTCTGCCCATAAACTTAAAAGGCCGAAAAAACGTGCTATAGCCGGCGCATTTTCTAATGCCCACCATTCCATTATATATCGCAATGATAAGCCGTCTGCAGGATGTCCTTTGCATTTCTGCAGAAATTTTTTTGCCTCTGTTTCCTGTTCTGCATTTAGCTCCGGTTCTGCCTGATTTATCGTCATCAGACAGATAACAGCCTCCTGCGTCTGTAAACGATTGTACTGTAAAGGTCCGGCCAACCCATGTTTTTCACAAACCCTTTCGCGTTCCTGCCCGGCCAGCCAGAGTCCGTATTTCCGGCGGATTTTGGACCGGGTTTTGGAGAAACTGGCATGAATCCGGTAGCAGTACAATGGCCTGGCCAGATAATAAAACTTTCTGCAACGGCAAACAAGCTCGCCAAGGACATACCGATCCCCATAAATCACTCTCTCCGGAAACCGGATATCGGTGAATAATGCTTTATCAAACAATTTATTACACATACAATTCGCATGTCTGTCTGTCAGAAATTCATCCCGAATCTGTTCCGCCGGTGCATTGTTGTCCAAAACGTCAACACACTCTGTACCATCTTCTTCTCCATTCCTGAATTCCCTCCAGTTGCAACTGACGATATCCGCAGCATATATTTCTGCCGCTGCAACCATCTCTTCAATCATAGAAGGAAGTATCCAGTCATCGGAATCCACAAAGGCAATCTTTGCCCCGGACGCTTGTTCCAAACCATGTTTCCGTGCACCGCTCGTGCCCGAATTTTTAATGTGGATCACCCGGATTTGTGGAAACCTTGCGGCAAATTCATCACAAATCTGCGGACAATGATCTGTAGACTCATCATCCACCAAGATGATTTCCACGTTTTTGTAAGTCTGATCCAGCAAAGACCTTACACATTTATGCAGATATCTTTCTACGTTATACACAGGAACGATAACCGAAACTTTAATTTCCAAGAACGCCCCTCCTAACTTTTTTGTATATTATTGGGCATGGTTTTCAACTGAACAGTTAACAAGATGTCCGTAAACCGTTTCCTCGCCGGAAAGTGTTCTTTTTTTACTTTCCTTTCTCCAGGAAAGCTTGGAAAAAAGGGCATTCCTTTTTATTTCTTCAAATACCGACAAATTCCACTTTGCGTTCATCATATCCTCTAATCTGTAAAGGTCGTCATTCATTACAGGCACTGCATCCATCAACTTCCTGCACTGCGGCAATTCATCGCAGGCCAGCCGGATAGTATAGTCTACCAGAAAATAGTTGATCAGATAATCCTGCGCCCTCCAATATTCCAAAAAGAAATCAAAAACGAATTGACACAAAAGGTTCCCTTTTTGGCTCGCCTGCAAAAAGCTTGTCCACCTGTCCTGTGCCACATGGCCGTTTTTCGGCGTCGAAGGTCGTCTTACAGTAAAATACTCCGATGTGAAAATATCTTCCGGTATCCGGTCAGCCACAAAGACCGTAGAGTCCAGCCACAAGCCGCCAAATTTTGAAAGCAACGCAAAACGGATTATATCCGACAGGTGGGTGATCGTAATCGCGCCTGACCCAACCTTATCCATGATATAATCCGGCAGACTGACGAAGTCTTGATAATTATCGCGGGTTATGATCCTGAACGGATGATTGCCTCTGTGCCTGTTGATGCTGGCATGGCACATTCTGACAACTTCCGGCAGATCATCTTCCCCCTGCCACCACATAGTCCAGACAGCGCCCGGTATCTCTGAAACTGCGTCATTCGTCTCAGACTGCGCCTGCTTATAGCCGGATATCAACCCGCTGTACTTTTCTTCTAGATAACGCAGAATACACCTGTGTTTCCACGGTACGGCCATCTTAAAACTTGACGCGCAGACTGATGAAAGAGCTGTTTCTGCGCCAAATTCCGTGTAAAGCCGTTTTATCTGCTTAAGTTTCATTTGACTTGCCTTCTTTAATCCTTTCCTCTAAAATTTGTAACATAGACAACAACTGCGCTCAGAAAAAACGCACATGGCCACATCAGAGTCAACGCCGCAAATTGTGATGATTTATGGATAGTTGTTCATTCAACGTTGTTTTTAGACTCTCAATTTCTTCTTCCGAAAAGAATCCCGGATATTGTAAGGTTGTAAATGAATTGATGAAGCGAAGCCGAAAACGTCTGATTTGACGTACACTAAAATAGTCGATGTAGTAGACCAGGGGAATAAGAACCCGATAACCTAAACCATCAATTATTCGTATTCTCCAGGATGTAGGTGTACTAAACTGAACCATAAAATTGCAACAACTATAATCATGAACAATTACTCTGTCTTGTAAAATCCCCTCGTACAGTTTTACTATGGCATCCTTTACGCAAGGAATTTCTTTTTCAGTACCCGCTGTTTCTTTTAGGCTGCAGCCTTTTTCACGGGCCAGCACTTCCAGTTGGACCAAATCGTGAATTGACAGGCTTGTAGAGCCATCATAATCGGCAACCCGTTCATAGACATATCCGGTTCCAAGGTTTGTTTCAACCTCGCCATAGTATTTTACCATAAGCGATGATTGCGGAAGTCTTCTTAATTGTCTTGATTTTCTATAATTCATTTCCAGATAATAATCTCGAATTTCTCGTATTCTAATTTTAATGCATTGCGACGGATTCATTGGATTAATATAACCCGCCATATTTATCCCTTTACCAATAAAAAAATCACGGGATAAAACAATAAAACCATTATCCATAATTTCTTCCCTCAAAACAATATGGATCAATCCTATAACTCTAACGAGATTCTATTTGCTCCGCAACCGGTAATAAATATCCGGAAAATATAGTAATGCGAAAGCCTTGCCATAGACTTCCGGTTCTTGGAAGAAAAACTTTTTTGACGCGCTCAGCGTCTTACGTGTAGATTTGTCAGAGAGAAGTGCGTCAAATCCCGCTCTGTCATTCGTTTTTGCACATAGCGTGAGACGTCGGATGAAAGCCTGGGGCATGATAAAATAATCTGCCAGTTCCTTAATCCTTCCAGAAGGTGCATATTCGTTCAGATATTGGGCCGTCCTTAGGTGAGCGTCCGTGTTATCCCGATATCGGCGATTCTGTTTCTCTTTAGTGTCAGTATCGCGTACCGACCCCATGCCGGCGTGGTGGACGTAAATATAAAGGCAGGCCGGAGTGAAAGCCGCCTTTCCGGTCCGGCAAAGGGCCTTCAGCTGAAACTCTACATCCTCACCAGCAGTACACCCTTCATGAAAACGCAAGCCTGTTTTAAGAAGAAATTTTTTACGGAATAATATTCCGCCAATGTGAGGCGCAATCTTATGGAATACTCTCAGCCAAAGCAAATCCTCCCCATTACGAGTATGATTATCATCTAGTTTCACAGGAACTAAAACATCGGGACGCCCATCATTAAACCTGTCCTTGAAACCACAAAATGACAGTTCGCATTGGTTTTCCTCAATTAGGGAATACAGTGTAGAGACCAGTTTTTTTTCAGCCATGTCATCCGCGTCAACAAACCAGACGAATTTTCCTTTCATTGCACCTATTCCCGTGTTGCGTGCAGCAGATACTCCGCGGTTTTCTTTATGGGTAATAAGGGAAAAAGGACGCCCACAATCCTCAAGTATACGTCGTACGGCATCCTCCGTCCCATCCGTCGAGGCATCGTTCACGACAATAATCTCAATGTTCGGATAGTCCTGTGCAATGATGGACTCAAGTGAACAGGCTATACGTTTCTCAGTGTTATAGGCGGGCACGACAACACTCACAAGCGGGTACATTTCGTCCTTTGAATTCATTAGGCCTCCAAAAGTCTTATATGCTGAATTACTATTTTGAACTTCCTGCTGTTTCGTTTATCCTGTTCCTGTCCAGCATCTTTTCTGCTGAGGATACAGAGGTCTTCCCCTCCGCGTAAGGATTATGATAAATCTCATAGTATTTTGCGAACTTCAGGAAACGAAAATAGCTGAGATTAACACAATGAATAAATCCCCACCAGCCTAAAAGGAAAAAACGTCCAAGCAGATAATATTTGATAAATTCCAGCGTAGAACATCCTACCAAACGCCATGGAGAATAGTTTTTTTGTTGAATGACAGCGCGTTCAGCCAAACGTCTTGATGTAACATCATGTTTTTTAATGATTTGGTGAATGGATATAAAAGAGTAATGGTCAATAAAGTACCTGCACGCCCCATAGGTAGCGTCGGACCGTACTTTTACAACATCATCATGTCCAATCCTCCCGCTCATCGTCCATGCGTCGCGGCAATAAAGCCGTATTTCTCTGTAATGTTTCACCCAGGGGTTAGCGTGTTTCATACCGGGGAACACATCACCTCTGGGCAAGATATATCCGTCCTTTGTGCCGTGTAGCTTTATATCGCGTATCTCACCTGCAAGCCCGGGAGAAACAACCTCATCCGCGTCCAACCGCAACACCCACCGATAAGCGCACTGTTCCTCCGCCCATTTGACCTGATGCCCCACAGACTCCCATTTATGGAACAAGAATCTTGCCCCATAGGATCGGGCGATCTCCTCTGTTCGGTCTGTGCTGCCAGAATCAACGATGACTATTTCATCCACCAATCCTTTAACGGACTCCAGGACAGAGCCAAGGCGGAGTTCTTCATTCTGGGTAATGATATATAGCGACAACTTATCTATGTGCATGATGTTTACTCCTTCTTTTGAAGATAGGCAGTTTTAATACGGCAACTCCTGTCAAAAGGTATTTTCAACGGCCTTAGTTCGCTTAAAACAGCTTTTGCTTCTGCCGAAAATATCTTTTAATCCCCTGATTAAATATTATGCTCCAAAACCTTTTGATAGACGGCCAGAGTCTTTCGGGCAATGGCTTCCGGCGTAAAATTACGTATCGTCTTTTGGGCATTTTGCACAAGCAGGTTCCGCTGTTCCGTGTTCATGTCCAGCATCTGTTGAAGGGCGCGGGAAAAATCTTCCGGATCTTCCGTTCCTGCAATCAGACCATTCTCTCCGTCCCGGATGATTTCGGTAAAGGGAGCGATGTCTGACACTACCGTAGGCAGCTCTGCTGCCAGACCTTCCAGCAGGGCGATGCTGAATCCCTCTTCCCGGGAGGGCATGGCAAAAATATCGGAAGCCCAGAGCCACGGGCGCACGTCCTTAACGAAGCTTTCCGGCAGAATCAGTTGATCCCGGATGCCCAGCTCACCGGCCATTTTCAGGTAGGCTTCACGCTGGTCCCCGCCTCCCCCAATCAGGGCCAGGCGTAATTTCTTCCCTTCGGGACGCAGCTTCGCGAAAGCGCGGAGCAATACATCAAAACCCTTCCGGTGGATATAGATTCCCATGCCGGAAATCAAAACCTCATCGTCCGCGATGTTAAGAAGCGCCCGGGCCTCTTTTCGGCTGTTTTCGTTGCGGGCAAAACGGGCCGTGTCCGCAGGATTGTGGACAACGTCTATCTTTTCGGCGGGCAGGCCCTCATGTTCGGACATATACTGCTTCAGCCAGTTTGCGCAGGAGATGTACCGGTCAATGTTTTTGTAATACCTGGCCTTCCCCGGTTTATCAAATGTTGCCACTACAGGGATGCCCAGCCTGGAACGCCAGGTTCCCGCAATACCGGCGGCGGACAGCAACCGGGTATGGATGATATCCGGGGAAATTTCTTTCACAATTTGTACAAAGCTCAGCGAAAGCCGCGGCAAAGCCGCGGTCAGGGGCTTCCATGTCCGTACGGGGATTCCGTTCTCTTTCGCAAGGTGTTCCAACTCATCTCCTCCCCGGCAGAGAAGTGTCTGCTCCACACCCAGCTCTGCAAGGGCTTTCATATGGGCAATGTAGGGCACGCCCCAGGAAAGGGTCGTGCAGTCAGCATAATGCAAAACCTTCAATTTGCCAGGACCTCCCTGTAAAACGCCTCAATCTGATCAGCCACGTCCTCGAAAGTGGTCAGCCGGTCCGCATGGAGCGGACTGGCCGCGCCGCCGTCCAGAAACTTTGCTAAATTCGTACGCCATGCTTCCACATCTCTCTGGGGGATCAGCGGCCCGGATGCCAGCGGAAGCAGCTGATCCATATCCGATGCCAGAATAGGGATGCCTACTGCTAAAGCTTCCAGTACCGTCAGCGGCATGCCTTCCTGAAATGAAGTGAAGAGCAGACAGCCGGATCTCGCCATCCACGCATCCACATCCTCGCAAAAGCCGTGAAAGGTAACCCGTTCCTGCAGGCCCAGCTCGGCTGTCAGGGCTTCCCACTCCGCCCGCTGGGGACCGTCGCCTACCACGTCAAGGGTCCACTGGCGATCCTTCAGTCCTCCCAGCGCTTTCAGTGCAGTGTCCAGTCCCTTGGGCCGCGCAAGCCGCCCTACAAAAAGAAAACGGGGATGCTCCGGGAACCCCTTTCCCTCCCATAAACGGGAAGGTTTTCGAATCCCGTTAGTCAGGGTAATGGTCCGTGGCGGAAGATAGGCGGCCAGATGCTTCCGTACGGCTTCGGAAACACAGATGACGCCCGGCGCATGCTTCAGGGGCGTCAGGCCAGCGTTAAGGGAATAAGTCGAGTGGGCCGTATAGATCCAGGGCATATCGGTCAGCACCGACGTCCACCAGCAAATCCAGGCGGGAACCCGGGAATGGGCGTGAACGATATCCCATTCCTTATGCTTCCGTGCCAGGCAAAAGGTACAGTACAGCCCCGTGATGGGATTTTTTCTGTGAACAGGCAGATGGATGACCTGGACTTCCGGATGCAGCTGAGATTCCATTATTCCCCCCGCTGTTGCAAGAAAGACCTGATGTCCATGGGCTATCTGTATCTCAGAAAGTTCAATCACGTAGCGTTCTACGCCGCCCTGTTCAAACTCCGGAACGATGTGAAGGATCCTCATATCATACCTCTTCTTCCAACTGAGTCCAGCGACTCAATATCCATTCCGCAGCCCTCTTCGCTTCGTTAAAAGGAACCTCTGTTTTGCGCGCCTCGGGAGCCAGGAAGGCGTCAAAATCCGGGGCCGTTCCCAAATCCTCGACAAGCCCTTTTGCTGCCATTCTCTCAAAGAGTTCATCAAACCGCACGGCTCCCGCTCCGAAAAGATTGCGGGACTTCGTCTTCAGGGTCTGTTTTCTGCCAACCCGGAGCAATCCCACCCGGAAACCGGCCGTTGCAGCCTCTGAAACCATGGAAACAGAATCCTCCGTGACGAGAACATGGGTTGCCGCGCCCAACATGGCAGGTACGGGATTATCTTTACTTTGAGAAGCCAGAAGCAAATAACGGACAGCAGGACTTCCCCCGAGAACAGACTCGACGGCGCAATCCGCTTCCGCCCCTGTACGGGGCGATGTGGTAACGAGCAACGCAGCCCCTTGTTGTTCCGCCGCTTTGCACAGGGACGGCAGGACAGACCGTACCCAGGAAGGCGTGAGTTCATAGTTAGCATCGCTTCCGCCCAGCAGAAGGGCTATTACCTTTCCGGGAAACGGTTTCATCGAATCAAAAAAACTTTCTGCCGTTGCCTGAAGTTCCGGGAAATAAATATGATTGGGGGCGCCAAGTGTTGTCAGGATATTATCCGCAGGGGCGGGACGGTCATGCTCAGGAACGATGGCAAAATCAAAGGGCTCCGTTCCTACCACGTCGGGAGTCATGACAACGGCGGAACGTCCGTTAAGCGCCTTGCCCAGTGCGAGGCAGAACGTAGATGCCGAGTTGCCTGTCGCCATAAAAAGAATCCCTGTTCCGCCGGACAGTATGTCCGCATGAGCCTCTGTCGAAAAACCGGCTTTCCTAAGCCATTCCTTAGCTTCTTCCGGAGATGCGGAACCAAGCTGGCGGCCCTGCATCTTGAGAACACGAAAACGTCTCAGACCGGTAAGGATCGGAACCTTGATTTCATGGATCTCTGCCCCGCAAAGCCGTTCCAGCCATCGGGCAATCCCCTGTGACTGGTGAAAGTGCCCCCGGGTATTATCTACGAGGAGGACGACACGCTTTGGGCCAATTTTCTTTTTGTTCATGGACTATTCCCCTTAAAAACTATCTCCAAGAATAAACGACTGCATCAATCCGTCCGTTTAATGCGTTAAAAGCCCACCCGTCTATGCAACGGGTGGGTCATTTTACTGATTACAGATTAAAACTCTTTGTGTATTCAAGCATTTTTTCCCTGTCAAAGGGTTTTACATTTTCTACGATCCACTCGCGCATAGCAGTTCCTTCCGGCGTATCCTGGGAAGCAGACAGAAATTCCAGCTCAATGCCTAAGTTTTTCGCCACGCCGGCAGCAATCAAAGGCCATACCTTGCCGATATCACCCACAATCGGTATGCTGTTTTCGTGACGCGCAAAGGCCGACATTTCCATCCGGAAAGGAATTTTAGCGGCTTTTGTCTTCGGCAGGCCTTTATCGATAGCTTCCTGTACGGTCTTGTTCAGTTCCACCGCGCGCCGCAGGTTTTCATCCAGGTCTATACGGATTAAATTCTTGTTCCGCAGGTTGTAGGTGTTCTGGCCGGACCACCAGGCCCAAATGCCGTGACCGGTATAACATTCAAAGGGTCCGTCGTGGATTTCCTGGGTTAAAGCTACCGCACTTTCGATGATTACATCGCAGGCAGCCAGCATACGGGAAAGCCGCATGGAACGCTGGGAAACGGGGATGGAATCACCGATGGACATCCCCACGGCACCGCCACCAATCAGCTGGGGAATGGTAACCAGGACCGGAACGCCTTTCCGCGCGGCGGCCCCCAGCATGGTATGCTCGTCACAGCCCCAGCCGGCCACTGTCTCGAAAGGCAGGCCGTACATTCTCGCCATGCCCAAAATTTCGTGGGCGACCTTTTCTGTTCTGGGACCCATGGGGTAAGCCATGTTCCCGGCCGCTTTGATGATTTCGTTTTGTTTGGGCAATTCCCTGCCGCGTTTTAACAAATCATCGTCCAGCGGCATTTCGCGCTTTAAGTTTGTAATTTCTTCATCCGTCATGCAGGTGAATTCAAAAACATCGCCCCGGGGCATTTTTTCCATGTCCATGCCAAGAGCTTTGGCATCAACGCGGAAGACCCGGTCCAGGGAACCTGCCATCTCGTGGGAGATAACAGCGGAGCTGGTGGAAACCGCATCAACGATCCCTACACGGATCAGTTCCGCGATCAGCGTGGTAACGCCTTCGTGAATGTTCGGGCCGCTTCCCGTTACCACCATCACTTTTCCGCCCCGTTTTTTAATTTCTGTAATTCTTTCAATGGCGGAAGCAACTGCAGCCTGGGACCTTTCGTCCAGCGAAGCCTTAAAGTTTTCCAGATGTGATACTCCAAATAAATTTGACATACTAATCCCCCTCCTAAAGAAATACACTGTTTTATTTTAGCATAGCATAGTCGGTATGGCAAATAACTATATTTAGAAAAGATGCCCCACCGTTACCTATGAATCAAACATGTACGATCCTGAAACTCCCATGGCTGAACCAGGTTCTCCATCATTTACTTCTTTAATGCTTCAACACTTTTTTATTTTCTTAGATCCTGCCGATAAAAAAGCATATAACTTGTAAACCGGAACACAGTACTGATAACAATACATAAGAAATCTGTGTTTTGGTTTAAGATGAGAGATTAACCGGGAAAGATTATGAGTTTCTATAAAACCGATTACATCCAGATATTTATCCGAAGTACAGCTTTCATTAACTGCATAAAAAGCTGTCAATGTGGACAATGCCGTTTCCAATGCCAGGACTTTACATCTGTCCGCACATTCTAATTGGTATTGTTCGGCAAAATCCGCCCTTTCCTTATAACCACAAAAGCAATCGTATCTCCCTTTACTATTAAAAGATGTATTCGTGATAGAATCTTTTCTTTTTATATAATAATAGAGAGGCTTGCAGAGATAATTGACTTTTTTTGCCCGATCCATAAATTTGTAAACAGTTGCAACGTCCTCATAAACCCGTCCTGCGGGAAAACGTATATTTCCAATTATTTCTCTTCTGTAAATTTTATTCCAGACAGCGTTATCTATCGTACCATCTAATATTCCATTGACTGCTTCTTTATGGTCAAGAAACTTGTCTTTTTCATATATGGGTCTCCCAAATGTTTTTATTCCATTTCTAACAATATAGGTATCGGAAAAAACAATATCAGATTGATTGGCGTCCATGCAGCGAAGCATTCTTTCGTACATGTCCGCACAGATTGCATCATCGCTGTCCACAAATCCCACGATTGCGCCCCGGGCAATATCGATACCCTGATTTCGCGCGTTACTGACTCCTGCATGTTTTTGATGGATAACTCTCACACGAGGATCTGACAACGCATATTCATCACATATTTTTCCACATCTGTCAGTTGAACCATCATCTATTAATATTAATTCAAAATCGGTAAAGGTCTGTTTTAATATGGAATCAACACTTTTTCGTACATATTTTTCAACATTATAAACTGGCACAATAACAGACAATCTCGGGTTCTGCAATTACTAAACCTCCGAAGGAAACAGTTATTTTATAAATCCGTTTCCATTCATTCTTTGTATTTGATATAGCTTCAGATACTTTAACATGGTGTAGGAAAAATACATACAACTCAGGCATATCCCCATCCAGCCATCCAGAAAACCGCGGCGCAGGACCAGCGTACTGAACAGACTGCCGACACCGTGTAATAATGCAACCGGCAATGATGTGCGTCTGCCTTTCATATACGCTTCTTCCGCCCAGATGGTGGAATACCGGCTCATTTTTTCTTCCCATTCCTGCCAGTCCTGGTAGGTGTAATGCTCTATATGGCCGCGAAGTGTTTCCAAAGGCAGGTTACACTCCGGATGTTCGTGGACTTTTCCCACCCATTTTACGCTTTCGCGGGGAAACATGCGGGTAACCCGGTCAGGATACAAGGGTCCGTAACTGAATTTTTTCCCAAACGCTACAGATTTACGCTGCATACTGTACTGCATCTGCCCACCTGCGTCTGACGGGCTGGCAGAAATAGTTCTTTTGATTCCCCTCAGCAATTCATCATTCATGCGCTCGTCCGCATCCAGATACAGCACCCAGTCAGCCTCTGTATGCGACAGGGCAAAATTGCGTTGGGCAGCAAAATCGTTGTCCCAGGCGCGGAACACTACTCTGGCCCTGTTTTTCTTTGCCAGTTCCACTGTTCTGTCAGTACTGCCAGAATCCATGATCAGCACTTCGTCCGCACACAGCCAGGCATTTTGGATAGCGGCTTCTATATCCTTTTCTTCATTTTTTGTTAATATAATTACGCTTAACGTGCTCATCTTGTTACACTAAAGTGCTATATTCCCAAGCGAACGAATCAGTAATTCCTTAAAAACTTTTCACTATATTGTATTATACTATAAACTTTTCCCTCTTATCAAATTCTTTGCTGAATTTTTCTGAAAATACTATTTGATTATACAAAAGCCTCTTACACAGACAGGGACTCCGTTATCCCTTGTCTTCTGTAAGAGGCTTGCTTCCTTTTATGGGGGCTGCTTCCTTTACGTACCGTTCCGCAGTCATTCGGTTATGATACGGATGATACTCTCATTACAACGCTTACCGTTATCCTTCTACCAGCGGCACGGTCAGGCTGCCCGTCGGCATCAGCACTACGCTGTAGTCCTTGCCTACGTATTTTTCCGCGGCAGCCAGGGCTTCTTCCACGGTATCCACGGCGCCGTCAAAAAGCATGTCCTTCGCCATCTGACGGTCCAGCCCGGTCACCAGGATGTAATGGGCCTTGCGGAACAGCCGGGTCACCGCATAGGCTTTGTTGGCGCCGATGACAAAGTGGCCCCGGATTTCCTTTTCAATGGCGTCGATGCTGCCCAGGCGTTTGCAGGTTTCTTCCAGCACGGCGCTGCCGCTGCCTTCCTCGCATTCCGCCAGCAGGATCACCACACCGCCCTGGCGGCAGGCCAGCACGGCGTTGTCCATGGTCTTCTGCATCTGATACACATTGATATCTTTCGGATAGCCGCCGCAGGATACGATGACCACGTCGGCCTGTTTCGGGATCTTTACGCCGTACACCTGGTCCACGAACTTGCAGGCTTCTTTGTGCGCGGCGATGTAATCGCCGGCGAACATGCGCAGGAAACGGTGCTCCGCGTCCAGGATCGCGTTGAACAGGAACACGCTGGTGCCCCGTTTCTTCATGGCTTCCGCCCACAGGGCCACGCCTTCCATCTGGTCGTCATAGACGGGGTTGCCGTCCATGGCGCCTAAGCCGGCCCGCGGGTCCAGCATGAAGCTGTGGTTGTGGCGGATGGTTTCCGTGGCGGCGCAGCCGGGCAGCACGGCCTTGCGGCCTCCGCCGTAGCCGGCGAAATAGTGGTGCACGATGGTGCCGGTCAGGATCACGTGGTCGCTGTGGCAGATGCGTTTGTTGATCAGCACCGGGGTAAAGCGGCTGGTGGTCCCGAAATATTCAAAGTCTTCCGCGATTTTGGCATCGCTGTTATACATTTTGAGGCGGGAGGCGACTTCCTCGCCAACGCCTTCCACCATTTCCTCGTGGCTCATGAGGCGGTGGGTCCCCAGGCTGAACACGATCTGCATGTTCTCGTCGGGAATGCCCAGCTTGTTCATCTCGTTCACCAGCACCGGCATAAAGTCGAAGCTGTTGGCCACGCGGGTGGGGTCGTTGCAGATGAAAGTCACGGTCTGGCCCGGCTTGATGATCTTGTCAATGGGTTCCGTCCCGATGGGATTATAAATGGCATCCAGCACGCCTTTCGGGATGTCTTCCATCACCGGGGTCTCCGGCATGCGGATCTCTTTTATGATCTTGCTTTCGTCCAGGGAAAAACTCTTGGTGCCCCGGCCATAGTGGAATGTAAATTCTTTCATAACAGCGCCTCCTTATCGGGTTACACAGCCTGTTTGGCGGCTCTTTCGGCCTGCGCCTTCGCCTCCTGGGCAGCCATCATGTCCTTGGCTTTCATGAGGCGTACGGTGCTGGCGCGCTCGTTTTCGGCCAGCTTCATGGTGATGAACTTGATATTGGTCTGCATCTCGGGAATCATGACGTATTCCAGGGCGTTTACCCTGCGGCGGGTCTTTTCGATTTCATCCGCCAGCAGGTTGCAGGTCTTTTCCACCTCGGCCAGTTCCAGCAGCTTGGGCAGCAGCGCGGACAGTTCCACTACCGCGTTATCCAAGGAGCTGGAGGTAAAGGTGAAAGCGTAAGGGATTTCCGTGGCCTCTTCCCCA
>JAEEGH010003562.1_pt1 | contig 40836 bp, 43 predicted proteins | sample 9134181 | NCBI WGS metagenome assembly JAEEGH01 (sample SAMN16246544, study PRJNA631951) | gut metagenome | biome: gut microbiome; feature: rumen; material: DP-attached | host: Bos | place: Iran: Karaj | collected 2018-10 | reverse complement strand
ATTGCCGCACCGACCCTGACAATCCCCAAAACGGGCATGATCCGGCGAGCAGGGGTTCCGGTCGAGTACAAAAACGAAGCAATTTGTCCGCAATTGGAATCTTGAGGCTCCACTTGAGTACAATTGAGCCCTAAATCGTTCACAACGGGAACCTGCAGGGACGGCAGAGGTGTCGCACGGGTATCGTTTCCGGATGCCTTTGCGCGGATCTATTCTAGGGCACCGCTGCCAGCAGCCTTTTCGCCAAACAGGCGCACGGTAGCCGGCCTCCGGCGGCCTTCCAGGGCAGGTCAGCGTGCTCCTAGGGCCGAAATCGACGGGTGGCGCACATCGATAGGTCTCCCAGAGCCCTCCAGGAGGTATCAGTGTGCGCCTGTTTGGCATAGCTGGTAGTCTTTCGTAGATGTCGGATACGTTTTGAATTGCTTTCGGTACAGCAGCGTGCAAGGTCTGCGAAATCTAAAATAGACCTTGCACGTTTTCCTATGGTTTTCGTGCAAGGTCTTCGTAAAACAAAGAGACCTTGCACACCCGCGAGCGGAGATGCCCGGTCAAGTCGGGCAGGACGAGCCGAGCATGACGGGCATGACGGAACCGTCATTACCGGCCGCGACCGGCAATCCTATTACTCCAGGCAGTAGATTTCCCCGTCCTCCCGATTGAGCACGAATGGGCGGCTGCAGTCGAGACAGCATATCTTCCCTTCGGCGAGAAGTGGCTCCGGCAGCATCGAATGACCGAAGACCTGGACGATTCCCGGATACTGGTTGTCCTTGTCTAGGTGTTCGAGAATATCAGCCCAGACCATACTGCCGTACGGTTTGTCACCACCACGCTTCACGGACACATCCTCCAATGCCTTCATAAAATGAGGATTGCCGACAAGACTGTTTAAGAAAACAGCACTGATATCTTCCTCATCCAAGCCAGGATAGGTATGGGAGATCCATCCCTTCACTACTCCGGCGTGTGAAAACAGGAACCTCTTCCCTCCCGCCACGGTCTCATAGGCCATTTTGAAGAGATGCTGATTGGACCAGAAACAATGAGCGTTACGGTCCGCGTTGTCGAAATCGTAACGGCTTCCCAGCAGCTCAGGATACAGATAGTGCAAGTCGTGGTTGCCCCAGAGGAGCGTCACCCTGTCCGGATTCTGTTTCTTGAAATCAATGATATCCTGAAGCCCCCCGAACGCCTCAGCATCCGATATTCCTTCCTGAGGATATGGATCCAGATAGTCTCCCAGGAATATGAATTCATCCTCCGGCCTCGCCTCCACGGCCTCCCGCCAGAACGCCCGGCCATGGACATCCGGAATTATGACGAGGTACTTCCCTTCATCAGTCATAATAACTCCAGAGCAATAGAGGTTTCGTTTCACTCATTATCAGCTTCTCAAGATAGTTCATACCTTTTGACGAGACTGTGACGCACCCCTGACAACTGGCTTCATGCAGAGGAATATACTTCTTCCAGTGCCAGCTATCCACCCATACCGATCTGTGTATCATTATCCCCCTCTTGAAGGCATTCCTGTTACTTCTCTCAAGGCCGATCAGGCGATAGCTTCTTTTCAGCTTGCTCCCATGCTTTTTAGTCACTTTGAACTTCCCCAATGTCGAACATTTGCTGCCCATCTTGTCACTGAATACCGGCTTTTCCGCCGTACTACCACCTCCGACACCATGCATCACGTACGTGCGAGCTACTATCTTGTTTTCCGAGAAGCTCCAGACAAACAATCTCGGCGTCCCTGAAGGTATCGAATAATCCAGCAACAGGACGTAATCTTCGTTGAGCTTGTGCTTCCGGGCATATTCCAACGCCTCTGAAGTCCGCTCGCTGATGGTATAATCTTGTTCAACCCTTTTTCCGCAGCCACATAAGACAACCAGGAAAAGGGTGGCGAGAAGCAGATTAGATAATCTATTCATCAATTAAGGAAGTAAGGCACGAACCCAAGTATCGTTAGACAATCCGGGCATATCAACATATACCCTTCACGGCCGCACAGTTCTTTCCAACTTTCATCATTTGATCTGAAACAGAAAAAAATGGTATTATCCTCGCCGCACTTTCCACAGGGGCGGTTCTTAATGTAATACGCGTCACGTACTCTGTTCTTCATACTGTCAACAATCTCCCGCCAGGCAAATATGTTGGGGAACCAGTTGCGGTATCTGGGCTCTTCTCCGATTTCACGGTTGACCTTTTCTTCGAGGGCAGAAACTATACGGTCATAATCTTCATCTCCAATAGGAATCAGATCCTCATACTTGATGTCTGAATTGTTGATGCAACGAAGGATTCTTGATTTCTTTAGTTCTTGTTTCTTCGCCTCACGGGCTTGTCTGCGTTTCGCAATTATTTTATGTATCAAAGTATTCATGTCTAAGAATATCAGAATTCCAGGCGGAAGCCTTTGCTTTTCAGGGCGTCGTAATTGTCTTTATTGAATCGGTAGGTCGCGGGGATGCGGGACGGAGATCCGGACTTGCGGCTTCCGGTATCGTCAAGAATGCCGAGGTGAAGCATCTTCGAGGCGAAGTTACGTCGGTCGAAACGCACATCAAGGATGCTCTCGTACAGATGCTGGAGCTGAGGCATCGTAAACACCTCCGGAAGCAATTCAAAACCAACAGGTTCGAAATGGATCTTCTGCCTCAGAGCCTTAGTCGCCTCGCGCAGGATCATATCGTGGTCGAAGGCAAGCTGGGGAACATCCTTGAGAGAGAACCACTGCGCCTTGGCGGCATCGTCACCGGCTTTCACTTCCGATATCTTGACCAGAGCCAGATGGGCGATGGTTATGACACGTCCCCGTGGATCCCTGTCAACTGCAGCGAATGTCCGGAACTGCTCTATGTAGGCGTCCCGCAAGCCGGTTTCCTCGTACAACTCTCGTTTTGCCCCGTCGATGGCATCCTCATCCATCTGTAGATAACCGCCCGGCAATGCCCACATTCCCTTGAATGGAGGAATGCCCCTCTCTACTAGAAGGAGCTTGATATCCTTCCCATCATATCCGAATATGACGCAGTCCGTAGTCACCGATGGCCTCGGGAACGGATATGTATACTCACCTTTTTCCTTTTTCATCGTATAACCGGTTTAGTTCCGAAAATCCGGTAGAACGGTGCGAACTTACCGCGCCAGCCGGATTCTGCCCCCGGCCTCTCCAGGATTGCGAATACAACAGCCTTGAAACGGCCCTTGAATATCGGTTCGGATAGCACATCGCGGAACATCTCCGCAACGATATCAGGACGAAGCCTGAAAGCACCGCAGCCGAATGCACCCAGAACCATGGAGTCGTGGCCTGCGGCAAGAGCAGCACAATATATGGTTCTGATCTTGGACAGCATTATGTCCTTCCCTTCCCGGGTGAAGCCTCCGCCATAAGCCTGATACTCAAGGTTCTTTCCGTGTTTCTCGTTGAAGTCAAGTGCGGCGCAGGATATGATCGCAGTCTCGTAAGGCTCGTCCATCAAAGCGAATCCACCCTTCGAGCCTTCCCTGAAAACAGTCACATGAGGTGAATATATGGCACCGTATCGGATATCCATCGGATATTTCTTGCCCTTGAATGCAACGCCGCTCAACTCAGCCTTGTTGCTGTCATAGTACTGGTAAAGGGACTGGGAGAGCGTAGTCTGGCGGCACAGGCTCTCTTCCTGAGCGTTGGATCCCCTTTCGTACCACCCGCAGGCCACATATGCGTCAGCCAGGTTGAGAATTACGGGATTGTATCCTTTGAGCTGCAGATCACGTCCGAGTTCAAGGCAGCCGGTATTCGCGACACCAGTCAGGACAGACTCATTTAAGGGACCGCCATCCGGAACCGTTATGGGAGAGTCAAATACGATCGTTCCCGCAAGCATAGGCCCGGGATCGAGAGTGACCGTCTTTCCGGAGGTGGTAGTGTACCCCCTGTTCCGAAAAACCTCACAATTGTTCTTATACACATCGGCCCTTGCCGCCTTTGCGGCGAAGGAACCTTTGGAAGCCTTCACGAAGAAGGCTTCAGGATCCCAAGTAACAGTTATCATGACAAATCAACTTCTTTTCAAACCTATTTTCTTCCACATATTCTCCAAATCTTCAACACTATCTATAACAACATAATCCTTCTCATCCATACCCTCCAGGAATCCAACACCACTTTCAACCTCAAACCTCCTCAATCCATTATTATACAACAAATTCCCAACCCTACTTCTCTTTTCCTCACTCACAAAAACCATCCTCGACCCGGTAACCTCACAAATCCTTTCCAAATCTTTCAATTCACCCCTCTTCCCTATCATCTTTTTCTCAAACCCCTCATCCATAAACTTCTTTCTCCTCTCAACCAACCTTTTTTCTTTCCCCTCTTCCCAATCCTCCAACTTCTTCCTCACATCCCTTATCCAATACTTTTTCACCACATCTCCTTCCTCCTCAAACCTCTTCTCCATCTCAACCATCTTCACAACCATCTCCCCACAACTCATCACCACTTTCCTCTTCTTCCCATCTTCCTTATAAAACTCCTCCTCAAAAACCTTATCCCCTACACTCTTTTTTACAAAAACCCTTTCCCTCATCTCCTCCAATCTATTTTCATCATTACCCTTAACCAATACTTCTTCTACTCTGAATACAATAACTTTCTTCATATAAAAAATATTTGTGCGTAAAAACGACGCAAAGATAATGCGTATTTTTCACACAAACAAATATTTTTTGAATTATTTACGACTTACTGAATCTGGAGGGGTAGCCGAGCTGCTCGGCGAGGTCAAGGGAACGGAAAACCTTCGCCGCGTCGATGACCGAGAAGCAGTACTCCGCATTCATAAACTCAGTGAGTTCGTTATCATACTCCAGGGAATCGTTCTTGTACTCCTCCCAGATATTCTCGCATTCCTCTTCCAACTCTTTCTCCTCCACCCATTGGCATAATTCCTCGGGATCGAAGCAAGACAGGAAAACCTGCCAGTTCCGATCGATATGATCATCGAGCACTCCGGCCTCCAGGCCGGTAATCTGCTTTAATTCCGGATGAGATTCCAGCAAATCCTCGGCATCGGCCAACCTCTCAGCCAGGGTATCCGACAATTCGACTTTCTCCCAAACAAGTAGTTTATCCGCCTTCATGACCTTTTGCTGATGATATGGAAATACTCTTTAATCCGCTCTTTACCAATCTTTTCAAGGACCTCTTCCGCCGTGATGTAGCCGTCCGCAACCATCCGTTTCAGGTAATCCGTTTCCGTCTTCCGGAGGTAGATACGCCTGGCATCTTCCTCAGGAAGATTCTCCTTGAGGAATCCGATGACATAGTCCCGCCTGAACATCGGCGGGAGGTCCATTATCTCATCAAAAGCTTGCTGTACGTCAGGCGTCATAAATCAGGAAACAGTCTTATTTGGATTGGTGACATAATCTTCCAAACTAATGGTAGAAGGATCAGGCTGTTCTTGCGCCTGCTCTTTCCCTGTTCTTTCATCCAGCAGTCTGTTGTAGTTAGTCCCGAAATCATTGTCAAGGTCATCCACGATCCGTACCATCTCCACCAACGAATCCCTGAAGTTGCCATACTGGCACTCGACACCACCTACATAGAAAGTCAAGGCATTACCATCTTCCGAGAGCCCAGCCTTACCTAAAACACGATTATGCGTCGTTTGTTCGGCCGCAAGGCGCATCAGACCCGTGTCATATTTGGTCTGGTCTATTCCGTATTGCTTGACAACAATAGTGTAGGGCAGCCTGTCCGTTGTAATAACGTACCTTTCCCCCTGTACCATAAAGGAAACAGCGTCTTCTCCCTTCACGGGAACATATCCGTTGAACTTGACCGCTTCTGCGATCAAGTCTGCGTCGAGCGGCAGCTGGTCCCGGGAGCCCTTGCCTTCAGATCCAAGCCTCTCATTCACTTGCTTCAGGTTGAGGTTTTCACCCTGCAGGGACTTTACCTCATCCTTCAACTCTTTGAGCGTGCCTCTATCATCGAAAAAGAGGACACAGAATACAATTGCAAAAGTAACACTGAGTATTAATGCCAATACCATAGTAATAATCTATTATCGATTAATCTTAAAAACAAGTCTGTAAAATACTATACCTACATATACAACAACCGGCTGGATAATGATATCTACCAAATACCACCATTTCAGTCCCCCATCAAAAACATATACCAATGTACTGATAAAAACTGTCACTACCAACAATGCGGCGATCCATCTGAACCATCTTTTTGAGCCGAGCCACTGACCTGCCAATGAGAACGAAAACTCAGCGAAGAGCCAAACGATCAGAAGCTCAAGGGCATAGCTTCCGCAATACAGTACCTTAGAGACCTGGACCTGCATTGCGGCAAATTCGTCAGCCATATGTCCAACGTGGAGCCTCTGCAGGGCGAATTCGCAGGTAGCATAAGCTAACAGTGAAAGAAACAGAAGAATCCCGCTCTTCCAAGAATTACCTGATGATGAATATACCCCAGTCGGTATGATGAATCCAAGAAGAGCGAACAGGACTGTCCGCAAAGTGTGAGTATGGAAATAGAGGACCTGGTCGGTGACCAAGCCCGCGAATACCAAGGCCGAGGCAGCGGCGGCAATTGCCAGGATCCACCACCTTGGCTTCCCGGCCAAATGACGCATTACCATCCCGAACCAGAATCCGAGGAGCGGCCAGGCCAAAGAGAATATCGTCCAAATCCCTTTGACGGGGAGGCCATCACAGAAATTGTAATAGCAGCGAGACAGCAATATCAGGGCACAGGCGGCTCCTGTCAGAATGAAGGAGGCGCTGAATAGTTTTTTACGTTCGTTTGAGTCCATAATTGTTTTAATCTGAATATTACAACTTTTAATGCCTACGGTGCGAGCCAGTTGGTATATCCTCCGTTTACCAGCCTATCCCTGTCGCGTGATGTGTGGTCGCCATCCAGTCGCTGGATATTGTATTCCGTCCTCTCACTGACGAATTCAGCCCATTTCTTCCACTCCCCCGTGTGACACAGCCCACCGGGAACGGTATGGATGAGTTCGTGAATCAGGGTGTTGCGCAGCGACTTCTCGGTGTTCTCCAGGGTGTGACCGGAGATCTCTATATAGAAGTCGTATTTGTCATACTTCTTCAAGCTCCCTTTGGGACTACACATTCCATAATGAGTACGGGATCCAGTCAGCACCACTTCAGGGCATATCGAACGGGAGATTGGAACGCCCAATCCCTTCAGAAGCACGATACTCTCTTGCAGCATCCGGTTGATCCTTTCGTCTGTCTTAGGACCTTTCCAGCGACGGTAAGGCATTCTGTCCGGAGGCATCGGAGAACCTTCTTTCGGCTTCAGTTTGCCTGACAGTATCGCCGGTGCAATCAGCAACAGCGACACTATCACAATCAATATTACCTTTGTAAGCATTATCTCGAAATTGGTTTTATTGTTTCCATTTCATCCAGAATGCCGTTGAATATCTTCTGGACAAGGGACGACCTCCAGCGGAGAACAGAGCCGTCGGATTTCACCAGCACCGTGACCATCATCGTATAGATAGGAGTTTCGTAAGGGAAGAACCCCACGAAGGAAGTCTGATAGACAACGCTGCCGTCCTCGAGTTCAACCGCCGTTCCGAAAGCCGGCTTGCCGGCAACAGCGACTTTGGAGTGCGAATACAGGATCCCCGTTCCTTCGATGACATTGCGCCGAAGGAGACCCGCTACGCCCTGACAAGCTTCCTTCGAGCAATTCCCGAAATTTCCGGCAGCCAGGGAGTTGTACAGGCATAGCCACTCGAACTGGGTAAGTTCAGGCAACTCCTCTTCGATTCCCAAGGTATTCCTTCGGAGATACTTGCCTACGTATGGACTTGAAAAGAGATACCCCTGCTCGAACGATATCGAATCAGTACCGTTACTGCTCTCAAACGTCAGAATATGATCATCGCGGGAATCGGGGTCCCAGTCGAGTTTCCCGTGGTTGGTAGGAATACGGCTTGAGAGCGAATATCCCATATCCAGCGCCTGAAGCAGGTTGAATGCTGTCTCGAGCGTCAACGACGGAAAACCAATGTTATCCGGCAGTTCATCGTCTTCGATGAAACAGCCCCGGGAATAATCATACCGCAGTCCTTCGCATGCTTTCAGCTCATTGGATCCAACCGTTGCAATCGATGCGAATGCAGCGACGATCGAATCATTGAAGGCAATAGTGTCAGACTTCCCGATTATATCAGCCCGCAGGACCGAATCCACGATGGTCTGGAGACTGTTGCCAGAGCTGACGCCATTACTCTTCGACCGCTTGCAGCCAGAAGCGCAAGCGAGCAAGGCGGCGGTTATCACCACCGCCTCCAGAAACCGCCTTGTTTGCAATGCAGATACCATATTATTTCTTTTCAGGAGATTCTTCACCAGCAAAGAAGTTCTCGTCGGAAAGCATCTCGCGGCCCTCTTCCTTAGATCTGACGATTTTGGAGTAGAATACGGATTGGCGGGACATCACTTTCCTGAACATCCTCTCTGCGCCTTCCGGGTCGGATTCATATGCCATATGATTATTGATGGACAGTCCTTTCGCGACCTCGACTGCATCCTGATTCGCGCCGATATACACGAAGGTCCAGCCCTTCTCCCTGAGTCGGTCAACCATCGCCTTGATGGCCCCCTGGTTATATTCTTTGGAAGCGTTCTCCAGGCCGTCGGTGATTATAGTTACCAGCGCCCGGTCGCCCTCCTTGAATTTCCTCTCAAGAGCCGTGATGGAGGTGCCCATCGCGTCGTAAAGCGGCGTGCAGGCATTCGGATTGTAATCTTTGTAAGTAAGGTCACGTACCTCTTCTATCGGCACATCATTGAACACTGTCCTTATATTCCCTTGTGTGGGATGGCCCTCATACGCCGTGTTGAAAGTCACGAAGGTCAGCCTCTGGTCAAGTTCAGGATGGGCTTCCTGGGCAGCCCTTACGGTCTGGATGGTCTCGTTGGCGCCGCTCAAAGCCTGTTTGTAAATCATCCGCATCGACCCGCTCTCATCAAGGATGAGCAGGTTGTGGATAGTGGTTATTTCGTTATTCATATTATTTATTATTAATAGGTTATGATAAAGGAATATAAATGTTTATGCGTTTAGGGTACCTGTGCAGCACGAGCAGGGTTACCGGGCAGATCCAGGCATCGGTTACCTCAAACGGGCAGCCGAACCAGTCAACTTCGGGTGCCGTGCCGTCAGGAGTGTAATTGTGATACGTCGCGCCATATCCCTTCTCGTAGCGTTCCATGGTAACGTCGGGCATACGGTTCTGCAGTAAGTGGTTCCCCGTGGTCACATCCACGACAGCCTTACCCGGATGGCCTTCCTTTTCGGCGATGTACTGGCAGAGCTTGTCAGCCCCCGCCACCATCATAAGGTTGTGATGCGCGAACGGATATCCTGGGAAGTCGATGTACCAGCATCCGTCGTCCTCAAGGTTGAACGTCAGGTGAAATGTCCTCATTTGCGATGATGTGTTAAATGTGTGAAATGTTATGTAATGTGATTGCCGGACTCAGTTCAGAGCCGACGGCCAATCATACGGAAAAACCCGGAATATTGTTTCAAACGGCATCTTTAATACTGGTTGGCATAATTTTTGTATTGCGTGACTTCTTCTTGATTATCAGGTTATTAGCATCATTCATCGTTACAGCGAGCGCCAGGTAACAGCTTTGAGTTAATGTTAGTGCCGGGAGGTACAGAATAACGTATTCCATCGCAAGGCGGTAACCTTAAAAGGATCTAAATCAGTCAATATTCATTGTCATTCTTACCGCATCATAAACGGGTATGAGTCAACACCCCTGAGCGCAAGGCAAGTTCCTCGGGCGACGGCTTTGAGGGGATCCTCAGCGACACGGAACACGATGTTGACTTTATCGGAGAATCTCCTTGCGAGTCCCCTCAGCATAGCACCACCTCCGGCCAGCCATATCCCGTTCCTGACTATATCCGAATACAATTCCGGAGGTGTCCGCTGCAGCACCTTTATGATCTCGCCTTCGATCTTACTTATTGTCTTGTCTATGCAAGAGGAGACCTCATGATAGCTTATGGTAGCCTCGGCCGGATGGGCAGTAACGACATTCCTACCAAGGACTACATAATCACCCGGTTCCTCTTCCTCCGGTAGTTCCGGAAGAACCGAGCCCACGGCGAATTTTATTTCTTCGGCCGTAGAATGCCCTATCGTTATGTTGTGCTGTTGGGCAAGATAATCTATTATATTGGTTGTCAACTCATTACCCGCCACGTGAATACTGGACGACTCGATTATCCCTCCCAGGGAGATTACGGCAATCTCAGTAGTACCGCCACCAATATCTACAACCATATTGCCGCCAGGAGCAGCCACGTCAATGCCTATTCCAAGGGCTGAAGCCATCGGCTCATATATCATATATACCTCCCTCGCTCCGGCATGCGAAGACGAGTCCCTGATGGAACGTTTATCAACCGGAGTACTCCCACCAGGGATGCCGATTACGACCCTAAGGGAGGGAGAGAGGAGCCCTCTCCTTCTTCCGGCAGCCCTCTTTATGAACCCCGAAAGCATCTTCTCCGCTGCATCGTAGTCAGCTATCACTCCGTTCATGAGCGGTCGCGTCGTGTAAATCCTTGAGCCAGAGCGCTCCTCAATGTTCTGCGCCTGCTTGCCCAATGCAACCACCTTTTCTGTCTTTGATTCAATCGCTATTATGCTGGGCTCATCAAGGACAACCTTACCGTCCTTGAATATCACCGTGTTGGCCGTGCCCAGGTCGATGGCCAACTCTTGCCTGAAAAAAGCCATAATTACCGTCTTCTGTATGTATTCATTGTTCATTTTTTTATATCCCATGGCACAGCCGTCCGCATGGCTAGAGTTATTGCCTCTCCGACCAGAGCCACATCGGCGAGAAGGTAGTGACGTGATTCTTTTCTGACAACAGAGAACCCGGCCCACTCCCCTTGGTAATGGGCTCCAATTGCGGATGGCATGGCATCTACAAGCCTCTGTGGTTCTGTGATGACTTTCTCCAAAAGGAAGTTTCTCCTTTGAAGGAGGTCCTTTCGTTCCGTTTCGAACGAACCTATGTCCTTTGTCATTATCGCAACCCAGATCATCTTTGCCAGGATGACGAGCAAAACCGTTACGAGCAATATCATAAGTAGTTTCATGCGTTTCATATTCGTTTGTTCATTGTTCTCCCTGTTCTATTCATGCGTTGGTCATCTATGTCTTGGCGAAATAAAAATCGGCAAGCCCGCCTTCTGCCTTTCACGCCTCACAGGAGGCGAGCCATATCTGCCGTTAATTGTTTACGAACTAATTTTCCCACTTAGCCAGAGACTGGCCGCAGAAGGATCTGACAGTCCTTCCATCAGTTCTGACATAGTATCCTTGTCATCATCCCTTACGGCAACCTCACAGGCCTGACCGAAAGCATCAATAGCCTGATCGATTATGGTAAAATATGAATCGAGTTCTGCACTGAATTCTTCTACGGATCCGGGACTGATGCAGATCCTGAACGTGACCGTGTCCATAGCTTCGGCCCGGAACACTACAACAGGGGTTCTGCGGAGGTTGACCCGGTCCATTGCAAAGCACACGATCCAGTTCTCTCTTTTGTACTCGAACAGATCAAGCGGAACCCTCTTTTCGATATAGATTTCCGGCAGCCGGTCGGTATGGACAATATAATTCTCGCCCATATAGACAATCTGGAACACATCGGTATCCAGCGAAAACGGGGAGAGTCCGGCTCTCATCAGAGCGAAGCCGACTCCATTCGATGATAGAATACCCGTCATGACAACGCTATTTTTGATGAAATGTCTCCCATCGCGGGCTTGAGTGACTGAGCAGCTTCAAGCACTTTCCGATTTTCCTCCTTCATGCTTTCGTACAACTCGAAGAATCGCCAATGAGACTCAATCACTATCTCCAGATAGCGTTTGAGGTTGTTACGGAAGTGGATGTATTTGTCATAGAGGAAATCGGCACAGAGCACAATGCCCTGCCCTTCCCCGAGGATGTTGACTTTGGTGATATTCCTTTTGAGGACGTCGATGCCTAAGGCACGACAGGGAGAGAAAGAGGTCCCGTGGATTCCAAGTATCTTCATATGTAACGTTGTTTTTATTTGCAGTGCAAAAGTAGGTATGGTTTGCGAAGTGTATTTTCGCGTTAATTGATTTCTGTTTTATTTGTTTTTCGTCCTTCACAAAAACTATGAATTGTCTTATCCCATTCTTTCAAGTCAAGAATTCTTCCTTTTATTTCTTTTTCGGGATACAAAGCTATTGCGAAATTGCGAACTCTTTGTTCGCAATTTGAGTTTGTTAATGCTATCCTTTCTTGATATTTTTGCTTCAGAGAAGACCGGGATGACATGCCTAGCGTCAAGTAACATTTAATCCTCGCTAATGGCGATTGGTTGACAAGCGGGCCCGTCCGGTTGGACGGCTCCGCTTATTCTTTTCACTAGAGAATGACAAATGTGGTTAACCTGAAATGGTCAACTGAATAATCAGCTAAAAAATGAATCCATTCCATTTACTGAGAGAAACCTGACGCTCCATTTATGCTGCCAAATAATTCCAGTAGGGAACGGCACCTTTGACCAGAGAATTGAACCGATCCGGTCCCTCCTGCTGGAGGAACGAGTCGGGATCAGTCACTTTAGGGAAGCAGACGACATAGATATTATCGAACCCCTGGGCCAAATTCTTAATAGTATGTATTGACCGCATGATGGCCGCATGCCGCTTCTCGAAGTCTGGGTTGCCGTCAGAATCCGCATCGAGATCAGGACAGAGGTAATTCCTGTCCTCTCCTCTGGCGAAAGCATCCTCTACCTGATGCCTGCGGTCCCCTGAGATGTCAGCCCCTCCTTTCGCCACCAGGTTGGAGAATCCGTAGTGGGTGGCTGTGATGGCGTCGAACTCCGCTTCCACTACGAGTATTCCCTTGTGGTCACGATACGCGGGCATGTTGAAGAAGACGGATTTCCGGTCAAGTCCGGATATTGCTAAATACTTCGGTCCATCCCCACTATCAATACGGCGGAAGATGAAACCTTTCACTTCCCCAGCGCATCTATAAGGAATCGCGAGGACATGTGTCTTCCCGACAGTGGTATACCCTTCAGTGTTCCGGACTCCGCACACCTCGTCAAGCTCTTTCATTGTAAATCCCTTATTAATGGTCATGCAACGGACGACGCTGTTCCAGTCAGGGACGAACCTGAGTGAGAAACGCCTGCAGCCGCATACATCAAGTCCTCGCGTATCCTTCAGATACGAACGCATTCGTGAAGCCTTCGCAGAAGTGCTGTTACCACGGTTCCATATGAAATAACCGATTAGCGTCTCGAGGAGCGAGTCCCTTCGCTGTGCCTTGCTTACAGCCTCAGCGACCTCGCGGAAGTCAGGTCTCGACATGTCCAGGGAGAGCATGCCGCTGACGTGCTGATACGCCTCATATACCGACGGGAAGGCGTTCTCTCGCATAATACGGTACATCACCCTCTCGGGGGCAGACCAGTTGTCCTGCTCCCGAAAACACATGTCGAAACGGTAGACAAGCGTCTTCTCTGCAATTCGGCGTGTCGGGAGGGTCTAGTCCATCTTATTCCGCGAAGCCTAGTGATCCTTTGGGCCTCCCTTGTTCAAGCGATCGAACTGAAACAGCGGGAATAGGGTGTCCTGGTGCTCAAAAACAGCGGGGTCAGCGACCCTGCGTTCCCAGTCACGAAGTATGTCGAGATAGTTGCCCATGGCATCAACTGTTTTAACAATGAATATCTAGCGTTTCCCTACTATTCAGCTCTCTCCCTCAAGAAACGCCAGGGCGAACTTCAGATCAGGATAAGAGATCCTTCCATTAAAGTGATCGTATATTTCCCTTAAAGGAGCTTGCCCGGGATGTGATAACTTGTAAGAGCGAACCCCTTCCAAATCATCCGGATCAACAAGAGACATGACATCTATCTGTCCCTGTCTCACATAGGGGATGAGGTGAGTCTGAATCGTGTTCTCGGTGAGAGACCTCATAGACGCTATCTCAGCGATTGAGTAGCCGTCATTATAAAGATCGAATGATATCTTTGCGGAGTCTCCGCCTGCTCTCTTGGGAATACCAGCCGCGACAGTTCCGGTAGAAGAATAACCGACCTGGCGTGCCAAACTATCTATATCCACATGGCTCCTGGAAAGGAAGTCATCGACAAGGCTGTCAGTCTTGAAAACACTGCGATAAACCCTCGCATTAAGGATTATTCCCCTCAACGAGCGGCACCTGCTTAATGCGACATACGCTTGTCCCGGGATAAAGGCCGTATGGACATCAATCATCGCCTTCTCGAACGTCAGACCCTGGCTCTTATGGACTGTGATCGCCCAAGCGGGTTTTAGGGGATATTGCATGAACACTCCCTCTGTTATCGGCTCAACCAGCATCCGTTCCCTGTCAAAAGAGTATCTGACGGACTTCCACTCCATCCGCTCCAACAGGATTTCCTCCCCAGCATCAACCTTGACGATTATCGAATCCCTTTCGACATGAGTCACCGTACCTAATGATCCGTTTACAAACCTTCCTCCCGGATCATTTCTGACAAACATGACACGTGCTCCTCTCTTAAGTGTCAATCTTTTATCTGTCGGGAAGGAGCCAGAAGGGTAGTTCCCGGTAATGCATGCATCGAAAGTGTATGCGGTTCCTGGAAGATTCTCCATCTCAGCCGAGTTTAAACGGTCGACCTGGTAGTTGTGAGTCACTATTCTGATGTGTTTCCCATCCCCGATGAAACCGGGACGGTACCGGGCATTTAGCATACGCAAATCCTCTGCTGTAGCCTTGTTATCGCGAATCCGCTCCAGAAGGCCAGCGAACTTCTCGTCCCGCTGGCGATAAATAGTCTTAAGTTCGATGCAATAATAATCAATCTTCTTAAGGGCAACGGACTCAAAGAAATAGTTAGAGGGGTAAAACTCCTCCAGGATATTGCTCTCATCACCCTTAACCACAGGTGGGAGTTGCCTAAAATCTCCTATTAACAATAGTTGGACTCCCCCGAAGGGAGTATCCTTTCTTCTTATCCTCCTCAGCTCATAATCCATGCGGTCAAGTAAATCTGCCCGCAACATGGAAACCTCGTCAATAATCACCAATTCGAGTGACCTGATCAAAGCGGCACGAGAATCTCTAAAACTCAGAAACCCTGGATTATCAGTCCCAGGGATATATGGTCCGAACGGAATCTTGAAAAAAGAGTGTATTGTCTCTCCGCCAGCATTGACAGCGGCAACACCCGTCGGCGCAAGAACGACTTTCCTCTTCCCTGAGGATCTTACGATCTCCTTTAAGAATGATGTCTTTCCTGAACCTGCACTACCGGTCAGTAACAGGTTATACCGAGTCTTTTCCACAATATAACGGGCCACTTCCAGCTCAAAACTACTTTGTAGTTCCATATCTCTTATATAATGGGAAGACCTTATTAAATGCTCTCTGTCATCAGCTTATGCATATGTAGCTGAGATTCAACCCAATCTTTGCGCGCTCTGAAAGAAGGCAAATAACTGTCCAAAATAGGAGATAGTATCTCCCATTTTTTAATGTTATCTAAATAACTAATATCAAGTGGGCCATCCTCTGTAAACGGCCCATTAAAACAATCTAGAGGATGATTTTCAAGATAATCTAACACAAAGCCTTGCGTGAGAAGAATAGCCTCACGAAGACTTTCCTTTTTTGAGAAGCGATAGCATGCCCTCTGCTTATTGAAATTATTCACAGAAAGGAAGCGATAGCACATGATAATCTCATCGCCAACATGGTTATTCAGGAATTCCAATTGATCTGATGCTTCTTGGATGTCGATAAATCGAGATTTCGTATAACCGCCCAAATCATGCTCAAGGCATTCGATACCCGTTACCATCTTCTCGAAACAAGGCCTGCATTCCCATATAAACCAATTGCTGGTAAGAGCATCCAGAGAGGGTGTAAACTTGATATCTAAATATGGCCTATATCCCTCTAAAGAGATCTCCTCAACACTTTTCACATAATGGCAAGAACAAAAGTACTGAGCCCGGTCCAACCATGAATACCCGCACTTACAACCACGAGCTCTAGATTCGGTCAGGAGGGACTCTTCATCTTCATCGAATGGTGAGCAGTTCATTATGAAGCTACTCATAAACGAGTCTAGCTGGCTTTTATACACAGATGCAGTTCTCTCTATATCAATCGCTTCCGTCATTTCAATAACAGTTTATTAACATATCAGTCATATCAGCCCTTCTTGTTTGTCAAATATACTGTTTTAATGTGTCATGGCAAAACAAAACCCAGCCCGCGAACATTGGTTTCGCTTTTTATGCATATCTTTGCGACGTAAATAAAAAGAACCATGCCAGTAAACAAAGATGCCATGGCCCGCTACCGCATAATAGACAGGATGCTGGCCGACCCTCACAAGGACTACACAACAAGGGATATAGAGAACGCCGTGTCGCGCGAATGCCCCAGGGTGAGCACGAGGATGATACAGAAGGACATAAAGGCGCTGGAGGAAGCGCCCTTCAACAAAAGCATGCTCAGGGGTATGGGCGGCCGCGGGACCGTGCGCTACGAGGACCAGTCCACTCCCCTCTTTTACCAGGAGCTGACAGAGGACGAGGCGGACATCCTCCGCGAGGCCATCAAGAGCCTTGGGCGATTTGAAGGGATGGAGAACTTCAAATGGCTGGAGAACCTCCGGAGACGGCTGGATATGCCGGATAAGGGAAGGGAGCGCCCCGTGATCTCGTTCTCCAAGAATGACGTGCTGCAGATTCCGGCGAACCTTCTGGGGCAGCTTTACTCCGCAATCGCCAGAAATAAGGTGATTAGGTTCGGTTACCGCCGTTTCCAGGACAAGGGCAAGCCATTCTCCAGAGTGACTGTGTACCCGTACCAGCTGCGCCAGTACAATAACAGATGGTTCCTGCTGTGCAACCCTGTCGGGAACGAGGAATATCCGTTCAACCCAGAGCAGATATTCAACTACGCCCTAGACCGTATGGACGGCAAGGTCGAGTATGTCGAGGACATGACGTTCATCGACACAGCGGTCGATATCGACGCGCGGTTCGATGAGGTAATCGGTGTGACGTACCTGAAGGACGTGGAGATGCGGGATATTTATTTTGCGGTGAAACCCGAGTCCGTCAACTATATCAGGACAAAATACATCCATCCTTCCCAAGACGAGGTGAATCCCGAAACAGAGAAGGATTTGATCCGGAAGTATCCGTCACTGAGTGACTGCAAGTTCTTCGTCATCAGCTGCCGCCCGAACGTGGAACTTTACGCATTGTTCGCGTCATACGGAGCGAGTGTCGTCATACTCGAGCCGACCGAGATACGGGAGGAGATCCTGGGACGCTTCCGGGAGGCGGTGGAGAACTACTCTAACCTATAGAGCTATGGAAAGTTGGGGACATGAAGTGATAGTTGTCGGCGACAAGGATGTGGAAAGCCTCATCGGTATCGACATCGTGGCATTCCAGATGGCGGAAGGCGGGGCGATGGGATATCCTGGAGGTGTGTTCTTCGTCACACCGGACAAAAGGATATTCTTCACCTCCATTTGGGAACAAATGAGCGATGACAATCTTTTGAAGGTTTTCCCGCCACTGGCCGAGGTCAAGTGGGGGCTGTTTGGCAGGGGCACCCGATACCCCTCAGGTTGGCACTATGAATACCTCGGGATGGGTAATCACCTGCTGGTACGAGATGACTTTAATGAGAAGTTCCTAAAGGAATCTGACAGATTACTTAGGGACAACCCCGATCTCATTCTTTATAACTTGTGGCTTGATGCTGTATTGTCCATACTATAATAGTCAAACGACTTCTAGCGAGAAGAATCATAAGAGGACTTCTCGCACATTGTTTTCGAATACCATCTTCGATTAAAAAGACGGTTTGATTAGTTGCTGGAATCGTTTATCAATGAGATTCATTCCACATATCAATCGCGTATTCAATAATATCGCCACCAATAGTGATGTTTATATTACCCCATGATTCTACTGCATCTACGCACTTTGCAATTATATCGGAAGGGATTTTACCGCCTATCGATTGATTCAATGCGTCCCAAAACATCTTGTGGATCTGAAATATTTCGAACTCACTCAGCTCTTCAGTCATCCTGAACATAAATAGCCACGATGCGACTCCTTCAAAAAGTTTCGGATCACTTTCCATTAATCCCATAATACTGCATGTCCGGACAATAAAAGGCATAAGCTCCTTATATTGTTCCATTGTATGATTTGCCATAATGTTATTATATTAATTGAAGCAAATGTACTGTTAATTTTCCGTTTCGTTAACATCTTATATTTAGTCCGCAACTCAGCGAAAGTACTATTCGGATTAATCTCGTAAATTTGCATTTAGAAATAAATCAACATGGACAGAACAGATTTTATAGAACTCCTACTAACTACAAACCGCAATGGGATAGATAGAGTACTTAAAGAATTAGAAGAACTGGGGTTTTATGATGCTCCTGCTTCTTCGAAGTTTCACCTCTCTTGCAAGGGCGGTTTGCTTGAGCATTCCATAAACGTATACGAGGCAGCCATCTTGATTCGTGAACAGGCTATTAAAGTACATCCCGAATTGGAGGAGCAACTACCTCTTGCCAGCGTGACCATCTGCACGCTCCTCCATGATACCTGCAAGACGGATATATATAAGGAAGGTATTCTTAGCAGAAAGAATGCGGACGGATACTGGGAGAAGTATGTCGGCTTCCAGGTTGACTACAACATGGGAATCCCATTGGGACACGGAGAGAAATCCGTCATCATGCTCCTCTCGTGGGGGCTTGAGCTAAAACCTGAAGAGATGCTCGCCATCCGCTGGCACATGACTGCCTGGGACCTGCCGATGCAGAGCTCTGAACATAAGGAGAGCCTCAACGCAGCCAAGGCTAAGACCCCGCTAGTGTCCCTGGTCCAGCTGGCTGATGGCTTCGCAACAGGGCTACTTGAACGTTTTGAATAGTAACACTCATATATTATGACAGAAAAGTATGCCGCCATCCAGCGGATGAAAAACCTCATGAAGGAACACAACTTGAAGTATGTGTTTCTTAAGCAACCTATTTACACCACTCACCCGGGATATGACAAGCCCAATTCTGACAATCGCCCCTACTCAATTAATGAAGTGTACTATGATGCGAAAGAAGAAAGTTTGCGGTTTTGGCAGTTCTGGAGTGATTACAATGTAGGAATGGATGCCCAGGGCTTTGAAGATCAAAAAGTCTTTTTAGTTGAGAGTGCACTTAATGAAACCCTTGCCTCTCTAAAGAAATATGAGGTCAAAGTTACAGCAAGCACATATATAATGGCCACCAGTCCTGCAAATGCGATTGCAACTGTTCAGCATCTTTCAAGTCCAGATATTAACGACGCCATGTGTTGCATCATCCCAACAGGTGAGGTAAAAGAAAAGTGAAAGAGGTCTAATCGCCTCATCAACTAGATTATGAGCATATCTGAGGGATTCATAATTATAATGTAAGCTCCTCTTGTTTTGTGCAAGTAATCGCTGTGACCGAGCTGTATAGAACGGACTCTTTCAGAGGACGTTCTATTACTTTCTTATCCTGTTTCGAACAGACCACCACATTTGAAGGGTTTAAGACCACGAACAGGCGATGTTGGGAAGCCGATAACTGATAGAGGTCTTTTTCTGTCAAGTAATCATGCTTCTGTATCAGTTTGATTATTCGAGATTTAATAGGACGTCTTGTTTCCGAGAAGCAGATATCCGGGCAACCACTCTCATCACGGACACTTAAGTTTCGGTAGATTTCTTCATACTGGCGCTGAGTCCTACTCCCGTGTTCGAGTTCCTTATGGAGCAACACCCCACTTGGGTTTTCTGCCGTGGCGCAAAGGACTAGTATATAGAAAGCAGCATCCCTGTCTGGTACGATCAGAGGCCATTCTTCCTCTCCCCTTCTGATTGTAACCGCAGCCCTCTGTTCCTTCCCGTCACCGTCGTGAAAAACCTTGCATCCGCGAAGCCGAATCACAATATCCCACCGGTCCTCTGTTCCCAGGGAAATCATATCAAGTATAGATTTTATAAAGCCCCCGTAACGAAAGTTGTTTGCATCTTCTTCCACAGTTGATACTGCAACCATGTGTTCCGGCTGCATCACGAGCAACTCTGACATGAAGTGTTTCAACTGTCTTTTCATGTGGTTCCAGTCTATATTCAAAAGAAAGAAGTTAGAGTACTCTACTCCAGCGACCTGACTTCCTCCAAGCTTGATCAGCCAGCATGGGGAATCAGTCAGATCCAGGGACATCTTCATCCTCCTTTCCAGAATGGTTGTATAGAACTTGTACGAAGTCATGGCGCGGAGCTGGCGGATGAGTTCGTCTTCGCTGCGGTCAAGGGTCGGACGGACGAGTGTCAGTACCTTTCTGAGAATCTCGGTATTATCGTAGGTATTAAAATGTCTCGCTATTCTTGGCACATAAACCAGCTCGAACCCTGCCAGGCGGGCGATATTGTTTATATCCTCATACAGTTCCCCATCTGAAAGTGGAGAATAGTCAACCCTATCCTCACGGCTTACATAGATCAGCTGATCCCGATGTAGTGGAATTCCCTTCGATTCAAAGGAGTATACTCTTCCCTTCCCTTTATCACTTATTCCGCAGGAGCAGGCAAATGACAAAAGAAGTAGAGCCTCAGGGCGGCTGCAAAGGCCGTCGGCCTTTGATCCTTCTTCCATTAATGCGTAGAACTCTCGGCAGAATTTCTGTGGCTGTCCCGACATAATGTCAATGGCCTCTGACAAGGTCATATAGAATCCCATCTTCCTGTCCTGATCTGTAACACCATACTTCCTGTATACGTCATCGAGGAATTCAAGCTCGGAGGCCGTAATAAGGTCGTCCAGTTTCACCAAATCGGACATAATGCGACTTATCGCACTTTTGAGTTTAATATTTTCCATACTGATTTTCGTAACAAAAGTAGGTATTTTTATATATACTTACAATACAAATTGATTAATACCATTTTTATTTTACTGATTTATAGAGGATTTAAAATATGTAACATTTATCTTATCCATTACTTTTTTAACACCACGCAGCATTTCATCATACCTTTGCTCTCAGGAAAGACAAGCACCATGGAAAAAACATCGAACATAATCATCACTCTCTTCTCGACCGAGACAGTTCGGCTGGATGATGATTCCGTCGCACGAGTTCTTTGCGGCGACTACCCGATCAGAGTAAAGTCAAAGATTCTTGCAGCAATCCGTGAGGTTTGCTCAAGCAGCAGCAAGGACATCATCGTCGGATTCCTTCCGGTATCGATTGAAGGAAAGGATACCGTGGAGCATTTTCCTGTTCCGTATCCGGAAGATATCACCCAGGATCATTATGGGGAGCTTGCATTGTATCTTTCCCCTGAAGTCCCTTGTCGTATTATATCTGATCTTCTGAGCAGAGGGATGAATGGCAGTCTCAACTGCCGCGAAGATATCGTCCGTGGAAGTGCCATCATTGTCATTAGTGACAGCTGCTCCGATTGGGGTGAGGTCAAAGCATGCCTGGAGAAAGCGGGAGCCGGATTTGTAAGGTACATATCTATTGTCAACCAATAACAACTAACAACTTATAGCCATGACAACAGCAGTATACAACAGACAGAACAACAATGCCGAGCGTACGCTTTCGCTCTCCCCTGTCCATGCACGTATTGAAGGAGAATCAAATCCTGCGGATATCACCGCTTTCCTTGTCACACTGGCTGAAGCCAACAAGGTCGTGGAGTCTTTCCCCGAGATTGGTGTCCAGACCGCATATAGAGACATCCAAAACAATCCCTATTATCTCAATAAGTTTGGGGACGATTACGCTTTCTGCGATGATCTAGGCTTCGAGAGCAGCTATATGGGTTCCCGCGCTGACCAGAACCATATATTCTGAAACCTGATCTGCAGTCAGGAAAGAAAGGACATCGTCATGCGTAAATTCCGGATAAATAATGGTGTAGGTGCCATCTTTCGCAAAGGAAATGACGGCAACCTCGTAGGGGCGGTCAGAGGAAGTGAGCGTGCCCGGTCCCTGGAGAACGGAGAGTCCGAGATTGTTCTCAAACCTCACGATAGCCTGCGACACATCGCCGCATGGAGTCGATTCAATCCGACTGAACACCAAATCTTTATAAGTCATAATCTGTTGAATTAACACTGCAAAGATATTAACAGGAAACGAACCAGTATTTCGCAACAAAAGGAGGATAAAACATGACACAGGAAAGAGTACAAGAGTACTACGAAATGCTCAAATTTTACTATCTGAAACCAGATAGCGACTGGACGGACAAGGCAAAGTCCATCCGGACTGTAGCCCATGATTTTTACAATGAGATCACTAGGACATACGGGACCTTCGCGGACGCACTGAAGGAGTTCTACAAGTGGAACAAATATAATGATGTCTCCAAGGCGGCTTTTGCTTTGAAGGATCAGTTGAACGACGTCGTTCACCATAACCTCAAGGTGGACAAGTCCACCTATATCCTGTACTACAATATGCTTGTGAGGCTTATCTATCTCGCGACGGAAGTACTTCCCGACCAGACCACGATGGAATTCATCGGCTACACCTCTTCCGATGAGCTTTCCGGTCTTAACGATGAGCAGAAGGATGCAGTCCTTTGCGATGCACAAATCATCTACGTCAGCGCTGGCCCTGGTACAGGCAAGACTTACCTGCTGATTAACAAACTCCTCCATTACATCAGCGCATCCTCCAGACCTGAGAAGATTGTCGCCCTTTCCTACACCAATACCGCCGCCTATGAGCTCGGCGAGAAATTCCGTCTTGCGGCTTTCGACAGTGGAATCACACGTCCCTATGATTTTTATAACGGAACTCTGCATTCATTCTGTTTCAAGATGATGAAGAGCTATTATACCAATATCGGGAAAGACTTTAACTTCATCATCATCGATGACACCGATATTGAGGAACTCGCTGAAGAATTCCGTATCCAGTTCAATGACAAGTATACGAAAGATGCTATCAAGGTCTGCCTGAAGTCGCGGTTGCGTTCAGATAACCCACAGCTTCAGCAGCTTGTCAGCGAAATGAAGAGCCGCTACAACATCATTTCAATCGATGATATTCTCACGAATTTCATCGACCTCTTGGGGAATATGGAATTCCGTAAATGGTTCAAAGACCAGCTTTCTGTCCTCGTTATCGATGAGGCGCAGGATCTGACCAAACTAAATTACAGGATCTTCGATCTTATCCTCCAGGTCAACCCTACAGTCAAGATGTTCCTTGTCGGAGATTCTCGCCAGAACATCTTCGGATTCAACGGAGGTTCCTATGAGCATCTCGATGCCTTCCTTAGACGTCACAGCAACTATACTAGGAAGAATCTTACTGGAACATACCGCTGCCCGCAGCCGGTCTGCAACTATGTCAACACCTTCCAGTTCCTTGACTGTGACAACACACCTCTCCGAAGCGTAGGCGGCACGACAGGAGACGTGCGGGTGACTGGGTGCGACAATCCTGATAGTGAAGCGCTCAATGTACTGGGAATGGTCCAGCGCATCAATGACCTCAATAACACGGCTGTTCTTTGTCAAAACTTGAAATATCTTGAGAAGTTTATTGATCTCCTCGGAAAGGCCGGAATCCCCTACAAGGTATTCGGAGGGCAGAAGCTAGTTAAAAAGCACATTAAGATCTTTAATCACCTCCTGCGCATAATTGATAGCGACAATGTGTATAGCATCAATGCAATCGGCAGAGTGTTCATGCTTAAGCTCGACAACATGAATGGACGAAACGTCGCTGAACGATTCTATAACACCAACGAAGGACGCTTCCTCAAGGAAATCAAAGAAGACATTGCAAGAAAGGCACGCATCAAGGAAGATGTCTCTCTGAAGGCCATCGCAGCCACCTTGATTGATCATTATTTCTATTATGAAGATGCCTCCATCAAGGAAGACCTTCGTGCTTTGGAGGAGATGACCGCCCAGTACAACACCATTGCAGATTTTCTGTTATCTTTCGCCATTGACCGCGAAACCTTCGCCAGGTTTATCGAGAAGAACTATGCAGAATGCAAGGTCCCTGTCACGGACAAGTTCTTGACCATATCCACCATTCACTCCGCAAAGGGTTTGGAATGGAAGAACGTTATTGTCATGGGTCTCTCCGAAGGGAACTTCCCCAACATGTGGTTTGCCCGTGAAAAGGACGACCAAGGCAAGGCTGTATATCTCAATGATCTTCTCAAGTCTATGTTCGTCGCTGCTACCCGGACTAAGGGGGATCTGTATCTAACGTATTCAAGAAAGAATAATTACGGTTACTCACAGATGCCGTCGAGATTTTTAAGAGTCCTATTATAGCTATGGAACACTACATTGCTGTTTTTAAGAATTCTGTCGCCACAGATTTGTATTCGAAGAAGCAACTCTCGAATATCAAACCTGAGTTTGTACACTTCATTTGTCGAAAAGAGAATATTGTCTCATACGGGTATGGGTCTCACGACAAATATATTATATGCGACAATGCCGGTAAGGTGACAACTTTAAATGTTGGTGGGTATTCGATAGTTTCATTTCAAACCCATGGCACTCAAGGCGATTATATGTTGACATGGACCATCCTCAATGATGGGATCGAAGAAACATATTCTCTTCATTGTGACCTAAGATGGTATGTCCAACCCAAATATGATCAAGAATGGAGCGATCCTATCAAAGACACTATTCCCTTCGTCAATGATATCCGTATTTTCGGCTTAAACGCACGAAAAGCAATGGATGAATTATCGAGACGCATTTTTAGACAGGAAGCTGAAATCGAGAATGCCTTGCATCGTCACACTCTTCTTAGAAATATCGATTTTGAAAAAAGTGGTGTTTCGCTCAATTATAGGCAAGAACATATTCCCCACTATCATAAGGATTACAAGAATTTTTATGAGCGACTGAAGCCTGACGCCGATAGGGCTATCCACTTCCTAAAGGAAGAGCATGATACAAGAGAGCGTATTATTTCCCAGATAAATAAAGGCAATGAGAAGTACGAATCTGTTGCGTCTTCTCTTGTTCATGTTTATTTGAAAAGTGGAGTTTCAACAGTTGTTTCAGATCAGTTTTATGCTTGCCGAAGCGTAGAGACTATTACTCTTCCAGCGTCGGTTCAGATGATTGTACACTCAGCCTTCAATTTCAGACAGAAACTATCTTCCGTTAAGATCACTTCACCTAAGAAAGTGAATTTAATAGCAGACTTTCCATCCCCGGGCATAATGACATTTAACGGATGTTTCTATGTTCATAAAGAACTGCTGGAGTCATATAAATCAGATATGTTCTGGGATGATATCAAGGAAAGAATATTTGGTTTATAACATTTCATTAACAATATTGTTATCTCACGATCAAAGAATCGACGAGATTGCTGACTCCATTATTACTCTTTCATAGACAAAAGATGCTCTGTGATATATCTTCTCACTGATTCCCGGTATATCCTGCAATATCAACGATCAAAACTGAGCCATACTGTATAGCCTCTTGGGTCCATTTGGCGGCAAAAGTTGTTTTTTTTGCCGCAACTGCATGAAGAGTATCCTCGTACCTCCATGTATAAACATCGCTGACAAAGAGACCCTCTACTCGTGAAACCCCTTGACATGCCCGGTTCACATAACCGTTCTCTTTCTTAGACAGAGCACCAACCTGCCATATCCGGCCAGTAGTCTTCTCTACATACATGACGTTCCATCCGTCACCAAAACCGTTGCGCTGCAGGAACACATTGTCATTCTTTGATATCTTCGAGCGGATCATCTCGTTAATGCCAAAGTTGGTAACGGTAAAACTAATATTGAACTTGTCCAGTCCCTGATCGAAGCTGTGGCCAAGTCTTCGCTGTAGCTGAGGACCCGGCATATAACAGGCACCGGCTTCGACTTTCAACTCTCTCGGATAGCGATATGCATAAAGACGTTTCTTAGCCCTGGTATATGCTACATAATAGAGGCGCCGTTCCTCCCCAATCAGATCCTGCCAATGCTCTTCAAGATTACCATCTCGGTCATATCCAAGGGGCTGGTAAGAAGGTGTTATGATCACTGCATCGAACTCAAGCCCCTTGACCTTGTGCATGGTGGTCAGGACGATCTCAATATTCTCTCCGAGATGCGGGAATTCACTTCTGTGTTTTTGAAGTATCTTTGACAGTTGTCCGTCATCCCGCTCGCCTATATCTTCAAGATAGTCTGCCATTTCAGAGTATAACGTACTGCCAGGTGTGGAAACAGAAAGATAATCGAGGGCAAGTGCATATGTTAGATCCAAATAATATGAATCCCAATTCGGATACTGGTTTCTTTGGCCATCAAGGAATGCCTTTACCTTATCTTTCATATCTGTTCCAACGACTTCATTCGGTTTCTTCCTTAGAGATGATATCAAGGAATAGCATTCACGGGTACGGAAGAACTCCCCGGATGCTCCTTGAATCCTGATTCGGACATTTCCGAGATTCATTTTCTTCAAATGAGAATATCCGCGATACACTTCAGCATTACTTCTGAAGAAAACTGCCACAGATAGGATCTTCCTAGTTCCTTCCTCTTCGCTATCGTTAATGGCCTTAAACTGCTGAATAAGGCTCGGGAACTCCTGGAACCAAATAGCCGAATCCTTGATGAAGACATACTGCTCTTCCGGTGCGACAATCTTTTCGGAAGAATGCGGCATCAGCCTCTTGTCGTCTCCTGGGATAAACTTGAATGCGGCATCCAGAATACCTTGGTAGGAGCGGTAGTTCGTTGTCATCCACATCTCCTTAGGATTGATGGATTTCCGCAGTTCTTCATAATAATACTGCGGATCCATCGGATATCCCTGTTTCAGTTTGTCAAAGCCATAGATGCTCTGATTGATGTCCCCAATCGTGAAGAAACGGGGCTCTGTGTTGTCGCGTTTCAGGAGCTTACGCATCTGAAGCATCAATTTCAGACGTGTCTGCGTGATATCCTGGAACTCATCGATCAGGACGTACTGGACATTCCCCATTGCCGCCCGAAAGACACCCTTTGTACGAGCGTCAGTGATATAACTCAGGAATGTGCTCTCCCACTCTTCCATCGCCTTATCCTTTATCTGATCATAGCAATACTTCTTAGCTAGCCCATGGAAAGTGTAGATCTGAAGCTGGCTCATCGAGCGCCCATATCCCAGCTCATTAAACAGCCTTGACAACCTTGTCTTGAGTTCTTCTACAACCGCACGATTATAAGCCAGGACAAGAATGTTCTGGGGAAGAACCTTATGATGGTAGACAAGCTTCGCGCAACGAAGAGTCAAGACATGAGTTTTCCCAGATCCTGGCCCGGCAATAACATTGATATCCTCGTCAATACTCTCGCGATAGATCGCTTTCTGCATCTCGTCCAGACGATCCTCCTGCGTTTTGATAGCTACTTTCTGCAGGGCTTTCATCCTGTCACTCCCCTCTTCATTATACTGCCCCATGACGCGCATGTAGTCCTCCCTGGTCTTGCAACTGAAATATGACTGGATAAATTCTGAAAACCTTTCTTTCGGGATGTCCCTGAAAGTATCCATCAAAGAGAACTTGAGTTCCTTCAAGAAGTTAACCTCGGAGAAATCATCCATTACGTCTTTGTCCAGAGGTTCGATATGAACCTCGGTCTGGTCCTCGCCTATAGATTCGGGAATTTCGTTGAGATTATCAGTCAGATTTATCTCAATGCCAGTAGATAAGATACCATCAGCATTGATGAAACCGAGCATACGGAGAATGCTGACAAGATCGCATAGGTACTGATACTCGTCCGGCAGCCTCAGTTCGGAGATGGCCTCAGTCCATACAAAGTCCCTCTCATTCCTGAAGAAACGTTCAGCAAGATACTTCGCCAACTTGACGCAGTCTTCCTTCATCTTAGCAAGATAATCCTTCCACCGACCTGATGACACGTATACTTCTTGGACAACCTGACGCTTTCTGTCATTGATTTGGGATTTGACTCGAGTTCCAGGAAGCATGTCTATAATCGTGAACATGTACTTTGCACGCTTCATGGAGAGATCTTTGACATATGTCTTCTTTGTCGAGATGCCGGATCCATTGGGCTTATACCATGGCATATGCTCCCTGTTCTGGTTGTCATCAGTCGCTTCTATTACCCCTGACGATGCAATAGCTTCCTCAAGAATGGCATTCCGCTTCTGAATATCGACCAGTGTCGACTCTCTCACTTCCATTGAGGATAGCAGTTGTCTAGTGGCCTCAAATACAACATTAATAACGAAGAAAGGTGTCCTATTCTCAGTGCAATAATGCACTTCGTCCATTCGAAGTTTCGTCAACGTAAATGCCGTTCTGTTAATGACAGAGAACAAGCCGCTGCGCGTACCCTGAATGATATACCGGAAAAGAGAATTCTGCCCGATAGAAAGTTGAGAACAGATTTCATTAATGTATATCTGAACATTATCGGGATTCTTCCATTTTGCGGCTTCTTTCAGGACGAAGTCATAGACGGCCCCAAGTTTCTCATCACGGATAGGCGGCCTCGCCCCGCTATCTTTTAAAGCGAAATCGATAGTCGTAGAGGCATAATACCCCATGGTGATCCGCCGCATCCTTTCCAGCCAGTAAAGTCCCAGTCTGAAGGCTGTCGGATCAGCAACGGCACCGCTTGAGGTTTCTTTCTTCCATATACTGTCCGGCACGGCAATTGGGACGGTCTGTTCGGCTCCTTCCGGCTGGAATTTTTCCACAAAATCCCTAACGGCCACATATATAGACCTAACATCTTCCCAATTTAGCATCCCTTGGGCAAGAAGCGTTCTCAAATTTCGGAAATCCTCTACAGACACAAAGCACTGAGTGGGAATTGGATTGTCAGGATTGAACCCCGCACGCTCGTACATTTCCCGGCTACGCCCTGCCCGACCGACTTCCTGAAGGTAATCCTCAATGAACTGCGGAGGACTGAGGTGGAAAATAAAATGTATGTTCGGGATATCCATTCCCATACCGAAAGCCTTGGTGGCAACGAGGATCACATATTCTCCTTCTCGGAACTTTTCGAAGGCTTCCGAGCGATCTTCCGCATCCATCCCAGCATGGAAATAACCCACTTTATCAGCCAACGAAGCATACAGGGAAGAACCCTTAAGTTTATCAGAAAGAAGGGAGGAGACTTCCTCGGTCATCTTTCGTGTCCTTGAAAAGACCAGGATCCTGCTAACTGAAGGGTCGAATCCGGATTCCTCGATCTTATGGAACAGAAGCGTAGCCCTACCCTCCGTCGAGTCGTCAGTTATCGCGAACTCCATCCCTATATGATTTCGTACTGGATTATAGGACTCATCTGTCCCGATACCTGTCAGAGGACTAATAAAACTCTCAATATCGTCACGAACCTGTCCGGTTACCGTTGCTGAGAAGAGTTCGATTCTAGTGTCCGGAAACCTTTCTGCCATTTTTGCACACGTTTGTGCAGTACTCAGATACTCCGGGCGGAAGTCCAGTCCCCATTGGGAGATGCAGTGAGCTTCATCAAAGATGATGTATTCGAGTCCTGCATCAGCCTCCATTCTGGATTCCAGCGCATTGCGGAATCCACGGGAGCGGAATCGTTCCGGTGTAACATAAAGAAGAGCGATTTCTCCACCGGTAACCTTTCGGTTAATCCGGGAAGTCTCGGGACGGGATTTATCCGAGTTCAGATATTCTACGTTTGTGAGGAAGCCCAATTCATGCAACCCGTTCACCTGGTCCTGCATGAGAGCTTTCAGGGGGGTTATCACTATGGACAGTCGGTTTGTAAAAGCAGCACGGTATAGAGCCGGTCCCTGAAACAGGACAGACTTGCCACCACCGGTTGGAATTGAGATCAGACTATGCGACTTGCGATTGAATACCTGCGGCAACGCTTTTTCTTGAATGGGTGTCCACCGTGCAGGCGGATTGTCCACTTTTGGATCGAGCATAATCTGGCGGATTGTCTCTTTCGCATGTTCAAAATCGATATCAAGATCTTCTTCTCGCTTAGCACCTGCAAAGAACTGCTGGGCATTCTTCAGCGTTTCTTTATATGTTTCTTCGTCTTGCCACAAGGAGACTTCATGGCGCGTGGCGAGGAAACTCTTTTCCAGTTCCCGGTAATCGTCGAAACTGGGATCAAGCATACATATCTCATTGAAAGGATTCTGCCGAGCAAGTTGGTGATAATAATACTTCACCATTGGCCATACAGCAAGGATGCAGGACAATGCACTAGGAATATCTTCTGTCGGCTCTTTTCTTTCGGCGCCATATTCCGGCTCGTCTCCGAATGGAATAAGCCCTCTCCACATCACCTGAAGGGAGTCTGTGTCGAGATTATCCCATACAAGGCAAATCGGCTGGCTGATCTTTGATTGCCGGAGTTTCCGGAAATCAGAGTCGCCGATTACAACAATACGACGATTTGTTGTATGATTAGCGCAGAGTTCAATCCTGCGCTGAATTGGAATATCAATTGCCGGAGAATAATACCCTAAAGACTCAGCATAGCGTCTGACGGCTTCGACTTCAGCCTGGTTGCTAACATAAAGGACTTTGACGGATGAATTAGGGATACCATCTATCAACCCAAACTGGTACGCCCAATACATAGAACGGTAAAGGGATGTCGGGTTGACTCTTTTCATTCTGGCATCAAAATGGGGACTACGCCTTGTTGCAATGACAGAAATATGAGATTCCTTCGAATCGGAGAAAACCCATTCAATTTGATGATGAGAAATAGATGGATAGCGAGCGGACAATGAACTGATATACTCAGAATAATTCCGGTTACAGTACACCTGGAATAGTCCTTTTTTATCTTTATGCATCCACACATTCTGGACATCAACAGGCAATTCTGGGAGATGGAGTTTTGGGCAATCAGCCTTCCCTATGGGTACAACAGTCGCACCTGACAGTTGCATCAGCAGTTTTGCACCGAAGGGACTCTTCAGAAGATCAGCAGCGCAGAAAGGCTCACCGACCGGAGTGCGATTCATCCTGCTCTCTATTTCATATCCTGTGGAATAGATATCAGTTATTCCTATTGATGCGAGATCCCCTAGTTCTTCGACCCCGAAAGTGTCGGTACAGATAAGGGTATCACCGATGCCTGTGTCAACCAGGCATGCAGAGAGTACTTCGTCCGTGATGATGCGGCGTATTGCGCCAGAAAGCTTGATCGCCAGTGGGTTAGATACTGATTTTACAAAGGTCCTCAATATCGCTTTGCAAAGGGGGCTTAGATTGCCATCTTCTTCTACTGCTGAAGAAGAGACACTTAAAAAATGATTTCCTTTTGCTGTCGGAAAGGAGGCATCAACCTGCGAGGCTATGATTGGCCAGAGGTCTTGAGGAGCAAGAATAAGAGAATGTCCGGATATACCGGACAGTTTATCCTTCAAAGACGGATCAAGCTCGGATCTTTCTCTGAAAAAAGTGGCAGTTCCGCCTGCTGCCTCACTCAAAAAAACTCGATACTCATCCTGCGACACCCGCTTTAAGAAGTCTTGAAGGAAGCTGGGTAGCATCTCCCTAACGTGAGTATACTTTTCCCCGCTATCTGCAAGTCTGTAGATTTGATTCCAGAATAGCTTCAGGCTTAATACCGCATCCTCGGATGCCGTATGAGCCGTCACAAGGGCATATGAATAACGAGTAGGTTCAAGGATGAGCTCCATTTCCATTGTGTCCCAGATGAACTGAGATTCGGAGACCGACAGACCCTCATTATTAAGAATAGGGATATCCCATTCTTTAATATTATGTCCTATCAGGACATCTGCATTTCCTATAGCCTGGATAACTGGATAGAGTCCGTTTGACTGAGGATCTTCGATTACTTCTCCCTTATCATTGATAACTGCAGCCTGAGAGATAGTTTTACCGTCAGATTCAATGTCGAATGAAGCAAATTTCAATTCACTGTCGCGTTTCCATCTGGATGAATAATACTGCTTTTCCAGGATGGATCCGGTAAACGATTCGTTGATAATTTCACTGGCAAGATTGTCTGGTAAAAGCTTCAAGATAGCTTCTTTCCCATCAACACTCCGTTCGGACTGAATTGACTGAACAATAAAATCCTTGCTGAATCCCTTGGGGTTTGCCTTTTTGAGCAATTCCGCATATTCAGGAGTCTTCTTTACTGCTGCGGATGCAAGAAGGACATCTGGGGTCGGTTTTATTACTAGGTCGCTCTGCAATATATCAAGAAAGAAATCATTGCCATCATCCTCTTTCTGGAAGGCCTTAATTTGTGCAGTCAGAATATTCCAGTCACTTGATTTATCATTAAGGGCAGACAAAAAAGCCTCATATGCACTTTCCAGCCCAGAAAAAGAAGTGAAAATCTTCGAAGCGGTTGACAAGTCCCCTATTTCAATAGAGCCGTTAAGGATAGCTAAGACAACGCAGTGGTACTCTGCAAGATATGGGCTGTCTTCGTTCAAGAGAGAAGCTGCGTATTCCTGATTAAGGCATTTCTTCACGAAGAAAGACTGTATGCCTAAAGGGAGTATTTTTTTCAGATATGCCTCTTTCCGTTCATCATTCTCTAAGGATTCAAGCTTTTTGTAGAGTTCTGCCAACAAGTTCGCCTCATCGGAGCTGCTCATTACAGCGACACAGCCTTTAATGACAGGTACGGACATATGTCCTTTTGACCCCGAATACTTATTGATATTGTAGTCAAAATCGATGACTTCGTAGAAATCAACATGGCGAAGGATCATCGACCAAGGTAACGAACTAGTCGAACGAATAGGAACAAGATCCATAACCACACTGCCTTCAGATCGGAAAACGACAAGATCGCCTCGGTCGAGAGTGAGTCTGCCCCTTTTTACATCACTCGTGAAACGATAGGTCCTCGCCTTTTTAGCCTTGACGGCTATCATCCCGAAATTGTTGACCACGCCGTCATAAAAAATAACAGCCCCAATCTGCCACTTTTGGGTAAGGTCAAGTTGATATGAGCCGTTGGGAAGGACGGAGACAGCACTGCCCTTCCCTTGTAGGGATTTATTCTCTTGTTTGATCTCGGGTAGCTCAATATGTCCAAGAATCTTCAAACCATTCTGTGGAGTATTATCTGTCAAAGCCATATGCTTATCGTGTTATCATTTTTGGGTCCGGAATCACATTTTCACGGACGAAATCATTGATGCAATTCCTCAATTCATCGGAATCTTCCGTGTCAAGAATCTCTATCTTGTCGGCTAGTCCCAAGTAGAATCGTCTGACGGCACCTAGTCCGTTGACATGCGTGTCAAGGATCCATTTGTTTCTCTTCTCCTCGAATAATTCTGTTGAGGGAAGACGTTCTGCACGCGAGTATTCCTCCAGTAGGTAATTCCTGGCACCGACATCCATACGAAGCTTAATATGATAAGCCTTGCCTCCGTCATCTAACCAACGGAATACATCTGCTTCTTTTGGTAATGACTTTTGAAGATGATACTCACCGGGAACCGTTTCTATCGACGTGATCCTGTGCAATCTGAACTGCTTATACTTTTTGCTGAGGAGATCAAAGCAATAGACATTTTCGTCATTGTAGAACAGATTGATAGGTACAACGAGCCTGTCCTTCACCTCTCCGCTATTTCCGCTTGCATACCCTTTGAAAAGGAGTTTCCCCTGTCGATCTATCGCTTCCTGAATGGCAACGACAAATCCCATTTCCTTTGTGATGTTTTTCAAAGAAGCAAGACGGCGCTCCTTCTGGACACGGGTCATTTCCACAGTACGGCCACCATCACGGACATATGCGTGTCCGTCACTGCGCGTCATATCAGAATAAAGATATGCGATCTCATACTCTGACGGATTCACAGTGATACGGATAGCATCCGCATCTTCCGTAACCTCAATGATTATATTGCCGAGCAGAGATTCCTTGAAGTACAATTCCTTCTCTGAATTCAGGAACTGAACATAGCTGTCAAAGTCCTTCACTTCACAGATGGGGTGGCCTAGTTGCCTAGCCCTCATTCCGTTCAAGAACTTGAAGTTTTCTCTCAGCCACCCAATGTCGGCATTCAATCCCGAGTCCTCTGATACGATGGGGTCGCCATTGTTATTTACACCGACATAGACAGTCCCGCCTTCGGCATTCAAGAATGCACATACAGCTTCAAACACCTGACCTCTCCCCTGGTAATCGATATCAGGTCCTTTGTCATCATTTCGGAAAATGTATGATGACTTGAACTCGACTTCCCTGTTCTCAGTTTTGCCGTACTTGCCATACTTTGTCGTTTCACTCTTACGGAAAAGGTCACCGACCCCAAGAAGCATGCAGATCTTTCTGCGTACCGTGTCTTCGTCAGTGCTGAACTCATCCTTGAATCGTGAGGATATGCTCAGGCCAAGCAGAAGGGACCCGATCTTGCCAGGAATGGATTGTTCCGGCATAGATGCCACCAGCTTCAGCAGTTCCTGTTCCTGCCCCTCTCCTAAAGACAGAAGCTTGAGAATTGATTCTTGTAAGTCAGAGAGGGAGTAGTGACTAATGGCTAGGACACGATTGCCCTGAGCATAGGATATGCAGCATTGGAGATAATATGTCTCGGGGTTAAGATCATCAAAGAATGTCTTGTCACCGATCATGTTCAAAAGGAATAATGCTGCTAGTCTTTGCCGATATGTATTCAGGCTAATTCTTTTAGTCGCCCTGTTTGCAAGAATTGAAGCAAGAAGCCGGATGATCTCTGCGTCCTTGTTATGTTTTTCATCGTCTTCTTTTCCGGACGATTCACCTCGAATCTTCTTTGCAGTTGTAACGAACTGGGTCAAAACGTCTTCTTCCGATTCAAACAACCGATCGATACCCTCATAGCCATATTTCGGTTGGCAAAGGTTTATGAAAACGGATGTCCCCGTGGTTTGGATGTTCAGAACGGACATAACTACTTTGTCTCCTGGCTTCAATTCTCTCCCTGCAAGGGGGAAAGATACTCCACCATAACCTGAGGGGGTCATCCAAGTAACTCTTCCATCGTACCACTCCTTCTTCACCTCCGACACAACCGCCTCCATGACGACATTATTCCGTAAGTCTTCTTCCGCCTTCTTCTTGGAATAGGCCTTGTATGCATCACGAATGGAGAAAACACAATAGTCCTCATCTTTCTCTATCACGACAGCGTCACGAATGCAGTCGCCATCGAACAGATATGGAATCAGATTTCTACTCCATGTCCCCTTTACGAGTTCTTCATTCAGGATTTCACCTTCAACAAGATCGTCAGAATCAATCGCAGAACAGAGGATTGTGTCTCCTGTTTCAGATAATCCGGTTACCATAATACTGACCTTGTCTCCTGGTTTTACATCATTCTTCCGCTGCTTTTCCTTGGAGAATGATGCCTGAGTCTCGATAAATGTTTCAGCAAAGACCGAGAGGGACTCGGCGTCATCTTGTGCCGATGACTTGAGCCGTTCTTCTCGAGTGTTCCTTGTCACTACTGCAATCCTGTTTTCAAGAATGGAAAAAGCCTGGTTCCCTGACTCCAACATGTCAGATGAACTAATTCTCAATCTGCCTTCACGGCATTCGGTTTTCCCTTTCCCTGTGAAAGAGAAGAAATCGGAGTGTCCCTTATCGAATCGTATTCCTTTCTCCAATGCATAACAGAGAACATCCAATGAGTCTTCCTGCACTGATCTCCAGTTCAGACCCGTCTCACAAATACGGTAATTAAGGGAATCAAGGAAAAGAGCAGCAAAATCATACTTAGTCTTAACAACAGCGGCAGAGTATGTCAGGAAAACTAGGGTTTTAGCTCTGAGATCAGAATAAGATTTAGTCTGCTGTAGAATGAGCATCATTGCAGCAACAATCTTTCCGTGTAATGTCAGTGTATCGCGGTCCGTGGATGGCACTTGTCCTCTCAAGGCGCAAATTCGCATTCCCTCAGGCTGAAAGTTCGTCAAGATTCTTTCCAGGAAGCCAAGCAATGAAAGGGAGCTTACGTCTTCGCTTATAAAGGTAGTATGGATACCTTTTATGAAGCCCTTTGCAGTCTCAGCTGTCAGAGATGCATATTGGTTTTCCAATTCTTTTAGTGTCATCGGGAATAGCATTATGGCAGTTCTTACAAAGATAATCATTTTCTCCCGCAGGGGTGGCTTCAAATAGATGGAAAAAGCCGCGTTAGGGTATAGTTATTCGGGAAGGAGCAATCGCTCTCTCCTTAAACGAAACCTATGTTTCCACAATCAGCGGTCTCGCCTATTCTCCGAGCAGCCGAAGCCTCTCAGGATGGCCCCGAGTATCGGCTTCAGCAAGAAGCATACTTCGACGATGAGGATGATGGTCGTAATGTCTTCCATAACCTTGGTCTTGATTCTATTTCCCTCTGTTTTCCACCTTTCGGCGCCGGGGACGGTCATATTTTTCTGCTTTGTAAAGGAGTGTTGCAGTAGACCTAGGCAAGTCGGAAGCGACGCTGAAGCGTGCCAACTCGGTGTCGCCGACGTTCTGGATACGGGCATTCCCAATGATGCTGCGGAGGGGATCTGAATTGAGCGGTTCCATAATGTGTCTGGATTAAAGGGTTACTACTCGATTTCTGATGCCGCATCAGCGCCTTCACCGTGGCAAGGAAGCAAGGGCCGGAGGAGAAATACTACCCGAAGGTGTGGAGATTTCTCAGGAGGTGCATTTCACCCTTGATGACTCCACGTGAAGGAAATACCTTTGCATCAAGAAATGGTCTCAGTAACCGGTTCAGTCACATGGATCAGCCACAGTCCCTCCGTCATCGGTATGAACCCGGATACAAGGCGACAAAGGGATGAGCGGCACGCCCATCGCTACCGGCCGGAAAGGACCGCAGGAAGCGGTGAGGCCACCAGCACAACGCCGGAAAGCGGATGCCAATCCCCTCTTTGGCATGGCGATCAAGGGATGAATCTCACGGTTCATCGACAGGTGCGGATAGAGGACCGAACGCGTCGGAAACAGCAGCGTATGAGGTGGAGCATCGCGACCGGGGTGAGTTCTCCCTGCACGGATTCGCAGCCGTCCCGGATAATCTCCGGGTCAAAAGAGAATACATCCCTGCAATCCGTATGGATTGTCAGAGACAGTATGGTGTGTCCTCGGAATTCGGCGGACTCAATTCCGTGATTTCTAAGACCAATGATGTCGTTTATTTCTTATATTTGTTGTCGTGAAACGCTGGGTACTCATATTGATTGCTTTCCTCTCACTTGTGAACTGTGGCAGGAAAGAAGAGGTGCCCCGCATTGCGTTCTGTCAGGACACGTCCATCCTATACGACGATTCCGGTTCCGAGAATCCTTCCACTCTTGTCCTTCACAAGGATATGTGCATCACATCCCCTCAGGGATGGGCATTCTCCGGAGGCGAGAACGGAAGTCCGGTTTCCATCCGGACGTCGCAGAGCGGCCGACGGGTCAACCAACCTGTCAAGAATACGACCAGGCTTATCCGCTTCGGGAAGGTCATTGACACGCATAATTTCGATCCGTTCCTTTCGGCAGTCTTCCCGAAAGTCTACGGAATGCAATCATTCTGCAGGTTCATCTACGCCATCTGTTGTTTGCGATTGTAGTAGTCCGGTTGCCATCGGCAATGGATTCAACTGACATTATAAACGCAAATACAGATCATCAACAATGACTATCATTTTACTGCTGGTCGGCCTGGGGCTCATCGTCCTGGGCGCTGACTGGCTGGTTGACGGAGCCTCCTCGGTCGCCCGGAGGGCCGGCGTCAGCGAATTCGTTATAGGCCTGACCATCGTCGGGTTCGGGACGTCCTGTCCGGAACTGGTGGTCAGCCTGACGGGGGCTATCGAAGGCAACGCCGACATTTCCGTGGGGAATGTCGTGGGCTCCAACATCTTCAATACCCTGTTCATACTTGGGTTAACGTCCCTAATCCTGCCCGTTTCCATGACGGACAAGAACCGGCGTCGGGACATCCCCATCTGCCTGGTCGTCACGCTGGTGCTGCTGGGCCTCGGAATGGCCGATTCCCTGCTGGGAACCGGGCGGCCGGATATGCTCTCCCGCTTGGAGGGCGGTCTGCTTCTGCTGTTGTTCGCCTCCTATCTGTTCTACTGCTTCAAAACGGATAGCGGCGATGCAGAGGACATATCCGGACAAAAGGTATTTCCGCTTTGGAAAGCCGTCGGATTGATTGCCCTGGGCCTTGCCGGGCTCATCTACGGCGGGAACCTCTTTGTGGACAATGCGACCGACCTGGCCCGGCAGTTGGGCGTCAGTGACAAATTCATTGCCGTGACCATACTGGCGGGCGGCACTTCCCTGCCGGAGCTTGCCACCAGCGTTGTGGCCGCTGCCAAGAGGAAGGACCAGCTAGCTCTGGGCAACATCCTGGGGTCGAACGTGTTCAACGCCCTCCTGATTCTCGGCACGGCCTCCGTCATTACACCGCTTTCTTTCGCATCGATGACCCTCGTCGATGCGTCTATACTGATTGCAAGCGCATTGCTGCTCCTCATCTGGGCCTATACGGGGCGCAGGAACCGGATCGACCGATGGGAAGGAGCAGCGATGTTGCTTTGCTTCGTCACATATTACATTTTCATTTTCAATAGATTATAACAGCAATGGATATAACATTCAAAAAGGTCCATACCGGAAAGGACCTCGCTATTTCCGGTATTACACTCGCGGCAGGCATTGGGCTATACTTCCTGAATGCCGGGTTGGGTGGTGTCATTGGAGTTTGCGGGCTATTGATGCTCCTCTTATACAAGGCAGGATATAAGGCCAACGGAGAAGGTCCGGTCCTGACAAAGAAAGCGCAGGATATTTCTCATGCCTGCCGTCAATCCGTCGTTGATTACTTAAACGGGAAGGATGTAACTCCAGAATTGAAAGGCGCTGCGCTCGGTGCGTCAGCCCGCCTTGAAATCTACTCCAACAAAGAGGCCGGCATCGTGTATGCCCAACTCTTCGATTTCTCCAACTATAACTATGAAAAGGCCACAGAGATAGTGGAACTCCATAGCCCCAGAGCCGACAAACTTCTCAGTCAATTGTAATGGAAAAGCATGATAAAACCGTCCGGCAGGTCTACAGCCTGTCGGACATTGCCCTTCTGGGCGGGATACTGGTTGTCGGGCTGGTCTGTAGCTTCTTCATCAAAGTACTGGCAGGATTGGGATATACTATCCTTCTCTGCTGGGTAATGATGGTTCCTTTCTGGCATCACGGTTATCGGATAGCCGGTAAGGAAGGGGTGTTCTCCCAGAAAGAAATCCTCGTGGCCCGTGAATGTAAGGACGAGATCCTCGCTTTCCTGGAAGGCTCGGCGGACATGCTCGAGCATAGCCCAAGGATGAACGGAGGGGCACTTGTGAATGTTTATACCCGCCGGAAGGACGGGCTCATTCTAGCTCAATACTTCGAATATGCAGACTATGCTTCGGGAAAAGAATATGAACTGTACGAGATTACACCGACACAGATGATGCGTCTGGAGGAGATCGAGGTCCAGTCAAAGAAGAAATCTTGATTCTTCATTCTGGTCAAAAGAAAAGGAGTTCTCGGCCACCAGGGCCGCTTCAGTGAAACTCCTGAACACCTCAGAGAAATCATCGGCGCTTTCACAACGAATGTTGAACGTCAGTACATTTCCCATAGACACAAGTATCTCCAAGCCTTTATTGACTTGGAGAATTCGAAGAGTGTTTGACGGGCTCTACGCCCTGTTGAAGGAGTAGAGCTCGTACTGGCAGAACCCGCTGCGCTGCTTGTAGCCCAGCGGAGTGGCGATCTTGTTGCGCTTCAGCCAGGCGCCGATGCCCGGCAGGTTGTTCTCATCGACGAACGCCAGGCGGTCGGTCTGGAGAGGACAGCAGAGGTTGACAGTGATGACTGCATAGAGATCATCGTCCGGAACGGTGTTCATCAGGACGGCCAGGGTACCGTTGTTACGGTAGCTGTCGAAGGAGAGTTTCACTTCAGTGTCGTTGAACTTGAGTGTTTTCATGGCTAAAACTTGTTTTGAGTTTCTTCAGCGAAAGAGTAGTAGGAGTTATCCGCAAGGATGATGTGATCGAGAAGCGAGATATCGAAGATGTCGCAAGCTTTCTTGAGCTTGTTCGTCTCGTTCATGTCAGAGGCACTCGGGGTGGGATTCCCGCTCGGGTGGTTGTGGAAGAGGATGATCGCGGTAGCGTTGCAGAGGAGCGCTTCCTTGATGATGCGCCGGTGGTCGATCTGCGTCGACTTGATGGTGCCGACTGTAATCATCTTCTTTGCCAGCGGGAGGTGGGCTCCGTTTAGGAGGAGGATCCAGGACTCCTCGTGATCGAGGTCACGGAAGTCTTCGCGCAGGTAACCTGCTGCCTGGGCCGATGCTTTGATCGGGGTGTCGGGTGTGTAGAGTGCTTGCTTCTTCATAATGCTACGGTTTGATGGTGAAACATCTTTTACGCAGCATGGAATACGTCACCCTGCAGGACATCGGCAAGGCAAGGTGGAGAGCGAAGCGGACCTTGCCGGGATGTCCGGGTGACAGAACTTTGCGAAGTGAAAGGAGATGTCACCATACCGGAGCTGAAGAGGCAGCAATACGGGCACACTCCCCTTCCGATATATCGGCCAGAAGACAAGTGCAAGACTCGGGTAAA
>JAEEGH010003560.1_pt1 | contig 40844 bp, 22 predicted proteins | sample 9134181 | NCBI WGS metagenome assembly JAEEGH01 (sample SAMN16246544, study PRJNA631951) | gut metagenome | biome: gut microbiome; feature: rumen; material: DP-attached | host: Bos | place: Iran: Karaj | collected 2018-10 | reverse complement strand
GCTACATCAACTACTATGCGAACCAGGCCATCCTGGGCAAGGTGTACATGTATATGGACAACTTCTCCGGCGCCGCCTCGGCTTTCGCCAATGTCATCGACAGCGGCACCTACAAGCTCTACGAGCCCGAGGAATGGGTGGCTTCGTGGACGAAGCAGAACGGTTCCGAATCCATCTTCGAACTGGGTATCTTCCCGAGCGAAGGCGACCTGGGCGGCAGCGCCTACGGCGTCCTGTTCCGCCGCAAGAACCACGGCAACTCGTCGGCTTACGGCTGCTTCAGCGCCAGCGAATACTGGCGTGCGATCATGGACTCCGGCGATGTCCGCTGGGGCGTGATGGACTACGACCACATGTACGGCGAAGAGGAACGGAGCAACTGGCCCGTGTGCTGCTACAAGTATAGCGGCAGCCCGAGCCTGGCCGGTGACGGCAAGTCCACCTCCACGGCTGTGAACGTCAAGGTCATCCGTCTCTCCGAGGTCTATCTGCTCGCAGCGGAGGCCTACTGCCGCACCGGCAACAACGGGAGGGCGGCCGAACTGCTGAACGCGATCGCACGGCGCAACCCGAACTACACGCCCTGGACCGCCGGCACGGTGAGCGTCGACGCCATCTACAACGAGTACAGGCGCGAGCTCCTGGGCGAGGGCCTGCTCTTCTTCGAGGCGATGCGCCAGAACCGGACCATTTACTTCGAGGACGATGCCTGGGGATTCGGTACCTCCACGAACTACCGTGAGTCCCACATCGACCGCACGTTCTTCCGCTGCATCCTCCCGATCGGCCAGAACGAGATCAACGCCAACCCCGGCATCCAGCAGAACCCGGGCTATTAGTATGAAGACCTTCGACACCCCGATGGGGAAACTCCGGGTCGAGGTGCTGGGCCACGCCTCCGTACGGTTCGACATAGATGGCAAGGTCATCTATGCCGACCCGTACAGCGAGGTCTGCTCCTTCAAGGGCTTCCCGCCGGCCGACCTGATCCTGATCACCCACAACCACTACGACCATTACGACGAGAAGGCGCTCTGCGAAATCGAGACGCCCGACACGACGTTTGTCGCGAGCCAGAACGTGGGTCCGGTGGACGACCGTTACATCGTGCTGGCCAACGACCAGTTCTGTACGTGGGAAGGGATCCAGGTCATGGCGGTGGAGTCGTACAACGTGAACCGGCGCAACCCCTCCGGCGAACTGTTCCACCCGCGTGGCGTGGGCAACGGCTATGTGCTCGACTTCGACGGTTTCAAGGTCTATCTGGCCGGCGATACCGAGCCCATCCCCGAGATGCAGGAACTGCCGAAGATCGACCTGGCCTTCCTCCCGAAGAATCTTCCCTACACGATGACCGACGAGGAATTCATCAAGGCCGCAAACCTGATCAAGCCCAGGTATCTCTACGCCTATCACTATTTCGAGATCGACGTCCCGAAACTCCGAAAGGATCTCGCCCCCTCGATCGAACTCCTCAACTGAACCACACTAACCCCGGCCCCATCGACCGGGGTTTTCCCACCTCCTGCAGGTCCTGTCCCGGCATTTTTTGCTGATATTAGTATTTAAAAATAAAGAATATATGTATTGTTTATTCATTATTCGAGTATTTATGTATATTTGTATGCGTGAATAATGCATAATCATTTAAATTTATTTATGAAAAAACTGTGTTTGATTTTTATCAGTGTGCTATTTGTTACCGGATGTAATCAAGAGCAAGTTGTGACTCTGAAGGACTGTAGGAACAAAGTCTTTAGTGATGCGCTTATTACTGCAAAAGTTCATAGCAATGGCATTGAATATGCCAGATTAAATGGGTGCTTTCAGGGGAACAAGTCAAACTATGAGCAAATTGTGAAAAAGTTCTTCTTGGAGGATTGTTCTTTTTTCAATTTGTCTGAGGAAGAAATTACTTCTATAATTCTTGCCACTGAGAATCCTTTTGTCCGAACAAAATCAGAGGAATCCATTTGCGCAGAGTTTATGGATCAGATAATAGATAAATCTGCAACATTTGATCGCTCTACTGATTTTGAAAAGGAAGTTTCCAGTGTTTTGATGCAGGAAAAGTACCTTAATTGCGATGATGACACGTTTGCTAAATTGGCGTTGCTTGCAGCCATATATGTGGATTCTATAACTTATTGGAATTCTAATCTTGAAGAGATTCTTAAGTCTTCAATATCCACAAAGTCTGAAGAAGGAGGCTGGGATTGGGATATCTTTTGGTACGATCTGAAGGAAATAGCTAAGGCTGATGGAATCGGGGCTTTGTTCGGTTCCCTGTTGGGTCCGAACGGAATGCTTGTTACAGCTGTAATGGAATCTGTTAAAAGGACCGAGGAAGTAGCGGAGGAATACTATGAAAACAAAGAGAATTCGAATTAATGAGATTGCTTTCTTCGGGATACTTGCGCTATTTCTTTTTTTTGTAATTACAGCTTGTAATTATTTGGATCAAGGCTCTCTGTTTTCGGAATTCGTGCTATATAAGGTGTTATTGATCTGGATGATTTTGATTGTATTATACCTTGTGGGTTGTTTTCCTGTGACGGCGTGGCCTGTTACATGGTGGAGGAGTATTCTTGTTTTTATATTATTTTGTGCCAGTTTATGTATTTATTCGGCATTCAATCATTTTCGATACTTCTCTATTTGGATAATAATTGTTCCATCTGCGCTGATGACTGCATGTGCAATACTGGCGTCTGTGCTTAAAACAAAAATGCATAACAAAGCATAAAAGGAGGTAAAAGGAGGAGGTGCGCACCCTTTTCGTCATGCCGGGAGAGATCCCGGATCAAGTCCGGGATGACGATGACATCATGCCGGGCTTGATCCTGCGATCGAACTCCTCAATTGAAAGAAAGATGGCCGGCTTCCAGCCGGCCATCTTTTTTACTCGATAAAGCCGACGATCTGGCCTTTGACGACCTTGTCGCCCTGCTTGGCGTTGATCGAGACGATGCGGCCGCTCTTGAGGGCCTTGCATTCCTCCACGCCGTAGTAGGCCTGGACCCAGCAGGCGGGCTTGCCTTCCTCGATCTTGGTGCCGATGGCCGGGGCGATGGAATCGCCCGACGGTTCGACGGTCCAGGTGAGGGTACCGGCAGCCGGGGTCTGGATGGGCTGTGCATTCGGGTGCTGTTCGGTGTACTTCTCGATGTCGAAGGCGGGACGCTCCACGACCGGGCGCTCGACGATGATCGGGGCGCCGGCCTTGGCACGGGCGGCTTCCAGATCGGTCTTGAAGCGCTTCTCGGCGGCGCCGCTCTTGTAGTCGCGGTACTGCGTCGGGTGCATGGCCAGCTCGAAGAGTTCCTCGTCGTCGGGACCGAACTCCCAGCCGTTCTCCTTCATCTCCTTGCGGTAGTCGTCCATATCGTCCGGGTAGAGGGCCTGGACGTCGCCTTCGAAGAATTCGAAGCCCTGCTTGGCGGCGAGTTCCTTGATTTCCGGAGCCACGGGGCCGGGCAGTTTGCCGCTCTTGCCGAGGATCATGCCCCAGATGCTCTTGTCGGTCAGCAGGCTGTAGCGCGGTTTGCCCTGCGCTTCGGCCATGATGTTCATCAGGGCGATATTCTTCACATACTGGCTGAACGGGGTCACCAACGGCGGATAACCGACCTTCGGCCATACGTATTCAACCTCTTCGAAGAGTTTGACCACCAGGTCGTCGAGCGAAACTTCGGGTTTGCCGTTGTTGCGCAGGTACATGTTCACGGCGGGGTGGACGCCCTTGAGGTCGGCCATCATGGAACCCATCATGCCGCCCGGAAGGCCGCAGCCCACGAGCAGGGAGGTGAGGTGATGGTTGGTCGGCTCGATGAAGTAGCCCAGGAAGTCGTCGATGAACTTCTGCGTGAGGGCGCGGGCTTCCATATAGGCCTTCATGTTGATGTCCTTCACCTGGAAACCGGCATCCTTGAGCATGGCGCGGATGGTGATCACGTCGGGATGGATCTTACCCCAGGAGAGCGGTTCCATGGCTACGTCGAGCACGTCGACACCGGCCTTGGCGGCCTCGAGCATCGAAGCGACGGAGAAACCGGGGCCCGTATGGCCGTGATACTGGACGATGATGTTCGGATGGTTCTTCTTGATGCCCGCGATGATCTGTCCGACCGACCAGGGACGGCCGATACCGGCCATATCCTTGAGGCAGATCTCCTGCGCACCGGCTTCGATGAGCTTCTCAGCCAGCTTGGTGTAGTACTCCACGGTATGGATCGGGGAGTACGTGATGCACAGGGAAGCCTGGGGGATCATGCCGCCTTCGATGGCGTACTTGATCGAAGGGATGATGTTGTTGGCATCGTTCAGGCCGTCGAAGATACGCGTGATATCGACGCCCTGGGCGTGCTTGACCTTGTACATGAGCTTGCGCACATCAACCGGGCAGGGATACATGCGAAGGGCATTCAGACCACGGTCGAGCATGTGGGTCTGGATACCCGCCTTGTGAAGCGGCTCCGTAAAGGCACGGACCGCCTTGTTCGGGTTCTGGCCATAGAGGAGCTGGACCTGTTCGAACGCACCACCGTTCGTTTCCACGCGGTCGAAGCACCCCATGTCGATGATTACAGGAGCTATTTCTTTGAGCTGGTCAACCCGGGCCGTATATTTGCCGGATGACTGCCACATGTCTCGATAAACGAGCGAAAATTTTATTTCACGAGCCATATCGTAGGGTAGTATGTTATGATTTGTATGGAAATTCCGTCAAAACATTATGCAAATGTAGCTAAATAATCAAAGAAAAACAATATCTTTGCACGTGTAAACCGGCCTCCGTAGTTTAATGGATAGAATTTCAGATTCCGGTTCTGACGGTTGCGGTTCGATTCCGCACGGGGGTACGAAAAAACCGCTTTGTAGCTACAAAGCGGTTTTCTGTTATTTGTTTAGCCCAGGTCGAGATCGGTCTCGGGATCGATGTTTAAGTAGGGATCGGACTACGCCGCCTGTGACGAATAGGTTCAAAGTCGTAAAGTTAGCATTTTTCCGAATAAAAGCGTATAGATGTGATTTCATAAACGGTGGACAAAAGAAAGATGGTGACTGTTTTTAGTCACCATCTTTTATTTATTGTCCCGGTGTGTATTGGCTGGGGAGGACGCCGAATTGTTTTCGGAAGAGGGCGGCGAAGTGGGAGGAGGAGCTGAAGCCGAGCATGTCGGCGATGGCGGAGATCTTGTATTTGCCCTGCTTGATCATCTCGGCCGCGTAATTGAGCTTGTAGGTGGTGAAGAACTCGTTGGGGGTCTGGCCTGTCAGGGCTTTCACCTTGTAATAGAACTTCGAGCGGCTGACTCCTAATTTCTCGGCCACCGGGTCGATGTCCAGTTCGCCGTTGGGGAGGCTCTTCTTCATGATGTCGTAGAGTTTCTCCATGAATTCGTTGTCCTGTCCGCTGAGGACCTCCTTCGAGGACTTGGGCACAGACAGGGAGGAGCCCAGCATCTTCCTGACACGGTTGCGGTTGTCGATCATCGACTTGATGAGCGCCATCAGGTAGCCCGGTTCGAAAGGCTTGACCACGTAGGCGTCGGCGCCGGCCCCGAGGCTGTCGATCTGGTCCTGCATCGTGGACTTGGCCGTCAGCATCACGAAGGGGATGTGGCTCATCGAGAGATTCTCCTTGACCATGCGGCAGAGCTGCAGACCGTCCATCTCCAGCATCATCATGTCGCAGACGATGATGTCCGGCTGCACCTCTTCGATCATCTTGTAGCCGCTCATGGCATCGAAGCGGAAATATACGTTGTAGGTGTCGGCCAGCAGGTTCTTCAGATAGTACACGATTTCGTAGTCGTCGTCGATGAGCATCACCGAAGGCTTGCTGCTGTCCGTGCCGGTTTCCGGAGTGTCCTCCACATATTCACTGAGATGGTCGTTCGCATCGAGGCTCGTCACGGCATCGGAGGCGCCGCCCAGTTCCGCCTCGCTGTAGACATCCTTCCGCAGAGGGAGGGAGAACGAGAAGACGGAACCGATGACCTTGTCGTCTTCTTTCCGCACATCGGCCCGGATGCTGCCGTGGTGCAGGTTGACCAGCGCGCGGGTATAGTACAGGCCGATTCCCGTGCCGCCGGCCTTTCCCGTCCCCTTTGTCCGGTAGAAGCGGTCGAAGACAGCTTCCAGGGCATCTTCGGGAATACCGATGCCGGTGTCGGCGACGCTGACTTTGAGCGTGTCGTCCGGCGTGACGGAGACGGAAAGGTCGATCTGTCCACCCGGAGGCGTGTATTTGACCGCGTTGGAACAGAGGTTATAGAGTATTTTTTCGAGCTTGTCCCTGTCGACATAACCGGATTTGTCCTCCACGTCCGTTTCGAGGTTCAGCTGCAGGCCTTTGACGGAGGCGCCGATCTCAAAATCGGATTTCACCGCCCGGATGATGTCCATGACGGGTTCTTCCTTGACGTGAAGTTTTAGGATGCCGTGGTCGAGCTTGTTGAAATCCAGCATCTGGCTTACCAGCCGCATCATCCTTTCCGTGTTGCGCCGGATGATGCCCAGCGCCCGGTCGTCCTTGGTCTCGAGGGAGGAAGCGGCGCCGTGGATCAGGGTAAGCGGTGTCCGGAACTCGTGGGAGATGTTCGCGAAGAAGTCGATGTTCTCCATATTCAGTTTCTCGGTCATTTCGCGCTTGATGCGTTCGGCTTCCGCTTCTTCTTTCTTCTTCCGCGACAGGAACCAGAAGACGGCGGCAGCGGCGAGCAGGGAAAGTACGGCGACGAGGCTGATGATCTCCCCGGGGAGCAGATTCATCAGCACCCGGATGGTGAAGGGCTCCGTACTGGAGGACTCGCTATTGCCGGCTACCCTGAATCGGATGGTATTGTAAGGCCTGCTGACGCCATAGAGGGGAATCTGCGGCTTGTCGAAAGATTCCCGGGGACCAGTCCGGAAATGGTTGATATCGTAGAAGTAGGAGTGGTGGGAGTAGGGACTCGTCATGTCCATGACACCGATGAACAGGTTGAGGTCCTCGGTGTTCCGGTCCAGGTGCAGCGTTACCCGGTTGGACGGATAGGCCGCTGCAGGGAAAGAGTAGAGGATACGTTTTCCCGAAGTCAGGTAGATGTGCGTGAAGATTTCCACATCCTGCGGGGTGTTGACACGCTCTTCATTGAACCATTCATAGGTACCCTGGCCGACCAGGGCGACGGTTCCGTCGGGCAGCGGGTACAGACGCCGCTCCTTCGGGAAATCAGCGTAATCGGCCCAGACAGGCCTGCCATCCTCTCCCGTGGCGGTTCCGAAACGGTAAACCGCATGATAATCGCCGATGACGAAGACATTTCCGTTTTCGTCGGCGGCGATGCTGTTCACGGTGGTTTCCGGATAGTCGGCTACCTTGCCGAAACTGCCGTCCGCCTTGTCGTAGCGGTAAAGTCCCTTGTCGGTAGATCCGATCCAGACACTGCTCAGGGCATCTTCTTCGATGGCGGAGAAATAGACCTGGTCGAGCCCGGCCGTTTCCAGCACCTCCACGCGTTCATCTTCAGGGTGGAAGAGGACAGGGGCATGGTCGGTAAAGCAAATCAGGATGGAACCGTCTGAAAGGGGTTTCATCAGGGTGGCGTAGCAGGCGTAGTCATTGAACAGATTGGCGATTTCCCGGATCGTACCGTCTTTCTCGACCCGCATGATCACGGTGCCGGTGCCTACGGCATAGATGCTCCCGTCGCGGGTGATCGTGCCGATGCCGGCGTAGGGCAGCTTGAACCGCTTTTCGAATATCAGGCTTCCGTCCGGCTCGGTGGTGAAGAGTTCCAGCGGCCTGGCGGCGCGGGCACGACCGCTGAGCAGCACGTGTCCTTCCTCATCGGCAGATACCATGGAGACGATCAGGTCCGTCAGGCTCCGGATATCCTGGATGCTGGTAAATTGTCCGTTCTCCTTATCATAAGCCGCAATCCTGCCGCCGGACACAAGCCAGGTGAAGTGCCTGTTCTGTGCCGAGGTCTGCACATCGCCGGATACCAGGAAGTCCAGGTATTTCCTGTCAAGGGGAACCCAGCCCAGGTTGAAGATATGATGCTGGAAACCTCCTTCCCGGTCGGCGATCCACAGATTGCCGTTCGGGCCGGTCTGCAAGGCGCGGCTGCCGGCCTGGGCATATTCCAGAATAGTCTTCTCCTTCCCTTCGGCATGCTGGAGGTCCGTTGCGGTATCGCGGGACAGGTCCACGAGAAATGGACCGGTCGCGCTGTTGACGACCAGGAGGCCATCGCTTACTTTCAGCAGGTTCGCAGGCCGGATTCCGGCCAGTCCGGGGAACAGGTCGCTGGCTTCCGCTTCCTTGAAGGAATGGATGTTGAGGGTCATCAACTTGTCGCCGTCCGACACCCAGATATACTTGCTGCCGTCGTAGACCGGCGTGCCGGCAAGCCGGGCGTATTCTTTCTTGAAGAGCTGGTTGTAGTTTTCGTCAAAGCACGTCAGGCTGTTGTCCAGCCTCAGCCACAGGTTGCCGGAACCGTCGAAACTCAGATGCGGTTCGCTCAGAGTCAGATGGGGTATCTGGAACTTGCGGACGAAACGGCCGCTCACTTCATCCAGTTCCAAAAGGGCGCGGCGGGTGACGATGACGATCCGCCCTTTGCCGTCCTGGTCGATGTCGATCACGTAGTTGTTGCTGTCGTCGACCGGAATGTGGTCGAAGCAGCCGCGGGCAGGGTCGAAGCGGTCCACGCCTTTCTGCGTGGCGACCCAGACCCGGTTCTGCCCGTCCACCGTCAGGTCGTTGACCTTGTTGGCCGACAGGCTGCTCGGCACGTCAGGGTCGTACTCGTAACGGATGTAGATGCTCCCGTCCGTCTTGAACAGATACCGTCCCGTCGAGGGCATCATCCACACATAGCCGTTCTGGTCGAAATGGAAACCGGTCAGGACGTTGTCCCCGAAATTGTCCACGATGTAGCCCGTGTCCGTACCGACCGGGATGCTTGGTCTGGCGCAGCTGAAAGCCAGCAGGATAAAGAGTAGGAATCCTATGCGGTGTTTCATATTACAAAGATAACAAAATGGTCGTTTGCGTCAAGCCGTTTGGACGCTCCTGCTGTTGTTTGGACGCAAGTGTCTATGCTTGTACGCTGTTATCGAAAGATGGACTGGCGTGTTTCTTTTTTTATCAAAGCCGCGGTAAATTTGCAAAAGAGAAAGCAAAATCATCCGTTTAACACATATCTCAAACAAACACCATGAAAAACGTTTTTTTCAGACACAGCATGTTACTGGCAGTCTGCCTGCTGATGCTCTCCTCGGTGAGCGCATTCGCACAGACCGTCAAGGTTTCCGGAACTGTCGTCGACGAAACGGGTCTGTCCGTCATCGGAGCCGGTGTTATCCAGAAGGGTACCACCAACGGTGTAGCGACGGACCTCGACGGTAAGTTCACGATCAACGTTCCCGCCGGGGCAATCCTCGAATTCTCCGCCCTGAATTATGTTACGCAGGAACTTCCGGCCGTCGACGGCATGAAAGTCGTCCTGGTCGAATCGATCGAGTCGCTGAACGAACTGGTCGTCGTGGGTTACGGCGTCCAGCGCAAGAGCGACCTGACGGGTGCCATCTCCACCGTGAAGGAGAGTGACATCGTCTCCCGCTCCGTCGCATCGGCTGAAATGGTCCTCCAGGGCAAGACGGCCGGCGTCCAGCTCTTCACCAACTCCGCCCGTCCGGGTGCCGCTCCTGCCGTCCGCATCCGCGGTATCAGCTCCAACGGTACCTCCGACCCGCTCTACGTAGTCGACGGTCGTATCACCAACAGCATCAACAACATCGACCCTAACGACATCCAGTCGATGGAGGTCCTCAAGGATGCCGCCTCGGCCGCCATCTACGGTGCACGTGCCGGTAACGGTGTCATCCTGATCACCACCAAGAACGGTAAGGGCGACGGCAAGATCAGCTATGAAGGCCAGGTCGTCATGCAGAGCCTCGGCCGTATTCCTTCCGTGATGAACGCCAAGGAATACATGCAATATTATAAGGAGTTCGGCAAGTTCGACGATGCCTTCTATTCCGCCAACTGGGACGGCCATACCGATACCGACTGGGTGGATGCGGTCTTTACCCACTCGCTCCAGCAGCGTCACAAGGTCGGCTTCGAAGGTGGCAACGACAAAGGTTCGATCTACACCTCGCTCACTTTCCTGGACAACAACGGTATGTTCGTCGGCGACTCGGATACGCACAAGCGTATCACCGGCATGATCAACGCTACCTATAAGATCAAGCCCTGGCTCGACATCCAGCTGAACAACCAGATCCACCAGTCTTCGATCCGGAGGATCCCCGAAGGCGGATCCGAGACCAACCGTGAATCCAACAACGCGGTGCTCGCCGCCCTCCAGCTCGACCCGCTCACCGCTGTCCGCTATTCCGAGAACAACCTGCCTGCCAACATGCGGGCCATCCTCGCGGACCCGACCAAGCACAAGATGCTCGGCGACGACCAGGGTATCTACGGTATCTCGGCCTTCAACCTCAATGAGAACGTCAACCCGCTCATCCACCGCGACGCACAGTACTCTGCCACGCAGACCTTCGGCATCAACGGTACCGCCGCGCTCAACTTCAAGCCCATCAAAGGCCTGGTCATCACCTCGCGTCTGGCTTATAAATATGGTGCGCAGTCCACGTATGGCTATTCGATCGACTTCTATGCGACCGACTATGTAAAACAGAACTATGTCGGCCTCGAAGCCCGTAACAATGTCTCGCGCTACTATCAGTGGGAGAACTTCGCCAACTACTCGTTCAATGTGGCCGGCCACGACATCAACCTGATGGCCGGTACCTCGTACAGCGAGAACATGAACAACTACGTACAGGGCACCACCATGGGTTCCGACACCGACCTCGGTGTGCTGAGCAACAACCCGCTCTACTATTTCTTCGCGTACGCGACGCCTACGGTCGCCCGCACGCTCGCGGGTGGTGAGACCATCTATACGCGCAACAACTCCTACTACGGACGTGCCAGCTGGAACTTCAAGAACCGCTACATCGCCCAGGTTTCACTCCGTGCCGACGCCGCCGACTCCTCCGTCCTTCCGATCGCCAACCGCTGGGGTTACTTCCCGGCCGTTTCCGCCGGTTGGACCCTTTCGGAAGAACCGTTCATGAGTGGTGCCAAGCGTGTGATCCCTTACCTGAAATTACGCGCCAGCTGGGGTCGCAACGGTTCAACGGCCAACCTGAGCAACTACCGCTACGCCAGCGTGATCACCGCCGTCGGCAACTATCCGGAAGGCTTGACGGGTGGCTATGCCCCCGCCAGTTCTCCTTCTTCGACCGGTAACAACGGCCTCCGCTGGGAGACTTCCGAGCAGATCGACGTCGGTTTCGACGCCCGCTTCCTCAACGACCGTTTGACCTTCTCCGGCGACTGGTACCAGAAGACGACCAAAGACCTGATCGTCTCGGGCTTCACCTCTTCCAACATCGTGGGTGTCTCCGAGTCGCCGATGAACGCCGGTAACGTAACCAACAGCGGTCTGGAACTCGAAGTCGGCTGGACCGATTCGGTCGGCGACTTCCATTACAGTGTCCGCGGCAACATGGCCACGCTCAAGAACCGCGTCACCTACCTGCACCCGGCCCTCGAAAACGGTATCCAGGGCGTCTCCTACCGTTTCGCCTCGATCACCCGTTTCGAGAAAGACTACCCGGCCTGGCACTTCTACGGCTATAAATTCAAAGGCATCGATTCCTCCAATGGTGAACCGGTCTTCGAAGATACGAACGGAGACGGCGTGGTGACGGTCGCCGACAAGACCGACATCGGTTCCGGTATTCCCAAGATCAACTACGGTCTCACGCTGACGGCTGACTTCAAGGGCTTCGACATCGTGGTCTTCGGTTCTGGCGCTGCCGGACATCAGATCTTCTGCGCGCTCGACCGCGTGGACTACGCAGTCAACAAGCTCAACTTCGTCGTCGACGACCGCTGGACACCGACCAACACCAATGGTACGCGGCCGCGCGCCAATGCGGGCGGTTACACCGACTGGATGCAGTCCAGCGCCAATGTGTACAAAGGTGACTACTTCAAGTTCAAGCAGATCCAGATCGGCTACACGCTGCCCAAGCGTATCTCCGAATTCGTCAAGATCAGCAAGTTCCGTCTTTACGCTTCCTTCGACGATTTCTTCATCATCACCAAGTATCCGGGCTTCGATCCTGAAGTCGCCGGTATCGGACAGGCTCTCGGCGTCGACATGGGCGCTTTCCCGAACTCCAAGAAGATGGTATTCGGTTTAAACATCACGTTCTAATTTAGGAGGATACAATCATGAAAAGATTTATCGGATTCATCGTATTGCTTGCCGCTCTGACTCTTTCGGCAGCATCCTGCTCGGACCTGCTGACCATCGACCAGCATGGCGTCGTCAGCGTGGATACCTACTATTCGACCGACGCCGAAATCGAGACGGCATCCTCGAATCTCTATATCAAGATGCGTTCGCTGGAAGGGAATACCATCCTGCTCAAACCGCTTCTGGACGGTGACTTCTGGGCCGGTGGCGGCCAGCACGGCGACAACAGCGGTATGGACAAGATCGCAGAATACACGTTCGACTCCGAGGACGGAACGATCGGCGGTTATTTCCGCGGACTCTATAACCTGGTTTTCGCAGCCAACACGATTCTTGACAAAGTCGATCCGGGCTTCTCTCAGGTAGCCAAGCGGACCGTTGCCGAAGCACAGGTCTTCCGTGCCTGGGCATACTTCGAACTGATTACCATGTGGGGCACGCCCCCGCTCGTGGACCACTGCCTGCAGCCGGATGAATACAAACAGCCCAACGGCGATCCCGCTCAACTCTGGAACCTGGTCAATACCGACCTGCAGAACGCCATCGCCTCGGGTGCACTCCCTGAAAAGAGCAGCGTCGGCGACAAGAGCGTCTGGCGCGTGACCAAGCAGTATGCGCAGGCCATCTACGGCAAGGCCCTCCTCTGGCAGGGCAAGAACGCAGAAGCCGCCCAGGTCCTCGACCAGATCGTCAGCAGCGGCAAGTACCAGCTCTTCAACGGCGAGTACGGCGACCGCAACATGATGGTCAACAAATTCAACTGCGAGAACCTTTTCGAAAGCGTCTTCCCGAACGACCCGGCCAACCCCGTGACCTCGTTCACCGGCTACATGATGGGCTGGCGTACCGACCGCATGAACCCCGACGGCATCTCTTCCTGGGGTATCGAGATGGGCTTCGGCTTCGTCGCTCCGACCCGGGCGCTCTACGATGCCTTCGTCGCCCACGAAGGTGACAGCTACCGTCGCAAGCAGACCATCAAGAACTATGACGAGATGGTCGAGATGGGTCTTGGCCTGATTACCGACGCCATCCAGATGGGTGAGGGTGTCTATATGTGGAAAGACCGCTATACCCGCGACAAGACGCCCGCCATGTGGTGCACCGCCAAGAATTTCACCTGGATGCGTTACGCCGAAGTCCTGCTGGTCGCCGCCGAAGCGCACCTGGCAGCGGGCAACACTGCCAAGGCTACGGAGTATGTGAACCAGATCCGCCGCAAGGCGCAGATCCCGGAACTCGCTTCCGTTACACTGCAGGATATCAAGGATGAGAAACGCTTCGAGCTCTGCCGCGAAGGGACGCTCTATCAGGACCTGCAGCGCTGGGGCGATACCTATGAGAAACTCAAGGGTGTCGGCATGAAAGAGCCTATCTTCCACGAAAACGGCTCGATCACCTATTTCGACTGCGGCAACCCGGCCGACAAGTGCGGCTACAAGAAGGGCAAGCACGAACTGCTTCCGTTCCCGGCCAACGAGGTGCGTCTCAACGATCAGATTGTCCAGAACCCTGGTTATTAATAGCGTCGCAACATGAAAAGGACATTGACCATCCTTGCCATGCTCTCTCTCCTCGTCTCGTCTGCGGCTTTCGCCCAGACGAGACAGAAGAGCATGTACTCGCCGAAAAACTATGCGTTCACCGAGCTGCTCAACTCGCCCGAGATCACGGACCATTCGGTGATCTTCCGCGTCCTGGCACCCAATGCCAAGCGCGTGGCGATCACGGGCTCCTGGGAGAACTTCTATACCGAACAGGAGATGACCAAAGGCGAAAACGGCGTTTGGACCTATGAGATGCCGCTGCTGCCTCCCGACATTTACCAGTATGTTTTCGACATCGACGGGATGGTGGTCCTCGATCCGGGCAACTATTCGCAGACCCGGGACATGTACAACTATCGCTCGAACCTGATTATCCGGGGTCCCGGCACCGAGGCGTACTATTCCCAGAGCTCCACGGAAAAGGGCCGGCTTGAGAAAGTCTGGTATCCTTCCAAGGCGTTCGACGGAATGCGCCGCGCGACCGTGTATCTGCCGTATGGCTATGAGACCTCGGGTGAAACCTATCCCGTCCTTTATCTCCAGCACGGCGGCGGTGGCGACGAGGAAGCCTGGCAGACGCTGGGCCGCATCTCGGAAATCATGGACTACATGATCGAAAACAAGCTCTGCAAGCCGATGGTGGTGGTGCTGCCCAACGGCAACGCCTCTGAATTCGCCGCTTGCGAGACGGCGCTACCCGATAAATTCCTCTTCTCCTTCGCGGATCCCGAGTTCCGTACCGGCGCGAAGTACCTGAGAGACCTTCGCGGTGACCTGATGCCCTTCATCGCCAGCAACTTCCGCGTCCGTGACGACAAAGCCGGACGCGCCGTGGCCGGCCTCTCGATGGGCGGCGGTCATACCGTTACCCTGATGCGCGAAAGCCCTGAGATCTTCGACTATTACGGTGTTTTCAGCGCCGGCGGCGGCAGGGGTCGTGCGAATGGCCCTTCTCCGCTGGAGCCCCTGAAGAAAGCCGGATACAAGTTCCTGATGGTCGGCGTGGGACCTTACGATATGGCCTATAACGGCGGCATGGACCTGGTGGAAGCCCTTCAGGCCGAAAAGATGCCTTATACCTATTATGGTGAAGACCTCAAGAGCGGCCACCTTTGGGAGACCTGGCGCAAGTGCATCCTGCAATTCCTTCCGAAACTGTTCTAAACCTACAGCCATGAAACGAATCCTTACTGTCTTTGCCTTTCTTTCCTGTGCGTTGATCGCCTTCGCGCAGCAGAACCTCATGGGAACGGCCGTCGAACTCAAGTCTCCGGACATCCACGACGACAATTCCGTGACCTTCCGCGTTTATGCGCCCAAGGCGGTGACCGTCCGCCTGACGGGCGACTTCCTGCCGCACCACATCGCCGACAACAACGGCTACGTCACCGAAGTCCCCATCTGGGTCGATATGAAGGAAGGGAAGGACGGCGTCTGGGAATATACCACCGAGGGTCCCCTCGCTCCCGAACTCTATTCCTATATCTTCCGCGTGGACGGCCTGCCGTACGCAGACCCTTCCAACCAGTTCCGGAAACGCGATATGACCGTGTGGACCAACTGGTTCCTCATTTCCGAAAAGGAAGGGGACACGGGCTATCTCTACAGCAACAACAAGGTGCCCCACGGCAATGTAAGCTACGTCTGGTACGACAGCCCGACGCTGGGCATGTCGCGCAGGATGGCCGTCTATACGCCGGCCGGTTATGAGAAGGGGAAAGAGAAATACCCGGTTCTGTACCTGTGCCACGGTGCCGGCGGCGATGAGACCGCCTGGCTCGAATTCGGCCGCGCCGCCCAGATCATGGACAACCTGATCGCCCTGGGCAAAGCCAAGCCGATGATCGTGGTCATGCCCAACGGCAACCCGATGTGCGCAGCTGCGCCCGGCGAATGGGAGGCAGGCCTCTACCAGGCCTCCATGTCCGGCGCCCCCGAGCGGGGCATGCGCGGCAAAGCCAGCATCCCGGAATCCTTCCCCGATATCATGAATTACATCGAGAAGAACTACCGGGTGCTCAAGGGCGCTGCCAACACGGCGATGTGCGGCCTTTCGATGGGCGGCGGACACACGTTCCAGACTTCCAACCTGTATCCCGACAAGATCGGCTACATCGGCCTGTTCTCCGGCGCCATGGGCGTGCGGAACAATCCGGATACGGAGAAGAAGATCGAAGTGCTGTTCTCCAAGAAACCGAAACTCTACTTCGTCGCCTGCGGTACGGCCGACCCGATCGTGCGCGGTTCCTACGAGTACGTGGATTACCTCAAGTCCCACAATTATCCCTGCCAGGTCCTCTGGACCGACGGTGCCCACACCTGGAAAAACTGGCGGAACTACCTGGTTGTTTTCGGCAGCCAGCTTTTCAAATAGCGTATGAAGAAAATACTGATCCTGACTTTTGCCTTCTTGTTGGCAGGATGTGCGTCCCACACCCTGCCGCAAGACAAGCTGACCGTCCACGACGGGGAAATCAATGCGATCATCGCGCAGATGTCGCTCGAAGAGAAAGTGGAGATGCTCCACAGCAAGACCAATATGTCGTCGGAAGGCGTGCCGCGCCTGGGTATCCAGGACATCAAGTACTGCGACGGTCCGTTCGGCATCCGCGAGGAAGGCGTTCCCAATGGATTCGCCTCGGCGGGCTGGACCACCGACTCGGCCACGTACTTCCCGACCGGATCGGCCCTCGCAGCTACCTGGTCGGAGGATCTTGCCTACCAATATGGCGTGGGGATGGGCACGGAAGCCCGTCGCCGCGGCAAGGACATCATCCTCGGTCCTGCCGTCAACATCCAGCGCCTCCCTGTCGGCGGACGTACCTATGAATACTTCAGCGAAGACCCCGTGCTGGCCGCCGCGCTCGGCGTCAGCTATGTGAAGGGTGTCCAGGATGCCGGAACGGCCGCCTGCGTGAAGCACTTCGCCCTCAACAACCAGGAGATGAACCGCGGCAGCGTGAACGTGGTCGTCGACGAGCGTACGATGCGCGAGATCTATCTCAAGCCTTTCGAGGCCATCGTACGGGAAGGCGGCGCCATGGCCGTCATGCCGGCCTACAACAAGGTCGCCGGTTTCTACTGCTCGGAGAACGAGCATCTGCTCAACGAGATCCTTCGCGGGGAGTGGGGCTTCAAAGGTCTCACGGTCTCCGACTGGGGTGGAACCCATTCGACGATGGGTGCCGCGCTCCACGGACTCGACGTGCAGATGACGGGCGACACGTATCTCGGTCCCGCCCTGATCGACTCGGTCAAGGCCGGAAAGGTGCCTGAATCGGTTGTGGACGACAAAGTGCGGGAGATCCTCCGCGTGCGTTACGCCGTTGAGGCCATTCCTGCAGACAAGTGCAATCTCGAGACGGCTTCCACGCCCGAAAGCCGGGCGACTGCCTACGAAGTGGCCAAACGCTCCGTGGTTTTGCTCAAGAACAACGGCGGTATGCTGCCGATCCGCAAGGATGTCAAGAAGATCGCTGTCATCGGCCGCAATGCGGAAGCCCGTACCCAGTCGGGCGGCATGGGCGCCGGTGTGAAATCGCCCTACGAAGTTACGCCGCTCCAGGGCCTGATCAACAAGGCTCCCGCTGGTGTGGAAATCAAGTATGCGCCTGCGTATAAGGACTATATGGGTATGTTTGCTTTCTGGAGGGGTCCCGAATTCCTCAAGGAGCATCCTGAAATCGCTGCGGAAATCGACGCTCCGGCAGATCCCGCAATGCTCGCAGAAGCTGTCGCACTGGCGGCTGACGCTGACCTTGTCCTGTACTTCTTTGGCACGAACAAATCGATCGAGACCGAAGGTTCCGACCGCGAGAACATCGACCTGCCGCTCGGCCAGGAGGCCATTGCGGAAGCCCTTGCCGCAGCCAACCCGAACATCATCGGCGTGATGATTTCCGGCGGCCCCTGCGATCTGTCGGCTGTCGACAAGGTCCTGCCCGTCATCGTTCAGGGCTGGTGGAACGGCTTGGAAGGCGGTAACGCCCTCGCCGATATCCTCTACGGCAACATCGCTCCTTCCGGCAAGCTGCCTTTCACCTTCCCGGTGAAACTCGCGGACTCCCCGGCCTATGCACTGGACAATTATCCCCAGAAGGCCGATGTGGACGGCGACCTGTTCGGTAACCTCTACCGTCAGGATGTCCAGGGCCAGCGGAGAAGAGGTCCGGTCCGTTATCCGGCGACTGCCTACTATTCGGAAGGTCCGCTTGTGGGCTACCGTTGGTACGATACCAAAGCCATTCCCGTGATGTACGCCTTCGGCCATGGTCTCTCCTATGTCGACTTCGACTATTCGGACATCAAGACCAACAAGTCGCGTTACGGAGAGAAAGATGTCATCAAGGTCCGCTTCAAGCTGGCCAACACGGGCTCCATGCCGGCCGAAGAGGTGGCACAGCTCTATGTGCGCCATCTCGACGGCAGCGTGAGCTGGCCGGAGAAGGAACTCAAGGCTTTCCGCCGCGTTTCCCTCGACGCCGGTCAGACGAAGGTCGTGACGCTCGAGATCCCCGTCAGCGAACTCCGCTATTGGGATGAACAGACCAACGGCTGGGCGCTGGAAAGCGGCAGCATCGAACTGCTGCTTGGCGGCGCCTCCGACGACATCCGCCAGACTGTTACCGTAAAGATCTGATCCTAAACCATGAAAAAGATTCTCAGCACATTACTGCTTGCCCTGTGCATCGCCGCCGTCTTTCCGGCTGGCGCGCAGGAGATGAATTCCCTGATGTTCCGTGCGCGGGTCAAGTCGCCCGAACTCTCGGCCGACAGCGTCACCTTCCGTTTCGTGGCGCCCAAGGCCCGTGTGGTGAGCGTCAGCGCATCGTGGCTGGGTTACAATCCTTCCGCCCTTCCCCTGACCCAGGGGAAGGACGGGATCTGGTCTGCGACCGTAGCCCTGCCCGATCCGGAACTCTGCACCTATACCTTCGTGGTCGACGGCGTGTCGGTCCTCGACCCCTCGAACGTCTTTGTACAGCGCGACGGTTCGCGCTACATGAACGCCTTCCTGGTTCCCGGCGGCTATGCCGACGTCTATGCGGAAAGTCAGAAACCCGGCAATGTCGAATACGTGTGGTACTATTCCGCGGAGAACGACATGACCCGCCGGATGTATGTCTATACGCCGGCCGGCTATGACAAGAACGACAAGAGGACCAAGTATCCCGTGCTGTACCTGCTTCACGGCGGTGGCGGCGACGAGGATGCCTGGGCGACGCTCGGCCGCACCTGCCAGATCCTCGACAACCTGATCGCACAGGGGAAGGCCAAGCCGATGCTGGTGGTCATGCCCAACGGCAACCCGAACCAGTACGCCGCCCAGACCCTGGGCATCCCGGTCAAGACCGACGTGAAGAAATACGCCTCGAATTTTGACAACTATACTTCACTGGTGGCCGACATCGTTCCTTATGTCGAGAGAAACTACAACGTCATCAAGAACCGGAAGGGAAGGGCAGTCGCCGGCCTGTCGATGGGCGGCGGCCAGTCGTTCTTCATCGCCTTCCGCAACCCGGACAAGTTCGCCTCGGTGGGCATCTTCTCCTCTGGCCTGATTGGTTCCGCCGCCATCGGCGGGGCTCCCTTCAACGCCGAAGACCATTTCCCGGGTTTCTACACCAACCCTTCCAAATACAATGTGTTTGACGTGATTTATCTCTCCTGCGGCGAGCAGGACGGCCGCATCGACGGTATGCTCGATTTCAAGGGCAAACTCGAAGCGAATCATTTCAAGGGTGTGGTCTGGGAACAGTATCCCGGCAACCACGAGTGGAAAGTCTGGCGCAGGAACCTCGCTTCCTTCGTCCAGCTGCTGTTCAAATAAACGAAACGATCCGAAGCCATGAAAAGAATCCTGATTCTCGCTTTGTCGCTGCTGATAGCCCAGATAGCGCCCGCCCAGCAGGCCCTGAGCTTCCGCGCACCGGTGGTCTCGCCCGAGATCAACGCCGACAATACCGTGACCTTCCGTTACCGAAACCCGAAAGCTGTCTCCGTCAAGATCTCCGGCGACTTCCTGCCCGACCGCACCGTAGCGGATATGGTGGAAGGCCAGGACGGCGTCTGGACCTACACGACCGAACCGCTGGAAGGTGAACTCTATCTCTACAATTTCATCGTGGACGGCGAGCGTCGCAACGACCCGTCCAACATGTACATGAACCGCGACATCGCCACCTGGACCAGCTTCTTCACGATGAGTGCGAAGCAGGGTGACAAGGGCTGGTACTACGAGGCGCACGACGTGCCGCACGGCACCCTGTCGAAAGTCTGGTACCGCAGCAATACGCTTGGCGCCGACCGCCGGCTCACGGTCTATACCCCTGCCGGATATGAGAAAGGCAAGGACAAGTACCCTGTTCTTTACCTGCTCCACGGTTCTGGCGGCGACGAGGATGCCTGGGCCGACCTGGGCCGTACCGTCCAGATCCTCGACAACCTGATTGCCGAAGGCAAGGCCAAGCCGATGATCGTGGTGATGCCCAACGGCGTGTATTACAACAACGCTGCACCGGGCTATGCCGTGAACATGTTCCAGCCTACCATGCGCAACTCCCGGTCCGACTCGACCGTAGAGATCGAGCAGAGTTTCCCCGACATCATCTCCTTCATCGAATCGACCTACCGCGTGGCCAAGGGGCCGAAGAACCGTGCCATCGCCGGCCTGTCGATGGGCGGCCGCCAGTCCTGCTCCGTGTCGCGTTCCCATCCGGGTACGTTCGGCTACATCGGCATGTTCTCGGGCGTCGTCCTGGCTGAAACGCCGGAGGCGGAAGCCGCGCTTGCCCGCCAGATGGCCCCCAAGGTCGCTCCGTCCCTCTACTGGATCGGTGTCGGCAGTGCCGACGGCGTGAAGGTCAATTCCCTCAAGCTCAAAGAGTATTGCGAAAAGAAAGGCTATCCGGTCGAGTACTATGAATCGGACGGCGGCCACATCTGGCGCAACTGGAGAGTCTATCTGACCATCTTTGCACAAAAAATCTTCAAATGATGAAAAGAATCCTGATGATCGCAGCGGCCGCGCTCCTGCTGGCCTCCTGCGGCGATAAATATCCCGAGCACAGCGTCGTGGTCAACAGCAAGGACGCGCTCGTGAAAACCACCTATGGCACGCTCTGCGGCTATATCGAAGACGGTATCTACACTTTCAAGGGCATCCAGTACGCCAAGGCGGAGCGTTTTATGCCGCCCCAGGACCCGGACAGCTGGGAAGGCGTCCAGACCGCGCTCTATTACGGCAACCAGTGCCCCCAGGCTCCCCGCGTGACCTGGCAGGACGACTGCGAGGCTTTCCTCTATCAGTGGGATGACGGTGTCCAGTCGGAAGACTGCCTGTGCCTGAACGTATGGACCAAGGGCATCAACGACGGGAAGAAGCGTCCGGTGATGGTCTGGCTCCATGGCGGCGGATATGCCATGGGCGCGAGCAGCGAACTGCCCTTCTATGACGGTACGAACCTGGCCAAGAAGGATGTCGTCCTGGTGAGCATCAACCACCGGCTCAACTTCCTGGGTTATTTCGACCTCTCCGACTTCGGTGAGAAATACAAATACTCCGGCGTAGCGGGTGTCATGGATATGGTCAAGGCGCTCGAGTGGGTGAACAAGAACATCGAGGCCTTCGGCGGCGATCCCGGCAACGTGACCATCTTCGGTCAGTCGGGCGGCGGCGGAAAGGTCAACATCCTGCTCGGTACCCCTTCGGCCAAGGGTCTCTTCCACCGCGGCATTATCGAGAGCGGTTCGATGACCCGGCTGATGGAAGCCCAGACGAGCCGCGACATGGCCCGCCTGGCCGTCCAGAAACTCGGCCTCAACGAGAAGACCATCGACAAGATCCAGACGATTCCGTATTCGGAACTGCTGAAGGGCTGCTCCGAAGCGGTCCTTTCCTGCTTCCCTGAGAATTTCTTCTACCGGGTTTACGGCTGCGGTATGTGGTGCCAGCCCGTGGTCGACGGCGAGGTGATCCCTTATCAGCTGAGCGATCCGCGCGTGGCCGACATCTCGAAGGGCCTTCCCACCATCATCGGCTGCAACTATGCAGAAGGCGGGATGATGAACGGGGTCTTCGCCAATGCCGACATGCGTTACCAGATGGGCGACACGAAGCAGTACATCTACGTCTTCGCCAAACCCTCGCCCCACATGGACGGAACCTTCGCCACCAACCACTGCACCGAGATGCCGTATGTCTTCAACAACATCTGGCTCGGCCGCTTCATGGTCGGTTGCGACAAATCGGCCTACAAGCTCGCCGACTTCATGAGCGACGTGTGGGTGTCCTTCGCCAAGGACGGCAATCCCGACGTGAAGAATTTCAAGTGGGAAGCCTACAATCCCGAAACCAAGCCTGTGGTCGTGTTCAACGACAAGACGATGACCGTGCACGCAGGGGATGCTTTCTTCGATGAGATGAAGAGCTACAAGCGTGACACCTGGGTCTATCGCAGGCACTGATCTTTAGAAATCGTTCCCCAACGGTTGTACATATAGGTTAAAAAATGTTGTTATTCGGTCCCGGCGGACGCTCAGCGCGCTCCGTCGGGTCTTTTTTTGCATTTCAGAAGAATATCTTAATTTTGCAGCGCCAAATACAAAAGAACAAGCATGAAAACAGCATATGTATTTCCGGGACAGGGGTCCCAGTTTACGGGAATGGGGCAGGAGCTCTATGTCCGCGATCCGCAGGCGCGCGACCTTTTCGACGCTGCCGACAGCATTCTGGGTTTTGACTTGCGGGAGACCATGTTCTCCGGCACGGCTGATGACCTGAAGGCTACGCGGGTAACGCAGCCTGCCGTGTTCCTGCATTCTGTCGCTACGGCGATTTGTGCGGGTATCAAGCCCGACATGGTGGCCGGACACTCGCTGGGCGAGTTCTCCGCCCTGGTCGCTGCAGGCGCCCTCTCGTTTGAAGAAGGCCTGCGTCTGGTTTCGGTCCGCGCACACGCGATGCAGCGTTGCTGCGAGGCCGTCCCCGGTACGATGGCTGCCATCATCGGCGGCACTGCCGATATGATCGAGGAGGTGTGCGCCGCCACGCCGGGCATCGTGATTGCCGCCAACTACAATTCCGATGGACAGATCGTGATTTCGGGTCAGGTTTCGTCGGTGCAGACGGCTTGCGCCGAACTCAAGGCGCGCGGCGTCAAGCGCGCGCTGCCGCTCCAGGTGGGCGGTGCGTTCCACTCGCCACTCATGGAGCCGGCCCGTCAGGAGCTGGCCGAGGCCATTGAAAAGGCGGATTTCCATACGCCTGTCTGCCCGATCTACCAGAACGTCGATGCGCTGCCGCACACCGACCCCGTTGAAATCCGGCACAACCTGCTGATGCAGCTCACCTCACCGGTGCGCTGGACTCAGACCGTGAAGAACATGGTGGCCGACGGCGCCGCTTCCTTCGTGGAAGTCGGCCCCGGAACGGTGCTGCAGGGACTGGCCAGGAAGATCGTTCCCGACGTCGAGGTGTCGGGCATGTGCTAGAGATTCCCGGTCAAGCCGGGTGACGTATTATTTGAGGGCGTTGAAGAGTGCTTCGACGTCCTCAAGTTTTTCAAAGTCGACGTTGTTGTCTTTCAGGTACTGCTCGATTTCCGCTTTCTTGTCGGGGAAGCACTTGAGGAAGTTCTTCTTGTTGGGGAGATAGATCCGGCTGTTCTTGTAGAGATAGGGGTTGACCGAGTATTTGAACGGGGTGTTCTGGTCTATGCCGAGGGTGTACATCGTGCCGTTCTGCTGGAGGGAGCCGATGGTGGTGACCGACGTGGTCTGCGACACCATGCCGTAGGCTCCTTTCTTCTCGGTTTCGAAGAACGAGACGCGGCGGACGGCGCCCAGGGCTATGTCGCCTTCGGTTGCGAGCAGCTCGACGTAGCCGTATTTGCTCTTGATGAAGGTCCGTCCCTTGATGGAGACGCGGCTCACCTGGTCTTCGTTGGTCAGGACCTGTTTTTCGCCGTTGGTGGCGATGAAGTAGACGCGCTGTTCGATGGTCGAGATGTTGACCGGGCCGCGCGAGTAGCTGCCGTCCTGGAAGGTGATGATGCCCGACTGGAATTCGGGAACGACGAACTTGACGCTGTCGAGCAGATATTGCTGCAGGTCATCTCCTCTTTCGTGGTGGATCACACCCTGATTCTGTGCGAAAAGCGGCGCAATGCCAAGAAGAAGTATCAACGAAAGGCAGATTTTTTTCATAGTAATGGTAAAATAAGCTGTCCAAAAATAAAAAAACTCTTTCAAATCACAAAATTGCAAGGTATCTTTGCGGCGTATATAACTTAGGCGGAAAGCGATTTCTTCCCGATAAACAACAAACATTCCATACATCATGAAAGAAAAGAAATTCATCACCTGCGATGGCAACTTCGCCGCGGCTCACGTGGCGTACCTGTTCAGTGAGCACGCGGCCATCTATCCTATCACCCCGTCTTCGACGATGGCGGAACTCGTGGACGAGTGGGCCGCTTTCGGCAAGAAGAACATGTTCGGGGAAGTCGTGAAAGTCACCGAGATGCAGAGCGAAGGCGGTGCCGCCGGCGCTGTGCACGGTTCGCTCCAGGCGGGTAGCCTGACCACCACTTTCACCGCCTCCCAAGGCCTCCTTCTGATGATTCCCAATATGTACAAGATCGCCGGCGAGCTGCTTCCGACCGTCTTCCACGTGTCGGCCCGCACCCTGGCCGCCCAGGCGCTCTCCATCTTCGGCGACCACCAGGACGTGATGAGCGTCCGCCAGACCGGTTTCGCGATGCTGGCCTCCGCCAGCGTGCAGGAAGCCATGGACATGGCCGCCGTCGCGCATCTGGCCACGATCAAGTCGAGCGTTCCGTTCGTCCACTTCTTCGACGGCTTCCGCACCTCGCACGAGATCCAGAAGATCGAGATGCTCGAGGCGGAAGACCTGCGCCCGCTGGTCAGCGACAAGGCCCTCGCGCAGTTCCGCGCCAAGGCGCTCAACCCGAACAAGCCTGTCACCCGCGGTACGAACCAGAACCCCGATGTGTTCTTCCAGGCCCGCGAAGCCTGCAACCCGTACTACGACGCAGTCCCCGATATCGTGGCCCGCTATATGGGTGAGATCAGCGAACTGACCGGTCGTCACTATCTCCCGTTCGACTACTACGGCGCCCCGGATGCCGAGAACGTCATCATCGCCATGGGTTCCGTCTGCGAAACCATCAAGGAGACCATCGACTACCTGGCCGAGACGCGCGGCGAGAAGCTGGGCCTCATTACGGTCCGCCTGTACCGCCCGTTCTCCGCGAAGTATTTCCTGCGCGCCCTCCCCAAGACGGCCAAGCGCATCGCCGTGCTCGACCGCACGAAGGAGCCCGGCGCCCTGGGCGAACCGCTCTATCTCGATGTCAAGAGCGTCATCGCCGATATGGGCGAAAACGCCCCGATGATCGTAGGCGGCCGTTACGGTCTCTCCTCCAAGGACACCAGCCCGGCCCAGATCATCGCCGTGTTCGACAACTTCAAGCTGCGTGAACCCAAGAACGGCTTCACCATCGGCATCGTCGACGACGTGACCTTCAAGTCGCTCCCGCTCAAGGAAGAAGTCTCCATCGTGAAGAAAGGCACCTACGAGTGCAAGTTCTTTGGTCTGGGTTCCGACGGTACGGTCGGCGCCAACAAGAACACCATCAAGATCATCGGCGACCACACCCCGAAATACTGCCAGGGCTACTTCGACTACGACTCCAAGAAGTCCGGCGGCTACACCTGCTCGCACCTGCGTTTCGGCGACCAGCCCATCCACGCGCCTTATCTCGTCTCGACGCCCGACTTCGTGGCCTGCCACGTGCCTTCGTACCTCTATAAGTACGACGTGCTCAAGGGCATCAAGGAAGGCGGCTCGCTGCTGCTCAACAGCCTCTGGGACACCGAGGAAACCTTCACCCGCATTCCTGACTTCGTGAAGAAAACCATCGTCGAGAAGCATATCCGCCTCTATCTGATCAACGCCACCAAGATCGCGGCGGAGATCGGTCTGGGCGGCCGCACCAACACCATCCTCCAGAGCGCCTTCTTCAAGATCACGGGCATCATCCCTTACGACGAAGCCGTGGCCTATATGAAGAAAGCCATCGACAAGTCCTATGGCAAGAAGGGCGAGAACATCGTCAAGATGAACTATGCGGCCGTTGACCGCGGCGGCGACTATGTCGAAGTGGAAATCCCCGCATCCTGGAAGAACGCCACCGGCCGTTTCGTCAACGCCAACTACAACCGCCTGGCCCCCGAGTTCATCCGCAACGTGGCCGACGTGGTGGCTGCCCAGAACGGCAACGACCTGCCAGTGAGCACCTTCTCCGGTGACATGGTCGACGGTACGATTCCCGCCGGCACCGCCGCTTACGAGAAGCGCGGTACCGCCGTCGAGGTTCCGGAATGGAACCCGGCCAACTGTATCCAGTGCAACCAGTGCGCCTTCGTCTGCCCGCACGCCGCAATCCGTCCGTTCCTGATGACCGCGGAGGAAGGCCAGAAGGCTCCGGCCGCCATCAAGCGCAAACCCGGCATCGCCCAGTTCAAGGAGTACAGCTTCACGATGCAGGTATCTCCGTTCGACTGCACGGGCTGCGGCAACTGCGCCGACGTGTGCCCGGCCAAGGAGAAGGCCCTCGTGATGAAGAGCTTCGACGAGCAGAAAGCCGAGCAGGCGAACTTCGACTACCTGCACGCCAACGTGGGTTACAAGGACAACGTGGCCCCGAAGGAGCAGAATGTCAAGAACTCCCAGTTCGCCCAGCCGCTCTTCGAGTTCTCCGGTGCCTGCGCCGGCTGCGGCGAGACCCCGTACATCAAGGCCATCACCCAGCTCTTCGGCGACCGCATGATGATCGCCAACGCCACCGGCTGCTCGTCCATCTACAGCGCCGCTTTCCCGTCCTCGCCGTTCTGCAAGAACGCCAAGGGTCATGGCCCGGCCTGGCAGAACTCCCTCTTCGAGGACAACGCCGAATTCGGCCTGGGTATGCACCTGGGTTCCGACCGCGTCCGCGAGACCGTCGCGCGCCTGATGCGCGAAGGCCTGGAGTGCAACTGCTGCTCCGCCGAGATCAAAGCGCTCTTCGAGGAGTGGCTCGGCAAGCGCAATGACGCCGCCGCCACGCGCCGCATCTGCGACGCCCTCGTTCCGCTGATGAAGGAATGCGGCTGCGACATCTGCAAACAGCTGCTCGAGATCCAGAACTTCATCCCCGCCCGCAGCCAGTGGGTCTTCGGTGGTGACGGCTGGGCTTACGACATCGGATACGGCGGCCTCGACCACGTCCTGGCTTCCGGCGAGAATGTCAACGTGCTCGTACTCGATACCGAGGTGTACTCCAACACGGGCGGCCAGTCGTCGAAGTCGACGCCGGCAGGCGCCGTGGCCAAGTTCGCCACCAGCGGCAAGAAGATCCGCAAGAAGGATCTGGGCATGATGGCCATCAGCTACGGCTACGTCTATGTGGCCCAGGTAGCCATGGGCGCTTCCCAGGCACAGTTCCTCAACGCCATCAAGGAAGCCGAGGCCTACGACGGCCCGTCGCTGATCATCGCGTACGCCCCGTGTATCAACCATGGCCTGAAGGCCGGTATGGGTCACAGCCAGGCCGAGGAGAAACGTGCCGTCGAATGCGGCTACTGGCACCTGTATCGCTACAACCCGGCGCTCGAAGCCGCCGGCCAGAACCCGTTCAAGCTCGACAGCAAGGCCGATCCCGACTGGAGCAAGTTCCAGGACTTCCTCAAGGGCGAGGTCCGTTACGCCTCCCTGATGAAGTCGTTCCCCGAGAACGCCGCCGAACTCTTCGCCAAGACCGAAGAATTCGCCAAGTGGCGTCTGTCGACCTATAAGCGTCTGGCTGGCGTAGAATAAACGTCATGCCGGGCCTGACCCCTCCGTCATGCCGGGCTTGACCCGGCATCTCAGAGCGAGAACCTGTGGGCCGTATCGTAGTCGTTCCAGTTGCGGAGCGTCAATGCGATACGGCCCTGATCGTATACAAGGCTGTACTGCGTGTCTTCCAGCTCCTGTTCGGGCTGCATCTCCAGATTGGGGCTTAAACCGTCGAAGACCATCCGGTACTGCGTGCCAGTGATCCGGGTTTCGTCATCCGTCGGCATGTCTATCCATCGCACGTGCGCGAGGCAGTCCAGCGCCTCTTGCGGCGTGATGCGTCCGCCTTTTTCCGTGAGGAAATCCGTCACGACCTGCATCCGCCACCAGCTCTGGCTGTCGATGTTGCCGACGGACGGGTCGGGCTCCGGGCTCCAGTAGGCCGGGGCCAGCATGTGATTGGTTACCTGGAAGTGGCTCTTGTCCGCCGGCTTGCGGACCACGAGCGTGTTCCAGCCGTCTTGCAGGTCGAACTCGATGACGGCGCTGTTGCCCGCTGCGTCGGCCACCATGTAGTGGAAGGCCGCATTGTACTCGGTGTCGTGCCGGACATCCACTGTCTCCAACAGGGCGAGCGCCTCGTCCACGGTGGCGCAGCGGTCGAGCAGCAGGCGCACGATGGTGGAAGTGCCTACGTCGTGCCGGGGCGTATCCTTTTGCGAGGCGAAGTGCGCGGGAAGGGCCAGGATGGAGGCACAAAGCCCCTTCTCGTTGATGCCGTCGAGGGGTATGTAGATGGCTCCGAGGCAGTTGATCTTTCCGAGGAAGGATTTCGGCAGATGATGCTGGTAGAAACCGATGAACGCCATATCCGAAACGGCGATGGAAGCATAGCCGTTTTTGGGGCGGGAGAGGGTCACCAGCGTCAGGTTCTCGTAATTGTCGTAGTTGCGCCCGAAGAGGTAGCCGCTTCCATCGGCATTCTCGGCCTGGAAGCTGGTGCAGCCGCCGAAATGGGCTTTACCCAGCTTGTCTGCTATGAAGTTGATTACCCATTGAGTGGGGAGGATCTTCATGCCGCGTGCGACGGCATAGCCCAGCAGTTCGCCATACCTGTCCAAATCCCGGTTTACCATGTCGTCCAGGTCATACTCTGCCTCGTAATTCATGACATAGAGGTAGGGATTGTCTCCCACCCGTTCCAGCGAGGCCATCGACCGGAACTCCTTCCGCCAGCCCAGCAGGACCGCGATTGCCAGCAGCAGGACGATCAGTCCCAGCGTACACAGGAATTTTCTAACTTTTGTGCGCATGAAGGTCTATTTGCGGTTAAAGGTAAGCATTAGTTTCTAACTTTGTAATCTGATAGGGACATTAACTTGTGACATGATGAAAAACCGCCTTGTGATTCTTTTGTTCGCGCTTGCCGTCGCCGCTTGCGATCCGGTTGCCAAGCCGCTTCCTTCCGAATTGGACGATTCTTATGCGCCGGTCAGCATCCAGCGCAAGGTCGATGCGGTGCAGCCTTCCACGGGACTTGTGCTCTGGAGTGAGAACGCGCAGGAACGGGACGCGGCATACGGCAAGTCAATATCGCTTGAATATGCGTACTGCCTTCCCTGCAAGGTCGTGACGGGCAAGGATAACGGGACGGTCCGCTATGACTGGAGTTCCTTCAACAAATGGCTCAAGGATGTAGCTTCGCGGGGTCACCAGGCCGTTGTCCGCTTCCGCTACGAGTATCCGGGCGAAAGGAATGTGGACGGGAAGCCCGGTACTACCGCTGTTCCGGACTACATCAAGGCGCTGCCCGATTACAACGAGACTTTTTATGAGAATGAAGACGGCCCCACCTGGTATGCCGACTGGACGAACAAGGAGTTGCAATGGTTCACCAAGCAGTTCTATGCCGATTTCAACGCCGTATACCGGGATGACCCGCGCATCGCTTTCGTCGAAGTCGGTTTCGGCCACTGGAGCGAGTACCACATCTACGGCACGCCGCTCCAGCCCGGCGTGAACTTCCCGTCCGACGCCTACCAGAAGGAGTTCCTGACCTATCTCGCCGGCGTGCTGGAGATACCATGGCTGATCTCGATCGATGCGGCCGACAGTTCGCCTGTCGTGAAGGACGCCTCCCTCATGGCGCTCACCTTCGGCCTCTTTGACGACAGCTTCATGCACAAAGACCACGAAGGCGACTACAACGAAGAATGCTGGGACGCCATCGGCAAGGGAACCCGCTGGCAGACCGGCGCTTGCGGCGGCGAAATCAGCTACTATACCTCGGCCGACCAGAAGAACTTCCTGAACCCGGCCGGCATGTACGGCGTCACCTGGGAACAAGCCTCGGCCAAGTATCATATCTCCTTCATGATCGCCAACGACGCCCCGGGCGGTCAGTACGGCACGGCCGCCCGCTTCAAGGAAGCCAGCATGGCCTGCGGCTACCACTTCGCCCTGACCGGCCTGTACGCCAACGACCAGAAAACCGCAGCCTACGTCACCAACACCGGCATCGCCCCCATCTACCGCGACGCCTACCTGGCCGTCTCCGGCACCCGCAGCGAAACCTCCCTGAAGGGCCTGCTTCCTGGCGAAACCCTCCTGGTCTATATCGACAAGCCCACCAAGGGCTCCGACCTGACCATCGAATCCGACTACATCCTCCCTTCCCAGAAAATTCAATTTGACGCAGAATTATGATGAAACACATTTCCCTTCTCCTCGTGCTGCTCTCAGCGGTATTTGCTGCGGGCGCCCAGAACTATGCTACGCCGGAAACCTTCAACAATCCCGGCCCGTACTCCGCCAAACTGGACTTTTCGCTCGTCGCCGCGGCGCAGGGCCCCGGCGTCACCTTCCTGGGCGGCGACGCCGACCTCTTCCGGCTATCCGGCGAGACGGCCGACTTCGAGATCGATTTCTCCCGGACCATCGTGGGCAAGACCACGTTCCTGGATGCCTACAAGGCCGAGAACGGCAAGGACGCCGCTGAAAAGCTGGAAGAATTGAACGACAAATGCCGGGTCTATTTCTACGCCCAGTACAACCAGCGCAACAAAGGCCTGAAAGTGGAGAAGGAAGTGACGGATGAAACTTCCTTCAAGATGGTCATCCACGTGATGAAACTCAACACGGGCAATGCCTGGGGCAGCCTCCCGAGCGCCGGTATCCACGACGGCGAAAGCGCCATCGACGGTTACATCACCCTCGTCGATACCGCCAGCGGCAAAGTCGTCGCAGTCGCCGCCTTCAACAACATCACCAGCACCTCCTCCGTCTCCAAGAACCTCCGCATCGCCGTCCCCTTCAGCCAGCTCGGCATGAAGGCCCGCAAAGCGCTGGCCAACTAGGTCGGCCGGGGCTGTTCCAGAGCGCCCGCCGGGGAAGGCGTCCGTACTTTTGCCGCGACGACACTGTGAGCCCCTCCACAATGTCGTCGCGGACCGTTTTCAGCCGAAATCGCCCGTTTTCGCTCCGCGACGACAACGTGAGCTTCGCCAGAACGTCGTCGCGGCGAAAGTAGTCGTCCCGACGCAAGCTTTTCGCCGTTCTTTCATTATCTTTGTTGAACAGATTATCAGAATCAGCCATGAAACGACGCAAGGAATGCTTCCTGACGGTGCTGCCGATATTGGTGGCCGTGGCCGTAGGCCTCTTCACCGCCTGCTCCGAGTTCAGCGGAACGGGCCTTCTCGGCAGATGGGACCTGGTGGAAGTCCAGAACGGACCCTCCGGTTTCTGTCAGAGCGGCTACGTCCAAAGCTATCCGTCCGGCACCGTCATCATCGAAATCAAGAGCAACGGGACGATCGTCTTCAACTTTGATTCAGGTAAAGTAGAGACCTTCGACTACTCAATCCCGGAGGATCAGGACACCTATCGCTCGACGCTCCCCGTCATGATGATCAGGGAAGTCCCCTTCGGTTACGACATTGAAGGCAACAGCCTGAAACTCCATTATTTCGGTATTTACCTCTGCGACCATATCCCGGCCACGTTTGTGTTCAAGCGGACACGGTAGAATTCGGCAGCATGAAGAAAACGACGGTTATTACCCTGTCAGCAGCCCTGGTATTCTGCTTCTGCCTCTGCCTCTGCCTCTGCCTCAGCGGCTGCAGCGACGCGCTTTCCCTCGGCAAAGACAAAGACTACAAGGCCGACCAGAAAGAACTCTGTCAGTCATGGCAACTGATCGGCTACGGTACTGAAACGGATTTCCACACGATCGCGGAAGAATACCGGACAACCTCAGAAACCTACGGCAGCCGTTTCTTCCTCGTCTTCAGCGCCAACGGCACCTTCACCGGCCGCGAATCCGTCAACCGGATTTTCGGAGATTACACCTGCCGGGGCGCTCAAATCAAGATTGAGAACCTGGTCTCGACAGAAATCTATGACGCCAAGGGCGCCGAAGAATCCGAAGCCTTCCTCAGGCGCCTGATGACCGCCACATCCTACGGCATCAAAGACACCCGCCAGCTCCGCCTCTACTACACCGCCGACGAATTCCTCTACTTCGAAGCGCCGGAACCTCGCTGACGCACACACTCGGCGACTCCGCTCCAGCTGTCCCGAAAGATAGGACACCCAGCGCGAAAAAGCCGATAAATGCTTCCGATGTCCCCCTTTTGGGGACATCAGCGTCACCGCCGCCCTCCCGCCGCCCTCCATCCCATCATCCACCCGCACATAAAAACGCCGAGCCTGTAAAGGCCCGGCGCTCTGCGGGTGGAAGAAGGCGCCATCGGCGCCTGCGCCGCTTCTGCGGCGCACCCCTCCCACGGGAGGGGCAGGGGTGGGGAAGAAGAAAAGGGCCGCTTGCGGCCCCAGTCCCATCATCCGCCCGCAAAAAAAGAGTCAGGCCGGAACGGTCTGACTCTTTGCGGGTGGATGATGGGACTCGAACCCACGACACTCGGAACCACAATCCGATGCTCTACCAGCTGAACTACATCCACCATCTATGGGACGACAAAGGTAGCGCTTTTTTCGTGAAATCTCCAAATTTTTTCTTTCTTATAGAACAACCCGCTCAGCCATCCCTTCTCTGCCAGTATTATAGCGCCGTGAAGCGGACGGAGGCGGAGTGGCCGTTGGCGTCGATGACGGTGAGGGTGTGGGGGCCTTTTTCGGGGATGACCTTGATTTTGTGTTCACCGTGGGTGGTTTGGCCGAGGTAGTTGCCGTCGATGTGCCAGTAGAGGGTGGCCTGGGGGTCGCTGTGGGCGGCCGAGAAGATGATGCCCTGGCTGCGGGCGTCGAGTGCGACCGGGGCGGCGATTTCCATGCCTTCCTGCGGATAGATGATTTCCACGGCGCCGGAGGAACGGAAGCCGGCGAAGTTGGGATGGAAGGGCGGAAGCGGCCGGTAGTCGCTGTGCGACTTCATATAGTACCATTCCTGCGCCGGTGGCAGGACGAAGCGGGAGACGTGACGGATTTCGGCTACGGGCCAGCAGTCGCTGTCGACCTGCCAGGTTTCATCGGGGTTGAGGTGGACCAGGCGGTGGTAGGGGCACGGGTCGGGGCGCTGCGGTGCACGCGGGGCCCATACGGTAATCGTGCCGTCGGCGTCACACAGGTCGGTGGCCGGATGGCCGCTGAGGCGGCAGCACTCCACTTCTTCGAGTTCTTCGGAGGGCATCTCGAACCAGCCGGTCGGCGGCAGGAGGTTGAAGAGGTCGAACATCACCGGTGCGGCATAGCCTACGCCGGTCAGCAGCGGGCGGCCTTCGCCGTTGCAGTTGCCTACCCAGACGGCCACGATATAGTCGGGCGTGACGCCTACGCTCCAGGCGTCGCGGTTGCCGTAGCTCGTACCGGTCTTCCAGGCGATCTTCCGTGTGGAATTGAAGGTATGCCAGTCGCCCTCTTCCTCCGGGCGGTTCACTTCTGTCAAGGCATCGAAGGTGCACCACGTGGCGCCACGCGAGATGGGCGGGGCTTTCCGCCGCGGGCCTGTGCCTTCCCGAAGCTCCCGCGCCAGGAGGGCATAGGCGCCGGCCAGGTCGGTCAGCTTGATTTCGGCACCGCCGAGGATGAGCGAGAGGCCGTAGGTGTCGGCGCCGCGGGTGATGGTCGTGAAGCCCAGGTGCTGCAGGAGGTCGATGAATTTCTCGACGCCGTATTCGTGCAGCATACGGACCGAAGGGACGTTGAGGGAACGGCGGATGACGTCGCGGGCTGGGACCGCTCCGTCGAAGGTATGGTTGAAGTTGCTGGGCGTGAAGTCTTTATAGTGGAACGGAATGTCGGAGACGAGCATCTCGGGCAGGATCTGCCCCTCGTCGAGCATCGCACCGTAGAGCAGGGGCTTGAGCGTGCTGCCGCTGCTGCGCGGCGCCTGCACCACGTCGACGTTGTCGCCGTGGGCGCGGCTGTCATGGCCCACGTTGCCGACATAGGCCAGAGGTGCGCCGCTGCGGACATCGAGGATAAGGGCGGCCGCGTTGAACACCTGATTGGTGGCGAATACCTCGGCGTGCCGGGCCACGACCGCCTCGGCGCGCTGTTGCAGCGCATAGTCGAGTGTGCTCTCGTAGCGCTGGTCGCCTTGCTGTTTCCGAAGGGTCTCCAGGTAATGGTAGGCGATTTCGGGCAGCGGCCAGGGCTTCTCGGGCAGGGGCTCGTCCTTGGCCAGTTCACATTCGAGCGAATCGATCACGCCTTCTTTGCAGAGCTTGTCGAGCAGGAAGTTGCGCTTGTTCAGGAGCGCTTCCCGCCGGCTGCCGGGATGGATCAGGGCTGGAGAGTTGGGCAGGACGGCCAGCATCGCGGCACCGGCCCAGGAGAGGTCTTCGGCCGGCCGGCCATAGTAGCGCCAGGCGGCGGCTTCCAGGCCCACGACGTTGCCGCCGAAGGGTGCGTTGGCGGTGTAGAGGGCCAGAATCTCCTCTTTGCTCAGATAGGCTTCGAGCCGCAGCGCGAGCACGGCTTCCAGCGCTTTCTCGCCGATGGTGCGGGGCTTGTTCTTCCGGCTCAGGCGGATGGTCTGCATGGTGAGGGTGCTCGCGCCGCTGCGGACCTCGCCCTTGCTGACGTTCAGGCGCAAGGCGCGGGCCACGGCCAGCGGATCGACGCCGGGATGGTGCCAGAAGCGCTTGTCTTCAAAACAGACGATGGCGTGGGCAAATTTGTCCGGAACGGAATCGGCGGGCGGGAAGCGCCACTGTCCGTCGGCAGCGATACGGGCGCCGAGCAGGCGGCCGTCGCTGCTCTCGAGCACGGCGCAGACCGGGTCGTCGAACAGCATGCCGGGCCGCAGTGCCCAGGCGATGAGCACCAGCAGGGCAACCAGGCCGGTCAGGAGCAAAAGATTCTTTTTATTTCCCACCCGATTTTCCTATATTTGCAATAATATAGCAAAAATAGGCAAAAATCCCCAGTGATATGAAAAAGATTCTCTTTGCTTTGAGTCTCGTCCTGCCATTGGCCCTGCTCTTTTCGTGCGGCGGTGGCGCGGGCGAGAGTGTCGCCGAAATCTCCCGCGAGATCCGGGTCGACGATCCCGTGACCGTACGCCTGTTCGACGCCTTCACCCTCAAGGATGGCGAGCAGACGGTTGCAGCGGCCAAGAAGGCCGTATCCATTACTCCGAAAGTCGATTTCGACGTACAGATCGTGGATCAGCAGACCCTGTGCATCGTCCCGAAAGAGCCGCTGGACTACAACGCCACCTACAAGGTGACGGCCGACTTCGGTTCGATCGCCGGAACTTCGAGCGGCAAACAGACCTTCGAGGTTAAGACGCTCGCCCCGGTCCTGTTGTTCGACTACAGCAAGCTCACCGGCTATGAAGGCATGGACGACCGTTATCACGTCGACGTGGAGATCACCTCGCCCGAGGTGCTCGACGGCAAGTATCTGGAGAGCGGCTTCTCCGTCAAGGGCGGTGACGCCCAGGTCGCCTGGGTCCACTCCGACGACGGCCGCACCCACACGGTCACGGTCGGCAACATCGCCGCTACCGAGAAGAAACACATCCTGGAAGTGGTGCACAACTGGCCGAAATACGCCGCCGAAGGTTCGCGCCGCTACAACATCCCGGCCAAGGGCCAGTTCGAGGTAATCGAAAGCGAGGTCAAGTCGGAGCCCTACGGCTTCGAGATCGCCTTCTCGTCGGCCCTCGATCCGAAGCAGGATTTCCGTAGCCTGGTCTCGGTGCCGGGCGGCGGTAAGCTGTCCTTCATCGTCAATGAGAACGTGCTCAAGATCGTCCCGACCGTCAAGGCCGAGGAGAAGCAGTTCGTTTCCGTAAGCAAGGGCATCAGCAGCAAGAAGGGCCAGAAACTGGCGGAAGACGCCGACATCTGGTTCGCCATCCCTTCCGGCGAGCCGATGGTCAAGTTCCTCTCCCGCGGCTCGGTCCTCCCGTCCTCGGGCGACATGAACCTGACCTTCCAGGCTATCAACTATGCGAAGCTGCGCGTACGCGTGAAACGGATCTATGAGAACAACGTGCTGCAGTTCCTTCAGGACAACCGCCTGGGCGATACCTATTGCTATACGGAGAACGTGGCCCGCGTGGTACTCGACACGACCCTCACGCTCGGTGAGGCCAACTCGGCCAAGCTCCGCAACCTCAATACCTACGGCCTGAACGTGGCCGACCTGGTGAAGGTGCAGCGCGGCGCCATCTACCGCCTCGAGATCCGCGGTGTCGAACCGCTCGCCGAATTCGGGGAAGACCACTATGAAAGCGATTACTACTTCGGCAGCTACGACGACTACGGCAGCCGCGTGCGCAACATCCTGGTGTCCGACCTCTCGGTCATCGCCAAGGGTTCCGACAAGGGTGAATATACGGTCTTCGTGACCGACATCCTCTCGGCGCAGCCGGTCACCGGCGCGAAGGTCACGCTCTACAACTCTGTGAACCAGGTAGTAGGGGAAGGCACCACCTCTTCGGGCGGCCGCTTCTCCTGCACCGTGGATAACGACCAGGCCCGCACCGCTGTCATCAGCAAGGGCTCTGACAAATCTTACGTCTCGCTCAACTACGGCAGCGCCGTGTCGATGAGCAGCTTCGAGGTGGACGGCAACGCTTCCCGCAAGGGCCAGAAGGGCTTCATCTTCGGCGAACGCGGCGTCTGGCGTCCCGGCGATGACATCCATATCACCTTCGTCTCGATGCTCGACGACGGCGTGCTGCCCTCCGGACACCCCGTGACGGCCGTGCTCAGCAACCCGCAGGGCCAGACCATCAGCACGCTGGTCAGCAATACGGGCCACGACGGCATGTACAGCTTCACCTTCACCACCTCGCCCGACGCCCCGACCGGCAACTGGGAGGTCGCGGTGACGGCTGGCGGACAGACCTGGTACAAGACTGTCAAGATCGAGACGGTCAAGCCCAACAACATCGTCATCGACCTGCAGCTCAACGACAAACCTGCCATCCCGGCCGGCAACATCCGCGCCGACGTCTCGGCCCGCTGGCTGGTGGGCAATCCCGCCAAAGACCTGGAAACCCGCGTGGAAGTGGACTTCTCGCGCGGCAGGACTTCGTTCGACAATTACAAGGGCTATGTGTTTGAAGATGCTTCCCGCAGCTTCGCGAACCAGCACATGGATCTGTTCAAGGGCAAGACCGACGCCCTGGGCAAGGTCTCTTTCAATACCGCGCTCAAAGCGAAGGACAACGACGTGCCGGGCATGCTGACGGCGCTCTTCACCACGCGTGTGTTCGAAAAGGGCGGCGACTTCAGCATCGACCGCTACACCACGACCCTCTCGCCGTACGATACCTACATCGGCCTGAACGTACCGGAGCAGGAGGATGAGTGGGGCGACGAATATCTCGACAAGAACCGCAGCCATACCTTCAAGTTGGCAGCTGTGGATTATCGCGGCAATCCCGTCCCGCGCAGCGTCAAGGTGAACGTGGAAGTCTACAAGATGGGCTGGAGCTGGTGGTGGAGTTCCTCCGACGGCCTGGCCGAGTACTCGAGGGATTCCTACAACAAGCCGGTCAAGGAGTTTACCGTGACCCTGACGGGCGGCGCCGGTGAGTTCAAGATGGACTTCACCAAGGAAGAGAGCGGCTTCTGGTTCTTCCGGGTCACCGATCCGGCCGGCGGCCACGCAACCTCCGCCGTGACGATGGTCCGCAATTCCTGGGAGCAGCCCGCCGAAGGCAATTCCGACGCGGCGATCCGCCTCCCGATGACGCTCAACAAGGACAAGTTCAACGTGGGCGAGACGGCCCAGCTGACCATCCCTTCGGCAAGCGGCGCCCGCGCCCTTGTCTCGATCGAGAAGGGTGAGCGCGTGCTCAAGACCTTCTGGGTCGACTGCAAGGGTGACAAGACCGACATCTCCATCCCCGTCGAGGCAGGTATGGCCCCGAACGTCTATGCGACGGTGACACTGGTCCAGCCGTACAACAACACCGAGAATGACGCGCCGATCCGCATGTTCGGCGTGCAGCGCATCCTCGTGGAAGAAGGGACTACCCACCTGCATCCGGTGATCGACATTGCCGGCGAGATCCAGCCCGAGAAGGAAGTCTCCTTCACGGTCAAGGAGCAGGACGGCCGTCCGATGAGCTACGTGGTGGCCCTGGTCGACGAAGGTCTGCTGAGCCTCACGCGCTTCAAGACGCCTGATCCGTGGAAGTCGTTCTATGCGACCGAAGCCCTCGGCGTCCGCACCTGGGACCTCTACGATCTGATCGTGGGAGCCTACGGTGCCCGCATGGAGCAGCTCTTCGCCATCGGTGGTGACGGCGAGGGCGAGACCGCGGTGACGCCCAATACCCGAGCCGAACGCTTCAAACCCGTCTCCCTGTTCCTCGGTCCTTTCACCGTGAAGGCCAAAGGCTCCGACAAGCATACGGTGAAGATTCCGCAGTACATCGGCAACTTGCGCGCGATGGTCATCGCCACCGACGGCAAGGCCATGGGCTCCACGGACAAGAGCGTGATGGTCACCAAGCCTGTGATGGTCAAGGCCACGCTGCCGCGCGTGATGGGAACCGACGAGGAAGTGCAGCTTCCCGTAACGGTCTTCGCCAATAAGGACGGCGTGGGTACCGTTACGGTAGATGTCCAGGCTGAAGGTACGCTGCAGGTCTCCGGCAACAGCACGGCGACGGTCCAGGTGCCCAAGGCCGGCGAGGAGCTGGTATACTTCACCTTGAAGGCTTCCGGCGAAACCGGTATCGGCAAGATCAAGACCACGGCCCGCAGTTCCGGTGACAGCTCGACCGAAAACCTGGAGATCGACGTCCGCGACCCGAATGCGCGCGCGACCAATTCGACGATGCACCTGGTCGATGGCGGCAAGACCCTCCGGACCGAATTCGCCCTGGTGGGCCGTCCCGGCACCAACGAAGTGGTGGTCGAAGCCTCGACCATTCCGCCGATCGACCTGGATTACCGTCTGGGCTATCTGATCCGTTACCCGCACGGCTGCCTCGAGCAAACGGTCTCTTCCGCCTTCCCGCAGCTCTATCTGGGTGACCTGGTCGATCTCGACAACAAGGGTCTCGAAGATGTGGGCAAGAATGTGAAGGCCACCATCACGCGCCTGAGCTCGTTCGCCATCCCTTCGGGCGGTATGACCTACTGGCCGGGCATGTCGGCTTATGCCGGCGCCCATGTCTGGGCTACGATCTACGCCACCCACTTCATGATCGAAGCGCAGAAAGCCGGCTACGCCGTGCCTGCCACCCTGCGCAAGTCCAATCTGTCGTTCCTGCGCACCGTGGCTTCGGGCAAGAGCTATGACGCCGATTCCCGCGCCTATGCGCTCTATGTCCTCGCTCTGGCGGGCAGCCCCGACCGCGGCGACATGAACCGTCTGCGGGAAGACTTGGCCAAACTGCCCAAGTCGAGCGGCCTGCTGCTGGCGGGTGCCTATGCGCTCGACGGCAAGAAAGACGTGGCCCGCAACGTCCTGCAGGGCCTCAAGGCCGATCCGCAGTCGTTCAACCGCTTCTCGTCGACTTTCGAAAGCTCGGAACGTCTGCAGTCCATCGCCTCGATGATCTACACCGCCGTGGGCGACAAGACCGCTGCCTTCAAGTGTGTGGAGAAACTCTCCGGCTGGCTCAACGACCGCAACCACTATATGAGCACCCAGAGCACCTCGTGGGCGCTGCGCGCCGTATCCGACTATATGAAGAACAATGCCGTCGACGGCATCAATGTCAGCGTCAAAACGCCTGGCAGCAGTTCGACCCTCAAGACGGCCAAGGCCATCGCACAGGGCTCGCTCGACGCAGGAAGCGGCACGTCGCTCAATCTGGAGATCGTCAATTCCTCCAAGGCTCCGGTCTATCTTGTGGTCAGCTCCACGGGTATCCCCGAGAAGGGACAGGAACTGGAACGTGCCGACGGCCTGAAACTCGTGGTGACCTACACGCTGCCCGACGGTACGCCGATCGACCCGTCCGACATCGAACAGGGCACGGACTTCATCGTCACGACCTATGTCACCAACACGAGCGCTACGACCGACTACACGAACCTCGCCCTGACGCAGATCTTCCCTTCGGGCTGGGAAATCCACGCCGACCGCATCGAAGGCTTCTATCAGGACTTCCGCGACGACCGCGTGTACTCCTATCTCTATCAGGGCCGCAACAGCACCTCTTATATCAAGACGCGCATTACGGCGGCCTACAAGGGAACCTTCTATCGTCCGGCCGTCATCTGCGAGGCGATGTACGACAACACTGTCGGCGCCGCCGTTCCGGGTGGATGGTGCAAGGTCCGATAGGCTGATTGGACCCACTTTTGATCGTCCCGGTTCCGGCCGGGACGATTTTTTTTGATTTTTTGCAAAATAATTTTGCGCAATTAAAAAAGATGTTTACCTTTGCAGCCCGTTTCGGAAAGAACGGGAAGTTCATTGAAAGAATAGGAAGAACAAGTACAAGCAAGTACCGATTTTAACTTGATTAGAATCAGAAAAGAGCAAAGCGTTGATTCTTTTGAAAAGAATTGATAGAAAGGTGCAGGATTCAGCTTAGAGTTATATAGAAATTATACAATGAAGAGTTTGATCCTGGCTCAGGATGAACGCTAGCGGCAGGCTTAACACATGCAAGTCGAGGGGCAGCGGGTGTAGCAATACATGCCGGCGACCGGCGCAAGGGTGCGTAACGCG
>JAEEGH010003559.1_pt1 | contig 40847 bp, 24 predicted proteins | sample 9134181 | NCBI WGS metagenome assembly JAEEGH01 (sample SAMN16246544, study PRJNA631951) | gut metagenome | biome: gut microbiome; feature: rumen; material: DP-attached | host: Bos | place: Iran: Karaj | collected 2018-10 | reverse complement strand
CCTTTAACTGCATATGGGACCTGAGTATTTTTGTAGAAACCGCTTTTCTGGTCTATGCCGTCATATTTTTCTGTTCTTGGTGAATAGGAGTTTACCGGAGTGCCCGAAATTGATTGGGAAACATTCTGAACTAAATCTACTCCCCAGGGGGTAAATGTGCAGCTTGTATACAATAGAAGTATTGCAGGTAATAATAATGACTTTATATATTGTAAAATATATACTTTCTTCATAATATTTCCACCTTAAGTTTTTTTTGAAAATAATTTGCGCGTTTTAAAGGAAAACCGAGCCTTTTTTTGTGAGGAAGATTAATTTTTTATTACGGTCTGGAAATACTAGGGAGTCTTAGAGTAAGGATTCTTTTCTGTTATTTTTTTTGTAAGCGAAGTAGTCAAAACATGAGTCCAGAAAAGCATATGAGTATTCTTATTCGATATTTTCATAGTTTTACTCTCTTCCATTTTTATAACAAAATTATATAAAAAAGCGTCAGATATTACAACATGTTTATAAGATTCAGCCCTTATACCTTAAAAGTAAGTGTTTACGATTTATTGTTTTCTTATTATATTAATATCGTTAAAATTTTTTTAGAGGCAGGAAAATGGCAAAGAAATTAACACCAATTACGCTCCTTTGTGGATATCTTGGAGCTGGTAAGACTACTCTTATGAATAAGGTCCTCTCAAATCAGAAGGGCTACAAGGTTGCCGTTATCGTTAATGATATCGGTGAAGTTAACGTGGATGCTAAGCTTATTGCTGACGGAGCAAAGATTACAGATACATCAAGCATCGTTCCATTAACAAATGGTTGTATCTGCTGCACATTGAAATCAGATCTTGCACAGAATATTGAAAACCTGATTAAGACAGGAAAATTTGATTATATTATGATTGAAGCATCTGGTGTTTGTGAACCAATGCCAATTGCTCAGACTCTTGAAACAATCAAAAACGGTAAACTGGATAATGTTGTAGGAGTTGTTGATGCAGCCCGTCTGGTTGACGAATTTGCCGGTGGTGACCGTCTTCTTAAAAAGGACAGCATGGGCGAAGAAGATATTGAATCTCTTTTAGTTCAGCAGATTGAATTCTGTTCAACCCTGATTATCAATAAGAAGGACCTGGTTTCTGAAGAAGATTTCAAGAAAGTAAGGGCCGTAATTGAAGCTCTTCATCCTGGAGTACACATTATTGAAACTTCTCACGGAGATGTTCCTGTAGAAGATATTATCGGAACAAACTCTTTTGACTTCGAAAATGTATATGCTTCTGCCGGCTGGTGTAAGCATCTTGAGGAAGATGAAATTGATGACGATGATGAAGATGAACACGAACATCATCACCACGATCATGACGACGATGACGAGCACGAGCATCACCACCACGATCATGACGACGATGACGAACACGAACATCACCACCACGATCATGACGATGATGACGAACACGAACATCACCATCATCACCACCATGAACACAGACACGAAGGTGAAAGTGAAGATGAATATGGAATCGGAACTTTCATATATTATAGAAGAAAGCCTTTCGACCGCCAGAAACTGGATGAATATGCAAACAACTGGCCAAAGAGCATTATCCGCTGTAAGGGACTTATGTGGTTTGCAGATGAACCTGAAATGGCATGGGTATTTGAAACTTCTGGACGTCAGATTCAGGCCGGCTATTCAGGACAGTGGATTGCAGCTGCTCCTGCCGGTGAACAGAAAAAGATTCTTGCTGCCAATCCTCAGATTAAGGAAGAGTGGGATGAAAAAGTTGGTGACCGCATGATTAAACTTTGCGTAATCGGACAGCATCTGGACAAGAAAGCTATTTCTGCAGAACTGGATAAGTGTCTTGCTGATTAGAAACAGTCTGTAAATTTATTACAGTAAATTTTTTTCAAAAAAAATAGCCTTGGGACAGGTCGCAGTTTTCCCAAGGCTAAAACGTTTTTTAAATTGCATAGGCTACACTGTTGGAGGAATTATTCAACAGAAATAACTTGCACATCCTTAATCCAAACATCTGCCGGATTTTTACCTACATTGAATTCAAGTCTGGCAGACGGGTCGCTTGCATCTTCCATTGTGAAGCGATATTTGAAGGTTTGCCATTCAGTGGTCAACTCTGGCATGTACTGGGATGAATAAACAGCCCATTTGTTGTCATCGTCGCCGCCTAACTTAACGGTAATGTTTCTGTCAGCAGCTGCTTTTGCCTGGAACTTAATCTGATAGGTGTATCCTTTTGCTACACCCAGATGCTGTAAAAGCTGAACTGAATGAACTTCACCACCTTCCTTTTCAATCTGAATATGGAAACTGTCATCTTCTTTTTTTGCCTTAGCCTGACCTCCAAAATCTGAAAGGGTCAGGAAATACCAGTCTGAAGATGAAACATCCATTGTGTTGCTTTCCATTCCGGTTAGATTTGCACTTGTGAATTCTGAATCCAGAATGAAGTTTCCTTCATTATTACGGTAACTTTCAAAGGCGTTTGTGTCCTGTGGAGGAGTAGGCCGCTTAACGTCAAAATTATATCCGTCTTTCTTTTCGTAAACTCTTACATAATCTACAAGCATTTGAGCCGGAAGCTGATAATCTTCAGGAATTCTGTAATCATCAAACTGTCCGCCCACTGCAAGATTCAGGACAATATAAAATGGTACGTCAAAAGGTGCCGGATACTTGAAAGGTTCACTGTCATCCGGTCCCATACCCCACCAGGAAGAGGTTTTGTAAAAGAGATTGTCATCTACGTACCAGCGCATTTCACCTGGTTCCCATTCAAGGGCGTATTCATGGAACTGAGTTGCATTCTGTTCATCAGGGAACTTGTACATTGAACCAGAGGATTTCTGTCCAGGCCACTGCTGTCCGTAGTGAAGGGTTCCGTAAACTCTATTTGGAAGACGGCCCATAATTTCCATAATGTCTATTTCACCAGAAGCAGCCCAGCTTCCGTACTTGTCATCTGCAGGTAAAAGCCAGAAGGCAGGCCATAAACCGTCTCCTGCCGGAACTTTGATTCTTGCTTCAACGCGTCCAAAGGTTGGTGCAAAAAGAACTGTTCCATCATCTTTCATTGTTCTGATTCTTGAAGAAGTGTAAGGATGATTGTCTACAGTTTCTTTTCTTGCTTCAATTATAAGGTTTCCTTTTTTAAGGGAAACATTCTTTTCTGTATAATATTCCAGTTCTCCGTTACCCCAGTCAGTTAATCCGTACTGAGATCCTGTACCGGTCTGAAATGACCATTTTGTTAAATCAAGTGAACTTCCGTCGAATTCATCATTCCAGATAAGATTCCAGTTGCCTTTACTTTCCGGAGCTTTTGTCTTGCAGGAAGCCAGGCTGAAAGCAGCAAGGGCAAGAGGAAGAAAATATACAAATTTTTTCATAATCGTTTTAACCTCTTTATAGATTATTATTTTGATTTGAGGATAAAACAATTCCTATAATTTTCGTTAGGGTGCTTTTTTTTCGGTTAAGTGTGCCTTAATTCTTTTTTTATAAGAAATTATTCTTCATCAAGGTCGCCGTCCGGAAGGGTGATTTCTTCATCCTCTGCAACGGCAAGGGCTGCTGCTGCCAGATCCTGATCCATTTTGTACTGACGGGCTTTTTCTTTTGTAGTTCCCGCTGCATCAAGAGAAAGCATTTCTTCTTCCTGCCTGTCTTTCTGTCTGGCGTAAAGAGCCCGGGCTGTAATAAGCAGTTCCGAAGCTTTGTCTCCTTTCAGGTGGAGAAGCTGGGCGATTTCAGATTCCGGGGCAGAGGCTAGGGCCTGAAGGGTACCGTATTTTTTCATCAGCAGTTTGTCTTTGGCCGGGCCTACATTTGGGAGCTTAATGAAAGGAGAAACTGTATTTTCCTTTGTGCGCAGTTCCTGGTTACGGCTGGTTGCAAAGCGGTGGGTTTCATCCCGGACTCTCTGCAGCAGTCTTAAACCGTCTGAACGTTTTGGCAGACAGACCGGTTCCTTTGCATATGGTCTCCAGATTTCTTCATCCCTTTTTGCAAGTCCTGCAATTGGAATTGATACCCCAAGAGATTTTAAAACTTCATCAACTGCATTAACCTGACCTATACCACCATCTATGAGCAGCAGGTCCGGCAGTTCCTTTCCTTCGTTGATTAAGCGGGAATAGCGGCGGGTTGTTGCTTCACGCATGGACTGAAAATCGTCAATGTATCCGTCTGTGGTTTTCAGGCGGAAATAGCGGTAATTCTTTTTATCCGGATTACCTTTATAGAAAGAAATTAGGGAAGCTACCGGGAACTTTCCACCAATGTGGGCAATATCAAAGCCTTCAATTCGTTCAGGCAGTTTTTCCAGCCCAAGAACCTGTTTCAGTTCTTCCATTGCAGGGTAGTCTCCTCTTTCCCTCATGCGGCGGATTATGTCTTCCCGGGCATTTCCTTCAGCCATATTAATGCAGGCTTTGTGCAGGCTTGCTTTTGCCATTCCATCTGTTACAGCGGTAATTTCTGTATTTGATTCATATGCTTCAGCAAACCACTGTTTCATTATTTCCATGCCGTCCGGGTCTTTTACATAAATGTGTGGGGGAATTGATTCTTTATCGGTGTAATAGGCACTCATGAATTCCCCAAGAATTTCATTGTCTTCATTCAGTGACTGGGTCCGGAAATTATCCCTTCCCATGAGCTTTCCTTCACGCATTTTTAAAACTGTAAAACTGATGAGTTCACCTTCCCTCCAGGAGGCTATATAATCCCTGTCATCTCCTCCAAATCCTTCAACAATATTTTGATTCTGCAGTACGGATAAAGCCTTGAGTCCATCCCTTAAGCGGGCCGCCTTTTCAAAATTCAGTTCAGAGGCCGCTTTCTTCATTTCCATTTCTATTCTGCTGTGGGAATCTCCACCTTTTCCTTCAAGAAGCAGGCATATTTCATCGATAAATTCATTATAGGCAGCTTTTTCTACTTTCTTTGAACAGGGAGCCAGACACCTGCCTATGTGGTAATAGAGACATGGGGAACCATTTTCGTGAAAGTTCTTGCAATGTCTCAGAGGATAGATTTCGTAAAGAGTTTCTATGAATGTATCCAGGGCAGCGGCATCAGGAAAGGGACCAAAATATTTTGAACCGTCCTGAATCACGTTTCTCGTTTTAAAAATCCGGGGATATTTGTCTCCCGTAATCCGGAGAACAGGATAAGATTTGCCGTCCTTTAAGTTAATGTTATAGCGGGGTGTATACTTCTTGATTAAATTATTTTCAAGGAGAAAGGCTTCGTATTCATTGTTTGTGGTAATATATTCGATGGAAACGGCAGAGTGAATCAGTAACCTTGTCTTGATGTCCTTTGTTCCACTAAAATAAGAACAGAGGCGGGACTTGAGGTTTTTTGCTTTGCCAACATAAATTACGGTTCCAGCTTCGTTGTGCCACAAATAGACTCCGCTTTGCTGCGGGGCTTTTAATGCAGTTTGATGAAGGATTTCTCGGGTATGCATATTAGAAGAATACATTTTTTGATTACTTTTTGTCTATTGTCACTTGTTTCACTTTCTTCAGCTTTTGGTCAGCAGAAGACTCTGGTTCTTGGAGGGAAAGAAGGCTGGCCTAAAATGGAAAAGATGGATGGTGTGGTTACGGGAACCGGCCGTTACGGATGGGACTGCCTTCAGCTGGACACCAACAACCGGGGACTGGAAAAAGAAACAGACCTGCTGATTGATTTTGAAACTTCTTCTTTTGCAGACAGAAGCGGTAATTATTCCATCCAGAAAAATAATCTTGTACCATCATCAAAATCTGTAATGGGAAAAGGTGCTGCTTTAAGTAAGGGAAACGGAGGCTTAAGGCTTTCTCCAAAAACAGGTTCCCTCTTTGGTACAACCGGAATGACAGGTTCCTTTGTAATGGAATTCTGGATTAATCCTTCTGTTGCAGAAAGCGGTGAAACTATTTTTTCATGGCGCTCTTCCAAAACAATTGCGAACTATCCTCTATATCAGATGATAACGGTTTCATTTGTTAACAGTTATACTCAGTTTGAGTTTACAAATATTTTTGCAGGTTACACAGAAAACCGGGGCGTAATCACTTTAAAAAGTTCAAAGTCAATTATTCCCAACAAGTGGTCTCATCATTCCCTGACTTACGATGAAGAAAGCGGTCTCCTGGAATATAGAATTGATGGTCTTCTTCAGGATCTGCGCTATATTACAAGCAACGGTCGTGAAAGGGGTGGTTCAGTTCTTCCTTCCGAACTGGGCGTTAAGGCGGATATTGAAATCTGTCCAAATTATACAGGCTATATTGACGACTTCAGAATCAACAGAACAAATGTAAATCAGTCTGCCCTTGATCTCCGTTATGATACTTACAGGAAAAATGGTGGCCGATTTGTTACCGAACCTATTCTGATTTCTACAGGGGCTTCAATGGACAAACTGGATGCCGTAATTAATCAGCCGGCTCAGACAGACATAATGTTCTACGTAAGAAGCGGGGACAACTATTATAACTGGACTGATACTTATCCTGAATGGATTCCTGTAGAAAATCACAGTAAGATTACAGATGTTTCAGGTTTGTATTTTCAGCTTGCAGTTGATCTTTATCCTGATGGTGGAGGAAAAAGCAGTCCTTCCGTAAGTGAAATCCGGATCAGTTATTCACCGGTGCCGGATCCGCTTCCTCCATTTGTTTTAACTGCTGTTCCGGGAGACGGTCAAGTGACTCTCAGCTGGCAGTATTCTGTTGATGATACGGCAGGGGGATATTATCTTTTCTACGGAGAGCGTCCAGGTGAATATTTAAGTTCTGATGCATTTGAAGGTGCTTCTCCAATTGATGTGGGAAATGTAAATTCAATTACACTTACCGGCCTGCAGAATGGTAAAATCTATTATTTTGCAGTTGCTTCTTATTCACGAATGGATAAAAGGATAATGGGAATTCTTTCCAGCGAAGTATATGCCCGCCCTCTTAAACGGAGCAGGTGATTATTTGACAATTACCTTCTTCGCCCGTAAAATTATATTTCAAATGAATGTAAGAATTATAAAAGTTATTTGTATTTTTCAAACACTCCTTGCCGTTTTTTTTACCGGCTGCAGTAAGAAAACTTATTCGGCCGGCGGAGAAAGTGGTTTTATTCCGGTTAAATCTGAAAAACTCATTTTAGGCTTTTCTCAAATTGGATCAGAAAGCGCCTGGAGAAGCCGTAACACTCAGTCAATTTACGAAGCTGCTGAAGAAAATAATATTCAGATCATTTTTGATGATGCCCAGCAGAAGCAGGAAAACCAGCTTAAGGCTATCCGTTCCTTTATTGTGTATCAGGTGGATGTAATTGCCTTTGTTCCTATCGTTGAAGATGGATGGGACAATGTGCTCAAGGAAGCAAAGGAGGCTGGAATTCCTGTGATTCTGGTTGACAGACAGATTAACGCGGATCCTTCCCTCTATGCAGGTTTCCTTGGTGAAAACGGTCTGGAAGAAGGCCGGAATGCTGCCCGGTTCATGCTGGAAAAATTTACAGATAAAGATTCAGTTAACATTATGGAATTTTCCGGCACGGAGAATTCTTCTGTTGTAAGGGAAAGGGCCAAAGGTTTTCGCGAAATTATAGAAAATGATTCCCGCTTTAAAATTATTGGTTCTGAAAACGGAGATTTCCTTCGTTCCCGGGGAAAAGAAATTACACAGGACTTAATTCAAAAGGCAATGGATAGTGGTATTTTCAGCAAGGATTCCCTTTATTATGAAGGTCAGAAAATCGATGTAATTTATTCCCACAATGATTCAATGACCCTTGGTCTGCTGGATACACTTGAAACTTACGGAATTACTACGGACAAAACTGTTATAATCAGCATAGATGCAGAGCAGAAATCAATAGACGCACTTACTCAGGGAAAACTTAACTGTGTAGTGGAATGTAATCCAAATCTTGGTCCGGTCCTTATGAAACTGGTCAGGCTGATTGCTGAAGGTCGTCCTATTCCCAGAGTAACTTATATTGAAGAAAAGGTTTTTACAGAGAAGGATGATTTTTCTGAATACAAACCAAGGGGCTATTAATATCTATTCTGATTCCAGCATTCTTTGTGAGGTCTTCTTTTGAAAAACAGAAATCTGAAACACACCCTGAAATTTTCTTATATAATTCTTCTCGTAATAATGCTCATTCCTTCTGTGTATTCAATTATTGTTTCTCAGGTTCACGCATTTAAATACAATCTGGTCATTCAAAATGTAAGCCGGGCCAACCGGATAAACCGGATTGCCAGAGATGAAATTCCAATGGAACTCTGGGAAATCATATGTGGCAAAAAGGATTTTGATTCTGGTGACCAGTATGTTTTAATGAAGGAAATTACAAACGGCATCAATGAAATGCTGGCAAGAACAGAAAACGGTAAAAGTCATGAAAAACTTGAAGTCGCTTCCAGGGCCGGAACAACTCTTCTCAGAAATATAGTTAAACTTAGTGATGATATGAAAAGGGGCAGTACCTTTGTTCAAAATGAAGCCACCCTTGATGAAATCAGAACAATCACCGCTCTCTTCTCAGATATTATCCAGGATTTTATTGTTGCTGAAATTGAATCTGCTGATGAAACAAACCAGTCTTTTTTAAGGGCATCAGTTATACTTACAATCATTCAGATTATTATAACTTTATCTTCTATAATTATATCCCTGCGCAGTCTGGTAACGGTTTCAAATGCAATTCAAAATCCTATTGAAGATATGGAAAGGCTTTCAACAAAAGTTGCCAACGGTGATTTAACAGCCCGTATTGAACTTCCTCATGTTGATGAACTGGATACTCTTGCAGAAAACCTGAATACAATGACGGAGCAGATAGATGTGCTCATCAAGAAAAATATGGAGGAGCAGAAAAATTTCCAGAAGGCAGAAGTAAAGGCTCTTCAGGCACAAATTACTCCTCATTTTTTATACAATACTTTTGATACAATTGTCTGGCTTGCAGAAGAAGAAAGAACGGATGAAGTTGTTAAAATTACAAAAGCTTTTTCAGAATTTCTCCGTATCTCTTTAAGCCGTGGCCATGAGTGGATTACAATCGGTCAGGAACTGGAACACATAAAGAATTATCTTACAATCCAGAAAATTCGTTATGCTGATATTTTGAATTATAATATCGAAGCAAATCCAGATTTGTTAGATGCAAAAATCATTAAACTTGTTCTTCAGCCTCTTGTGGAAAATGCAATTTATCACGGAATAAAAAATAAACGGGGCAGAGGTGTTCTTAAAGTAAATGTTGATTTTGCAGATGAAGAGCGTAAAACAATTCGTTTTGCTGTGGAAGACAACGGTGCAGGTTTTACTCCGGAAAGACTGGAAGAAGTTCGCAATGAACTTGCCAGCGGTGATCTGGATTCTGAAAAATTGTCTTCTGTATATGGACTTTACAATGTAAACAAAAAATTAAAATTATATTATGGAAATCAGACAAGTGGACTTATAATAGAGTCTGAACAGGGAAAGGGCAGTCTTGTTACTTTTACGTGCCGTAATCCTCTGGAGAGTGGTGAATAATAGTAGAGATTAAAATATGACTTCAGTTTTTGTTGTGGATGATGAATCAATTGTACTTGATGGAATCCGGTCTAAGATTGACTGGGAAGCTAACGGTTTTTCTTTTTTAGGTGAAGCTACTGATGGAGAAATTGCTCTCTCCATGATTTGTGAGCTTAAACCTGACATTCTTGTTACTGATATTAAAATGCCTTTTATGGACGGTCTTCAGCTGGCTTCAATCGTTAAGCGCAAGCAGCCCTGGATTAAAATTATAATTCTGTCCGGGCATGATGAATTTGATTATGCAAAAAAAGCAATTTCAATTGGAATAGTTGATTATCTTTTAAAACCATTTACTCCTGATGAACTTCTGGAAAGCATGAATAGGGCAGCTGAGCAGATTGCCAGTGAAAGAAAACAGCTATCTGATATTTATAAACTTAAGGAAGAATTAAAATCTAATGAAGTTCTTGTAAAAAAAGAATTTCTTAATAATCTGGTTCACGGATCTGCAAATATGTCTACAGTTATGCAGAAATGTCAGGAACTGGAAATAGATTTGATTTCCCGCTTCTACAAGGTTCTTATCAGCAAAATTGAAACTGATGATAATGATGCTCTGCAGGAATCCCGCTCCCTTTTAAATTCTTATTCTGCATCCTGGGATCAGGCAGTGTCTTTTTTTCATCATACAAATCTTCTTGTCTGTATTTTTAAGGGCAGCTCTCAGGAAGAACTGGAAGATGTTACTTTTCATACAGCTGAAAGTATTGCTCATATTGCAACTAAAAATGATAAATGCAAGGTTCTGACTGCCATTGGAAAAACTGTTGAACATTTATCTCAGCTGAAAGAATCTTATTCTGATGCAAGACAAATCCTTGACGCAACAAAATCAAACAATGAAAACAGGATTATTAATTCTGATGATCTGGAAAGCACTTTTGAAATAAACGAAAGTGATCCTCTCGTAGACAAATTAAAGTATGCGGGGAAAAATGATATTCAGACAATTATTGATGATTCAATGTCTCTGTTAAAAAAGAATTCTGAACTGTTCAGTGTAATTGCTTCTTATCTTCTGGTTGATATGATTTTTAGTGTCTCAAAACTTGTGGAAAGTTTCGGCGGAGATATTAAAAGTGTCAAACCTGATATCCTTCAGAGAAAATTCATTGATGATGCTGTAAAGGATGAAGAGAATTTTACCCGGACTCTTGAATATGTACTTAATTTTGCTGTTGAATATCGTGATTCAAAAATGAGTGGAAAATATGCGGATGTAATTCTAAAGGCAAAAAAATATATAGAAGAACATTACGCTGACCAGAATACAACTTTAACTTCTGTTGCTGAGGCTGTCTGCCTTAGTCCTAATCATTTCAGTACGATTTTTTCACAGGAATGTAAAACAACTTTTATTGGTTACCTTACGGAAGTGAGAATTGAAAATGCAAAAAGACTTATGAGGGAAACTGATATGAAGGGGTATGATATTGCTTACGAATGTGGTTTTTCAGATCCTCATTATTTCAGTTATATCTTCAAAAAAAACACGGGGCTTTCACCCCGTGAATATAAAATGAATTACGAACATTAACCAGCCAGGTTACCCAGCTTCTTTTTACGGTTTGAAAGAATTACGCTCTGCAGGAGGATAAAGAAACAAAGCATAAGTCCTGTTGTAATACTCTGCCAGTATGGTTCATGTAATCCTGAAGCAACAACAATGTTGTTTATGGTTTTAAGGGAAAGTACGCCGAACAAAGTTCCAACTACACTTCCAACACCGCCGCTAAGGAGTGTGCCTCCGATAATGGATGATGCAATTGCCTGCATTTCAGCACCAGTAGCGTTGCTGGCATTTCCTGCACCTGTATGTGTGAGGTAAACAAATCCGCCGATACCTGCAAGCAGACCGCACAATACATAGGCAAAGAACTGTGTTCTCTGCACGTTGATTCCCAGCATAAGTGCACTTTCGCTGTTGCCGCCCACTGCATAAAGATTCCGTCCAAAGCGTGTCCACTTAAGTACAGCCCAGAGCACAACAACTACTAATACTGCTATTATGACTCCAACTTCAATGTATGAAGGAATCCAGTTACCGTTTCTTGCATAAGTTCCAATGAACGGAATATTAAGATATGTATCCTTCAAGGCAACAAAAGCTTCATTGGTTGCAGTACGTGGAATTTTACTTACGATGGTAGTCATTCCTCTTGTAAAGAACATTCCTGCAAGGGTTACAATGAAGGGTTGAATTTTCAGGTAAGCAACAAAGAATCCCTGAATAAGACCAATTGAAAGACCAATCCCCAGAGCAATAAGAAGTGAACTGAAAATTCCTCCGCCGTGATCTTCCATAAAAACAACGGCTGACATTGTAATAAGTGCAATGGCACCACCAACAGAAATATCAATTCCCCCGGTAATCATAACAATTGTAAGGCCACAGGAAATTACTATAAGGTAAGCGTTGTTGTTAAACAAATCAAAGAACTGTTGAGGATTTAAAAATCCACCGCCCCAGATAATCATTGCAAGAATGTACATACCAACAAAAGTACATACTGTAATTGTCATGAGAAGTGCTGTGTTAGAAAGCGGCTGTTTTATTTTATTAGTGTTTCTCATAATTATTTAGCCTCCTCTTTAGCAGAAACGGCAGCTTCAATTTTTCTGGTTTTGATTTTATTTTTAATCTGTTTGATTTTTTCTTTTACTACAGGTGAGCCAAGGAATACGATTGCAATAATAACTACTGCCTTGTATGCCTTTACTGCTGTAGATGAAACTTTCATTGCATATAAAGTGATTGTTAAAGCCTGGATTATATAGGCACCAAGAATTGATCCTGAAAGCTTGAACTTTCCACCACTGAGTGCATTTCCACCGATTGCTACTGCAAGAATGGCATCCATTTCTATATCAAGAAGGATTGTTTCATGGTTAATAAGTCCAATACGGCAAACATTCATTGAACCTGCCAGTGTAACACACACACCAAGAATTGCAAAAACAACCAGTTTCCATACGATAGGATTTATACCGTTAAGCTTTGCGGCTCTTTCGTTAATACCTACTGACTGTATGTAAAGTCCAAGAGTAGTTTTCTTTAACAGAAGGTTAATCAGAATTACAAATACTATTACTACAAGAATTGGTGTAGGAACAGGAATGTGTGGAATAAAGCCTCCGATGTAAGTAAGAAGAGGACTTTCTACATTCGGTGTTGCTCCACCGTTGATCCAGTAAGCAATAGGACGGCCTGCGGTGTATAAAATCAAAGAAGCAATCATCGGCTGAATATTGAACTTTGCAATTAAAATACCATTGAAAAGACAGAAGATAATTGCAACCAGACATGCAAGGACAAGTCCAAGGAGAATTGTTCCTCCGTTAATACTGCCGGCCCTTAATATCTTTACAAAAACAGAACCTGCAATTGCGGCTGTAGCACCAATGGAAATATCCTGTCCCTTTGTGGCTGAGGTTACCAGAGTCATTCCTATGGAAAGAATTACCAGTTCAGATGCTCCGTTTAAAATACTGATCAAGTTTCCCGAAAGAACTGTGTTTCCAAGATTATTCTTTTTTATCACAATAGAAAAGAAACTTGGATCCCTGAAAAGGTTAAAGATTACCAGTACTAAAAGTGCAACAATAGGAATTGCAAGCTGTGACTGGAATAATTTTTTGAAAAAGCTTTTTATTTTATTCGCCATTTTTTTCTTTTCCTCCCGCAATAGTCTGCATTATTACATCCTGACTAAGCTGATCGTCTTTCAATTCGCCAACAATCTTACGGTCTCTCATAACAATAAGACGTGTGCAGACAGAAAGCATTTCTTCAATTTCTGATGAAATGAATGTTACGCTTACTCCTTCCCCGGCAAGTTTCAGAACCTGTTTCTGGATTTCAAATTTTGTACCAATATCAATTCCTCTGGTTGGTTCATCCAGAATAAGATACTGAGGATGAGTCAAAAGCCAGCGCGCAAGAATTACTTTCTGCTGGTTTCCTCCTGACAAAGATTTAATTGGTGTTTCTTTAGATGCAGTTTTGATTCCCAGCATTCCAATAAATTCATCTGCAATTTTTTCAGATTCAGCCCTGGAAATCGGATGCCAGAATCCCTTAAGAACCTGCAGGGCAAGAATAAGATTTTCCCTTACGGACAAATCCTGAATAATACCATCACCCTTGCGGTCTTCCGGAAGATATCCTATGCCGTTCTGCATTGCTTCTTTTGGTTTTGTGATTTTTACTTCTTTTCCGTTTACTTTTATTTTTCCGCCGGTTACCTGATCTGCGGCAAAAATAGCACGTACGCTTTCACTGCGTCCAGAACCCAGCAGACCTGTAAAGCCGTTTACTTCACCTTTTCTGATAGTAAAATCAAATGGCCTTACACCTTCAACGCTGGACAGTCCCTTTGCTTCATAAATAATTTCTCCGGAATTATCTACCGGATGTTTTTGACTTTTCAGACCGCTCATATCTTCCATGTCTTTACCCAGCATGGCAGAAATAAGTTTAAGTCTTGGAAGTTCATTTACAGTATATTGACCCACCAGTTCACCGTTTCTCAAAACTGTAATCTTGTCACATACTTCGTAAACCTGCTCCAGAAAGTGAGTAATGAATATAATTCCTACACCCCGTTTTTTTAAATCCCTCATCAGGGTGAAAAGAAGTTCAACTTCCCTTTCGTCAAGTGAGGAGGTTGGTTCATCAAGAATAAGAACTTTACATTCCATGTCTACTGCTCTGGCAATTGCGACCATCTGCTGAACTGCAAGAGAGCAGGTTCCCAGCTGCTGATTAGCTTTTGCAGGAATGTTGAGCTTTTGAAGAATACTGTCAGCCTTTTTTTGCTGTTCCTTCCAGTTTATGAATTTATAGTTTCCCCGTCCTATGAACATGTTTTCTGCAACAGTGAGGTTAGGGCAGAGGGTAATTTCCTGATATACTGTACTGATTCCCAGATTTTGTGCATCCTGGGGCGAATGAATTGGAGCATCCCCTTCAATTCCGGCTACATGGATTTCACCTGAATCTTTTAAATAAACACCTGTAAGAACTTTTACCAGTGTAGATTTTCCGGCACCGTTTTCTCCCATAAGAGCGTGGATTTCTCCCTTTTCCAGGGTAAAGTCAACATTTTGTAAAGCCCTGACTCCAGGAAACTCTTTTGAAATTCCACGCATTGTTAATACTTCATTTTTTTCCATATTAATAATCCTAAAAAAAAGCATAAAAAAAATGGCGCAAAATATGTCATCACACACTTTACGCCATTTTACTCAGGCAGCCGCAGAAAGCGGCCACAGGTAATTATTCACCCAATCCGTAAGTATCAATGTCAGACTGTGTGATTGCTTTTGCATCAAATCCCTTTTCTTCAGAGATAATCTTCTTTGAAGGAACGTTGCCGGATTTGATCATGTCGTTGATAACAGAAGCCTGGAATGGAGAACACTGTCCGTCATAGTTCCAGTTTCCATCAAGAAGTTCACGAAGTGCCCACTTGTTGCAGTCGAATCCCATTACAACAACTTTTCCGTTTACACCGTGTGTAATACCTGCTTCATCAAGAGCAGCTACTGCACCCTTAGCCATACCGTCGTTTTCAGCATAGATAACGTTAAAGTCTTCACCTGAGTTGATAACTGATTCAACAATCTTCTTTGCTTCAGCTTCGTCCCATGTAGCTGTCTGCTGAACAACCTTCTTCATTGTGCCCTTTGCAAATTCTGCATCGAGAGCGCCTGTACGTCCAATCTGTGCATCAGAACCCATGGCTCCCTGAATGTGAATTACATTGTATTCCGGCAGGTTCTGAGCCTTGAGCCAGTTAACAGCTGTTTCACCTTCTTTTGCCATGTCAGAAACAACGGCAGCTTCATACAAATCTTCGCTTACATTAATCATACGGTCAAAGAGGAATACTTTGATTCCAGCAGCCTTTGCCTTTTTAAGAACTGAATCCCATCCATCTGTTGCAGCAGCAGAAAGAAGAATGTAATCAACTCCGTCTGTAATGAACTGTGAAGCAGCATTCAACTGTTCATCATTCTTAAGGCTGTAAGCACTCTTTACGCTGTAACCATTTGCAGCATTAAATACATTTTCGAAGTCCTTTACGTTAGCAGCGCGATAACCAGATTCTGAAGGTGGGTTGTTAATAATACCAACCTTAATTAAACCATCAGATTTTCTTGTACAAGAAACAAACAATGATGCAGCACATGCCAGTGCTGTTAAAATAGTAACGCTTTTTTTCATCTACACTTTCCTCCTGATAGATGTAACTTTTTGTATTTAAGATGATGATATTAGTGGTCTGGGGAATTTTGAATAGAGATTTTTTGGAATTTAATTTGAAATCTTTAGGATAAAATAATGGTCCTATCCCGGAAAAAAAGCTCTTTATTAAAAAAGTTTAGTTTTTTTATTGAAGAAAGTTAGAAATTTTTTGACAGTCTTTTTCTCTCCAATAAATCTAAAATAAAATGACATTTGAGCATTTGCTGTGTTATAATATATGGTGAAGTTTTCTGCATATTAAGGATTGGTTTATGAAGGATTTAAAAACTCAGACACTAATTATGATGGACAGCTCAGAGCAGGCTGTTCTTTCAAGAGACTACCAGCTTGCAGCAAGACTCTATAAAAATCTTCTGCAAAATGATCCTGAAAATTTAGTTCTCCTTAAAAATTTAGGTAACCTTTATGAACGCTCAGGGAACGATAAAGATTCAATTCCTATCTATAATGAAATTGTCCGCCTGGATCCTAAAAATATTGATGCCCTTAATGCTCTTGGAGGAATTTACCGCCGCCTTAAGCAGTACGACAAGTCTATTTCCGTTCTGGAAAAGGCTGTAATTGTTGATGAAAATAATTCCCAGGTTTTTTACAATCTGGGCTACACCTATAAATTAATGGAAAAGTATGATGATGCCCTGGCCTGTTTTGACAGGGTAGTGGATGCAAATCCTAATGATGCCCTGGCATATAATCACCTGGGTACCATTTATGCCCTGGAAGAAAAACACGACAAGGCTATAGCGGCATATCAGCGGGGCTTGAAAGTAGATCCTAATCATCCTATCCTCCATCTTAACCTGGCAAAAAGTTATGAACAGACAGGCAATTACGAACTGTCCATTGGAGAATATGAAAATGCCCTCCGCTACAAACCGGGCTGGCTTGATGCCATTGACGGCTACGCAGATCTTCTCCTTCACAGAAATAAAACCCAGCAGGCTCAGGATCTCATTAAACAGGCTTTGACTCTTAATCCTGATGATTCAAATCTCCATAATAAAATGGGTAAGGTCTACAAGGAACAGAATAATTTTGATGCCGCAGAAAACGAGTATAACGGAGTTCTTGAAAAACAGTCTGATGACAGAAATGCCCTTTCCGGACTGGCAGATACATATGAAGCCGGAGGAAAATATACCCAGGCCCTTCATACAATGGAGCATCTGGACAGACTTTACCCTGACGATAATTCTGTTTTAAAGCAGTACAGCCATATCCTGCTTTCAGCAAACAAACTGAATGAAGCTGGAAAAAAAATTAAGGCAGTCTGGGATAAAAATCCTGATGACGTTCAGACTTTGAATCTTCTTGGTCAGTGGTATATCTGCCGCAATGAAGAAGCAAAGGCTTTCGGTTGCTTTAAGAGAATAGACTCTTTGAATCCAAACTATAAGGAATATCTCCGGGATGTAGCTGAGCGTTACAGTCAGAACAGTAAGCTGGATAAGGCAATTGAATACAATGACAGATATCTTTCAATAAATGAAGACAGTCCTAAAGCTTTGTATAACCGGGCCCGCTATCTGGAAAAAAAGCATGATTATGATGCTGCCATGGCTGCATATAAAAAGCTTAATGAAATTGATGGAGCAAACCTTGCATATTCAAAGGGACTGGAACGTTCCCGGGTTAAGCTTGGACTGGAAGATGATGACCCTGAAAATCTTAAATCAAAATCAATTTATAAAAATATTGATGTAGATGATGATATTGCTCCTGATTTTGGAATTGAAGAAGTTCCTCTGGATTATGAAGAGTCTGCGGCTGAAGAAACTGTAGAAATTCCTGAGGAAGAAAAAATGCCTTCCCTTGAAGAACAAATCAGATTGTCCCAGGATGATACGGAAGCTGTCCTTGATACAGATAAACTTACTGAAGAAGACCTTAATACCCGGGAAATTTTTGACAGGCTGGATGATGAAATCAAGGCTGATGAGCTTGAGGAAGAAGAAAAAGATGAACTTATGCCGGACCTTGACTCTCTTGTAAAAACAGACCCTATTGATGAAGCTAATGACTTTTTTGAACAAAATCCTTTTGCTTCAGGGGGAAGGCCTGCTGCCGGTCCTGTGGAAGATAATATGGAGAGTGCTTTTCAGGCGGAGGATATTGGTGATTCAATGCCTGATGACAGCGTTATGGATATAAGCGATGGTTTGAGCACTCCTGATTCCCTTCCTTCATTTAATGATGAAGAAATGCCTGACTATTCAGAAGGAAAAGATAGACGGGACGATTATCAGATGGATATGTCTGCGATTGAGCCTGAAAATTTTTCTCCTGCGGAAAGGCCTCCTGTTTCTACAGACAGTGGCGGTAAACCTGCGGCTTCAGGCTCCGGCTATGATGCAGCTCCACGCCCTTCAAGCGGTTACTCTGCACCTTCAAGTGCCACCGACTTTGACAACAGCGCCCTCTCTCCAGACGACCTGTCTGCACCATCATCAGGCTCCGGCTTCAGCGAAGAAACCCTCTCTCCAGACGATTTCTCTGCACCTTCAAGCGCCGCCGCTTTTGACGACAGCATGCTTTCTCCAGACGACCTGTCTGCACCATCATCAGGACCCGGCTTCAGCGAAGAAACCCTCTCTCCAGAAGATTTCACTGCACCTTCAAGCGCCGCCACCTTTGACGACAGCATGCTTTCTCCAGACGACCTGTCTGCACCATCATCTGAGTTTGCGGATTTTGAGGCAGCGGCAGAGTCTGTGGAGGATTTCGATCCTGCTTTTGAAAATGAACTTGCCCACGAAGCTCGTGCGGTAAATGATATAGAAGACATTGACCCTGCAACTTTCCATGTAAGCAGTGACCAGGCTGAAGAAGTTGAAGAGTTACAGGAAGATGCTGCAGACAGTGAAAGTATTGAAGAACTTGCCAGGGAAAATAACGTTCCTCTTACACTGGATGAAGAAAATTCCCAGATGAACAAAGGGGATTCTCTTTCTCAGGAAGATCCTGCTGAACTTTCCAGCGACGGCTACTTTGTGGAAGAACCATCTTCATTCCTTAAAGACTCTTTCCTTAATGATGATTTTGAAGAATCTGAAGGTGAAATGGAACTTACTCCTCCTGGATTTACGGAAAATGTTGAAGAAGACGGAAATCTTCCCCATGAAAATAATTCTCTGGATAATGACAGACCTCCTGCAGGCCGGGACAGTCTGGATGAAGAAGACACCGTTTCTGACGAAGAAGCCCTGGCTCTTCAGGAAGGAGACCTGGCAGTTGGCAGCAATTACGAATCAAGTGATGTAATTCCTGAAGATACAGCCGCAGTTTTTGACGCACTGGATAAAAAAACTGAGCCGGAAAAGACTGTTAGTCCGGAAGATGAAGTTCCTACAGTAGATTCCCTCCTTAGTGATGCAGGAGACGAACCGGAAACAATCATCCCTGGAATTGATGCCCTTAAGGAATTTGTAAACAATTCAAGAAAGGAAGAAGCAGAAAATATTCCTGCTGCAGACCCAAAACTTGATACAGGCCTTGTTAACGAAAGTAATGATGAAACCTTAAGCCTGCTCATCACCTTGAAAAAACTTGCAGATTATCTTCCTGAAGAAAGCAGAAAGCTTTTCTATTCGAGTAAGGAATATCTTCAGCTGGAATACCTTATCAGCAGACTTACTGGAAATAACGAAAGTTTCCTTAATGCTGCAGAACATATGCGCAATGAAATGGCAGAGGATGATTATGAACATGCAGCTGAAGAAAATAACAGCCCTGAAAAGATAAAATCCCTCTTTCTCTACCTCAGGGATTTAATCAGCCAGATGCCGGCTTCAGATTTAACCAGAGATCTGGACTGTAAACTGGAATCTGCCATAGAAGATTTGCAGGATATGGGATATTAATTTGCAGAATAAACAATTTGCATGTATAATAGTGTACATATCTTGATGATTTTCAGATGTTTTTCTGCCGGAAAAAAATGAAATTGTAAAATACTGTCATTTTTAAAAATCTGACAAAAAAACAATATCTTAAAAATCTGAAAAATCTGAAAAATCTCAAAAATCTTCTATATATTTGTCTAAAATCTCTATGAATTTAATAAAGTTTTGAATTCTCAAAAAAATGTGTTAACCTTTTATCTTGACAGTTAACACTTTTTTGTACATCATTTTAAACTGCGTGGGTAGTTATTATTTATTAGCTCATTTTCCTTGGGCTGTAAAATCACTCCGGACATTTTTTTGATGTTCAGGTGGAAGACTATTCAGGTAAGGAGAAACATTATGTTAAATATTTTTGGAAAGAAAGTTGCAAAGCTTCTTTTAACTGCTACTTGTATGGCCCTGATTGGAGGAGGACAAGTATTTGCTGCTAAAGCCAAGAACGAACTCGTAAAAGAGGAAGAAGGCTTTTATTATGGATATGGTAAGGCTGCTACTGCTGAAGAAGCAGATTTCATGGCAAAGAAAGATCTCATTGAAACTGCTCTTACTTCAACTCTCAGACTTTCAAATCCAAAAGCATCACGCGTATCTGTAAGTGATGATTCTGTAAATGCACGTCTGACAAAGCTTAAGGACTTTAAGCACAACAAAGCTGGAAACGATGTAACATACCGCATTAAGGTAACTGAATGGGAAAAGGAACAGAAGTCATTTGAAGATGACCTCCGCGCTTCTTTAACCGAATCTTATAATACTCTTACTTCTGGTAAGGACATTTCTGCAAGAATCGAAAGTGCTGTAGCAATCCTCGACTCTCTGTCTGCAAATGGTGAAAGAGATCTTCTTACACTTCAGGCCGGTGGTACAGAATTGTACTCAAAGAAGGTAGAAGCTGTTTGTTCAACAATCGTTGAGAACCTTAACATTGCAATTTCTGCTGCAAACGGTATTATCGGACCTTCAACAGTATTCAATATTACTGTAAAGGATGCTAACGGTAAGGCTGTTTCTGGTCTTAAACTCAAGGCTTCATGGGACCTTGCAGAACTTCCAGTAACAACAGGCTGGGGTGAAGTTGATTCTTCAGTTACTCCAGTAACAACAGATAAGTCTGGAAAGGCTGTAGTTGAATATCCTGTTTCTGATGATTTCAAGAACAAGGTTGTAACACTTACAATTTCAACAACATTCAGTGATTCAAAGTACATTTACTCTGGCTTGAGAAAGCTTGATGCACAGTCTTCTGCAGAAGGCCGCTACATCCACTACGAAAATCCTGCTGAAGCCCTTAAGGGTGTTGAAGTAGCAGCTGGTTCTTACAAGTCAGGTGCTGTAGACCAGGATACAAAGGCTGGCGGAAAGGAAGCAGCACGCAGTGTTACACTTGCTGCATATGAAGTTCAGAAGACTCCAGTTACAAACCTTCAGTTTGCCGGATTCCTTTTTGTTACAGAAAATGAAGATTACCCTGCATACTTTGACAATCCAACATACAATCAGGCTCAGCAGCCAGTTGTTGGTGTAACATACGAACAGGCTGAAGCATACGCTGAATGGCTCTCAGGTCAGACAGGAAGCAAGTACCGCCTCCCTTCTGATGATGAATGGGAAATTGCTGCCCGCGCCGGTGCTTCTACAATCTATCCTTGGGGTGATGATGATCCTTCAAAGGGTAAAAAGGCTAACTATAAGGGTAATGGTAAATTCAAGGCTCCATCTCCTGTAGGTTCTTTCCCTGATTCTACAAATGCATGGGGACTTGTTGATATGTCAGGTAATGTTTGGGAATGGACTTCATCTGCACGTAATATTACAGATGACACAACAACCACACATACTGTAAAAGGCGGATCATGGATGGATGGTCCAAGCGAGTTGAGAGTTTCAAACTATAGGAATGTTGATGCTGATAGTAATTCTTCAGACATTGGATTCCGTCTTGTAAAGGAGATTAAATAATGAAGAAAATCAAGTCTTTATTTGCTGCCATTGCTGCTGTCTCAATGATGATGATTTCCTGCGTTTCGACTGGTGGTGATGGACAGGATCCTGCTATTACAAAAGGTGTAAACGCCTGGAATAATCGTGAACCTGCTGCTGCAACTGCCTACTGGACAGATATTAAGGATGCAGAAACTCAGAAAAAGTATCTGAGTTATGTAACTGCCTATGAAGCTGGTGTTGCCGCTCTTGACAGCACAGATTCAATTAAATCTACAAATGAATCAAAACTCCTTTCTGCAACAAGAAAGGCTCTTAATAACTTTGCTACACTGGATCCTGCACTTAAGCTTCCAGAAGATGTAAAGGAAAAGGGTGCTGTTCTTACAGCTGCCCGCATTAATAAGCTCGTTGAATCAAACAGCCTTGCTGATGCAAAAAGCATGCAGAAGACTGCAGTAGCCGTATATGGTGAACACCCAAATCTTAAGGCTTCTGGAAAAGAAGTAAATGTTGCTTCTTCAATTGCATCAAAGCAGTCAACAATCAATACAAAGCTTGATGAAGCTTCTGCAGTTTCAGATCTGGACGGCAGAATTGAAGCATACAACAAGCTGGTAAAGGATTATGAGGCTCTCGCTGCTGAAGTAGACAAGGAAGTAAAGAACTCTGGTGTTTCAAGCACATCAGGTGTTACTGCTGCTGCCAAGAGATTCAAGAACCTTGGTCAGGATGTTTCTATTAAGCGTCAGGCTGCAATCCGTGAAAAGGCTTATATTTACAAGGAACGCATCAACGAAGCATTTGCACGCCAGCCATCAAAGGCAGGTAGTGGAAAGAATGGTGCATATACTTCATATGATATCCGCGACCACTATAATTCTGTTCAGAATGATATTGATGTTATTTACAACGAACTTCTTAAGTTCAGAACACAGTATCCATCTGAAATTGGACAGGATGTTATTAATGACATCAATGCTCAGAGAACAGATCTTAAGAACAAGATTGCTCAGGTTAACAGAGAAATTGCTAACCAGGAAGAAATTGCCAGCCGTGGTAGAACAGTTATGCCTCTCATGATTGGTCTTTTCAACCCTGAACAGGGTACATCTGGAGCTAACAAGAGATCTCGTCCTGCTAAGTTCAGCGCTTCAAGCCAGAAGTCAGAAGATTACTGGTGGGGTATGGTAGATATTCCAAGGGGCCAGATGAACGACCTTGTTATCACCTGTAACGGCGGAAGAACAATCCGTGTATTCAACCAGAACACAAAGTCTGGAAAAAATATTAAAAAGAACAACCTTCAGGACCTCGTAAGTCAGGCAAATAGAGTTGGTAATTCCTGGCCAGTAATGAATGCCGGCTCTAAGCTTAACGGCTCAAACTACTACTTCGAGGTTGGAAGTGGTAACGGCAGCTACTCAGGAACAGTAGTTGTTTATAGTTCATTTGTTGTAAGGAAACGCTAATTATGATTAGACTTAACAAGAAATCAGTGTTTGGATTCGCTGTAACTGTAGCAGCAGCTGCAGTACTTTCTATGGGCTGTTCACTCGGCGCTAAGGGAATGACAGCAGCAGTATCAACACTGCCAGATTCTTTGAACCCAATTCTTGAACAGAATACAATGGGTTTGAATGTTAATGAGCTTCTCTTTGATGGTTTAACTAATAACGAAGTAGACCTTAACAGTGGAAGTCTCTACACAGACTTTGCTCTTGCAGATGAAATCGTGCAGGACGAAGCTACAAGAAAAATTTATACAGTTACACTCCGTGACGTATTGTGGCATGATGGAAACCCTGTAACAGCAGACGATGTTGTATACTCTTTCCAGGCTTACATGCTTGAAGAAAATGCTTCACCTAACCGTGAATACCTTGCTTCTTACATTGAAGATGTAATTGCAATTGATGATAAGACAGTAGAAATTCACTTCAAGGATCCAATCCCTGAATACAATGCTTATCCTGTTCTTACATTCAAAATCATTCCTTCTGTATACAATGGTCAGAAGATGAACGTTAACATGCGCGCCGGTGAAAACGAACGTGCATTCGCAACAAATCCAGTAGGAACAGGTCCATTCAAGTTTTCTAACTGGGAAATCGGTAAGCAGATTGATTTTGAACAGAACAAGGATTACTTCAAGTCTGTTCCAAAGGCTTCAACTTTCACAATCAAGCGTACAATCGACCCTGTAGTTCGTCTTAACGAATTGAGAAGAGGTCGTATCAACCTGATTCTTGAAACAAACCCAATGGATCGCCCAACAATTGAAAAGATGGGTGATGTTGATATTAACTCATATATGCCATATGCATACTATGAAGTTGCAATCAACAACAGCACATTCTCAAATCCTGATGCACGCAAGGCTATGGCTAAGGCTCTCGATAAGGTTAACCTTATTCCAGAAATTACTGACCAGGACAGCGGCGTTATCATCAACTACGGTCCATATCCAACAGACATTTTCCCTGTAGCTGTTCCAGAACACTACACAGAACTGCTCCCAGACCTTCTTCCATATGACGTTGAAGAAGCTAAGGCTCTTGCAGCTTCAAGCGGTCTTGACGGACAGAACATCATCCTTATTTATCCAGACTCAATGGGTGAATTTGGTAAGCAGCTTGCTGAAGGTATTGCAAGACAGCTTTCTGAAATCGGCTTAAATGTTGATGCAAGACGTACTGGTGATCAGGTTTACGAACGTATGGTTTACAAAGAGAAGTCTTTCGAACTTGCAATTATCTACCGTGATGGATTTGATAACATGTACTCAACAATGGCTAATCTTTACGGTACAAATGGTGTAGAAAACGTTACTGGCGTTTCAGATGCAGAACTTGACAAGCTCTTTGCTCAGGCTGCAGATTCACCAAAGATTGAAGACTGGGTTCCAACAATTCTTAACATCCATGCTAAGATGTCTGACGTATGCCCTTCATTGTTCCTCTTTACACTCCAGAAGGAAGTTTATTCCCGCGGAATTGGAAACGTTGCAATGGCTACAGATAACCCATTCCTTTCAGCAGAAGACTGGGTATTCCAGAGATAATTTTTTAAGAGGGAAGATATAAATGCGTTTTGTTCGCTTTTTAGTAAAAGAGTTCTTATTGCATGGTATTCTCTTTGCAATAGGAGGAACTGTTGTACTGTCTGCCCTCTACCTGCTTTCAATAGGTGCTCCTGGTGAGACCTATCTGGAAGCAGCTAAGTCTTTCTGTCTTCTTTTGATTGGACAGAGAGACCTGGCAGCAATGGGACCTGGATTCACTTCTGGTCAGATTATTGTTGCTGGTGCTAAGCAGACTTTGCCTTTGGCATTGATTTCACTTATTTTCTTAATCATTATTGCACTCGTTGGCTCATCTTATGCAGTATCAAGCCGCTACATGTCATTAACATATGGTAAAAAACACAGCGAAAGAATGGAAAAGTTCCTTGCTCTTATTCTTTCTGTATTTGCTGCCGTTCCTTTGTTTGTAGGTTTCTGGCTTTTGTACACATGGCTTGGAGATGCTCCAAAACCAATGATCGCACTGTTTACAGTATTACTTGGTGGTCTTGCCTGGGATGCTACAAGCTTCCTTAAGACAGATATGCTGTCACAGGTAAACCAGACACATGCTATAGTATTCTCAACATTAGGCCGCAAATTAGGTCGCGTGTTCCCATGGCCAGGAACATACACTGGTTATATTTTCCAGTCTAGTTTGCCACGCTTTATTCCATATCTTGCTGGTAAAGTTCCGGCAATTATTGGTTCTGTAACTATTGCAGAAATTGCTTTCAGTTTCCCTGGACTGGGTAAAAACCTTATTGATGCGCTGATTGAAACAAACACTGATCTTTTGATTACATCAGTATTTGTTCTTTTGTGTATTAATGCAGTCGTTTCATTCTTAGTTAAGCTGATACTCTTTATTCTGTATCCAAGAGTATATGAAAGAGGTTAAGGTTATGAAAAAGCAATTTAAAGTATTACGTATTATTTTTGTTGTTATTCTGCTCCTGCCTCTGATTATTTCCTGGTTGCCATATAACTGGTTTGCAGGCATTGCTCCTGAGTCATTCCTTCCAACCAGAACAAATCCTGAGGGCTTCCTTAAGCTTCTTTTGACATCATTCCAGGAACTTTCCATAACTCTGGTAACAACACTTGTTTTTGCTATGATTATTTCCATTTTGCTTGGATATCTTAGCGTTCTTTCAAATAAAGTTGGAAGATTCTTTACAAACATCATGAATGCAATTGAATCTATTCCATCTATTCTTATTGCTCTCTTCTGTTATGCTCCAGTTTCTGGTGCACTTGCAAAGTCTGCTGGTCCAAAGTCTACTGTACTTTCCCTGATTGTATTCGTAGCTGCAGCAACTGCAACTGTTTTACCTGAAGCAGTAAGAAGTATTTCTATTCCACTTTCTGACTTGTATAACCGTAAATATAGTATTTCCTTCCGTTCATACGGATTTACAAAGAACCGCATTCTGGCTGTCCTTATGAAGACAACTTTGATGAGAGATACTACAAACCGTGTTGCAGCAGGTATTCTGCTTAAGACTCTGGTACTTGATACATCATTTGGTTATGTAATTCAGGTAGGTCTTGGTTCAACAGGTACTCCTCAGCACACAAGCCCTGGTGCACTCGTTGCATTAAACCGCCAGGTACTGCTTTTTGGAAGTGGTAGTGAAATGTGGTATTTCTGGCTGCCATCTATTCTTTTGATTGCAGTTAGTGTTGCATTCCTTATTATTTTGAATGAAGACAAGGAGGAGGCATAATCATGGACGAAAAGAAAGTAAATCCAATTGAATTAAATGATTTTTGTATCCACCTTAGAGATCGTATTACATTAAAGAAGTCATCATTCAGCATTGAACCTGGTACTTCAACTGTAATCATGGGACCTACAGGAACTGGTAAATCAGTATTCCTTAAATCAATTGCTGGTATTCTTCCTACAAGTGTATTTACATTTGAAGGAAACATGAAAATCAACGGAATTGATGGTTATATAAACGGAAAAAAACTTGGAGTTAAGCAGTGGAAGAGCATTGAACAGTCAGGTTTGATGTTTGTTCCTGCAGAAACTGCCCAGGTTATGAACGCAGCCCTTACTCTTGATCAGAACCAGGCTTTACTTGCTCCTGGATGTCGTTCAGAAATTGTAAGACGCCTTAATGAATTCTTCTCTCTGGATTTTGAAGCATTTGCCCGTCTTTATCCGGATGAAGTTTCTGGTGGTGAAATGCAGCGTATTACACTGATGGTTCTTCTTTCAAGACCAGGTAACCTGATTCTTCTTGATGAACCAACAGTAAACCTTGACCGCAATCTTCGTAAGAACTTTGTTGAATTCCTTAACAAGGAAATCCTCTGTGATAAGACAAAGACATTCCTTATGGTAAGCCACGACGTAGACTTTATCCGTCGCCTTACTCTTGATCAGATTTTCGTGCTTAGAGACGGTGACGTTGTTAAGCAGACAGAACTTCCTGTAATGGAAGGTTACGAAAAGCCTGAAGCAAAGAAGGGTGCATCTGGTTCTGCCATTAAGCTCCTTGATGTTGGTCAGTCATATCAGAAGCGTGGTATTTTCGGTGAAAGAAAATTCACTGCTTTCAAGGGCCTGAACCTTCAGTTTGAACGTTCAACAATCTACGGTATTACCGGACCTTCTGGTTGTGGTAAATCAAGTATGATTAAGGCCATCCTTCGTCTTCTTGATGAAACAGATGGTAAAATCACAATGGAAGACAACGACCTTGTTAAGCTCAAGCCGATTGAAAATGGTAAGGATCCTAAAGAATTTAAGCCTTTCCGTAAGAGAATGGCTATTGTTCAGCAGGACTCACGTTTCTCTTTCTTCCCTGATTTGAAGATTAGAGATTCATTTGCTCAGATTTCAAAGGCCGGCGTAGAAGGTACTGTTGAAGAACTTGGTGAAAATCTTGTAAAAGTAGGTCTTACAAAGGGGCATCTTGATATGCATCCTCAGGAACTCTCTTCTGGAGAAATGAAGCGTATGGATATTGCAAGAGCCCTTACTGCAAAACCGGATATTCTTTTGCTTGATGAACCATTTGCTCACATTGACTTTGAAACACGTCTCCATGTAATGAAAGTAATTTCAGATTACCTGGCAGAACATGCAACAATCCTGGTTGTAGTAACACACGAAGACTTCGACCTGAGATACTTTGTTGAACAGTCATTTGACTTCCCTGAACTGGTTGGTCAGTGGCCAAGAAACTAATTTCTTGACGAAATTCTTATAAAATTATAGCCATCAGATTTTGTCTGGTGGCTCTTTTTTTTTCATATAAATGTTCTGCTATACCGTCCGCTGGATTACATTACAGGCTCTGTTCATAGACAAGTAGTGCTTCGAATAATAGCGCAAGGGATTGTAGCACCGCCGCAGGCGTTCGACGCAAGTGAAACTTGCGTTGAATGAAGCGTCAGCGGAAGTGCGGAAAGCCCGACCCAAAGGTTGCAAAAGCAACCGACGGGATGCGCCCATATTAATTTTAAGAAACTTTTTCTAGAGGTAATAGATTTTTGAATTTGTAAGAACTTCGTTTCCCTGCTCTGTAATCAGAATATCGTTTTCAAGACGACAGCCCCCAAGTCCCTGAACGTAGAGACCCGGTTCAAGGGTAACAATATTTCCTGCCTGGAACTTAGCTTCAGTTTTTACACGGATAAAAGGTTCTTCGTGTATATCAAGGCCTGTTCCGTGCCCCAGTGAGTGAGGCATTTTCATATCAGCTTCTGCAAAAATCTGGTCTGCTTTAAGAGAAGCCTGGCAGATGTCAAGGCCCGGCTTGTAGAGTTTAAGACACTGGTCTGCAGCTGACTGTACCAGTTCAAGGAGTTTTTTCTGTTCTTTATTTACATCCCTGGCAATTGTAATAGTACAATCGCTTGCATAACCTTCCCAGCTTACACCGTAGTCCAGAATTGAAAGGCCTTTTGTTCCCCAGTCTGCATTTGTATAACCTGGAAATGCATGAATTGCCCAGGAGCGGTCCGGACCTGCACACAGAGTATCAAAACTTGTTCCTTCTGCTCCCTTTTCCCTGAGATATTTTTCTACAAAAAGTGCAACATCGCTTTCTTTTTTGAAAAGACCGGTCTTTATATTTTCAACAATAATTCCTGTCATTTCATCTGTGATTGAACAGGCCTTTTTTGTACACCAGATTTCGTAGTCATCTTTTACTGAGCGCATTTCAAGGACAGCTTTATGAGTTGAACTTTCACTGCAGAACAAAGAATAATCCTTTAATTCAGATTTGTATTTTTCAAAATTGATATAGCTGGTGGAAGGTGGTAGTTCTACCTTTTTTGAAAAAGACATATCTGAACTTTTAAGAATTTCCTTTATTGCTTCCATATTGCTGCGGTTAAATTTTGCAGAAGGAATTATTGTGTCTGCGTGAGCTTTTTCTTCTGCAAGATTTATATCCCATGGGACGAGAAAAGACTTTCCTTCTGCTGTAAGAATAACAAGTGCATCTGAGGGATGTCCTGTTAAATAACGTACCGCCTTATCACGGCAGTCTTCGCTGTCAATAAAAACTGAGGCACCTATGTGTTTTTCCTTCATGTAAGAATAAACTTTTTGTCTTCTTGCTCTATAGATTTCATCAAAATTAAAATTCTCAGACATTCATCTACCTCTTTATAATTTGTAAAAGTTATTTTCTCCCTCTGACTTTATTTAATGCAATTTTAATAAGAGGATCTTTTGTTATTACCATAAGAAGGACTCCTGCAATTCCAAATACGAGAGCTGAGATTGCAACAGGCAGGCCGTGTGAAATAAAGCGGTTGTGTCCTTCAAAAACTTTAAGAAGTGGATTTCTCATAAAGTAAACTGGTACACTCGCAATTACGGAAAAGATTATCATCTTAAGAGTGTAGGCAAGTGTTCCTCCTGCAATTTTCTTCATATTGAAGTGCTTCTTGCTTCCAAGGAAAATAAAAAGAAGGATTGTGTTTACAGCAGATGCCAGTGTGAGGGCAAAAGCAATTCCTGGTCCTTCAAGGTTAAGATTGAATTTTTGTGAAAGGAATACAAAAAGCCAGGCCAGTAAAATATTTGTAGTACAGTTTACTAAACCTGCAACAGCCGGTCTTTTTGAATCCTGCTGGGCATAGAAGGACTGTGAAACAATACGGTTAATGGCGATAAAATAAAGTCCAATAATGTGAGCTGTAAAAACTTGAGTTGTTGTGCGTATGGAATTTTCGCCAAAGCGTCCAGTTCCGTAAACCAGAGTAATAATGTTTTCTCCATAAATCAGTGAATAAAAAGTGATTGGAATGGAAATAAAGGTCATGATTTTAACTGACTGCAAAAGTAAATTGGAAAAATTATCCCATTCCTGGTGCTTTGCCAGTCCTGTTAAATCCGGAAGAATTACGGTTCCGATTGTTACTGCACAGATTCCCAGAATAAGTTCCTGTAAGCGGAGTGAGTAGCTGAGGCTTGAATAAATGCCAACACCTGCTCTTGTAGCCAGGGCTGAAGAAATTATATCGTTAAGCTGATAGGCTGCCATTCCAATTACGGTTGGCCCAATCAGGCGGAGCACATTTCTTGTACCTGGATTTGTAAATGCTTTTTTTAAGGAAACAAAATAAATTTTCCAGTTGTTCTTAAACACAAAAGGAAGCTGAAATAACATTTGAACAGTGCCGCCGGTAATAACGCCAACAGCCATTGCCCTTGCAGGATTGCCCATCTTGTTGTGAAAAAGATAGGTAAAAATAATCACAATAGAGTTAAAAAGGATTGGTGTAAATCCTGAAATTGAAAAAATCTTCAGTCCGTTAAGAATTCCCTGGAGAAGGGCTGCAATTGAAATCACTACAAGATAAGGGAACATGATTCTTGTAAGAATTACTGCTTCAGAACCAGAGGCGGCTGCTTCATCCTTAAAGAAGATTTTAAGAATCAGTGGCGCAAAAATCATTCCTATTGTAACCAGAAGAACTGTAAGGAATGTTACCAGGGTGAATGTGGAAGCTACAAATTCCTGGGTTCGTTTTTTACCTTCTTCATCATTTGAATCTTCCAGATAATCTTTGAAAGTAGGAATAAAGGCTACTGAAACAGAGTTTTCTGCAAAAAGCCGTCTGAAAAAGTTTGGAATCTGAAAGGCAATTCCGAAAGCATCTCCCAGATGACCAGTTCCAAGAAACTTTGCCTTTGTCATTTCACGGATAAGCCCCAGAACTCTTGAAGCCAGTGTTAAAAGTGAAAGTGTAAATCCTTTAGAAACCAGGGAATGGCCTTTTTTATTCCCATTTTCTGGATTTTCAACTGTTTTATTTTGATTTTCGTTGTCAATTTTCATAGAATAATAGAATATAGTTGTTGTAAAATAAATGCAATTGCTTTAATATCGGGGTAGAGTTTAATAGAGATTTACCAGTATGACTAAAAAGTTGCCACGTACAAATTATGTAGGTCAGACACCTATTGTTCCGATCAGAAGAAAAATTCTCTTTGTGTTTATTCTCTTGTTTTTGGTAACCTGTTTTGCTACCAATATCATTAATCTTTTTCTGTCCCAGAATCAAATCATCAGGCTTACAAATCAGGTAATTGCAGACCAGTTGAATGAGCTTTATGTAAATGCTGGAAATCAGTTCCAGATTATGAGTTATAAAAATGACAGAAAATCCTCTCTGGACATGCTCAATCAGGCCGGTAAATCACTTTTGTCAGATCAGCACAGTGTTGCCCTGGGAGTTAGAAGGGATGGAAGCATTATATTTTTTGCCGGTGGAGATAAAATAAAAGAGGACTGGATGTATTTTACTGATCAGGAAGCCCTGGATCAGATGTGCTGGTCACTTACAAAAGAAAGTTCTCCTTCACTGTCATTTAAGTCTCCTGATGGCCTGTCATATTTTGGAGTTTATAAATATCAGAAGGACTGGGACTGTTTTATTATCCGGGCAGAAATGACTCTTGATACCCAGCGTTCTCTTTTGAAAAACTTTATTGTTATTTCTGTAATTATCATTGTTCTGACAATAGTTTCCATGGCTACGGGCACTTTTATTTTTTCTCATCTTCTTGAAAATATTCAGCGCTACACAAGGGCCATTCATCAGATTCATGATAAATCCCGGACAAGTATTGAAGCTTCTTCCGATGATAAACCTGTAATCGATATTTCTCAGTCACCAAATGATGACATTACTTACCTGGCTGCAAACTTTAATGAACTTTATTCAACAACTCAGGACCTGCTTATGATTTTCCAGAAGTTTGTTCCTGAAAACGTTGCAAATGAAGCTTACAAAAAACATACCATTCTTCTGGATGGAAAACCAAAGGAACTTACAATCCTTTTCTCTGACATTAAAAGTTTCACTGCAAGAACAGAAGTTCTGGAAGATGATATTATTAAAATCCTTAACGTACACTACAAATCTGTAATTGAAAAAATTTCTTCCAACAAGGGAATTATTGGTTCAATTATTGGAGATGCAATTCTTGCCAGTTACGGTATTGACGAATCTGTGAAGGAAAATAAATCCCTTAATGCCCTGAACTCTGCCTGGGAAATTACAGCCATAACTGCAGAACTGAGAAATAAAATTTCTGCCCGCTTTGAAGAAATAAAGGAGACCCGTCCGGTTACTGAAAGCGAAAGAAAAGTTTTTGATGCGGTTATGTTTGATGTTGGTGTGGGAATTGATGGTGGAAATGTTTTCTATGGAAATATTGGTTCCGGCAATCGTCTTGCAAATACTGTAATTGGTGACAATGTAAATTCTGCTTCCCGCCTGGAAGGATTAACCCGCATTTATAAAGTGCCTGTCATTATCAGCGATTACATCAGAAAAGAAGTGCAGAAAGATTTGAATGCAAGAAAGAGATTTGTCTTCTACGAAATTGATACTGTTACTGTAAAAGGAAAAACGGAAACTGTAAAAATATTCCTGCCTGTGGATAAAGAATGCGTTTACTCTGAATGGAAGTACGAAAATGTTTCAGAAGGATTGGAATGTTTTGAAAAGGGCCTGGACCTTTATTACAAGGGTAAGTGGAAAGAAGCTAAAGTTGAAATGAAAAAATCAAAACTGGAACTGGCTGAAGTTTTCCTTGAAAGAATGGGCCGCAGCAGTTCGGCACCTGCAGGATGGAGGGGAGTATGGACAATGAAAGAAAAATGATTCATCTGGACAAACAGGATGCTTTTGTTGATGAACTCCTTGCTAATTTTAAGGTCGATAAAGTTTTTGCAGGAAATAAATATAAAGTTGAAGAAGAGTTTCCAAAAACCAGAAAAAATAATGCATCTTATTTCTGGCGTAAAATGTGGAGGCCTCTGCTCATAACAATCGGATTAATTCTTGTTACTGCAACTGGAATCTTTCACGTAGTAAAATATCAGAATGACCACATTGAAGTTGATGTAAGTGTCTTCGAGGATTTGAATCTTCAGTCTCTTCTTATGGAAATTAATGATGCTAAGGCCAACTATGAAAATCAGCAGAAAATTCTTGATGCCCTTTATACAGAATGGGATAAGGTAAAAGAAAATCTTGAAAGAAATTATGAAGCTGATTTATTTGTTCTTGAGCAGATGGGGCTTGAGGATGAAGAAAAAATTGCCCGGCAGAAAGAAGAAATTGAAGAAACCTATCATGCTGCTTTAGATTCTATAAACAATGATTATCAGCAGAGAGTAAATGCTCAGCAGGAAAAACTTCTTGCGGCTAAGGAAAAATTTGAAAGCTTTCAGAAAAATAATGCAGATGCTTACCGCCGCTATGAACAGTCAGCTTCACTGCAGACCAGCCAGACTCTTAAAGAAATGCAGGAAAATCAGATTAAGAGTAATTATGAAAGTGAACTGTCTCAGATTCAGGAGCAGATATCTGCAATTCAGCAGAGCGACCTTCAGCGTCAGCAGCAGGCAATTTCAGAAATTACTGATAAATATAAAGCTCAAATTGACAGACTGGATCCTGAAATTAAAGAAAAAAGCAGCCGCCGTATTGTAGAAAATACTAAGGTTGATGCAAAAACAGAAAACTTTCTTGCAACAAGATTGTCCTCATCCCTTCCGGATGACGCCAGTGAAGAATTCAAAAAAGCATTCCAGAACCTCAGGGATGAATATGAAAGAATTCAGGCCGTGGGAGCAACTTTATCCAGGGCAATTGATGTGGAGCACAAAAAAGATCTTCCTCTTTATGCAAGAACTTTGTCCAGACTTTCCATCAGGGCAGGAAATAATTTTGCTGAAGCTTCCATGACTGAAATTCAGCGTCACATTGGAAAAGAAAAAGATCTTCAGTCCCAGATAAATTCCTACAGTAACTATATGATGACTTTGTGCCGTAAAGATGGATTTGTAATTAACAGTGACAATCCTGGAAAAATAGAAATCTTTGCTGCTCCAGACAAAAGTTCTTTTTCCGGAAGTGCCGCTATTTTACGAAATGAAGAAATTGTCAGCGTAGGAGATCTTGTAAAGGAAAAGGGCAGACTCTTTTTTATTCCGGGATCTTATTATGTTGCTGATAAAAATGACGTATCTTCCATTCGTTCAGCAGGCAGTTCACCTGCATTTGAAAACAAACCGGTTCAGCTTAATGACCAGCTTCTTTTTTTGAATTTGCCGGAAGCTTCTGAAGAAGAGGAGGCTTATGATGCAGAAGTTCCTGAAATCGAAGATTCGGAAAAGCAGCAGAATGTGGATGAAAATTCAGATGCTGCCCTGCCGGTAAATCTGAGGCAGCTGGAGCGGTCTATTCCTGAACACTAGGCCGTCAGAAGCTTGTTCATTGTTACTGACAAAACAGGAAATTCTCTCTAATTCTGACATATCAGATTTCTCCATGCCGGGCCCTTTTGCCGGTCTACTTCCTGATATCTACCGCCGTTCAGTTTTCCGGTAGATTGAAATTCTTCTATATAAAATATACACTATACAGAATGAGGAAATAGTTTCCTTTTTAAGAGATTATTTTGTATCTTTATATATATTTTAGTTTTAGCAGGAAATTTTAAGATGGTTACAGAGGAAAATTCAAGCGCAAAAATCAATTCTGTTCAGGGACTTACAAAGCCAATCCGTATGGGAATTGATGTTGGCTCAACTACTGTAAAAGTAGTGATTCTTGGCCATAATGATGAACTTTTATACGGGGCTTACGAACGCCACCGTGCCGATATCCGTAATACAATCATTCAGGTAGTAAACAAAGCTTTTGATGAAGTGGAATCTAAATTTCCACAGGGGGACCAGCAGACTATTTCCGTAAAGGTTACTGGTTCTGGGGGACTTTCTGTTTCTCAGTGGCTTAACATTCCTTTTATTCAGGAAGTTGTTGCTGCTACAACAGCCGTTAAAAAAATCATTCCTCAGACTGATGTAGTAATTGAACTTGGTGGTGAGGATGCAAAGATTACATATTTCCAGGGTGGAGTAGAACAGCGCATGAACGGTACTTGTGCCGGTGGTACAGGAGCCTTTATTGATCAGATGGCTGCCCTTCTGGAAACAGATGCTTCAGGTCTTAATGAACTGGCCCGGGGTGCAACTACAATTTATCCTATTGCGGCCCGCTGTGGTGTTTTTGCCAAGACAGACGTTCAGCCTTTGATTAATGAAGGTGCCCGCCGTGAAGATATTGCCGCATCTATTTTTCAGGCAGTGGTAAGTCAGACAATTTCCGGCCTTGCCTGTGGAAAACCTATCCGGGGACATGTTGCTTTCCTGGGAGGACCTCTTCACTTCCTTGATCAGCTCAGACAGCGTTTTATTGTTACACTTAAACTTGCTGATGATGAAGCAATTGTTCCTGACAACAGCCAGCTCTTCGTAGCAAGCGGTGCAGCTTATTCTGCTGAAAGGGAACTTAAACTGATTAATCCTAATTCACCTAATGCAGGTCAGAAGAAATTTTCTACCATCAGGGAATTCCGTGAAAACCTCAAGCATCTTGTTGGGGCCGAAATGCAGGAAGTTCAGCGCCTTGAACCTCTCTTTAAGAATCAGGAAGAACTGGATGAATTTACCAGCCGCCATGCTTCTCAGAAAGCAAAAACCGGTGATTTGAATTCCACAAAGGGACCTGTTTTCCTGGGACTGGATGCAGGTTCAACTACAACAAAAGCCGTTCTTATTGATACAGAAGGCCGTATCCTCTGGCGCTTCTACGATGTAAATGCAGGTAATCCTGTTGACCTGGCAGTAAGGGTTTTAAAGGACCTATACAGAATTCTTCCAAAGGATGTTTATATTGCCCGCTCAGTTTCTACCGGTTATGGGGAAGCTCTTTTCCAGGCCGCCCTTAATGTTGATGCGGGAGAAGTAGAAACAATTACCCACTTCAGGGCTGCAGATTTCTTTGTTCCAGGAGTTGAATTCCTTCTTGATATTGGAGGTCAGGATATGAAGTGCCTCCGTATGAAGGATGGTGCAATTCAGTCCATTCAGCTTAACGAAGCCTGCTCTGCCGGTTGTGGTTCTTTCCTGGATCAGTTTGCCCACACAATGGGAATGAATGTTCAGGAATTCTCAAAGATTGCCCTGATGGCAAAAAATCCTGTGGACCTTGGAACCCGCTGTACTGTATTTATGAACAGTAGAGTAAAGCAGGCTCAGAAGGAAGGTGCTGAAGTTGCTGATATTTCAGCCGGACTTTCTTATTCCGTAATCAAGAATGCCCTTTTTAAGGTAATAAAACTTAGAAATTCCAAGGATGTAGGCTCAAAAGTTGTTGTTCAGGGAGGTACCTTTAATAACGATGCCGTTCTCCGCGCTTTTGAAAAAATCTCCGGAGTTCAGGTTTATCGTCCTGATGTTGCAGGATTGATGGGCGCTTACGGTTCAGCCCTTATTGCTCTTGATCAGTGGGAAGATTTACGCAGACCAAAGCCGGATGATCCTGATCAGACTCCAAAATTTGTAAAATCACACATTGCCAGTCTTGAACAGCTGGAATCCTTTAAGGTTTCCCTGGATTTGAGACGCTGCGGCAAATGTTCAAATAACTGTCTTCTTACAATTAATACATTCACTACAGGGGATGGTGATGGAAATGCAGCTGCCCGTACCTTTATTACAGGTAACCGCTGTGAAAGAGGAGCTGAACTGGATACTCCTAAGGCAAAAGTTGTGGATGCATCTAACAAGGATTCATCTAAACTGACTGGAGCTGCTGAAGATTCAAAAGATCTGCCTAACCTCTTTGACTGGAAATACAAGAGACTTTTCCATTACGTTCCTCTAAGACCAGAAGAAGCAACTATGGGAGATGTTGGACTTCCACGTGTTCTTAACATGTATGAAAACTATCCTCTCTGGTTTACTTTCTTTACAAAACTGGGATTCAGGGTTCGTCTTTCTCCACGTTCAAGCAGAAGCGTTTACGAAAAGGGGCTTGAAACAATTCCATCTGAATCAGTTTGCTATCCGGGAAAAATTTCTCACGGTCACATGCAGTCCCTGATTAATTCAGGCTGTAAATTCATCTTCTATCCGTGTGCTCCTTATGAAAGCAAGGAAGATGCAAATGCTGGAAACCATTACAACTGTCCTATTGTAACAAGTTATCCGGAAGTTCTCAGAAACAATGTGGAAGCTCTTCGTCAGGATGAATCAATTCTCTTCCTGAATCCTTTCCTTCCAATTTATGATAAAAAGCGTCTTGCAGAAAGATTGTATGAAGTTCTTTCACCTCACTTTAAGACTCTTACAAAAGAAAGAGTTAATGATGCTGTAGAAGCAGCCTGGGCTGAGGAAGAAAAATATCATCAGGATATCCGTGAAAAGGGTGAAGAGGCTCTTGAAGAGGTTATCCGCAGGGGAGCAACAGGTATTGTTCTTGCAGGCCGTCCATATCACCTTGATCCGGAAATTAACCATGGTATTCCGGAACTGATTCATGGTCTGGGTCTTGCTGTTTTCACTGAAGATTCTGTTGCCCACTTCGGTCAAATTGAGCGTCCTCTGAGAGTTGTAGACCAGTGGACTTACCATAACAGGCTTTATCGTGCCGCATCCTTTGTTGCAGGTATGCCGGATCTTGAACTGGTTCAGCTTACTTCTTTTGGCTGCGGTATTGATGCAGTTACTTCTGACCAGGTTGATGAAATTCTCCGTTCAAAGGGAAGAATGTATACTCTCATTAAGATTGATGAAGGTTCTAACTTAGGTGCAATCCGTATTCGTATCAGATCACTGATTGCGGCTGTAAGGGCCCGTGAGCGTTCTGGAAAGAAACCTGCCGTAAAGTCAGCTGCATATCACAGAAAGATTTTTGAAAAGGAAATGAAGTATACCCATACAATCCTTTGTCCTCAGCTGAGCCCTATTCACTTCAGATATATGAAAAAGGCTTTTGAGTGTGCAGGATACAGAATGGTTGTTATGGATTCAGATGATCCAAAAGCAATTGATACAGGACTTAAATATGTAAATAACGACGCCTGCTTCCCTTCAATTTTGATTGCAGGTCAGATGATCAGAGCCCTTCAAAGCGGTAAATATGATCTGGATCATACCAGCTGTCTCATTTCCCAGACTGGTGGCGGCTGTCGTGCTACAAACTATATTGGATTTATCCGCCGTGCTCTTGTTGATGCAGGTCTTGAAAAGGTTCCTGTAATTTCAATGAATATGGGCGGTCTGGAAAAGAATCCTGGATTTAAATATTCCCTGGGGCTGATTCTTCGCCTGGTAAGAGGATTCTTTATTGCTGATGTGCTCATGCAGTGTCTCTACAGAACCCGTCCTTACGAAGCAGTTCCTGGTTCAGCAAATGCCCTTTACCTTAAGCTGACTACTGAAGCTGAAAAGTGCATGGAAAGCCTGAACAAGGCTAAGTATCATAAGATGCTGAGAAAGATTGTCCGGGAATTTGACAGTCTTGAACTTCTCCCTGTTAAAAAGCCTAGAGTTGGCGTAGTTGGAGAAATTCTTGTAAAGTTCCATCCAACTGCAAACAATCACATTGTTGATTTGATTGAAAAGGAAGGGGCTGAAGCTGTTGTTCCTGGATTCATTGACTTCTTCATGTATTCTTTCGCAGGAGGAATTTTCCGTCATCAGCAGCTGGCCTTCTCTAAAAAAACAGAAAGAATATCCCGTCTCCTTATTAGAATTACTGAAAGGGGAAGAAGATATTCCAGCCGTCTCCTTGCAAAGAGCCGCCGTTTTGAAGCTCCAAAGTCAATATATGAACTTATGGACGGTGTAGACGATATTGTTCAGACTGGTAACATTATGGGCGAAGGCTGGTTCCTTACTGCCGAAATGGTTGAATTGATTAACGCCGGTGTAACAAATATTGCCTGTGTTCAGCCTTTTGCCTGTCTGCCAAATCACGTAACAGGAAAGGGTATGATTAAGGAATTACGCCGCCGCTATCCAAAGGCAAATATTTCAGCTGTAGACTATGACCCTGGTTCTTCAGAAGTAAATCAGGTTAACCGCCTTAAGCTGCTTATGTCATCTGCTCCAGTTGGTAAACATCCGGACGAGGGTAGTGACGGAATGATTCATCAGCCTGATGGAAAGGTTCTTAAACCTGAAATCCGTCTTGCAGAAGGCGCATCAGTTTTTTTAGATGACAGTGAAAATTCTGCCGATAATGTAACTATAAAGACAGGTACTGGAGGACAGAAATAGTATGATGAAAAAGACAGCGTTGTTAAAAAAATCACTTTTTGGGGCAATAGCTGCCTTTTTCACAGTAATAGCTGCTTCCGCTTCCTATAATTCCTACGGAATTCCCGATTCTGCAGAAATAAGGAAGAATCTCATAGAAAACTGGTTTGAAGCACCAGTGGACATGGTTCGTACAAAGGACAATGAGATTTACAAAAACGCTGTAAATCAGTCCTTTCAGGTGAGCTTTCAGGAACAGGATAATTATCTTCTTGTTCTGGTAATTCCTGCTTCTCAAATAGAAGTTGAATATCAGAATGATCAGATAAAGGAGAGCCGCCTGGAACAGGTTTACAGTCCGGGAGCTGCCGGTTCCTGGATTTTGTTCCGCAACGGGCAGACTGGACAGCCTGAAAAACTCCACTGGTACTTTAATGCAGACAGTCAGGTTTACCTTGAATTTACTGCTGCTGCAAATAAAACTTTTGCCGATTTGATTGTTTACAATAATTATGTAGTAAAACATACTCCTGTGGGTGTGCCTTTTCAGCGCCTCTATACTTCATCTTTTCAGGAAATTCAAAACTGGACAAACAAATCCATTCCCTGGTACAAGGTGCAGGTTATTCCTGGTCAGTACAGGGAACTTTTACAGACTGCCTACACTGTGCGAAAATATCTTCCAAAGATTCAGATTCTGGACAAAGGTTACTACAACGAAGACGGGGTTCTTTGTAACCGCAGTAATGACAAGCCCTACATTCTTCTGAATGAAGATCTGGAGCCTTATTCCGCAGAAAAAGCTGGCATTCTTCAGGTAGATTCTGCCGGATTTATTAAGTGGATAGCAGACGGGCTTATTTTTCCATATACCGGCTCTTATACCACCGCAGACTCTCTTTACAATCCTACAGTTGAATATAATCCTCTTGGAAAAACCGGCATAAAAAATCAGCAGTACGATATTGCCTTTTCCCTTAACTGGACCCGTAACCTGGCCCTCCAGGCATGGAATGTAAGAAACAGGAAACAGGTTAAATATGAAGATTCCGGAATTGATGTAAATTACAATCATTTTACGAAAGTTTCCCCTTACATAAAAGATACTGGATACAAGGTTCAGCTTTTGAAATCCATCCTCTACATTCAGGCGGTCATTGAACCTGGCTACGCATATTTTGGTGCAATAAAAGAATATTCTGTTACAAAACCTGAGGAATTTGTTTTTAATAATCAGGTGGCTTTTTTCCCTTATTTTGATGACAATGGTCATTTTGACTGTCTGGTTTTTGAAGCCGGTCAGGAGATGACTTTAGACGGATTTATATCAAAATACAGAAATTCTTTTGTAAATCTTGTTCGCATAAAGACCAGTGAGGATTTTTATCCTCTGGAAAATTTTTAGTCTTTAATCTGATTATACAAGGAATCTCTAACATTTTTTTCAGGAGTTT
>JAEEGH010003558.1_pt1 | contig 40862 bp, 33 predicted proteins | sample 9134181 | NCBI WGS metagenome assembly JAEEGH01 (sample SAMN16246544, study PRJNA631951) | gut metagenome | biome: gut microbiome; feature: rumen; material: DP-attached | host: Bos | place: Iran: Karaj | collected 2018-10 | reverse complement strand
CACCACTCCCTTTTTTTTCACACAAAAACTATTAATATAGTTTTTTTGTGGTAAACCACAACGTATATTATAAAAAATTAACTGTTTAACTCTCCTCCGTACACACCATGCCGCTGTCAGACACGCTGAAATCCACCGCAAAAGCCTTGAGACGAATCCATTGCTTCACGACCGTCTCAAAGGCCGTCGCCTGTCTGTCGCTGTTCTTTCTCGCCTTAAGCGCGGTGAACATGGCGGTTCCGCTGGCGGAGACGACTTGCACCGTTCTCGGCTGGGCGGCTATCGTCATTGCCATCCTCTACATAATCAAAGACTTGCAGATTTCCGCCAACCGCCTGTCCATCCCATCGCTGGCGATGGATGTGGAAAAAGCGCATCCGGAACTCATGGATTCGTTCATCTGCGCCGTCGAATTGGAAGCGAAATCGGAACCGTTGCGGCCCATGGAGGCGGATCTGCTGGCGGACGTCCATCGTCGTGTCCAAAGCACGTTCATTCTGAAAGATACATTCCATGAACAGCTTCGTCTGACGAAGCCGTTCGTCTGGGGGCTGGCCGCCGTCGTTCTGACCGTTGGCGCGATTCACACACCGGCCATTCATAAGTGGTTCCACGCCAATAGGAACGCGTTTTCATTCGCGAAAGCGGCGGAAGCCGAATACCCGCGCCACAGCGACGTGCCGATCACCGTCAGCGCCAATCGTTGGGAACAAGATCTGTGGATCGACGTCATCGATGGCGACGGCGACCGTCAGCGGTTTCCTATGCATCGTTCGGAAGAGGACGGTACGTCTTCGTTTGTTTTCTATGATGTGCAGAACGCCGTCCGCTATCGCGTCGGCTCTCCGTCGTTGAAATCCAAGTGGTTCTCTTTCAACATCTTCGATCCTCCGGAAATCTCATCGTTGACGATAACCGTTACGCCGCCAGCCTATACGGGCAAGCCTACCGTCACCTACACGGAACTGCAGGATTTCACCGTCATCGAAGGCTCCGTCATCGCAATCGACGTGCAATCATCCGTGGAGGCCACGCAGGCCATCGTCACGAAATCGGAAAAGCAACAGCTTGATATCCATTCCTTTACATTAAAGGAAACGGATGATCTGCGGATTGTTTTGACGGACAACGATGGCCATCAGCAGATGACGCCGTGGTTCCGTGTCACCGTCGAACCGGATCTTCAACCCGTTCTCGAACAACGACAACCAACAGGCGACATCAAAATCCATTCGTATGACAGCGTCCGTCTGGACGCGTCAGCTTCGGACGATTTCGGTCTCCATACCTTCGGGCTGCAATTCACGAAAAACGGCATGGAACGCCAAGTCGTTCTCTTCAATGAACATAAGGATGGAAAGCCTTGGGAAAACACATGGGACCACAACGCCTTGTGGGACATTCCATCTCTGAAATTGAAGGATGGCGACATGCTCTCTTGCGTGTTTTTCATCGAAGACAACCGCGAGCCGAAGCATCAGACGACGCGTGGCGAAGTCTTTTTCATCACCGTCGAACCGGACGAAGACGAATTGGAAGCCGACGGTGACGGCGGTGACCAAAAACGGACCACCGTCGCGGATTTGATTGCCGAATCCAAACGGCTTCTTCGCCTAACATGGGATACGTTATCGCTTGCGCCGCAAGATCGTATGCGTCAGACGGAAGAACTTCAGCGCGGCCTTCCAGACCTCCAATTGGAAATCGCCCGCCGCGAAAACAAACTGAAGGAGGAATTGCGCAAAACCATCATGGACGCCAATAAATCAGAGGATGAAAATCAGTCGGCGGAAGATGAATTCATCCAGACGAGCCTTCCCGAACCGTTTAACAGCCTGTTCGGTGGCGCCGTGAAGGCGGAAGATGCGGCGGCGCGGTTGGCGAAAAACAACTTGCTGGATGAAAGCGCTATTCCGCAAGAACGTGCATTGACGTTACTTGTGAAAATCGAAAACGAACTTCTCCGCAATGCTATGAAGAGCAAGAAATCGAAGGAAGGGCAGGGCGGAAAGGGCGAAAAACAGCAGCAGGAGCAGCAGGAAAAGAACTCTGACAATCAAGAAAACAATCAGAATCAACAACAAGCGGACAACGCCAAACTGCTACAGGAAGCGGCCGAATTGTTGCGGCGGCAAATCGTCAAACAGGAGGCCATCAACGCTTCAGCCGCATCACAAGACGCTGCCGCTGCGGGACTTGCGGATAAGCAACAACAGCTTGGGCAGGACACGGAAGATTTGGAGAAAACGCTCCGTCCGTTGAAGGAAGCGGCCGCGGCCCGCGAAGCCGTCGCCCGTGCGGCGGCTGAAATGAAACATGGTGCGGAATCGTTCCGCAAGCAGGATACACGTACAGGCGCGATCCATGGTGGCCGTGCGCATACCGCTCAGCTGGAAGCACTTCGCGTCATGGAAGACGCTATCCAAGCCGCCGCCGCGAATCAGTTGCGGCAGCTTGGTGAGCAAGCTCGCGATTTGAGCCAGCGGCAAATGGACGCGGCTGACAAATCGGGGGAATTCAAGAAACAAGAAACACCTGTGTCGCAACAAGATACGAAGCAGGCTCGTCAGCAGCAGCAGGACTTGAAGGAACAGGCCGAACAGCTTCGCCAGTCGTTGCAGAAAACGGCGGAGCAATTAGACAAAACGTATCCGGACATTGCGAAAGATTTGCGCGACGCCGTCAAAAACATGGACGAACGGAAGATTCTCGCTGCCCAGCAGCGTGCCCTTAACGCGTTGCTGTACAAGCGTTTCGACCGCGCAGAAAAAGAGCAAACCGACGCTTCCAACTTGCTCGCCGCTCTCGCCATGGAGCTTGACGCCGCTGCTGGCAAGATGCCGAATATGACCGCGCAGGAGCTTCGCGAAGCGTTGCAGAAATTGCAGCAGCAGGCCCGTCAGACCGCCCAAAATATGGAAGGCGAAGGCCAAAAGGCCAGCGACAGAATGGAACAGCTCCGCCAACAAATAGAGCAAAATCTCCAGAAACTCGGAGAAAAACTTAAAGACAACCGCCTGAACGAGTTAAGTGATAATATGAGCATTCCGTTCAACGGCGAATCGCCATCGGAGGCGGGTCAGTTCATCCTCCGCAATCTCCAGCAGGCCACCCAAATTTTGGCGGAGCATTTGCAACGGCTAACAATGGAAAAGAAGCGCGAGCTATCACGTTCACAGCTCGCGCCGCCATTGAAATACCGTCGCCTCGTGGAAGATTATTTCAAGCAGATGAGCAAATAGCAAGATAATTGTTCATCTAATCTGGTCTATAATTTAATGATTAATTAGCATTGTTTTTTCTTACAATGTGAATAATATTCTTCAACTGATATCAATAATAACTGGAAAAATCCAAAAAAGAATCTGTTTACATAATTATTATCAATTATATAGAGTATATATAAATAATGTTTTATATATGTATTTAACTCTATACATTTTTAATATCATATATAAATTCTTTTTTTCGTCTAATCTGTTCTATTCATATTTTGATATCTTTTTCATACTTCTTTTTTATCATAAATTATAAGATATCATATAATATGGATACTTATTATTTTTATAAATAATAAATATATTATTTATATAATATTTTTTTAAAAAAGTCCTTCAGATTAATTAAAATTGGGGAGATAGTACTCAACTATTGATGCAGATGTAGCATAGGAATAGTGTTGATATCAAAAAACGGAGACAGTCAACAAAGAAATCATGAGAAATCACTCAAATTCGCCTCCCTTCAATGGCATAAATAGCTATACAAAAGCCAGAGGATATGACAAAAGATAATCAAGCCAAGTATTAAAAAGAGTCACCCATGAATTATTTCAACGCATTAACAATTCTTTTACAGGTTGTGTGCTTTACGCCAGTGGTGTTTCTGATGCTTAGCATTCTTTGCTATCTTCCATCTGTGTTCGTTTATGCGGCTTTTGAAACTATTTGTCGAACTGTTGGCATCGCAACGTGGTTCGTCCACTTTCCCTGCAGAATAGTAAAAGCTTCTGTCCGACTGAAAGAATGAAGAACTTTTTGTAAAGCGCTCAAGATCTCCAGCCAAAATGGCATAGGCATAATGTCAGAACCAGAAAAGCTATGAGCTGGCGGCCAGGTACGGTAAATGGCCAAAAGCAAGCGGCGCAAAAACTCATAAACCATAAACAATGTACAAGGAAACCATGGAAATCCAGATGGAAAAACAAAGCCACATCAAGGCTGCCTCTACCCAAAAACCGGAAGCCACGGTAAGCCGCAACAGCGAGCCGAGCGGTTCGAATCGTTCTTCACTGGCGGGGTGGCACTGCCTCCTGGCCGTGTTGCTCTCGGATGGGCCGACATGGCGCATTGCGGAGGAAGAGCAGGGCCCAGCAACCACAGCGGCATAGGTCCGATGAGATGCGGTGAGATGACATTCCCTCAGCCTTATGACAGTCTGAGTCAAAAAAAATAAGGAATTGATAAAGAACTTTTTGTAAAGCGCTCAAGACCTCCAGCCAAAATGGCATAGGGATAATGTCGGAACTAGAAAAATTACGAGCTGGCGGCCAGATACAGTGAATGGCCAAAAGCATGCGGTGAAACAACCCCATAAAAGGAACAACGAACGCATGAAAAACCAGAACGAAACCAAGATCAACAACAAGGCCATCATCAACTTGAAGCCCGAAGCTGCAGACATCCGCAACCATAAATCCCCTTCACAGGCGGGGTGGCGTTGCCTTCTGTCCGTGCTGCTCTTGGACGAGCTGGAGAAAAAAAGCGCATAATCCGTCCCGGACCGCTAAAATTCGGCCACGAGGGCGGCATAAGACTAGTGCAGGCGCGTGAAAACCAATTAAGGCGGGTCCGCCGGGCGGCGGATCCAGAGCGCGGCGAGAACCACAACCAAAAAGGAGGACAGCCATGGGCATCGTCAAGAATGTCAAGGACAGCATCGAGAAGCATTTCGCCCGCGAGGGCATCGGCAAGATCGCCCGCAACGAGGGCGTGATCAAGGAGTTCGGCGGCCGCTCCATCTACAACGGCATGATGGACACCGCGATCGGCCGCTACAAGAAGTAGGGGCCGCGAGAGCCGGGCCCCCCCGCCGGGCGGGCCCGGATAAGGCAAGACCAAACGAAAAGGAGCAGGACGCATGGGCAAGATCTACAGGAAAATGCGCGACGAGGCCAACCGCCAGCTGGCCGGATGGGTGAACAAGGAAAGCGAGGCGAGCAACTGCGTCTCGAGATTCTACTACCACGTGCGCGGCACGATGGCCGGCGGCACGGTGAGGGACGTCTACGACAACAAGGACGCCATCGACAAGCGCAGCCGCTAGGCCGCCGGAGGCACGGCTCCCCATTCGAACGCCGAAACGAGCGCTCAATCCGTCCCGGACGGCTAAAATCCGGCCGCGAGGGCGGCATAGCGATGCCACGGGCAAGTGAAGAAAAACGAGAGGCATGGCCGCCATCCGGCGGCCATGCACGAAGCAAGAACAACAGCCAAAAGGAGAAAAAGCATGCTCATCATCAAACAGAAAGAACACATCCTCATCAACAGACCGACACCGGATGACCGGATCGGTTCGATTCGTGAAGGCCTGCCCTGGCCTCCCCGTCATCCTCGTCCTATACCTACTACTATTATAATCTCTAGAGATAAGAAGAACATATAGCCATTTTTTAGCCTATGACCATCCAATGGAGAGATACACTAGGATGTTTTAATCAAAACACTAGATCAAAAAGGAGAAACAATCACGCGGCGGCTTTACTGCTCGCTGTCCTCGTCATGCCTCGTGCAGGGCCTGTTCCTCACCGTCGCCAGCAGGATACTCCTGTTGGCGTAAGTCCGGTGATGGTGCGCCCCTCCAGATCTCCATGGGGGAAAAGGAAATGGTACCCCGAATCATGAAAAATGGCTAGTTTTTTCATTAAAATCATGCTATTATTCATGAAAAACGCATTTTTTCGTTTTACGGTGATTCGGGCAAAAGATGAAATTATGTAATGCCTCCTCCATGATTAAAGGGAGGAATTATATTCACATTCAGTATTTATTTCCATCTCTATTTGAAATATTCGGCACGATTTCTCCATTTTGGTTATAGGATTTTTCCTCCTTAAGTATTCCATCTGTATCATAAAATCTTTCAATACGTATAATGTCTTTCATATCTTTTATACCCTTATTGGGAAGGGAATAGAATATTCTTTGTTTGATCTTCCCATTCTCATGATAAGCAGTTTCATCTTTATAAATCCCTTCATTATTGCAAGTGGGATTATTACCTAATTCTGAATCAAAACGTTTTATCTCAAGAAGTTGGCCTTTTACATTGAATATTCGTTCTTCTCTTATGACATCTTTAGAATCTTCAACCCCTTTGCCTTTCATAGAATATCGTATGCACTTTACCCACCTGCCTGTCTTGACATCATATATGTTTTCATACCAGCTGATGCCGTTGGAGTCGCAGGCCATTTCATCGCCTGTCACATTGGCGAAATGCTTTTCCACAAGAACCTTGTGATTAAGATTGAATGTCTGCTCCACACGTATTACATCCTTGTTCCCCCAGACACCTTTACTGGGGAGGGAATAGAATATCCTTCTCGTCTCGTTTCCTTTTTCATCGTATTTATGTTCAATTCTGCTAATACCCTCATCGTCGCATGTAGGTGTCTTTTGGCCATCTGCATAATGGAATTCTTGCAGGCAATTGCCCTGTGAATCATACTGCCATTCTTGAATGGCCATGTTTCCCGAAAAGGGAATCAATTGATTGCCTTCGTCGTACGCCGTTAAACTTGTCATCTTGAAGTTGTCGCCATATAATTTATATGAAGCCGTGCTCCTATGAATGCCTTTATGGTTGACAGCAGGTAACTTTCGCTTCTCATATTCTCCTTTCTCATCAAAATATACCATTGCATAATACAGCTCTTCTGTGGTTTTGTTATTACCTTCAACATCAATAAATTTACGGTGCATAGTAATCGCTGTGCCGTTAAAAAGGTATTGGCCTGGCAATGCAAAACTGTCAATCCTAATCAATCTATATCCATAGTAGCTTGTGATTGTCCTACAAATATTGTTGCTATCACAGGTCAATTCCGAACCTTCTTGAGATGAATAATATAATTTTTCAACTTCATCGCCTCTCTTATTATATTTTTTCTCTATACGCATGACGTTATGATTACCATATAAATCATGCCCATATTCTATCTTTCGATTCAAGATTTCGATTTCGTCTGTTTGGATATAGTATTCGTTTTTATATAAACTGATGCCATTGGAGTTACATGCGAGTTCATTACCGGTCATGGCAGCATAATGCTTTTCTGTAAGAATGTTGTGATGTGAAGTGAATGTATACTCTACACGCATGACGTTTTTATCACCCATGATGCCTTTGCCCGGAAGGGAATACAAAATTTTTTTCTTTTCATTTCCTTTTTCATCGTATTCATGTTCAATTCTTGAAATTCCATTATCGTCACATGCCGGTGTCTTTTTGTCATTTGCATAATGGAACTCTTGCAGGCAATTACCTTGTGAATCATATTGCCATTCTTGAATGGCCATGTCTCCAGAAAATGGAGTCAATTGATTGACTTCGTCGTACGCCGTTAAACTTATCATCTTGAAGTTGTCGCCGTATAGTTCATATGAAGCTACGCCTTTATGAATACCATTATAGTTAAGAATTGGATGATTCCGTTCATCATAATATAACTCTTGTATAGTTTTTTTATTACCATCAACAGTAATCTTTTGACTACGCTTTGTAACTGCCATACTATTAAATAGAAATTTTCCGGGTAAGGCAAAACTATCGATTATAATCTCATTTCCATTGTAGCTCGTAATTGTCTTGCAAATATTTTCTTCATTGCAAGCCAAATCTAATCCTTTTTGAGATGCATAATATATTTTTTCAATTTCATTGCCATTTTCATTATATTTTCTCTCAATTCTCATGATGCCTGGAATATTATATAAATTCTTTCCATATTCAATTTTCTTTTTCAATATTAAACCAGTCATACTATCATATTCCATTTTGCAAGAACTAATACCATGAGTATCGTAGAATATATTTCTTTCATTTGTGAAATTATTCTCCTCAATAATATTGCCAGCTTTATTGAAAGTTTGTTCCACACGTATAAATTTTGTATTTCTTGATAAATCATAAATGTTAAAATAATATAAAAACCTTTTCTCTTCATAATCATCTTTATTATATTGTGACTTGATTTTGCATAATCCAGTATCGTCTATGAATGATAAATTTTCACCTGTCTCGTATGCAAGATATTCTTCTTCAATAATGTTACCATTTATATTATATTTTTGTCTAACTCGTATAATATTACTTCCTATTATGCGATCTTTAATCATATATTGTATTGTTTCAGTATGAATACCATTAGTATATTTAAAGTCTATACGAAAAATATTACCCTTAAAGAATGCTCTTTTTATATTTTCTTTAAAAATATATTTATTATAAATATAATTCTCATCATGTTTCCAAAATGTTGCTTTAGTCATATTACCATATTCATCATGCTCATATATTACAGTGTCATAATTTCCATTATCTTTTAACATTTTTATAAGTTTTTTATTTTCGTCATAATAACTCTGCATAATAGAATTACCATTTTGATCATATTCAATCTTTAATATACAATTACCAGCATTATCACAGAAATTTCTAAATGTTCCATTATTAAATTCCTGTGATATTATTGTTATTGACTCAACAAAATCATATTCATTTTTGTTCTTTGTATATTGAAAAATACGTTTATGCGAATTATCTAAACCTCTTATATAATTTCCAAGAGAATCTTCCCATATCCATTCTTTTTCAAATCCTAACATTCCATCCTTTTCATTTTCTTTATAATAATTTATTCCTACATAAATTAGTTCTTCAGAAGATTCATCATCATTTTCTTGGGAGCGTAAAATAGGTGATCCATTATATTGAATAAACATTATTAGAGCATCTGTTTTGGGCCTTATAATATTTTGTTTGACAAATTTTTGATCTTTATTTTTGCTTGTTTTTAAAGATAATTTGTCATTTTTTTGATTTTTAAAAAGATGATTTTTCTGATTATGATCTGCTAAAGGCTTGCTTTGATGCTCATTATTATAAACTAGGTTTTTTTGGTCTACTGCATTCTTTTTAGATTCTTGATGAAATACACTTTGATTTTTTTCTTCTTTCTTTTCAATAATATTATTATCATAAGTTTTCTTGGGATCCCTTTTATTACCATGAATATCGTATTGAGGTATATAGAAAGCTCCCCAGATCATATACCCTTTTTTATTCTTGCCAATTTCAGATAGTGGTATTTTATTACCGTCTTTATCTTCTATATATGAAAAATCTATAATTACTACGGATTTTAATTCATCTTCAGTAATACCAACAAGCTTATTAGTATTATTAGTATTTGATGATGATTCATTAGAAGACCATATGTATGTATCGAAACATCGGTCAGTCAAATCATATGTTTTAAGATGATTATTAACAATAGAAAGTCTATAAGGCGATGACCTTTTAAAGGGAATATATGATTTCCAATCGTTTAATTTGAAGCATTTCCAATAATCATGCCATCTGAAATCAAAATCAAACATCCCTATGGTTTTGATTTCGTAGGAAAATTCACGGTGTTTAGCTTGTCGTTTACTCAATCGATTAAAGCCGTTTGGCACACCATATATTTTGTGCCAGTTTTTGTAATATGTTTTATATTCTTTAAAGAAAAGAAAGAATATAATAATAAAAAAAACAGTAGGTACAATAACAGAATAATAAATTTTACGGTAGAATTTAGCTTTCTTCTGCTGATAGCGCATAACCTTTTTTCTTTCTACTATAGGAATGATGATATCATGGCAGAATTCGATGTATTGAACACAATTACGGTTATCTGTTCTTAATAGGCGCAGATTCACCAGCTTGTAGATTTCATCTCTGGGCAGTTTGAGGTCATCAACAGCCTTCAGCAGGCGGAAACCAGAATCGGAAACGAGTTCTTCTTCAAGTGTTTCACATGTATGCAGGGAGACTTTCTGCATCGCGTTATCATAAAATTTGCCCAGAATATTATCCTTGTTTTCACGTACTAGCTTCTCAGTAATGCGGGGAAGGGACTGCTCCAGACGGCAAAGGTTGATCTGTTCGCAAAAGAGGGAGAGCAGGGCCGGCTCGACGACTTTCTTGAAAGATCTGCGTGTGCTTAGAGTGTTCTCCGATACGGCCTTGATGATGCTTTCGCATACGGATTCGCTACAGATGTCCTTTGTCTTATCATTAAAAATGACTTCACGGGCGTTCTCTTCACTCATGGGCTTCACGGAAATACGGTTCTGCCGTAGAGGAGGACACAAATTGGACATCTCGTCAAGTCTTGCAATGAAATCGTCGCGTAGCGACAAAATTATGCGATATTCGGCTTGGACTGGGATAGCTAGGGATACATTGTCCTTGTTTATAACGGCTTCTAGCTCGGCGGGTAAATGGTCGCCTGCGACATCGCAAATCTGTATGATCGCGTTATTGATTTCCGATTCATCCTTTTCAGAGATAGTGAAAATCTCCTCGAACTGGTCAAATACTAAAACAGGACGTATACGGACATCCATAACATCGTAGAATTTATGGCGGTGCAGCCAGGTCCATAGGTTTTCCAATGCGTTTCCTGGCAGTGGAGCAATTTCCTTGATAGTGCAATAATGCTCTTCAAGAGAAGAGGTTATCAATTCTATAATCTGTTTGATATAAGATGCGCTACCTTTGCTATGATCCAAGCGCAGATAGATGGGAAAAAACTGCTTCTTACGCAATTTTGGAAACACACCCGCTTGTAGTAATGAAGTCTTCCCCACGCCTGATACACCATAAACACAAGTTACAATATTATCATAGATTTTATAGAATAATTCATCGCTTTCCTTAGAACGTCCGAAGAAGATATCTGCATTTTCTTCCTGATAGGAGGACAAGCCGAGCCATGGGGAGTTGGCAGTGCTACTTTCAACAGCTTGTAGGCCATTGTTACCATTGCTTGTCTTTCTGATTTCTGAGATTAGGGTGGATTCCATTTTTCCCGTATTATCTTGCATGGTATTATCACCTTTATCTGTCTTCATAAATGCAGAGATTGCGGTAGATGCTTTCAAGTGCATCACTTGTCAACGGAACTTCGGTAGAATTTAGTCGAAGACAGTTTTCCTGTGGAATCATCATTGTCGCATCTGGTAGCCTGTCTTGTCCCTCAAATAGTGGCATCATGAAATATTCCTCTCCACTCTTACCTTTGCGGCGTATATTTTCTGCATATCCTAATTTCAAAATATCCACAAGAGCCTCTACAGAGGTTGAAATGATCGGGATAAAAACAGCTGCATTTTCCATTATCATGCTGATACGATTCATATTTTGTAATTCATCATTACGAATTATCTTGACATGATAGCCAGCCTTCTTAACTTGTTCGTATATAGCAGTACCAATAGCCACATCATGCGACGATGCGCATATAACTACAAAACCACAAACTTGCCGTTTTTCAACCTTAGTTTGCTTATCTTCATGCATTTTCTGTGTAAGAAGGGTCACGAAATCCTCCGCATTACCACTACAGAAAATTTTGCCATAGTTGTCACGAGCAAGAAAATATCTAAATGCGGAGTCGTTTCTGGATACGTTATCCGCGATGATTCCGCAGTCTCTAGTCAATGTCGAGCAAGTCGGTTCTGCTGAGAGGTTGAATAGGAAGAGCCTAGCATACCAATTTTCATAGTTACATCCAAGCATAAGAATTACCTTGCGATCATCTTTTTCACGTCCTTCAAGGTATTTTTTCAAGTTGACTGGCCCTTCGCGATTCCAAGCACGTGAGAACATCAGCATATCGTTCTCTGTGACAGCATAATAGTCACTATGACTGTTTAACTTGCCGAAAATGTGGAAAATGAACGGAGTCACAGCATTTGGTTTGATGTCCACGACTTCTTTTCCTTTGAACTCCGGCTCATTTTGGTAGTCAAACTCCCAATCTTCCAGCCAAGACTCTCCATATTGTTTTTGGACTACTTTTTTCAGAAAAGAATCTGGAGTCGTAACAAGAAATCCAGGGAAGCATTTTAATTCCACTAATTTACACAATGCTTCTGGAGGTTCACACATTTCCGTTAATTTCTCCATTATTTCTTTAAACCAAATTTCCGTCTGTCCAGGTTCTGCCTTATAGCATTGGTCGAAAATATCAACAAAAGTCATATTTTCAGAATAAGATACATGAACTTGACTAGCCAGCTTCTTTACAGCATAGTCATACAGATTCACTTTGCGGACATTTCCGTTGTCCTCTATATTGACTTGCATAAGTTCCGGTCCAATAACTGGTATTACTCGGTTCGCATGAAGCATGGACTTCAGCCATAACCAGTCTGCATCGCTTCCAAACTGTGCGAGATTGGATAAGGAATGGTGATCCCAACTGGTGGAGTCCAAAAGTCTCTTTTCACGACGGCACACTTTGTACATGGCGAGTTCCTTGATATTTCCTGCACTCTTGTTCAGCTTTCGTATGCCTACGTATATAAAATAGAGGTTTGAATTTTGTAGCAAACACTGAGCTACAAATGCTCGGCTGGCAAAAATTTCATTCACTGCTGTTACCGGTTCTATTCTACTGGCTAGATCATGTGCGTGGCCCGTATAATCGTCACTATTGGTCATGGCATTGTATTGCCTATAAACAATACCTGAATGCAAGGCTATCCGTATTCCTGGCGCAGGGCTGATTCCGTGAGAAAACCAGTCAAACGTTTCCATGAAATCCTGCAAATCCAGTGCGAAATTTCCAGCAACTATTGGATTATTAAAAATGATATGGAGCCCGTCACCAGCCGTTTCACTTTTTAAGCGTGCATAATTATTATTTTGTTGCAACAGATTATTGGCCTGTTCACGATAGACCGCGAACAGATAGTCCTTTTGAGAACCAATATAATTACTTGAACCGACTAGATCGGCGACCAAAATTGCTGTGGCAACATAGTTGTTTCTTTCAAGCATTTTGACCTCCTATTCTCATAACCTCAATGTCTTTCTTTAAGCAGATATCCTCTATTTCTTTGAATATATGAGAATTACTAAAGTCGGCCCATACATAGCGAATCGGCAGTTCATTCTCCTCATTCTTCAACAGGCCAAGGCCTAAAAGTTGTTTGGCACCGTATTCCTCTACAAGCGGCCAAACATCTTTCAGTTCAGGAGAATAATCTGTAATGGGTTCCAGCAATTCACATTCACGCATGGTTGAGACGATTTGATCACCATCCTTGTTATTGAGGTATGCGTCTTGCAGTTTCTGGACAGGCATGAGTGGGGCGCATATAGGCTTAAGCCCATGCTCTAGAAATGTATTCAACATCTTTTGCTCTAGAATATTTGTGCAGGAGGTGATGACAACAGCAACATCTTTTTTTAGCTTTTCTGACATATCCATGCAACATTTAAGAGCTTCTTCGGAATAGCTATGTGGAATACTAGGCGTGAAAATTTTCAAGACAACAATGAACGGCAAATTGATAAATTGATAGAAATTTTTGGGAGACTTGGCGGCTTTTTCCAATAACATTTTCTGAATTTTTAGCAACATGCCCATTTCTTTGTAGTTTTTCTCTTCCCGCAGGGTAGATATTGTCTTTTCCAAGACTTTTTTTGCCATGTCAAGCGAATCATCTCTTGATTCCACGACATAATAAAGGGCTCGCCAAAGCATTATACAGGCACGTGCAAAATACATTGCAGAATTGTCTTCTTCGACCGCATAACCTGTAACATAATTATCAGCGGCATGAGGTTCACCGTTCAATTCATAACATACAGCAGCAAAATTTCTCTCGATGTCAGTCTCTCCTTGGGCGTAAGCCTCTGCCACAGTATTCAGCAAACTATATCGTTTTCGCTCATCCTGTTCAGACAATGCCAAAGCAAGCAAATCGAAGCTGTTGCTTTTACGTAAGATATTCATGTATTTTCTTTAAGCCTTTTTTTACAATCGTTCAACATATTGGTCAATTTCTCTATCGTCTGTTTTCTTGGCTCTCGCCTCTCTGTTTCTAACCATTTTTGGAAGAAATGGTGTTTTGAAAGAAAATATATTTCGCCTTTAAGCCATTCAACTTTTGATAAATGGAAACCATGCACCTCACGTTCTTTGCGAAGTAACTCTGTTTTCTCCCTATATTGGTCAAGGCCGATATGACCTAGATCAGCATCGCAGAGTATCTTCTCCAGAAGAGTCTTTGGAGTAACAGGCAATGCTGTTGCTAATATTAGCGATTTAACTAGTTCTATTTCCTCTTTTTTATATCCATATTGAGGTAAGAGGTCAGCAGCATATTGTGCGGAAATTGGCTCATTTTCCTTATAGGATTCAACATAGCCATAGTCATGCAACAATGCCGCCGCCATTAAACATTTTCTATTGATTGTGGAAATACAGGGATATCGCCGCATGAAAGCATATGTATTGGATACAACCTCACGCGTATGTTGAACATTGTGATACAAGCAATCCTTCGGTACATTGGAGGATAATACTGTGATGACGGTCTGAAAGAGTTTTCTGTCCATGTCAGAAAACAACGCAAAAATATGACTGCAAGAAGGACATTTCATATAGGAAAAAACATCATCCCCATAAACAGCATTTCTACATTTCGGACATATATAATATCCAACAGATGAATGCGAATTCTTTTTTATAACATGTTCCGATATTTCCAGCGGATTGATTATATTCAATTTTCGAAAAGTTCCTCTTTGAGAGTGATATTTGAGGATAGACTTGATCTCAAATAGTTCAAGATCTGGATAGCGCCCTAGAAGAAGGGCGATAAACCCCGTGACGGTTGGCACCGCAAAACTTGCTCCACTCTGCCGACAGTAGCCACCATTGTTAGTCGCGACCAATACTTTTTCTCCAAGTGCCGCAAATTCAATTGGTTGCATATCAATATGTTCGATCTCAAATGGGTTGTTCACGTAGTCTATATTGTCCACACTGATACATGTCGCCAGTTGTGCCGGAAACCCCAGATCCCCAGGACGCGGCTTATTACGTTTTGAGGCGACTATTATCTTGTGTTTTTGATAGGCAATTTCACATAAATCTTCTATTTCATGCCGATATTTGCTTTCACAGACAAGACTCATGTTTATGATTTTTGCATTACCTTCTATAGCCGCCTTAAGGCCGGCTATCATTATTTTATTAGTAGATGTTCCATATGGCCCTAAGGTTTTATAATCCAGCAACCGTGCATTTCCAGCAATTCGTGATATAATGCTAGCGACGGCTGTTCCGTGGTCGGATGAGGCATTATTACCAAATTTTGGCAATTTCTTTTCCAATATTCTAGTAATACCTTTCTTATCTTGCGTCTCTACATATTCCCAAGCACCAAAAATTCTGTGTCGCAACAATTCATGTGTTGAATCAATACCACTGTCAACGATGGCAACATCTACTGGATGAAGACGTCTGCATCTCAAGTCTAGTATGGATTCATTAAGAATGTCCGTTAAATAATGCTTTGTCATAATTCACTCAGCATAGTTAGAATCTGAATTATTTTCCCCCCCTTGTCCGGATTGGCTCTTAACCAATTAACAGTTTGCTCAACCGCCTTCATCTCAAGAGCCTCCTGCCCAGTCAATGACGATTTGATCTTCGATTGGAAGGAGGCTATTTGCTGTTCCTGCCTAAGAATAATTGCCCCTAGTTCAGCGACAATAGCAAATTTTTGGCAATCAACTGTAGAAAATGATTTATTTGAGTCAAAGGATACAGCTGTGATAGCACCTATCAATTCATCGTCCAACAGAATCGGAGCTGCTATCACGCTATTAGGCTTTCCATCATCAGGAACCTCGAAAAAACGGCTACCTGAAGCACGGGTACTTGTTTGTACCTCACCTGTCATCGCTGCCATTCCTGTTATTCCTTCTCCTAGAGGCACGGTTTTACCAACAAGCTGTTTCGGAGCGGCTCCTCCTAAAGTACTGATAAATTGTAAATCCTTATGCTTTTTACGATAGATTAATAGTGATCCTTCGTCCGCTCCCAATATTTTTAATCCTAATTGTATTAGTAAATCGAATTCTTGCTTCACATTTTCAGGATTATGAATCCCGACATTCAATAATAATTCTCTACTTGTTGCTTTTGCCATATTTTATCTTTTTTATCCTTATTCAACACTTAACAGGAAAACCTGGAGCTTTATAACCGTCTTTAAACACAAAGCAAATTTCTGGTCTGGAAAACACTGTATTATGAAAAGAATCGTATGAAATAGATGTCTTTCCGCTCTTAACTGACAAATCATTTCCACAGAAAATGAGCCTACCATCCAATACTATGCCATTTGGGCGTATGACCTCCATATTCACATCATCCCCTTTCTCTCTTGTCATTGACAGTTTCATTCTCCATTGGTATTGCGCAGGCACATTGATATCAGCATAAAAGGTATATTGAAAACTTTCATCACTGGCAGCTAAGACCTCAGCAGTATCAAGAGCCAAAAAGGTGGTAGCAACTTTTTTTTGGAATATGTGCCACAACATTTCGTGTTTTTTCATTGTCTTTTCGTATACCCTTTTCTCCTCACAGTAATAATCGTATTTTTCAGAGATTTCAGGTTTGTCTAAAATCTTCATATACGGGCCATAGAAGGCGAATTCCGGCGTCGGGATTAGATTGTTTCGACTGCTTCTCTTCTGGTGATAATAGACGCCTAGCACATCCAATGCGTCCAGAAGGTCTTTTTTCCCTTCCGACAGCTCGTCGCGGGCGGCTCGTACAAGGTCGTCATCCGCGCAATTAAGTATGATTCTCAGGCTCTTTGCAATGTTTTCGTTGAGTTGTTCGATTTGCATGTCCATTTTTCTCCTCCATGTCATTAATGAAATACTTCCAAAGCCTTAGCATTCAAGCCAGGCAATTCCCGGATACATGTGTAAACTTTGCAATCCGGATGATCTTTTTTATCTTTTTCCACCTCTTCTTTTTCCTGACAAAAATGATTGTTGATCCTCTCTTCGATTTTCCTTTTCTTATGTCGTTTGTTGTATTCTTCTAATTCATCCACTTCAAGTCTATCAAGGAGAATCTCGCGAACTGGCGGATCATATTCATTTAAGGGCTTGTCGACAATTTTCATAAAAGCATTCGTCATTTTCTCGACTTCTTTTTCATTATCTATTTTTTTCTCATAAACTCTTGTCAGATAGATGTAATAAAACATAATTGCCGAAGAATATTCTTCTCCCACTTGCTTTTTAATGTATTTCTTGATAATCTGATTCAGCCGATCAATGCTTATACTAACATTGTCCATGTGTTGATTAATGTTGGAAACGTTCCAGTCAAGGATATGCTGATTAGCAAAGATCTTCTGGCAATTCTCCGATGTCTGATCTTTCCACGTGTAAACAATCGCTTTTCTTTCTTTTCTCCACTTCTCATCCTTGGTCAGACATGCCAGAATAAGCTTCATCTCATCAATGGATAACAAATGTTTCACCCCTAGCCACTCCGCCGCCTCATGGAGCAGCCACGCCTCGAATTGTTTCGGCACACATGTCTTCAGAACATGGAAAATAATGTCGGAATAAACATAATACATCGCGAGTAAGACCGTTTTCTTTTTCTCTCCTGTATTGTAGGCCTCCGCAATCTCCTCGTCTATTTCTCGCTTTTCTATATCGCTCAAATTATCCAGTTCGATTATTTTCACATCCTTGTTCTGCCGCCGATAAGTGTTTATGGCATTTCTCAACCAGCTATATTGATCAAAAACGATTTTTCTATAGAGGAGAACTCCTCCCAGATCACAGTCGAATGTCATGATCCGTTTGATACCGTCTTTATCTTCCAGTGGCTCCAACAGGAAATTCCATAGGATTCTGAAATATGGATACGCATTTTCCTTACTACGTTTTTTTTGAAAAATCTCTTGGATAGCGGAAAGCAATGTTATTCTGCATAGCCTCTCTATGTTAGACAACCCATCTGGTATGACTTCTTCATCCTCTGTGATTTCGTGCATCTCCTTGTCAAAGGAGTCATCCAGAATAATCTTGTAGAAGGTATCCTTTAGTTTCAAGAAAGTATTCCATGTCTTTTGGATTTTCGGATCATTCTCATTAAATGACGTGCCTTTTAGTTCAAGCAATTCATCAATGGATTTCTCAAAATTTGAGATGAAATTTTCCTTGTCTTCCAATTGACAATTTTTGTCTTTAACATAATAATCCACAATAGACATGAAAAAAGGTATTTCTTTTTCTTTTAAAGCTGTGATTAGTTCACGTTTTTTTAAAAAACTTAACAAGTCCATCTTTTTTTCCTTATTAATTAATTCTACAATCCATCAACGAACAATATGCACTTCTCGTGCGAAATGTCACATTATTTTCATGGATTATGTGACTTGGTCTATTGTAGAACTCATTACTTTAATTTCTTTTATTGTTATTGCAAATCCACTTATGGTATTTATTTAGCAATACAGCTTTCATGTCTACGATTTCTGGTTTCTTGTACCAGTTTTTACTAAAGCCTGTTATGTCTGAAGAACTTGTACACACAAAGATGACCTTTTGCACCGAGGGGCACTAGTGGTCTAGTGGCAGCATCCCTTGATGATGTCTCTATTGTTCACTACCTTAACAAGCGTACCGACCGCGTGCGAAGTCTGGAAACGGAGGATCGCCTTCGAGACGAAGTTCGACGCATTCTTCTTTTTTTTTTGCACTTTGCGACATTGTCGGACGTCGTGTTCTCCATCTTACCGTAGATCCCTTTGCCGAAACACATGCTTGTTCCTCCTTGCTGTTTGTTGCCCTTGCTTTATGGTGGTCCGCCCGGACAGGCCACCATTTTCTTGCACTCCACAGCCTTATGCCGTTTTCGAGGCGATTGTTGAGCGGTTTTTCCGGAAGACGAACCTTTCTTCTTCCCCGCCGGGAATCCCGAGGAGCATCAGCGCCTAGCGGCTGCGCTCCCGGATATCGTCCCTGCCCCCGACAATCTTCTCAAGGCGGCGGACGGCGATGGCCATGCCAATCCCGCTGTAGACCTTCGACAGCAGCCCTTCCGACGACCCGTAGCGCCCGTTCCAGCGCCCGACATTCCGAAGGCCCCCGTTGCGAGTTTCCTTGTAAATATCCATTTCTTTTGTCTCCTTGTCCTGTTAGTCCTGGCAGGCCCGCACGGCCGGGCGGGCCCCTGTCTCATCTGTCCTCGCCGGCCCTCAAGCGCCTTATGCCGTCTTCCTGGCAGGAGTAGAGCGGCCTGGAAAAAGCCCTTCGCTTTCCACAGCCCACGCAACCCCGACTGCCGGAGGGGGACTCAGCGGCTGTACCTCCGGATGACGTCCTTGTTGTCGTAGACGTCCCTCACCGTGCCGCCGGCCATCGTGCCGCGCACGTGGTAGTAGAATCTCGAGACGCAGTTGCTTGCCTCTCTTTCCCTGTTAACCCAGCCGGCCAGCTCGCGGTTGGCCGCGTCGCGCATTTTCGTGTAGATGTCGCCCATTCTCTGTTCCTTGTCGTTCTCTTTCTTTACCGTGTCACATACCCGTGGTCTTATCTGTCGGGCCCGCCCGCCCAGGGCGGGCCCCTCGCGGGCTTTCTTACTTCTTGTAGCGGCCAATCGCCGTGTCCATCATGCCGTTGTAGATGGAGCGGCCGCCGAATTCCTTGATCACGCCCTCGTTGCGGGCGATCTTGCCGATGCCCTCCAGCGCGAAATGCTTCTCGATACTCTTTATGATACCCATGGCTGTTCTCCTTTTGTCTGTTATTCTTGTCTTATCCGCTCCGCCGCCCGGCGGACGCGTTCTACTCGATTTTCACCGGTCTGCATCAGCCTCATGCCATCTTAAGGTCAGAAGTTGAGCGGAAAGGGACGGATTCCCGCCGCCCCTCTCCGCCGGGGCGGCAAAGCGTCCTTAGCGGCTGCGCTCCCTGATCTCGTCACGGTTGCCGATGATCCTCTCTACGCGCCGGACGGCAACGGCCGTCCCGATCCCGTTGCAGATCTTCGACAGAAGGCCGCCCGACGACGCGTAGCGACCATTGCAGCGCCCGAGTTCGCGCAACCCCTCGTTGCGAAGCTCCTTGTAGATGTCCATGCTCTTCCATCTCCTTGTTTCTTTTTCGTCACCGTTCCACATACCCATGGTCCTCCCGCACGAGGCCCGCCGGGACGGCGGGCCTCGTGCGGGATTTCCTACTTCTTGTAGCGGCCTATCGCCGTGTCCATCATGCCGTTGTAGATGGAGCGGCCGCCGAACTCCTTGATCACGCCCTCGTTGCGCGCGATCCGGCCGATGCCCTCCCGCGCGAAATGCTTCTCGACGCCGTCCACGATTTTCTTCACGATACCCATCGCCTTCTCCTTTCTAATTATTATTGTTATTGCCTTGCCGGGACCGCCCGACCGGGCGGACCCGCCTTCTAACCATCTTCACTGGCTACACAAGCCCCATGCCGTCTCAATTGTTGCGTTCCCATGGTTTGATTTCAAGGGTGGGATCACAGACAAAGAAAGGAGGGGGAATAATTTTTGAGCTTGGCTTGCTGATGACAGTGTGTTCTTTTTGATTGATGAAATCCATGTCTTTTCCTTTAGTGCCTTTGATTATTGTGTTGTCGTGAATTTCTGAATAGTAACTACTTTAAAATATCGTTTGACATACATGATGCTATCGCTATTTCCTTGGACAGTTATTGAGTTGTATTCGTGAAATAGGCCAAGATTTGGATCAGTATCCAAAAACTTAACGGCTTTTTCTCCAAGGTTTAATATGGAGGACGAGAATGGATGGGGGGTGAGGGCGAAGATCATGGATTCTGGCAGGAAAGCTGGTGACTTCGTTATCAGGTTTATAAATAAGTATGTGTTTGACTTTGCTCATGATGTTCTGCCTTTTGTTCGTAATTTGAGGTTGACAGTCGTTTTAAGGTAATTTACGTTCTTTCATCACTGTGACGGCATTTATGCCGCCGTGGTCGTTGATGCCGCCGTTCCCTCACCACCAAGCCATCTCGGCCCGTCCGAGAGCAGCGCGGCCAGGAGGAGGCGCCACCCAGCAGGCGAAGAATGACCCGCGCCGCGCGGTTCGCGGTTGCAAGCGCACGTGGACGCGGGATTCAGCTCCGTAACGGCTTTTTTGCCGGTCTTGGTCTTTTTCTGGATTTCCATGGATTCCTTGCTCCTTGTCTATGAATTGTTGTGCCAATGTTGCCGGCCGGTCGGCATGATCGTCCTTTGCCTTTTCCCGCTCCGACACTGTTCCTATGCCATTCCACCCGGACGTCTTGAGCGCTTCAAAAAAGTTTTTTCCACCTGTCCCCCATTTTCGTGCCTCCGGTCATTGCGGGGCCGAGGGAGACGACATCTCGCCCGACATCTATGCCGCCGTGGCTGTTGATGCCGCCGCTCCCTGACCACCACGCCATCTCGGCCCGTCCGAGAGCAGCGCGGCCAGGAGGAGGCGCCACCCAACAGGCGAAGAATGATCCGCGCCGCGCGACTCGCTGTTACGGCCGTCCACGGCCTTGGGCTTGTTAGCGAAGTCGGACTTGACACTTATTTGATTCTTCTTCTGGATTTCCATGGATTCCTTGCTCCTTGTTTATGAGTTGTTGCACCGCTTGCTCTTGGCCATCCGCCATGAACGGCCAGTTGCCTGTGGCTTTTTCCGGTTCCGACACTGTTCCTATGCCATCCCGTCTCGAGGTCTTGAGCGTTTCAAAAAAAGTTTTTTTCACCTATCCCCCATTTTCGTGCCTCCGGCCATTGCGGGGCCGAGGGAGACGACATCTCGCCCGACATCTATGCCGCAGTGGCCGTTGATGCCGCCGTTCCCTCACCACCACGCCATCTCGGCCCGTCCAAGAGCAGCGCGGCCAGGAGGAGGCGCCACCCAGCAGGCGAAGAATGACCCGCGCCGCGCGGTTCGCGATTGCAAGCGCACGTGGACGCGGGATTCAGCCCCGTAACGGCTTTATTGCCGGTCTTGGTCTTCTTCTGGATTTCCATAGATTCCTTGCTCCTTGTCTATGAGTTGTTGTGCCGCTGTTGTCGGCCGGTCGGCCTGACCGTCCTTTGCCTTTTCCCGCTCCGACACTGTTCTTATGCCATTCCGGTCGGACATCTTGAGCACTTCAAAAAAAGTTTTTTTTCATGCTTTCAGCCAGACCGAGACTTTTACTATTCCGCAGGCCTAGCGGACGGACGCCACCAGTGCGACAACAGTTTTAAGAGCCGCATGGACGAACACCGCCAGAAGATAGCAAAGGACGCCAAGCGTCAGGAACGCCACGGGCGCAAGGCCCACAACTTTGAAAAAATTCGTCAATTCGTTGTAGTTATTCATGGGGTACATACTTTGTTTTTTGATAAGCTATTAACTATTTTTCTTTACTAAAATCTTATGCATTTTTCATAAAGTGTTATCTCTTGATTCAAACACCTATTTTTGTGCCGGGCAGCCTCCCCCTGGCTGCCCGGCTTTACAGTTACGGAACTTCCTTGCCACCTCTTATTCCATGTTGTATGGACCTCATTTTTCTTTCCACCTAAAAGCCTGAACATTTATTTTGACTATGCTTTCTCAGCCATTAATTAACTCCAACCTTCCATTCAAAACATCCTGTTTTGTTTTCACAATTCTTATGCCAAATTGTAATCATCTCTTGAGTAGTTTTGAGAAAAAAACAGGCAAAAAAAAAGCCATGGGCAAAAAAGTCCGCCCATGGCCACAAAAAAAGACTAATTTATAATCTTATTATAATATTGAATTTTATATATCTTTCGTTTAGTATTCCACGCTGATCAGTTGCGCCATCGTGATGCTCGGCACCGTGAATTCCACAAAACCATTGGCATATTTTGCCTTAAGTTCTTTGTTTTCAGGAACTAGCTTCACGCTTTTCGGCTCTTTTTCACAACGGTAGCGCACCGTGATTTTGCCTGTTGTCACAATATCTTCTATGACCTCCACGCTGCCACGCTTTACGGGCGTTGCGTAGAGCAGATGGATGATATCGCGGTTTTCTTCCTCTTGATGCGTCACGGAGGCACGACCGCACGACTGCAGACCATCGACCGCTAGCAGGCTCTTTTGGCGCGGATACAGCCGTTCGATGCAGTTCAAAACGTAGTCGCGATGCAGTTTCATGCCATCTGAATTGTACATGGAGAAAATCGGCTGGGCGATGTAAATCAAATTGCATTTTTGGATGGCCGACGGCGTCGCAATCACTTCTCCTGGAGGCGTATTGCGATGCGAGCAGAAGTGCGCCCATGTGCGATTGAACATCGGTGCGACCGTGTCGGCGAGAATCTCTCCCGTGCCGTCCGGCTTCGCGGCGACGCCACTGTGATAGAGCAGGAAAGGACTGGAAACCAATCCTTTAGCGATGGCTTTGCGAGCTTTGACATATTCCACATCCCATGGCGACTTGCCTTCGCAGATCAGCCCCATATCCAACGCAAAATTCCATGAATCCTTTTCCACACCGCTTTCGGCGGAAAGCAACAGCTTCCCGCCTTTTTCCATGAAGCGGTTCAGTTTGTCGCGCACGCCTGGATCGAGGCGGCCTTTGTCCGGCAGGATGATGAATTTGTAGCCTTCGAAGGACATGGTCTCGTCGATGACGGTATGCGGTATCTGTGCTTCCATGAGCATCTTACTGGCTCCGAGGATGGCGCCTTCATGACCGCCGTGGAACATTTCCATCGTGCCGAGCACCGCTACGTCCGCCTTTGGTTTCGCGCCGATCAGCCATGGTTCGCGCTTTTCGATGTATTCATACGCCTCGCCGATGATGCGGTACGTTTCCATGTCCATCTTGCCCGATGGATGGAGCTGGTCGCCCGTGCAGGCCAGACAGCCCAGACTGACGATTTGCGCGCATTCATAACGCAGCGCGACAGGATTTTTGAAACCGCCAAATTCGCCCCATGATTCATGGAATTTTCCCGTCATACCAACGACTTGCGTCGGCAGTTGCGTGAAATACCGCGCGTTCGTCGGGAAGTGGTCGTAGCCCCACCCGCCCGTCGGCAGCGATTCGATTTCGATATGGCTTTCAAACGGATAGAGATCGTGACGCGCCTTCAAAGAGGAGCCGTTATGATAGACGGTCGTCTTCGGATTGTGCGACCAGACAAGATCCGTCGTCCTCTGTAAGTACCTCTTATACACGTACTCCGCAAATTTCCGCTGGTCTTCTGAATTGGTCGGATCGAGGCCTAATCTCTCCATATCCGCCGTGCATTTCGCGCATGTGCAGGGCGGCTGGCCTGTGATATCGTACCAAATTCCAGATGGATTGTAGCGTTCCAAAATCTCCTTAGTGACGGTCAATACGTCATTTAGGTAATCCGTATTGACGCATAGGCGTTTCCATCCCCACGGCCGTGGCGAATCAGGATGGCCTTCCGGCGGGCAGTCCTGATACATGCCGTCCGGACGGCGGATACACCATTCTGGATGCTGACGAGCGGCCCGTTCGTTCCATCCGACCGTGATGTAAACCTCTGCGTTGACGCCTTCTTCGCGGCAGACATTGATCATTCGTCCAACCAGATCCGTTTTCAGATTTGGATGCGAAATGCCCAGGCTCGAATTTGGATAATAGACCCATCCATGATGGCAGCACGCGAAGAAATTGATGGACTTCACGCGCCCCAACCGCAGCGCGGCGCGGAAATTCTTCTCGCTGAAATCACCGCCGACATTCAAACAATGTTCCGACGTGTGGAAATCCAAATGGACTTGACGATACGGCAGATTCGTTGGAAACATACGCGCCTCCTTTTGTAGATGTATATTGTTTTATATAAATTACTTAGTGTTTTTCTAGGCTTCTAGGCTTCTAGAATTCTAGTCTTCTAGATTTTCTAGAGTCTCTAGAGCTTCTAGAGCTTCTAGAGCTTCTAGATTTTCTAGAGCCTCTAGAGCTTCTAGATTTTCTAGAGCTTTACGCTTTCTGTACTTTTGTTATCTCCGCTCCATTTTCCAACGCCTTCCAGACGACTTCATAGCCATCTAGAAAAACGCCGTAAATCCGGCCGATTTCGCGTTGGTAGGCGGGGCGCGGGTCGGCAGAGACGACTTTCACGGCTAAATCGCGAAAATGCGGCTTGCCGTGTTTCGCGATTTGAACGAAATCGTTTTCCGCTTCAGGAGAAACGGTTACGGGCAGGGCGTCGCCGTCTGGAGCGGTCGGAGCGAAACCGCCGACCGCCGTCGGAACACTGTCGGTATAAGGAAGATACGGCTTGATATCAAGGATCGGCGTACCATCGACGATATCTTGTCCGCAGACTTCCAATCGGATGCGGCCATGGTCGCCAATAACGACCTGTTTCAGCTTCAGGACGGAAAGTCCTATCGCACTCGGCCTGAACGGCGAACGTGATGCGAACACGCCGATCCGTTTGTCTCCGCCAAGCCGCGGCGGCCGCACAGTCGCTTTCCATCCGTCCCGCAAGGCTTGATGAAAGACAAACAGCACCCAAATGTGCGAAAAATCCTCCAAGCCGCGCACAGCATTCGGCTGGTTGTACGGCGGCAGAAGCTCTATATAACCAGTCGCCTCTTCGATGAGGCCTGGTTGCCGCGGGATGCCGAACTTCGCCTTGTAGCAACTGCGCATGACGCCGACGGCAGGAAACGTGTAGTGGTTTTCTTCCGTCATGGCTATTTTTTCGTTCGGAGGACTGTTAGACACATAGCGATGAAAATCAGAATCGTCCCGCAAATCGTCCAGGCGTTCATCATCTTTTCATGCCGCAGAAGTCCCGTCTCACGAGCGACTTGCGCAAAAATGCACGCCAAGACAGGCTTCAGGAAAAACGCCATCGAACCGACGTAGGCCGACGTTCCCGCGATGCCGCTGTAATAGAAAACATACGCCAACGCCGTCGCGATGATGACCATGTACGCCATTTCCGGAAGCACTTTCGTAACTTGCGAAAATTCAAATGCCAATGAATGTTTCGTCGTCAAAAAGATCAATGGGAACGACAGCAGTCCGCCGATGAGCGACGATCCGCCCATGTAGAGCATCGCGCCGTATTTGGAAACGACTTTCTTCGTGAAACATACGCTCAGAGCGAACAGCAACGCCGCCGCGCACATGACGCCGACGGCTTTCATTGTGTTCATGTCCGCCTTGCCCGATTCGAACATGAACAGACTAACGCCGCCCAGTCCGAGTAACGTCGCCAGCCATTTGCGACAATTCCATGGCTCGTTATTCATAAATCGCGCAATGACAATGGCGAAGATGGCATTCGCGCTGAAGACAACCGCCGGCGATGACGCATTATGGAACATGTTGATGCCAACATGGAACAACCCTAAACTAAACGTGATGCCGACCAGACCGTTGAAACCGAACGTCAGCCAGTCGTTGATTGTCAGTTTTTCGCCTTTGCTCAGATAATTCGGCAGGCCAAACGCGAACAGGATGATTCCCGTCACGACGAATCGCACGAAAACCATCACATTCGGATCGATATGCGCTTTGGCGTTGATAAGCTTCTGGCAGATTTCCACCGTGCTGAACAGGCCGATGCCCAGAATCAGAAAAATCACGCCCATGAAGCTGATCGCCGAACCGCCGCCGCCTTTTGCGGACTTGCCGCTATTTTCCCCTTTGTTTGCCATATCTGTTCTGTTGATCCTAAGGTAGCAAGGGCGTCTCGCCCTTGGCAAGGCCGAGACGGCCTCGCTACTTCTTTCTTTCATTAATCACATGCACGCCATAGCTTTCCAGCGTGTCGATCCAGCCGTTAAACTCTTCGTTTTCAGGCGGTTCCGTCTTGATTGGCGACGCGCCGAGGCCAAGCCTGTCCAATTTGCTTTCGCCAAGCCTGTGGTACGGCATGATTTCGAAGCCTTTCACGTTCGGAAGCGATTTCGCCAATTCGCCGATGCCTTTGAAATGCTCCGGTAGCGCGTTAACGTTCGGAACCATCGGAAAACGCACAAGTATCTCCGCTCCAGAATCATGCAGTTTCTTTAAATTCGCGACGATTGGTTCCAACGGCCGTCCTGTGACGTGTTCATGGCGTTTCGGATCCGTTTCCTTGATGTCGAACATGAAATGATCGACCAATGGAATGAAACGCTCCAACGTCGCCCAGCTGGCGAAACCGCTCGTTTCGATGCCTGTGTCCAATTTGTGCGATTTAGCGGATTCGAGAAGCGCGACGCTGAAGTCCGGCTGGAACAGCGGTTCGCCGCCGGAAATCGTCATGCCGCCGCCAGATGTTTCGTAGAACGGCTCGTCTTTCATGACTTCTTCGATGACCTCTTCGACGGTCATTGTCTTGCCGATCATTTCCAACGCTTCCGCATAGCACGTTTTGACGCATTCACCGCAAAGCACGCAGGCCGAACGATCTATGACATGTTCGCCTTTTTCGTTCAGCTGATGGGCATTGTGTTTGCAGGCCTTCAAACAAGCACCACAGCCGATGCAACGCATCGGCGTGAACGACAGCTGCGGCTTGCTGCTTTTCGATTCCGGATTATGGCACCACAAGCAGTTCAGCGGACAGCCTTTCAGGAAGACCGTCGTGCGGATGCCCGGCCCATCGTGGATGGAAAATCGTTGTATGTCAAAAACCGTTCCGTTGATCATTTTTTGTTGCGGTCCCGCAGGAGCGGGGCCCTCCCGTTAATATCAATGTTCCAACTGGTTGAGCGTTCGTTCGATGGCGCCACGGTAGCGATCGACGAGACCTCTGGCCCGCTTGCCCATCTCCGTCCGAAGCGTTTCATCTTCCACGAGTTTTTTCAAGGCAGGTTCGAACTCGCTTTCGGTCTGCAATTCCATGGAGGCTTGCGCATCTTTGAACAGTTGCGCCACCTGACGGAAGTTTTCCATGTGGAAGCCGTGCAGAATCGCTTTGCCGTAAATCGCTGGCTCAATGATGTTATGGCCGCCCGTCTGGCCCGCAAGGCTTTTGCCGACGTAGGCGATGTCAGACGCGCCATAAAAATTCATCAATTCGCCAGTCGTGTTCACAAGCAGAACGTCCGCCAGACCAGCCTTCTGTTCGCTTTCCGGCTTCGAAAGCTTATACGACAAGCCTCTATCATCCAATAACTTGCCGACTTCATCCGCCCGTTCGCAATGGCGCGGAACGAGAATCATCTTCAGTTCTGGATGGACGGATTTCAGATTCTTGTAAGCGTCGCAAACCATCTCTTCTTCACCCGGATGCGTGCTGCCTGCAACGAAAACGACGCGTTTTTCCGTGCCGAAGCAGTCATCGAGAACGGCTGTCTTGTCGGCGTTCTTTGTTTCGGGAACTTGATCAAATTTCATCGTATCGCAGACGACGACGCGCGGATCATCTCCCATGACGCGGCAGATGCGTTTCCGATCTTCTTCCGTCTGCACGCAAATAGCGTCAAACTTCTGGAACAGAGGCTTGAAGATGAACGACCATTTCGCGTAGCCTTGGCTGGATTTGTCCGACATGCGGCCGTTCACCAACGCGACTTTCGCGCCAAAACTCTTCGCGCAACTGATTAAATTTGGCCAGATTTCCACTTCGAAAATGACGAGCATCTTCGGGCGGACGGCTTTCAGCGTCCGCCGCACTGCGAAGAAGCAGTCGATAGGGCAGTAGATTAGCTGGACATCTTTCGGAAGTTTCGCTTCCGCAGTATGATACGCTGTGCTCGTGCTGCAGGAGAACACAAGATTGTCCTTCGGAAAACGTTTCTGCCATTCTTTAATAAACGTCAATGCGGCGATCGTTTCGCCGACGGATACCGCGTGGATCCACACGGGATTCGCCAATTCGCGCAGTTTCGCCTTCTTGTCCGCGCCGATGAGGCCGATGCGCTCCCAATATTCTTTCGTCACGCCGCCTCGCTTGAAGATATGTACCAGATAGAACGGTAGATACAGAAGAAACACCAGCGGAAAGACAATACTGTAGATGATTTGAAAAAACATGTCCTATTCCTCTTCTGCGGAAAGACTTCTGGAGATGACCATCACCGTCTGGTCATCAGACTGCGGCGTGTCACCGGAGAATTCCTTCACTTTGTCTAAAATCATATTAATCGTCTTGCGTGGAGGCAAGTCGCACTCTTTGAACAAGTTGCGTAGCCGTTCGTCTCCAAACAGCTCGTCCGCGCCGTTTTTCGCTTCATTGATGCCGTCCGAATACAGGCCGATTTTCATGCCGCGTTCGAACGGAAACCGTATCGTTTCATAAACCGTATCGTCGTCGTTCGGCCACATGCCAAGCGCGTCGCCTTTTGGTTTCATGACAACCAGTTCGCCGTCCGCTTTTCGAATCAAGGCAGCCGTATGACCTGCGTTGCCCAAAACGCATTCGTTGATAGACATGTCGATCAACAATGCGGCCAATGTGACAAATTGATTATCGTTTGAATTCGCTTGAATCAAACGATTTAGATCAAGCAAAAACGATTGCACATCCGTAAAGCGTTCTTTCAGACAACGGACGAAACTGGAGCACATGGACGTCATCAAACAGGCGGGAAGGTTCTTTCCCGTCGCGTCCGCCACGATTAGCAACACGCGATGGTCATCCAAAACTTCATAGTCGTAGAAGTCGCCGCTGACTTCCATGGCAGGGGCCTGATAGGCGGCGAAACGATAGTCACCGACCTTTTTCGGAATCTTCGGCATCAGTGTCCGCTGCATTTTGGCGTATGACGCAAGTTCCTGAACGATACGGTCTTGCTTCTGTCGTTCCTTATAAACTAAAATCAAATTTGCGGAAAATTCCGCCTGGACGGCCAGCCGTTGGAACTCTTCCATGTCAAGATCGCTGAAAGCGCGAATGCCGTCACGACGATTAACGGCAACCATGATTCCAATGAATTTTCCTTCAAACGTCAACGGAATGGCCATCATCGTCCAGACGCGATGCGGCTGAGCGGCTTTTTTCGATTGTTCATCTCGCGTGTCGATGATCATCGGTTTGCGTGTTTTGATCACTTCGCCCAACAATCCTTTGCCGCTGACGACCGTTTCGCTCTTAAAATGAGCCGTCCTGTAGCGCGGATTTTCAAATACTTTTTCCTCCAACGCGGAGTTGTCGATGGTGGAAGAATACGCTTTTTCTTCACGCGTATCAAAAATAGGAAACATGGCGGTGCATGCGGCACCTTTTAGAACGTCTCCCGAACCAGAGGAATCATCAAGAACATAAATACCGATGGATTCGCAATTTATGTCTTCCCAGAAACTGGACACAAGGATATCCATGGCCTCGAATGTCTCATCCACCGTGGCCAGTTTGGACATGAATTGATTCAGCGTGTTCCGCGCTGTTACATGCTTCGCCTCGACTTTGCGCGTCTTTTCCTGAAAAGCCTGGATGCTGCCCAAGCTCCACAGGATAAATGACACCGCCACGACGACGCATGCCAAAAATATGAATGGAATCAGAAAATCCATGGTTCAATGTGCAAAAAACCCCATTTTAACGTTTACACTATTAATTATACTTAATCGACCACTAATTTCAACTAGAACAACTTGCGAAATGCGTATTAAATATTAATTTCTTAATATTCATCAACGCAATCCCATGTCCTGTGCCGATGGCGGAGACCGTCGGATAAAACAAATATTAACCGAAATGGATAGACTTGATTATTTCATCCGAAGACTTCTTCTCATCATACCAACGTTCATCGGTATCACGTTTCTCTGCTTCACAATCATCCAATTCGTACCCGGTGGGCCTGTAGAACAGGCCATCATGCGGATGCGTGGCGGCGGTGAAGGCGGCGAAACGGTTTCCGCAAACGCAGGCGAGGCTGGAAAAGTCTCCGAAACGCAACGCGAATATATTCGCAAGCATTACGGTTTCGACCAGCCGTTTCCGAAACGCTATTGGAAATGGCTCGTGACGGATCGAATAGGTTTGAAGATGGAATCCTACAAATTTCCGAATAAGACTGCATGGCAATTGATCAGCGAACGTTTTCCCGTGTCGCTAATCTTTGGTTTGACGGGATTTATCGTGACGTATCTCGTTTGCATCCCGCTGGGTGTGATGAAGGCGTTGAAGCATGGAAAACCGTTCGATTTGGCATCCAGCGTCATCGTTTTCGTTGGCTACGCTGTTCCTGCGTTCGCGTTGGGCATGATTCTGAAAATGGCATTTTGCGGAACCGTCGATGGCCTGTGGGATTTCCTGCCGGCCACAGGTTTCCATTCGTCTGATTTCGATTCCATGTCGTTCCTGCAGAAGGCGAAAGACCTTTTCCTCCACATGATTCTGCCGATCATCTGCTACATGGTCGGAAGTTTCGCCGTTTTGACGTTGCTCATGAAGAATTCGCTGTTGGAACAAATCAATAGCGATTACGTTCGAACGGTTTACGCAAAAGGCGGCAGCACGTCGCGTGTCCTGTGGGGCCATGTTCTGCGCAATGCAATGATTCCGATTGCGACTGGTTTCGGTGGCGTTTTGACCATCATGTTCGCAGGATCTGTCATCATCGAACGCGTTTTCGAAATACCAGGCATGGGCAGCCTCAGCATGGAAGCAATCGTCGGTCGCGACTATCCTGTTTTCATGGGGACGGTCGCATTGACGTCTATTTTGGGCTTGCTTGGCAACGTGCTTTCAGATTTCTGCTACGTCGTCATTGATCCTAGAATCTCTTTGAAATAATCTTCTAGGAGGCTAGAATTCTAGTATTCTAGATTTCTAGATTTCTAGTTTCTCAGGCTTAATTTTCCGCCAACGACATCAAACACTTTCGCCTTGCCTTGCAGGCAGATAGGCAAAAACGTGCCCGCCAAAATGATTTGTCCTGCATTCAGCAGTTCATGGTAGAAATTGTCCTGACGCGAACTGTCTAATTCACCGACCACGTCATCAACAAGTAGCGTGATATCGCCTGCCGTCATCGTGTTTTTCAAAATCTCCAAGCAGGCGAATTTCAACGCCAACGACGTGATGCGGCATTCGCCTTCGCTTCCGTAGCGGGAGAGCAACGTTTTGTCAAACATGCAGGTCATTTCCGAACGTTGCGGGCCGCAATGCGTGTATCCTTCACGGCAATCGCGGTCGTAATGTTTTCGAAGACTTTCATGGAATTTAGCCGTCAGCTGAAGTTCGTCTTCATCCGTCGCCTGTAACAGCGATCCAATGCCGGAAAGATATTTCACAGACATCGTATGAGCTTCATTGACAAGCAGTTTCGCTTTTTCAACCAATGCGACGTTTAGCTTTTCCACGAAGTCGCGGCGTGCCATTTCGACGGCGACGCCTTTCTGAACCAACACTTGATCATACGCCGTAATCGTCGCCTGCGTGTATTTATATTGGTCTTTCAACATTGCGTTGCGCGACTTCAACGCCTCCATGTACGCCTGCAGATTTTTTAAATACGCAGGCGACATCTGGGAGATCGCGATGTCCAAAAATCGACGGCGCAACGTTTCAGGCCCACGCACAAGTTCCTTATCCTGAGGGATAAACGTCACGCAGATGAAATTATTGACGAATTCGCTTGTGCGATAGACGTTGTTGCCGTTGATCAGTAGTCGGCGGTCGTCACCATAATAGACGGTGAGACGCGTTTCCGGCTGGTCATGCCGTTGGCAAATGCAATCCAGCCGAAAATAGTCGCGTTTCCATTGACGCAAATCCATGATCTGGCTTGAGCGAAAAGAACGCAGCAATGCCAGATAGTAAATCGCTTCGAGAAAATTCGTCTTTCCCTGCCCGTTGTGGCCGACGAGCACATTCACATGGTCGTCCAACTGAACGCGCAGGGAGTCGAAATTTCTGAAATTCGCTATGGAAATCTCTTTGAGCACGTCATTCCACGCATCAGCCGCGCATCGGCATGATGATGTAGAGGAAGCCTTCGTCGCCCGTCAACGCCACAGGGCTCAGATCGTCGGAGAACTGCATGATCAACTGCTCGCAATCGAGATACTTCAGAGGTTCGCTAACAAACTGCGGGTTGAAGGAGATTTCAAACGGCTCGTCCGAATATTCGATTTCAACGGGTTCGGAAGATTCACCGACTTCATTACTGTTCGCGGAAATCGTCAACGTGTTCGGACCCAACGTCAAACGAACGCTCGTGCTGCTGTCGCTGACAACCATGGACACACGAGCCAACGCTTCGCTGAAGGCCGCACGCGGAATCGCGACGTTCTTCGCGAACGTTTTCGGAATCACCTGGCGGTAGTTCGGATACGTTCCTTCAATCAGCTTGCTTGTCAAGACGACATCCGCCGTTTCGAAAACGATGGTCGATTGCGAAACGCGAATCGTCACTTCACCGACGCCGTCCAGAGAACGCGTCAGTTCGACGGAAGCCTTTGCCGGCAGGATGATGTCGCCATCAACGGCCGTTCCGGCCTCCAACGGCTTCTCAACCAACGCCAAACGGCGACCATCCGTCGCCGCGATGGTCAAAACGTCGCCGCGGACGGAAAGGAGGACACCGTTCAGATAGCGGCGGCCGTCTTCATCCATGCTCTTCGCGTAGGATACCTTAATAAGATTCTTGACGAGATCCTGCACGGGCAGCTTCAGCGTCCATTCTTCCTGAACTTCTTCAGGCTTCTGGAAGTTTTCCGCCGCAAGGCCATGGATCTTAAAGTACGCCTTCTGGCAGGAAAGGGTGCTCTGTTCGTCATCCGTCGTCTCGATGGTGACATCGCCGTTCGGCAAACCGCCTGCGATCTGCATGAACTTCTTGGCAGGAAGCGTCGTCGCTCCTGCTTCGAAAACCATCGCGGGAACGCGCGCTTCGATGCTCAATTCGAGATCACTGGCCGTCAGTATCATGGAATCGCCTTCGGCTTCCACTAAAATGTTGCTCAACGCAGGAAGCGTGATTTTGGAACTGACTGCGTTCACGACCCGCTTGATGGCGCTGACTAGATTGTCTTTTGTAACGGTTAATTTCATAGTGTATTCCCCCTTTGTTTGTTTTTGCCGACGCGGCGTCTTTTTGCCAGACTCCTCATCTGCATTATATTTAAGGATAAATTCTTTTAAATTTTATTACCAGTATGTCTGTGAATAACTTCCAAACAACCTCGCAATGCCCTGATTTTTAATCTTTTGACTTGACGAAAAATCTATTCCGCATCTTGTTCACAACTCAGTCCATAACTTTGTCGTCAGAGTTATCGACAATTTGTGAACGCATTTGTTCAACACTTATTAAAATTTTTTCGACCATGGAAAACGACGCCATTCTCCAAAATCTCTTCTCCCATTATCCGGAACTCAAGCCCTGTGAAGACGCGATTCTCGCGGCTTTTGGCATTCTTGCCGAATGCTACGACCACGAAGGCGTCGTCTATACCTGCGGCAACGGCGGCAGCTGTGCTGACGCCGCCCACATCGTCGGCGAACTGATGAAAGGCTTCATCAAAAAACGCCGTCTTCCACAGGATGAACAAGACGAATTGCGGAAAATGGATGCCATCGACGGAGCGTACCTTGCGGAACACCTTCAATGCGGCCTTAGAGCCGTCTCCCTAATGGGACAGGAAGCTCTTTCGTCCGCCGTCGGCAACGATTTAGGCGGTGACATCGCCCCCGCCCAACAGTTGCTTGGCTTCGCCAGACCCGGCGATGTCCTTTTGGGCATATCCACATCTGGCAACGCACGTAATATAGCACTAGCCTGCAAAGTTGCTAAATTAAAAAGGCTAAAAATAATTGGTATGACGGGAGAAGGCGGTGGAAAGCTGTCGTCTTTGGCCGACATCTGCATCAAAGTGCCTGCCAAAGAGACATATCGTGTCCAAGAGTATCATCTGCCGATCTACCATGCCCTTTGCATGATGATCGAATGCCGCTACTTCAAAGCTTAAAGCTTAAAGCCAAAAGCTAAAAGCTAAAAGCAAATACGGATTTATCTTTATGCTTCTATTTCTGCCTTTCGCTTTAAGCTTTAAGCTTTTGGCTTTAGGCTCCTTTGTTCCTGCCTTTCGCTTTAAGCTTTAAGCTTTAGGCTTTAGGCTGGTAAAACGTAATACGGCTTCGGTGCCTCGCCCGTGATGAAGTAGTAAACCATGCCGGTGGCGACGATGAACAATCCCGCGAACATGTCGCCGGCGATCATCCCGAACATAAGCGGTTTTATGGCTTGATAGCAACGGCTTCCGCCAAATTTCATGACGATGACTTTGATGATGCCGCCGATGATGAAGCACCAGCAGGTCATGTACGCGCAGTAGTTTGGCCACATGCAAAACACCACGGGATGCAACGGCCATGACGGGAAGCGAAGGCGGCAGACGGAGAACAAAATTACGCCGATGAACGTCGATGCGAACGCAATCAGGAAGTTCTGATTCGGTTTCATGATGGTGAAACGGTCGAAGCCTTTCACACTTTCTGACAGTTCCAAATTGCCTTGCGCCAATAAGTTGTTACGTGCTTTCAGCATGCTGTTGATGGATTCGCGCGGAATCGTACTCGTTGCGAAACCGTCACGCCAGTTCATGCCTTGATCGTAGGAGAAATAGATGGCGGCGGGCACGGAAACGGCCAGCATGACGATCATTCCTATGAGTAGCGCCGTCGAATATTTGAAGTACTTTCGACCGCCGTTTTCCGCGAATTTCACGGCGTTGACGATGTACGGCATGTAGGTTTCGCGCACGTCCATGAATAGCAACGTCGTCAGCGAGAAGAGGATGACCATCGTCGTCGGGCCAAGTGCTTGTTCCCCCATGATGCCAATAAGCAGCACACCCGGATAGACGCCAGGCGACAAATAGAACATGCCTGTTTCCGCGATGATACGGCCCATGACGAGGAAGCATATCATGCCGATGATGAGGAACAAAAGCGATATCTGCCAATCAAGCCCGAGCATGCAGAGATCAACCATAAGCACGGCGAAACCGAGGATGAAAACACGCATGCCCCAGACGGACGATTTGCCTGTCTCCTGCAGGTTGCCGAAGCCAAATGCGCCTTTGAGCACGGAGAGATAGTAGTGGCGGCCTGTGTAGAGGAGGATGGCGAAGAAGCCGACGTAGCTGCCGAGTAGCATACCGGAATCGATTCTCGCACCGTAAGTAGCGCCTGCACGAGGCGTTAGACCGAAATTCGACATGACACCGAAGCAGTAATAGAAGATGAACGGTGCAAGGCCGACGGCGAATGAAACATCCGTCGGCAGCAGATAGGCGATGGCGATGATGCAGAAATACAGACGGATGAAGAGGAGAATCCAACCACCGCCGCGCATAAACGTCGGAAATAGTTTGAGCAATGGCGTGAAGTTGAATACACGTTCCACGGGAATCATCGTATCCGTATGATACACAAAGAGATAGTTGTTCAGATGCAGGGCGAAGACAAAGACCATGGCGATCCAGAACATCTTGTTCTTAAAGAGACCGCTGATGCCACCCGTCTCCGTCGGGAACATGGAATTGGCGAATTGCACGACAGGATAGGGCAGATGTTCGTTTTGTGACCACTGTCGATGACAGACGAACGCGAGACCCGTCAGCGCGATCCAAAACAGTCCGAACAGCGGCACCCAGAACATGATCGGCCGTTTCCATGCCGCCCATGGGATGCTAGCGGGGTTGAGGAAAAGACTGCCGTCGGCTTTCGGAAGTCCTTGAATCATCGCATTTAACGCATCGCCATTATCAACATCTGGATCCGCCAGCATCTGCTGTGGCAGATAGTCCGTGGCGGGCCTGTACGTCTTGCCGTCTTCCTGCAAAATCTTCCAACTGGGCATCGTTTTCGCATAGTGATGCGGAAGCATGGCGGCACGCGGCATGAGGCGCATGAAGCTACAGTATGGAATAGCGCACGTTGGCAAAATCAACGCGAATATGAGACACAACTCCTTATGGTTGAACGGTCTGAGAAATTTCAGGCCGGTCATGCGGTGGAGCAGACTCATGCACGGGTTGAACAGCAACATGGCCGGTACGAGCATTCCGAAAACCGACATCGGCATATGAAAACCGATGAGCAAGTTCTGATAGAGAACCGCGTCATTGAAAAAACAAATTGCGCCGATGATAATGATGCCGGTAATGCCGACGATGAATGCCCGTAATGTCATAATGCTCTTTTAAATACTGAAACTACCTTAATCTACAAACAAAAGGCCATAAGCTATTGCCTTAAGCTACAAGCTATTAGCAATACGCACTGCCTGAAAGGCAGTTCTTTAGTCCCTTATGTCCTTTATGTCCCTTTCTCTTTAGCTTTAAGCCACAAGCCATAAGCACTGCCCATAGGGCAGTTAATCTTCTAACTCTCTGATCCAGATATACTTATACCGCGTCGGATTGCCGTGATCCTGCAAAGAGAGCGGCCGTTTGCCATGCTTGTTATACTTGCCGATAGTCTTGTGACCGGTCGGGCCGAAGACTTCGCGATGGTTCTGCACGAGCACGCCGTTGTGGAAAACCGTGATGTACGCAGGCTTGACAAGCTTGCCGTCGTCCGCAAATTTAGGCGCGTTAAAAATGATGTCGTACGACTGCCATTCGCCCTGCGGGCGGCAAACGTTCACGAGCGGCGGATACTGGCCGTAGATGGAAGCCGCCTGTCCGTCAGCATATGTCGTATTTCCATAATTGTCAAGGACTTGGATTTCATACATGCCCTGAATGATAACACCGGAATTGCCGCGGCTCTGACCTTTCGATGTGACGCCGACGGGCGATGCCCATTCGACATGCAACTGGCAGCTGCCGAAGCTATCCTTCGTCCGCACAGAGCCTTGCTTTGGAACGGCTTCCATATATCCATCAACAATCCGCCAGCCTGCCGGCGACCCGTCGCCTTTGCACCATTTGTCCATATTCGTCCCGTCGAACAGCACGATGGCGTCCGCCGGAGCGGGAATGGAAACGAACGCGCCAGGCTTCACGACTGGCGGATAGGGGCGACGGTTGTCATGCACATGCCATTGCGTTCCAGGGATTAACGGCGTGTCTTGATACCCTTCGCCCAACACTGGCAAATTCTGCTGAGCCTTTACGGCACAGAAACCTAAAAGCGCCAAAATAACGAAAATCTTTTTCATGCTAACTCCTATGGGTAAAATTTTAGTCCCTTATGTCCCTTTCTTACTAGCCATAAGCCATAAGCTATAAGCGTTCTAACGCAACGCGTTAGAACTTATCCTCCCATCCTTCCAACAGACCGCCGTCTGCGTTCTTCAATGCAGCGCAGGCTTCCCAGTTGTGGCCGCCCTGGCTGATCTTCATCAGCAGGACGTTCTTGCCTTTCTTCAGCTTGATTGGAATCTTGTAGGCGGCGCGGACAAGTGCTTGGTATTTCGGTGAATCCACAATCATATCGCCATTCAGCCAAGCCTTTAGCATGTCGTCGGAACCTATCTCCAAGATGGCATCTTTGTCGCCATCAACGTGGATGTACGACACGATGTAAGCCGTCCGTTGATCGCCGCCGAGGAGTTTGTGCAACGTCACGACTTCTGGCGTCTTTACATCTTTCGCGGGCACGAATTTCGTCCATTTGGTGTAGTCGTAATCCGCCTTTTCGGGCAGGAAGAACGCCTTGTGGGCGGCCGGGCAGGAATCAACGCCTTTTTCATCTTTCGCCGTATAGACGGTCGAATAACGCCACTTCATGATGTAACCATATGGGGCGCAGACGGCCGCAAGGGCTTCTTTTAAGTCTTTCTGCGCGTCACCAGTCGTTTTTCCAATGAATTCCGTGAGCGATTTTGTGACGATGGCGAATTCAGGCTGACCGTACAGTTTGGCGTTTTTCGCCAACGCGGAGGCGGCGACGGCGCTGACGGATTTGTCGTCAACCAATTCTTCCAGTTTGTGGAAGGCGACCATATCGTTGATAGCCGCGATTTGGTCCAAAATCAAGCCGCGCTCCACATCGCGTTCGCAAACAGGAAGCAGTTTCACGAGATTTTCGACTTTTTCAGCGGCTGTCGCTTTCGTATTGCCGCCGTTGGCCTTGATGACGCCTTCCAGCAGGCGAGCGCGATCAAACGGGTTGTTGACGGTCTTCATGTGTTCCAAAATGGCCGCCGTCTGCTCGGCTCCAGGCCATGTATTAAGTGTTTCCACCGCAATCTTTTGACGCGCTTCATTGGAATCGTCTTTCGCAATCGCCGCAACCGCTTCAAAGCCTTTTTCCGTATGGACATCCGCGATCAGCGACAGCACCGTCTTCAGATTGTCCTGCTGAACGCCGCCCACAATCTTTACGAGTTCGTCCGACCATTTAGCCGGATTTTCGCTGCGTTTCATGGAAGTCTTGACCGCATCCGCCATCCGCCCGAAATACTGGTCGCCTTTCTTCAGATAACCAACCATGCGACCCGCATCGTCGTCAGTTGCCAAATATTTCAACGCATCGATCGCATATTTCGCGACATCGTCGCGTTCCACGCCGATTTCATTGAAGATCTGGATGTTGTAGGAACGGCATCGGCGGTCTTTCAACACGTTGATGCACAACGCTTTGTATTCCGCATAGGATTTCATCGCCATCGCCGTAAAGGCATCAGTGCCCGGCCAATTTACATGACGCATCAGGCGGCGGGCTGTGTTGCGAACCAGTTCGCTCTTTGGATTCTGGCTCTCGACGATGATCGTCTGCAGGTCGGAGATATCGCCCAAAACGCCCAACGCTTCCAACGCGTTCGCACGGATGACTTCATCATCGGATTCAACGGCTTTCCGAACGAGTCCGACGAACTGCGGGTTCTCTGATTTCGCCAAATTTGCGATGATCAATGCCTGCGATTTTGGAGAATATTTACCGTAAGTCTCTGCGAAGTAGTTATATAAGCAGTCTTTCGTGTGGATCTGAACGTCTTTTTCGGCGATGCCGCTGGGTTGCAGACGGATCTTCGCGCATTTGCAGCCGACTTCCAGCCATTTGGCCAGAACGGCGTTCAACGCATATTCATTTTCGGGCTTCGAAAGACCCGCGAGGAACGCGGCGTTCTCATCTGTCGCTTTGCATTCATCCAGAACGAGATGCATCATCGCCGCCGTGCGGACGGTTTGGAAATTGCTTTTTTCATAAACCGCTTTGATCATGTTTTTTGCGGCGGGCGCGTTCGGAACTTTCGCCAGAAGGGCTTCCGCTTCGTCGATCATCGCAAGACCGGCCGTCAGCGTGTTCGATTTTTCAAAGTAATCGATAATGACTTTTGCCGTTTCGCCCGTGCCGAGGCCAGACAGCGCCTTCGCCGTTGCCGCCGCCAGATTAGCGTCTTCAGGCATCGGAAGCAGATAATGGACGATCTCTGGCTTCTTGATGGCACCCAAACCGTTGATTAGAGCCAACTTCCAATTGCTGTCAACCGCCGTCAAGTACGCCGTTCCCATCGTCTCGATGGCCCGTTTAGAACCAGATTTCTCCAATTTCATACGAGCCGCTTCGCGAACGATCGGATCCGTGCTTTGAAAATCCTCCAACGCCGCTTTTTCATCGACGCTTGTAAACGTGCGGCAACCTGTCAACACCAGTGCCGTCATCAGCGCGACCATCCATTTTTTCTTCATGTCTGCTCCTGCGTTTTCTATTGATTTATTCTATCTTCTGATTTCGTTATAAAACAAGGCAGGCCGATTTTTGGAAAATCGGACGATTCCTTTTGTATAAATTAGTATTATAGGTTTTTTGGTTTATCTTTCAAGAACTACCGTCGAATTATTGTTTTTTTTATTGTCATTCACGTTATGAAAATCTG
>JAEEGH010003556.1_pt1 | contig 40875 bp, 33 predicted proteins | sample 9134181 | NCBI WGS metagenome assembly JAEEGH01 (sample SAMN16246544, study PRJNA631951) | gut metagenome | biome: gut microbiome; feature: rumen; material: DP-attached | host: Bos | place: Iran: Karaj | collected 2018-10 | reverse complement strand
GCCAATACAAGATTAGATTCCATGTTTGTAAATGGTGTGGCAGTAGAAAACTTTCATGCCGATACACTCACTTATAATATCATATTGCCATGGGCAGAAAACAATTTACCAATTGTTACCGCACACCAGGAATGGTCCAATGCAAGCATTCAAACTACGCAAAGCGGCTCCGTTTTTGGCACTGCCCAAATAAGAGTGATTGCAGAAAATTTAGTCAACCAAAGAACTTACACCATTCACTTTTTACAAGGTTCTAATGTAGATTTATCCGATTTGACATACACTTTAGGTCAAACAGATACTATTGGCTTCCATTCGCAAGACACTATCTATCACGTTATGCTGCCTATTGCCACCACCACGGCTCCTACATTGAATTACACGCTAATAGACAGCCGTTCTACTGTCACCGTCAAAAATGCAGCAACACCAAACGATACTGCCTATATTCGCATTGTGGGTTGGGACCAATTACAAGTAAAAACTTATTATGTGATATTTGAAGTAGAGCTTTCACAAGAAGCGTTGCTGACCGATTTGAAAGTAGATGGCACCACCATTGCCGATTTCAATAGTGATACACTTCAATATGCTATTGAATATCCTTTCGGCTACAACCAAATTCCTATAGTAAGTGCAACAGCATCACAATTAGATGCCACCATCATCTATCAACAAATCAGTGCCTTCCCGGGACAAGCCGTAATCAAAGTATTGGCCGGAGATACTTCCATTTATCGCACCTATACCATTGACTTTACCGTAGAACCCGGAAATAACAATTATTTGACAACAATAACAATCAATGGAGACAGTTTAGCAGATTTTGACAAAACTATCAATAGTTATCTTGTTGAATTGGAATATGGAACAAGCGTTGTTCCTATGGTTGCCGCCTTTGCAGAAGATAGTCGGGCAAGCGTATCTATCCGACAAGCAAGCACTTTGGCAGATACGGCTTTCGTTACCGTAACTGCTATCAATGGCGACATAAACATTTATTCTGTTGCCTTCTCGGTTGCCAAAAATCCGGATGCCACTCTTTCCGATTTGTTTATCAATGGCGAACGCTTAGAGAACTTTGTCAGCACAACTCGCAACTATAAATATCCGGTTCTTTCTACCTATGAAGGCATTCCTGTGGTAACGGTTGTTACAACCGATAGCGAGGCTACCTATCAAATCATTCCGGCAGAAGACATCCCCGGACAAACCAAGATAGAAGTTACCGCTGCCAATGGTATTGACCAACAAACCTATCGTATCAATTTCTATATTGACGACAATTTACATGTGGGAGTAAATTCTGAAGAGGATGAATTCTGCGTTTACCCCAACCCTGTCAACGAACAAATAAAAATTAGAATCAATGACAATGCTGTCAATAGCATCTTTGTTTTGTTTGATATGCAAGGAAAACAAATTTATGCTACAAAACTTGAGAATTCATTAACAACTATTTCTGCTACTAATATACTTAAAGGTGTTTATTTCTATCAAATTAGAAATCAACAGGGAATATTAAAAACAGGCAAAATAGTAAAATTATAAAACAATATTGAAGAACTTAAATTTTGACTATGAATAAAAAGTTTTTACTAATATTTTTCTTTAGTATAGTTGTTTTAGCAACACAAGCACAAAACACCTATACACTAAAAGGAAAAGTGATAGATGCACAAACCAAAGAAGGATTATGGGGAGCTCACGTTATTCCGGATTGCAAAGACGGCTCGGTGGGAGCAGTTTGTGACGAAGACGGCTCTTATATATTAACTTTGAAAAGTGCTGAATGTAATGTTAATTTCCATTTTTTAGGTTATGAAACTATCACCAAAACTGTGTCATTTAAAGGTGTTCGCACCATGACTATCAACATTGAATTGGCTACCACCGCTCAACTTAAGAATGGCGTGGAAGTGACTGCTCAACGATATGAAATGAAACGCGATGAGTCCGTCTCTTCTATTGAATATGTCGGTTCCAAATACATTCAAGACAACAATATCACATCTTTAGACGATGCTTTTGACCAAGTAGGCGGTTTGGTGATTGTTGACAACGAGCCACAAATGCGTGGCGGTAGCGGATTTAGTTCCGGTATGGGCAGCCGCGTGATGATTATGATGGACGAAATGCCGGTGATGAGAGTAGATGCCGGTCGTCCTGCATGGAATTTGATACCTATGGAAAATATTGAGCAGATTGAAATACTGAAAGGAGCTTCTTCTGTATTGTACGGATCGTCTGCCATTACAGGTGCTATCAACGTACGGACGGCTTATCCCAAAGGAAAACCGGAAACAAAGGTATCTCTTTATACAGGCATGTATTCTCGTCCAAAAGTAGATTATCGTTGCAGTTGGGAAAAAGGAACGGTGCCATTGACAGGAGGTTTTAGTGTTTCTCATGCAAGAAAAATCAAAAAATTAGACCTTGTGCTCAGTGTGGAATATGCCCACGATGACGGCTTTGTCAATTATTGTGACGCCGATTCTATTGCATCTTCTAAAGCAAGCCTATATCAAACATGGATGGACAGCAGTTCTTCTTTTGACTTTGACGATACCAGCAAATACGAAAAATTAGTAAAAGAAAATCGTGTTAGAGCCAATTTCGGTACCAGATACAATGTCAACGAAAATATGAGTTTTGGCTTGAACGGAAACTTTATGTATTCCAAAAATGTGATGACACACTTCTGGCTGAATGCTGACAACGGCATGTACAATGTATATCCCGGTTCTGTCACCAAAATGCGTGACATCATGTTTTTTGTAGATCCTTTCTTCAAATATTATGCTAAAAACGACCAAGTTCATTCTTTGAAAGCAAGAATCATGTATAGCAACAATTTTGCTACAGGAGATCAAGACAGTCGTTCTGAAATGTATTATTTGGAATATCAATATGCGAAAAAGTTTAAAAAAGCCGGCAATCTGCAACTCTTTACCGGTGCCGTAGGTCAATTTGCCCGTTCGCAGGGAAATGTTTTCTCCGGTGTGAGCATTTTAGATACAGGACAACCTATTTTGCCAAAATACTCCGGCAATGGTGCCGTTTATGTTCAATTGGAGAAAAAATTCCTCCGTCAAGAAAATCTTACCTTATTGGCAGGAGGTCGCTATGAATACTATCAAATTTTTGAAGAATTCGGACACTTTTTATCTGACCCTGAATCCGGCAACTATGTGGAAGCAAAGCCTGTCTTCCGTGCCGGCATTAACTATAATATAGTACGTTCGTTTACTTTCTTCCGTGCTTCGTTTGGACAAGGATATCGATTCCCCAGCATCGGTGAACGCTACCTGACTACCAAAGTCGGCATTTACGGATTCTATCCCAACCCCGACTTGCTATCCGAAACAAGTTGGAATGTGGAATTTGGCGTACAACAAATGTTTAAATTGTTAGGATTTAAAGGTTGCTTTGACATAGCATGGTATTATCAAAAATACAACAACTATGTGGAATTTTTCTTAGGACCATGGCTGACAGCTGAACAAGAACCAAAACCATTCTATCGCTACGGCTTTAAATTCTTCAATACCGGTCAAGCAAGAATTATGGGTGTAGATGCCAATATCGCCGGAGAAGGTAATATCGGCAAAAAAGTAAAATATACCCTTTATTTTGCTTATTCTTATACCAATCCGAAAGTGATAGATACCAACAAAATATTCACTTCCACCAAGACCAACGACTATTGCTACATGAATACTTCAAGCGACACCAATGGTCAAATTATGAAATATAGAATTGAACACATGCTCAAACTGGATTTCAATTTCAAATTCTTTGACTTGTTTTCTGTCGGCATGAATGCACAATATTATAGTTTGATGAAAAATGTAGATAATTTCTTCTACACAATGGACCGATTCAATGAAGACGCACCACGTTCTGTCATCAATTCCAGACAGGCATTTCCATTTGACGGCTTGCAAGCCTATAGAGAAAGTCACCGCAGCGGAACATGGGTTTGGGGACTGACTGCCAACGTAGAACTATGGAATATAAAACTTTCTGTTCTCGTTAGCAATTTGTTCAACAAAGAATATTCCTTGCGGCCTATGTGTCCTGAGGCACCACGTTTGACAACCATTCAATTAGTATATAAATTTGTAGAAGGCGAACCTGCCTTCCCTAAAAGAAAACATTAACAATATTTATTAAATAAAAATTTTATGAAAAGAGTAAGTTTATTTTTGGTAGCCGTAATGGCAATTTTATCAGTTAACGCACAAACATTTCCGGATGGCGGATTTGAAAATTGCTGGAAGCAATACACCTGCGAAAAAGGAACCTATTGGGATTTTGTTGAAGGTCACTTCATTGAAACCCTTAATCAACTTTATGACCTACCTGCAGAAAATGGTATAGCACCACTAACTGCCTTCAGAGAAGATGATGCTTATGACGGAAACTATGCCTTAAAACTTGTTTCCGACACCATGATTTTCGGTAATGAACGCATATTTTTACCGGGAGCTTGCGGTTCTCTTCACATCGACTTTTTCGACATTGACTGTATCTTAGGCAATCCTTTTACATATCGCCCGACAGCTATGATCGGCTATATGAAATATGCACCGGTTAGCGGAGATTCTGCAGCCATTGAAGTAGTTTTGAAGAAAAATTCCGTTGCAATCGGCTCCGGAAAAATTATGTTCTACAATGCTGTAAATGCTTACACTAAATTTACAGTTGACATTAACTATACCAGCGAAGCTACTCCTGATTCGGTGATAGTAATCGTTGCCTCAAGTGCCAACTACGATTTTACTAGTATTGAAACTTTAATGAAATGTAAAGGTCAAGTAGGCAGCACTATCTATATTGACGAATTGGCATTTGAATATGGAGATGGTGTAAAAGAATTACTTTTATCCAATACTCATGTAAATGTTTATCCCAACCCTGCCTGCAAGCAATTAAACATTCAATTAGAACAAGATGTTGAAGGTGAAGTAATTGTATACGACAATAACGGCAAACAAATGCTCAACCAACAAGTCAACGGCAAACAATTTTCTATTGATATCAACACCTTGGCAACAGGACATTATTTCTTAAACATTGTCAACAATGATCAGAAAATAATAGCAAGCAAACAGTTTGTAAAAGAATAATTACAAACTATATTCCATATAAGGCGGTAATCTTACCGCCTTTTTTTATTTTTATATTGAATTATTTAGTACCTTTGCATTCTAAAATTCTATGAAAGAATATCCTCTTTTATCGACTATAAATTCTCCTGTTGATTTGAAGAAATTGCCTGAAAATCAATTGGAAGCACTATGTGCTGAGTTGCGGCAATACATTATTGAACAAACTGCTACCAACCCAGGACATTTAGGTTCAAGTTTAGGTACTATCGAACTCACTGTTGCCATTCACTACGTTTTCGATACACCAGATGATAAATTAGTCTGGGATGTCGGCCATCAAGCTTATGCTCACAAAATTCTTACCGGCAGAAGAGATGCCTTTGTGAATAATAGAAAATTGAATGGTATCAGCGGTTTTCCAAAAATGGCAGAAAGTGAATACGATGCCTTTGGTGTCGGACATTCTTCCACCTCCATATCTGCTATTTTGGGCATGGCAACTGCCTCCGCTTTGGAAGGCAATACCCAACGAAATCATATTGCCGTTATCGGTGATGGAGCGATGACAGGTGGAGAAGCTTTTGAAGCCTTTAATCACGCAGGCAATACCGACACCAATATGTTGGTTATTCTTAATGATAACGGCATGGCCATTGACAAAAATGTTGGAGGTCTGCACAATTATCTTACAAAACTTTCTACCTCTTCTACTTACAACAAATTCAAAGACAAAATATGGGATCTTTTAACTAGAAAAGACAACCAAGCAAAAAGAGCAAGAAACATCATTCAACGTACACAAAAAGCCATCAAAGGCGGATTTTTGGAAAATAGCAATGTTTTTGACCAAATAGGTCTTCGCTATTTTGGTCCTATCGACGGACACGATGTAATATTATTGGTGAAAGTATTGAGAGGTTTGAAAAACATTGCCGGTAAAAAAGTGCTGCACTGCATCACCATAAAAGGCAAAGGATTGAGACAAGCCGAAGAACAACAAACATTGTATCATGCTCCGGGTTGCTTCAATGCTGAAACAGGAGATGTTATCAAAGTGGCATTTGAACCCGACAAAGTAGAAAAATATCAAAAAGTGTTTGGCACCACTTTGGTAGAACTCGCAGACAACAATGACAAAATTGTCGGCATTACACCCGCTATGGCAGTTGGCTGCTCTATGGATATTATGATGAAAAAATACCCCGACAGATGTTTTGATGTCGGCATTGCAGAACAACATGCCGTCACATTTTCCGCAGGATTGGCAACGGCAGGTTTTATTCCTTTCTGTAATATCTATTCCACTTTTTTGCAACGTGCCTACGACCAAGTTATACACGATGTAGCTCTACAAAATCTTCATGTGATATTTTGTATCGACAGGGCAGGTATCGTTGGAGAAGATGGTTCTACCCACCATGGCGCATTCGATTTGGCCTACTTGCGATGCATTCCCAACATGATTGTTTCAGCACCAATGAACGAATTGGAATTGAGGAATTTAATGTATACTGCCACTGAAACAAAAAGTCCGTTTGCAATTCGCTATCCCCGTGGGAATGGTGTACATGTAGCATGGAGAAACCAACCTTTTGAATTATTACCAGTCGGCAAAGGCATTGCCTTGAAAACAGGAGAAAAAACCGCCATTTTATGCTTAGGACACATTGCCAATCAAGTTTTAAAAGCCGATGAAATTTTGTCAGAAAAACATCACAACATTGGCATCTACAATATGCGATTTTTAAAACCAATTGATGAACAATTGCTAATGTCGGTATGCAATCACTACCAAAACATCATCACCATTGAAAACGGATGCGAAATAGGAGGTTTGGGAAGTGCGGTTGCTGAATTTATCACTTGTCACAACCTCAGCAATCATCTTGAAATAATGGGCATACCCGACAAATTTATTGAACAAGGAACCGTGGAAGAATTACACAAAATATGTCATATTTCCATTAACGACATTATAGATATGGTGGAAAAAATAGATAAATAAAGTTTAATTTCGTTGCTTTTTGAAATATTATCTGCAATGTACTAAATATTACTAAAAAAAATTGTACTTTTGTGCTATGGAAGAAATGATTTTGATATTAGATTTTGGATCACAAGTTACACAATTGATAGGCAGACGTTTACGCGAATTGAATGTTTACTGTGAAATACATCCTTACAACAAGGTGCCGGCAATCGACAAACATATCAAGGGTGTTATTTTGAGTGGCAGCCCCTCTTCAGTTCGTGACGAAAAGGCTCCTTATGTAGATTTATCCGATATAAAAGGCAAAAAACCTTTGTTAGGTATTTGTTACGGAGCCCAATTTATAGCACAACATTTTGGCGGAGAAGTCAATGGCTCTATTGCTCGTGAATATGGCCGAGCTATGCTGACAATAGAAGATAATCAATCATTATTATTCAAAAATGTAAGCAAAACAAGTCAAGTTTGGATGAGTCATGGTGATACCATTGCAAAATTACCACAAGGTGCTCACATTATTGCCTCTACAGACGATGTTGTCAATGCCGCTTACAAAATTGATGGAGAAGATACCTATGCAGTACAATTCCATCCGGAAGTTTTCCATACTAAAGAAGGTCCACAAATTTTAGCCAATTTTGCTTTGGAAATCTGCGGTTGCAAGGGAGACTGGACACCTGCATCATTCATTGAAAATACTATTGACAGTTTGCGTCAACAACTTCACGATGATAAAGTTATCCTTGGTCTTTCCGGTGGAGTTGATAGTACTGTAGCAGCAGTATTACTCAATAAAGCCATCGGCAAAAATCTTACTTGCATTTTCGTTGACAATGGTCTATTACGAAAAAATGAATTTGAAGATGTGCTTGAATCATATAAAGAAATGGGTTTGAATGTAATAGGCGTTCATTCAGGACCATTATTTTTGAAAAAACTGGAAGGTGTTACCGATCCTGAAGAAAAACGAAAAGCTATCGGCAATACTTTTATAGATGTTTTTGAAGCCGAATCCAAGAAAATTATAGGAGCTAAATGGTTGGCACAAGGCACCATTTATCCGGATGTAATTGAAAGTGTGAGTGTAAACGGACCAAGTTGCAAGATCAAATCTCACCACAATGTAGGCGGCTTGCCGGAAAAAATGAATCTAAAGATTGTAGAGCCACTTCGCACTTTGTTCAAAGACGAAGTTCGTCGTGTAGGTCGCTCTTTGGGTATCAAACGAGAATTAATTGGTCGTCATCCTTTCCCCGGTCCAAGTTTAGGAATTCGTATTTTAGGAGCTATCACCGAAGACAAACTTCGTATTTTGCGTGATGCTGACGACATTTTTATCAAAGGATTGAGAAACTGGAAATGTGAATTGCCAAGTGCCTCTTATCCTAATGAAATGGCTGACAACTTATATGATAGCATTTGGCAAGCAGGCACTATTTTACTGCCGGTAAAATCTGTCGGCGTAATGGGAGACGAACGCAGTTATGAATATACCATTGCCTTACGTGCTGTCATCTCCACAGATGGAATGACTGCCGATTGGGTACATCTCCCCTATGAATTTTTAGCCAATATCTCTAATGAGATTATCAATAAAGTAAAAGGTGTAAATAGAGTTGTTTATGATATCAGCTCCAAACCGCCTGCAACTATAGAATGGGAATAAAAATCAATCTGCTATGAAACGTAAACTTATATACTTGTTGTTATTGGTTGCCATCACAACCTCATCAATGGCCCAATCCGGAAAAACAACACAAACTCGTATTGAGAACAAACGATTGTTCTACGTACACGAAGTCGTGAAAGGACAAACACTATACGGACTCGGAAAATTGTATTCTGTACCGGTAGATACCATCATAAAATACAATCCCAACACCGAAAACGGACTTTCCATCGGACAAAAAGTAAATATTCCTTTTGGCAATCAATTAGTGGAAGTTTATACGACCAAAAGTGGCGATTCTTGGTATAGCATTGCTAAAAGTCACGGCATTACAGAAAGTGCTTTGTTAGCACTAAATCCTGACAAGGTGCAAACAACTACACTCAACATTGGCGACCTTATCACTGTCCCATATATTGCTAACGAAACAAGTGAAATTGCCACCTCCATCAGTGGCAAAAAAACTACTCCACCTACTAACAATAATAAAACTAATCATAACCAGAATATTGTTGTGGAAAAAAGCAATATTATTCACACTGTTGTTGCCGGAGAAACACTTTATAGTATTGCTCGTAAATATGACAAAACTATCAACGAACTACAAGCCGCTAATCCCGGTTTGACAGAAAATATTTCTATTGGCCAAAAAATTACCATTCCTGATGTGAAAGGAGTCTATTCTCCAAAAGAAACATCTTACAATCAAGTTGTTGTAAGCGTTAATCGTGAAGAAAATCAAAAAATCCGGCTGGGAGAAATGAAGAACCAATATATTGTTTATATGTTTATTCCTCTTTATCTGCAAAGTTCTGAAATTGAAACTACTAATATAAAGACTTTAGAAGACTATAACCATATAAAACAATTTTCTTTCATCCAATTTTATGAAGCATTACTATTGGCTACAGAAGATATTTCCAATAAATATCCCAACATTAATATCAAATTGAAAGTGGAAGATGTCAACAATATTTCTGCAACAAAAATGAACCAACTTATCAATAATGGAGATTTGTTGGATGCCGATTTGATTATTGGACCTTTTTTCTCTAAAGAATTTTCCGTTTTGTGCCAATATGCTCAAAAACACAATATTTGTTTAGTCAACCCGTTTTCAATGACATTTGACGGTTGTGGCAGTTTTGTCTATAAAGCAACGGCTTCTTATAAAAATCAAGCCATCAAATTTGCAGAATATCTACTCAGCAAATATACAACCGGCAATATTATCATTGTAAATAATCAATCCAATAACGAACAAAACAAAATTGCTGAATATAAAGTCATTTTTAACAATATGCTAAGCAATTTCAGCATACGGGAAGTCAACATGCAATCATCAGGTATTGCAGGTATAAAAGCTGCCATCCGCCCTGACTGTGAAAACTTTGTATTCTCTTTCTTTGAAGGAGAAATCACCGTCACCAACTTTGTACAAACCATGTATGCCGGCAAATACCAAAATGTTACTTTTATTGTGCCGGAATCCTGGTTAAACTATGATAACATTGAAACCGAATATTTTATGGATTTCAAAACCCATTATATCAGTTCCTATTTTGTAGATTATAGCAATCAAAATGTTATCAATTTCTTAAATAAATTTAGACAAAAATATAGCATTGAACCAACATTGAAGCAATTTGCTTTCCAAGGTTATGATATTACCTACTATTTTTTGAGCAGTTTGTGTGAAAAAGGTACTACTTTTCAAGCATGCAATACTCCAAATGACTATTTGCTTTCTACAAAATTTGAATTTAAGCCACTTAATGCCAATACTTTAGAAAATTCTTTCGTAAATATCTTCAAAATCAAAGACTATCACTTTGTTGAAGCTACTAACGATATAGACGAAGAAGATACCAAAGTCAACAAAAAGAAACGATAGATGAATTTCAAGAAGTTTGCCTGCTTTGTTTGTCTATTCTATCTTATCTTGTCATCTTGCCACCGTCAAAACGACAATGAAGATAGAACTGTTTTTCGTTACAACGAATCCGCCGGCATTACTTCTTTAGATCCGGCTTTTGCCAAAGACCAAGCCAACATTTGGGCTTGCAATCAATTGTATAATAGTTTAGTACAATTAGACAGCCAACTCAACATTCTCCCTTGTCTGGCTACCTCTTGGACTATTTCTGAAAACGGAAAGGTATATCGTTTCATACTGGCTGACAGTGTCTATTTCCACAACACCGAATTCTACCAATTTCCCGACAACAAAAGAAAAATGGTAGCAGAAGATGTTGTTTATAGTTTCAACCGTATTGTAGATAAATCTGTTGCTTCCCCGGGAGCATGGGTTTTTAATATGGTAGAGCAAGACAAAAACGGCAAATATGCATTTATTGCATTGAACGATAGCACTATAGAAATACATTTAAAGGAAAATTTTCCACCTTTTCTGGGCTTGCTATCTATGCAATATTGTTCTGTTGTTCCGCACGAAGTGGTGGAGAAATATGGAAAAGATTTTCGTAAATACCCTGTAGGAACAGGTCCTTTCCAATTCAAAACTTGGGCAGAAGGCGTAAAATTGGTCATGCTGAAAAATCCTGACTACTTTGAAAAGGATGACAAAGGAGAACGACTGCCCTACTTAGATGCCGTTTCTGTTTCTTTTATTATTGACAAACAATCCGTATTTATGGAATTTGTAAAAGGGAATTTGGATTTTATGTCCGGTCTTGACGCCTCTTACAAAGACGAATTGCTCACACAAGACGGAGAACTAAATCCCCTCTACAAAAAACGAATCTACATGCTATCAATGCCTTATCTCAATACCGAATATTTAGGATTTTTGATGGACAAAAAAGATAAAAATAATCCATTGTTAATCAAAGAAATAAGGCAAGCTATCAACTATGGATTTGACAGAAAAAAAATGTTGCGTTTTCTAAGAAGCAACATAGGAGTTGCCGGTATTCATGGAATTATTCCTTATGGCATGCCACCTTATGATACAAATGCCGCCTACGGCTATGACTACAATCCTAAAAAAGCACTCGCACTTTTAGAAAAAGCTGGCTACCCTAATGGTAAAAATTTGCCTCCTATAAAATTGTATGTTACTGAAAATTATATGGATATCACACAATATATTGCTCATGAATTGGAACAGATTGGCATACATATTGAAATGAACAAGCTACAACCTGCCATTTTAAGACAATTTATCTCGCAATCGCAAATCCCATTTTTCCGTGGATCATGGATTGCCGATTATCCCGATGCTGAAAATTATCTTTCACTATTTTATTCTAAGAATTTCTGTCCCAACGGACCTAACTATACACACTATTCCAACCCGCATTTCGACAAACTTTATCAATTATCACAATCTTCTACCGATGAAGAAATGCGAATGAAATATTATCGTCAAATGGATAGTTTGATGATGAACGATGCTCCTGTAGTGATTTTGTACTACGACCGCGTACTTCGTTTTGTACAAAACAATGTGGAAGGAATGGAAAACAATAGCATGAATTTGCTGACACTCAAGCGTGTAAGAAAAAAACAACATCAACCATGAAAGAATACAAAAGAGTATTGACAATTGCCGGTAGTGATTCAGGTGGTGGTGCCGGCATCCAAGCAGACATCAAAACTATTTCTGCTTGTGGTTGTTATGCCATGTCCGCAATCACTTCTATCACTGTTCAAAACACCTTAGGAGTAATTGATGTGATGCCTGTTCCCGAACATATTGTGGCAGCACAAATAGATGCTGTTGTCGGGGATATTGGTGTTGACGCTGTTAAAATCGGCATGCTGAATTCTTCCAACATCATTTTGTCAATTCAAAAAACACTCAAAAAATATCAAATCAAAAATATTATCCTTGACCCTGTGATGGTTTCCACATCCGGACATCAACTTATAGAAGATAGTGCTATCAATACCTTGAAAAACCATCTTTTGTTAGATGCTCGAATCATCACTCCCAACATTCCGGAAGCTGAAGTTTTGTTGGGAAAATCTATTGAAAGTCAATCACAACTGCCAATGTTTGCCAAAGAACTTTCGCAAGGAAAAGTATCAGTTTTGCTAAAAGCAGGACACCTCCATAACAATACTTTGATAGATATTTTTTACAATGCAGAAACGAACGAAACTATTGAATTGCCGTCTCCAAGAGTAAATTCCAACAATACACACGGCACCGGCTGCACGTTATCATCGGCAGTGGCATCGTTTATTGCTCGCGGATTTGCTCTCAACGAAGCGGTAAAAATGGCAAAAGATTATATCTCCGGTGCTATTCTTGCAGGTAGCGAATACTCTATCGGCAATGGCCATGGTCCTGTATGCCATTTCTATCAATGGTGGAAATAAGAATATAAAACAGTGTCAACAACTGCAACATTTTGGTCTAAATATCCGTTAACACGTGTGCTCATCGCATTCATTGTGGGTATTTTACTTGCCTTTTACAACCTTATTATTCCATTGAACCCTGTCATCTCTTTAATATGTATTTTGATAGGAATTTCTTTAAGTATTTTTCTGCAAAAAATTGAAAATATTCCCGATTGGATTCCTGCTTTTGTATTAATAATCAGTATTTTATTGGCGGGAATTTTGTACACACAAATTTATATCAAACATCACGAAGTGGCTGACAACATTTGTTGCAACACCACACAAACTTTCACTGCCACTATTTGCGAAGCCCCTATTGAAAAAAGCAATAGCGTCAAACTTATTGTCAATATCAACGACATACAAGTTGACTCTGCATGGCAACCATCTAAAGGCAAAGCCTTACTCTACTTGGCAAAAGATTCCTTGGCTTTGCAAACAAAATATGGAGACAAACTATTAATTGCGGCTAAACTCAATACAATTGACGCACCTAAAAATCCTCATGAATTTAACTACCAAAGACATTTGAAAGTTAAAAACATCTATTTGCAATCCTATTGTAATTCAACCCAATGGACTACATTAGACACACATCAAGGCAACCCTATTATGGCATTTTCAATTGGTTTGAGAAACAAATTTTTGCAGATTTTCAAAGATGCCGACATGAGTATGCAAGAATACAGCATTATTGCTGCCATGCTATTAGGTTGCGACGATTATATTGACCCTGAACTTTCCAAAAGTTATTCCTCTGTGGGAGCAAGCCATATTTTGTGTGTTTCCGGTATGCATATCGGAATTATTTACATGATTCTCAATTTCTTATTGTCTTTTATGGACAAAAAACCTTCCACAAAAAAGTTAAAATCAATCATACTGCTTTTATTTATATGGCTCTACGCCTGTATGACAGGACTTTCACCCTCTGTCATGAGAGCTGCCACTATGTTTTCTTTTGTCGCATTTGCAGGACTGCTAAATAGAAAAAATAATATTTACAACAGCCTGCTAACTTCTATGACATTATTGCTGATTATCAATCCTTTGAATATTTTTGCCGTAGGATTTCAATTTTCCTATCTGGCAGTGTTTGGTATTGTATGGCTCAACAAATTATTTTATAATCTCTATACTTGCAAAACAAAATTGGGCAATTATCTATGGAATATTATCTGCGTCTCGCTTACCGCACAAATTTCCATTGCACCGCTATCTGCTTTTTATTTTCATCAATTTCCCAATTATTTTTTGCTTACCAACGTGATTGTCATCACTTTAGCACCGTTTGTTATTGGTTTAGGCATTGCTGTATTAGCCTGCTCCTTTTGGGCTCCGCTTTACAAACTTCTTGCCTACTGCCTCACCTTGCTCATCCGTTTGATGAACAATTTGGTGGTGGGTATTGACAATATCCCGTATTCATCTACTAAAGGCATTTGTTTTTCCCCTATCCAAACTATTCTTATCTATATTTTTATAGCAACTTTGTTTTGTGCTTTGCTCTATAAATACAAAGATTGCATATTTTTATCCCTCAGTACGCTAATTGTATTTCTGTCTTTAGAGTTTTACAATCAATTCAGAGTCAACCATCTAAACGAAATTGTTATATATAGTTCTCGTTCCACACCTATTATCGATCATTTTCAAGGCAGAAATTGCACTTGCTACTATAGCGATTGTAGTTGCATAAAAAATATTGACTTCAGCTGTCAAGGCAATCGTATTTATAATCGTTCAAAAAACATTGAAAGCTATGGAAATAGTCACTATATTGACTTTGGTGAAAAAAATTGCCTGATTATTGACCAACCCATCATACCTAATGATGAAAAAATTACCGTTAACTATTTGATTTTAAGTCAACAATTACAAAATATGGAAACTATCTGCCAAAGATTTTCATTTGATACGCTCATTATTGACGGCAGTTTTTCATATTATCAACGAGAAAAATTGCTTTCCTCTTGTGAACGGTTGAATATCAAATATATAGATTTATCCCAACAAGCCCTGATCTTACCTTTGGGAAAATCATAGAAAAAATGATACCTTTGCAAAATCGTTTAAAACATGTTTCTAAGATGAAAAGATATTTGCTTATATTTACCATTGTTTGTTGCTCATCTATTGTTTTTTCACAATCCCTCCTTTGGGAAATTACTTCAAAAAACAACAAAGTATCTTATCTTTATGGCACTATTCACATTCAAGATAAGAAAGTTTTCGCTTTTGACAGCACTGTTATCAATGCTCTTAATTCATGTGAAGCATTTGCGGCAGAATTGCTCTTGGACGAAATTACAACAGAAGCCTCTCAAGCCATATTTATGAAGAACAACACCATCAAAAATCTCACAACCAACGAACAATACCGCATCATTGACAGCACCTGCAAAGCCTCTGCAGGTCATGGAATCATGTTGTTAAACACCATGAAACCATTTTTTGTATTAAGCTACTTACAACAAACATCTATGCCAAAAGATGTTGAAACTGCTTTGGATGTCTATCTACTGCAATTGGCAAGAAAAAATAATCAAACTTGTTATGGCTTAGAAACTTTTGCTGACCAAATAAAAGCAATTGACAACATCAGTTTGGAAAATCAAATTGATATGCTCATGGAAAGTATTAAAGATACGTCTAACTCGTATGAGACTTTATTAGATGCCTATTTGAATTTTGATTTGAACAAATTATTAGACCTGTTACAAGATTCTAACGGGGCTTCCTTATCTTTAGACGACATGCTTGTAAACAATAGAAATACTACCATGGCAAAACAATTTGCCAAAATTGCAAAAAAACAAACACTTTTTTGTGCTGTTGGAGCAGGTCATCTGCCCGGAGACAAAGGAATAATCGCTCTTTTAAGGAAAAAAGGATTTACCGCAAAAGCCATTCCCTTTACATGGATAGAAAAATAACTATTCCATCAATTTTTTATACCGAACTTTTTTTGTTTCTTCTCCTAAACGCTTTTTGCGATTTTCTTCATATTCGGTGAAAGAACCTTCAAAGAAATATACTTGTGCATCACCTTCAAAGGCCAAAATATGCGTACAAATTCTATCTAAAAACCATCTATCGTGAGAGATAACAACCACACACCCGGCAAAATTTTCCAAAGCCTCCTCTAAGGCTCTTAATGTATTGATATCTATATCATTAGTAGGCTCATCCAATAACAAAACATTCGCCTCTGACTTTAATGTCATGGCCAAATGCAAACGATTTCTTTCTCCACCTGACAACACCCCTGTCTTTTTGCCTTGGTCTGATCCACTGAAATTAAATCTGGAAATATATGCCCTTGAATTGACAATTTTCCCTCCTAAAGTCATTTGCTCTGCTCCTCCGGAAATAGTCTCATAAATGGTTTTTTTCGGATCTATTTCCACGTGCTGTTGGTCAACATAAGCCAATTTAACAGTCTCTCCTACAATAAATTCTCCCGAATCGGGCTTATCTAAACCCATTATCAATCTAAACAAAGTTGTTTTGCCTACACCATTGGGACCAATAACTCCTACAATAGCATTAGGCGGCAGATTAAAATTCAAATCTTCATACAAGATTCTGTCACCAAAACACTTGCGAACATGCTTTGCTTCAATTACATTGTTCCCCAAACGAGGCCCATTGGGAATAAATATCTCTAAATTCTCTTCCCTTTCTTTTACATCTTCATTCAACAATTTATCATACGCATTCAACCTTGCTTTTGACTTGGCTTGACGTGCTTTGGGTGCCATTCTCACCCATTCCAATTCTCTTTCCAAAGTTTTTTGACGTTTCGACTCTTGCTTTTGTTCCATTTTTAAACGATTGGATTTTTGTTCCAACCAAGAAGAATAATTTCCTTGCCAAGGAATTCCTTCTCCACGATCCAATTCCAAAATCCAACCTGCCACATTATCCAAAAAATAACGGTCGTGCGTAACGGCAATAACCGTTCCCTTGTATTGTTGCAAATGCATTTCCAGCCACTGCACAGATTCAGCATCCAAATGGTTGGTCGGCTCATCCAATAACAATACATCCGGTTCTTGCAACAATAATCGGCACAAGGCTACCCTACGTCTTTCTCCTCCGGACAATGTCTTCACTGAAGCATCTGCATCCGGACAATTCAAAGCATCCATAGCCCGACTGAGTTTTGCATCCAATTCCCATGCATCGTGTTGCTCTATCAACTCTGTCAATTCTCCTTGTCTTTCAATTAGTTGATTCATTTCTTCATCGGTCAATTCTTCTGCAAAACGATTGTTGACTTCCTCATATTCTTTCAAAATGGCAACCACCTCACTCACACCTTCCATCACAACTTCCTTTACCGTTTTGGAATTGTCCAATTGAGGTTCCTGCGGAAGATAACCCACCGAATATCCCGGAGAAAACACTACTTCACCTGAAAAAGACTTGTCAATTCCGGCAATAATCTTCAGCAAAGAAGATTTTCCTGCTCCATTCAATCCCAAAACACCTATCTTTGCTCCATAATAGAACGATAAATAGATATTTTTCAATACTTGTTTGCCGGGGTTGTATGTCTTACTGACATTTACCATTGAGAATATAATTTTTTTGTCCTCTGCCATAATGCTTATTTTATTTTGGCAAAAATACTTAAAATTTGCTATCAAATATTCATTTTTAAAAAATTTTTTAATTTTTCTCAAATAATTGTTGTACATTTGCTTGTTTAAAATATCATTATAATGAATAACAATGTAATTATTTCAGGAATACAACAAATAGGTGTTGGCGTTCCAAATGTTTATCCTGCAAGAGATTGGTATAGAAGATTTTTCGGATTTCGTGTAAAAATGTTTGATGAAAAAGCCATTGCAGATATTATGGCTCCGTATATGGGCGGGCAGGCTCGTTCCCGCCACGCAGTATTGGTGGTCAATTTGCAAGGTGGCGGTGGTTTTGAAGTATGGCAACATACCGGTCATGCTCCTAATTATCCGAAATTTAAAATTCTTCCGGGAGATTTAGGCATTTTTTGCTGCAAAATTAAAAGCAAAGATATAGAAAAAAGTTATCAAGCACTATCTAAATACGGGTTAGAGATGAGTCCTGTTTTTACTGATAAAAACGACGAAAAGACTTTCCTGTTAAGAGATGCTTACAACAATATTTTCCAAATGGTAAAAGGTGACAATTGGTACATGGACAGAAACTTTCATTGCGGAGGCGTCTATGGAGCCATGATTGGCACACAAGATATGGAAAAATCTATCGACTTTTACAAAAATATTTTGGGTTACGATGTCATCGTCAGCGATGAAACCGGTAATTTTGAAGATTTTGCCTACCTAAATGCCCCGGGACAATTTCGAAGAGTTGTTCTTACCCATAGTCAACCACGAACCGGCTCATTTTCAAAGATTTTTTCCGACTCTCAAATAGAATTAGTTCAATCTTTGGATAGAACCGACATTCACAAAATTTTTGAAGGAAGAATGTGGGGAGACGTAGGATTTATTCAAATCTGTTTTGATATCACCAATATGGATGCTATGGAAAAACGTTGCCAAGAATTTGGCTACCCATTCACCATTGATAGCAGAAAAAAGAGCGGAAAATTCGACATGGGAGAAGCTACCGGACATTTCGCCTACAATGAAGACCCCTCCGGCACTTTGATAGAATATGTTGAAACAGAGAAAATTCCTATTTTAAAGAAATTTAATATTTATCTAAATCTCAAAAAAAGAGATCGTAGCAAGCCTCTGCCGGATTGGATACTGCATTTATTAAAATTTATGGAAAAATAAATTATGACAGAATGGGCGGTTGTTACAGGAGGTAGTTCCGGCATTGGATATGCCTATGCACAACAAATAGCGAAAAAAGGTTACAATATCCTTTTGGTAAGCAACCAAGAAGAGGCTTGCCAAACTTGTGCAAAACAATTGCAAGACGACTACTCCGTTGACACAAAAATTTTAGTTTTAGATTTGGCAAGAGAACATGCGGCACAACAAGTTTTTGACTTCTGCCGACAGGAAAATCTTGTAGTAGAAGTCCTGATTAACAATGCCGGTATGTTCTTTTGGGACAATCTTACCCATGTTGATCCTCAAAAAGTGCTTGCTATCACACAATTGCATATTACCACACCGACCATGTTGTGTAGATTGTTTGCCCAAGACATGCAAGAACGGCACAAAGGCTATATTCTCAATGCCACTTCCATTTGTGCATGGATGCCTTTTCCGACACTCGCCAACTATACCAGTACAAAATCTTACTTGCGAAAATTCAGTCTCTCACTTCACTACGAAATGAAAGATGTAGGTGTACATGTTACACATGTAGCACCCGGGGCCGTTGACACCGGCTTATATGGTTTGAAGGACTCCGCACGTAAAAAATTGCTACGCTGGCATATTATGACGACTCCCGAACAAGTTGCAAAACGCGGTGTTAGTGGATTGTTGAAAGGCAGACGCTGTGTTATCCCCGGTGCCGTCAACTTGTTTTTTATTGCCTTGGTAAAGGTCGTTCCTCTGGGTTTTGTCAACCTGCTGAAAAAGATATTTCTTACAAACAACAATAATAATTCATGAAAAAGAAAAAATTTTTCTATACAATTATAATAATTCCTATAATGCTTTCTTTTTGTGGATGCAAAAAGATATGGGGTAATTTTGTGGATTATATATTTAACACAAAAGAAATAGAACAAAAATATGGGGAACCACGAACCACATTTTATACCTGTCCTCTTTCTGACAGAGATCCACGGATTCCTATAATTAATCCCGTGGAAATGTATAAAGATGAAGAATTGGGATGGACTTTACGGACAAGTGGATTGAAAGTGGAGGATACTGTCATTGGGGATTGTCATCAAATAGACCTGATGTATGGAGACAGTTTGAATTTGTATCTTCATGCAGGAGAACTGCACTATTCTGTCAATAATCACAGTTTTTATCAGTCTGAGAAATGGTTTTTATTGCAAATTTATGAAAAAAAAATAATATTCAGTTTTTCAGAAAAAAGAAACTTTTTACAAAAAGTCGGGCAAGAAATAGTTGACAATATGGTATCTCCTGACACATATTATGAAATGTTTTACGAAGATGCAAATTCTTTACCATGGATTCCGAATATATACTGATGCAAACAATTTAGCGGCTTTAAACTAAAATCACCGAATTATACATCCCTAACTTTATATGGCACTCATCAAAAAAAATTATGCTATCTTTGCAAAAAATAATTTTTGAATAAAGTTGCATTTGTGACTTGAATATGACTTCTAAAAATTGTGTTATGAAAAAATTATCATTATTATTTGCATTTATATCAGGTGTTATTGTAAGTGCTCTTTGTTTTTTTTATCCGTTGGAATCAAAAAACGAAGAAGTGGTTTTAAATATGTTGACAACCAGCAATATGGAATTGTTGGAAAAACAAACGCTGCTTTATGAACAACTTGTTGAAAAAGACACCAATTCTTTCAGTGAAAGGTTGTTATTGTTAAACAAAATGAAAGACATTAGCCGTTATTGCAATTCCATTCTTGATTCCAAGAAATACGATTCTTTTTCCATTGACACTCTAAAAGCCATTATAAGTGACAGCCTGTATGATATTCATGCGGATAACTTTATCCGATGGGAACCTTTTTATGAAACAGCCGGACAAATGAAACTTTCCAAGCGTACACAAAAAGCAAACGAATATTATATTAATATGTGTCTTCACATTGCCTTGGAAAAATGTATGGAAAAATACAGGGAGTTTGCTTTAATGACGGATTGGGGAAAATGTATGGTGATTCCAACTTCGGATACGATAAAACAAGGGGATTACTATGAAGCAGAAGTATATTTTGCTATCAAAGATATTGGAAATACTTATACTCTGATTTTTCTTCCGGACACAAGCATCCAAATAAAGGATGTTTACAGGGAAAAAGCTATCACCCCGGGACAAAACACACGACAAGGGCTCATCCCTTTTTCCAATGCAGACGGTCGAATATTTTATTATCCGGTGGAATTTTCCTATTATGTAAAATAGTAATTTCTGCAAAAACTTGAACTATAAATAAATAAAACCGCCCTTTGGGCGGTTTTATTTTTTCTTCTTTCAACTTTTACTATTTTTGAATGCTTGAAAACAACGATGCTAATGTTGCAGCAGTCGTTGCGGCTGTTGCTGCATTATTGGTGGTAGTTGAAGTTGAACTGCCATTATTACCTGTATTGATAAATGATGACAAATTCAAACCGGAAATGGTGGTAATTAAATTGTCAACATTGGCAGTATTAATAATACCACTGGAAGCAATAGCTCCTGCGGAAAACTCTTTGTAGAAAGTGGTGTTTTTTGCATTTCCTTTAATAGCTGAAACAGCACTTGCTAATTGAGCCATATTCAACAAATTACTTGCATTTGTCAAGTCCACTTTTCCTGCTGCTTTATAAGCACTGTACAAAGAAGTAAACGAGGTACCAAAAGTCTTCCCGTTCAAATATGCAGTACTTGTTGTTGAAATACCATTACTAGGTGTACCTGTTGTTCCTGATAAAGAACTACATGCTGTGAATGAAACAGCTGCTAATACAATCGCAGCTAATATTATTTTAATTTTCATTTTTTTATGTTTTTATGTTATTTGTTATGTTAATTATTTTCCGATAATTGCTTCTAATTCGTCAACTTGCTTTGGAAGAGGCTTGCCCAATACTTTACATCCTGATTCTGTTATCAAAATGTCATCTTCTATACGAATACCTCCAAAGCCAATATATTCTCTTACTTTATCATAATTGATATATTGTTCAAATTTGTGTTCACTTTGCCAAATATCTATCAATTGCGGAATGAAATAAATACCCGGTTCATCGGTTACAATAAAGCCCGGACGCAGTTCTCTTCCGCAACGAAGACTCCCGTGACCGAAAATTTCACTACGTTTATAGGTGTCGTCATAACCTACGTAATCTTCACCAAAGCCTTCCATATCGTGTACATCCATTCCCAACATGTGACCCAATCCATGAGGCATAAATAAAGCATGAGCACCTTCTTTGGCTGCTGCAACATAATCGCCTTTCATTAAACCTAATTCCGTTAAACCTTTGGCTATTACGGTAGCGGCATTCATGTGTACATTCCAATAAGGAATTCCCGGACGCGACTTTTCTATTGTCTCTAAATTAGCCTCTAACACAATTTCGTATATTTCTCTTTGTTTTTGAGTAAATTTACCATTAACAGGAAAAGTACGTGTATAGTCTGAAGAGTAACCGGTAACACTTTCTGCACCCATATCCACCAACAACATTCTACCTGATTGTAATATTTGTTCGTGGCAATGATTGTGCAACGTTTCCCCATTTTGTGACAATATCACAGGAAATGAAACCCCGCTACCTCCTGACAAAGAAATTCCTTCTGCCAATCCGGCTAATTCTCTTTCCAATTTACCTACTTGACAACCATGCATGACGGCAAGATGCATATCTACACCAACATCGCATATTTTTTCCATTTCTTCAATTTCTTCATCAGTCTTTATAGAACGTAAGGCAACTACAGCTTTTATCAATTCTACTGAAGCGGCATCTTTCAAACTTTCTATCGGCAATTGTAACAAACGGCTCAAGAAAATTCTGCTATCGTCTCTATATGGCGGCAAAAAATGAATTTTTCTATTTTGCTGTTGCACTTTACGAATATAACCTTCTAATTCGCTAAAAGCTTGTGTATTATCAACTCCTATTGATGTTGCCAATTCTTTTATGGTTGGCTGATTACCCATCCAAATAATATCATCTATACCATAATCGTCCCCAAATAATATCTCCTTATCTTCATCTATGTCTATCACCCCTACCAAGCCTGCTATCTGCAAGCCGTAAAAATAAGTGAAACTACTATCTTGACGATAACGATAAGTATTTGAAGGATAATTCATCGAGGCTTCGTTGTTGGCTAAAAATAATACCACGCCTCCGCTTAATTGCTGTTTTAACTGTTTACGTCTTGAAATATAAGTATTTTTTGAAAACATAATTTATCTTTTTTGAAATAGCAAAAATATCATTTTTTTTTCTAACTTATAACATTTTTTTCTCTTTCAATCCATTTTTCCACAACAAATAACTATACAAACGAAATGCCAACCTTTGGAAACGAATATCGCCTAAAGAAAATTTTTTATCCCATACGTCAATTATTTGCTGTAAATCAATCAATTGTTCGTCCTTAATTTGATCGCCAACATAAACTTTCATAGTGGCATTGAGTTGTTCATACCATTTTTGTTCAGGAATGTAAAAACCTAATTTTTCACTTCTCCACAAAATTTCTTCGTTAACAATGCCTACCATCGCTTTTCGCAACATATATTTGTTCCATTGTTGATGAATTTTTTGTGTGGATGGAATTTGAAAAACATATTCCACCAAATCTACACAATCGGAAAATGGTGTCATATAATCTATCCCGAATTGAGCTGCCGAATATTCACCCCAATGCAATATTTGCGGCAAATCTTGCGTATAGGAAGCATATAAATAATCATTCAAAACTCTTTTGTAAGGTTCTTCTTGTTGCTCTCTTGCAAAATAATTTTCTAATACTTGACTATCGATAGCTTGGAATGCTATTTCATTCACTTTTTTCGCTAAACGTTCTTCTTGGCGATAATAATGTTTTTTTGCAAAATTTTTTAAAGACATCAATGCCAACGTTTTAGGACTCATTGGACTATTTTTCAAATGCAAAATCTCTGAAAGATAGTCTTTTACAATCCATTCGTGTCGCAAAAATCGCATAAATGGAGGATAAAATGCCGCATATCCCGCCAACATTTCATCACTGCCTTGTCCGTCAACAACCATCTTGCAACCATACTCACCAATAGTTTGCATAATTTTCCACTGAGCAAAAGTACTCAAAGAAAAAATCGGAATATCTTGTGATTGAATGGCTTGTGGTAATTCATTTTTTATATGTTCTTCCGTACAAGGCACTTTTACCCACTCTATCTGCAATTCTTCTGCTACTTTTTTTGCCCAACCGATTTCTTTGTCATCATAACTATTTACAGCGGTAAACGCAGTTATTTTTGTATCCGGACAGAATTTTCTTGCCACATAAACAATAGAAGAACTATCTAATCCACCGCTCAGACCCATGGCCACAGATTCTTGCTGACAAAAATTACCTTTTACACTTTCTATCAATTTTGTCCGCAATGTATCCGCAAAATAAGGCTCTTCGTATGGATTGTACGGAGCAGTACAATTTTTATATGGTAAAATATAATATGGATTTATACTTAAATGCCTATTTTCTATATCATATTCTAAAACATGTGCAGGTGGCAAACTATGTATGTCGGCATAAAAATTTTGCTTATGCTTTGCAATATCTCCGTACAACAAATATTCTATAATTGCATTCTCATTCAATGTTTTAGCACCTTCAAAAGATGAATAAACAGCCTTTGCCTGCGAGGCTATCATCAACATATTGTTTTCGGTATAATAAAACAAAGGTCTGTTGCCGAATTGATCTCTTGCTGCCAACAATTTATTACTGCACTTGTCTAGTAATGTCAATGTCCAACTACCTTGCAAAAAAGAAAAACATTCCGTTCCGATAGTTTCATACAAAATGGCAACATTTTGGGCTACCCGCTCACTGAAATTTTCACCGATTTTTTGTCGGATTTTTTCTTCAAAGAGGATTTTTCCTGCAAAATGCACCACTACTTTTTCATCTTCGTAACTATATTTATCTAAAAAATCAAAGTAGCCAATACCCATTTTTACATGCATATTGACTACCTCTTTTTCTATCAATTGAATTTCTTTGCCTCTATGAGCCAAAGATGCCAAAGCCAAAGAAATCTTCGATGACAAACTGGTTGCATCAATGCCTTTTTCGCTTAAAATCGCTACTAAAGCATTCATCCCAAAAGGTTAATCTCGTTTGATAAGTATCTCTTGTTCTGTTTTTTCGCCTGCACTCAAACGAATAAAAGAACTGCCTTTATAGCTTTTGTTGGAGATAGTTGCCGTTGCCTCTATTTTTAAATATGCCTCATATTTCCAAACACCTTCATACTTGCCATTTTCATCTGTATATACTTCTCTATATACATCTTTTGAAAAAGAAGGATCTCCGAAAATCAACTTACAATCAGGAACATATACCTTTTCTCCATTAGCATCAACCATACAAACTTTTACCACGCCAATACATTCCGTACTATTTTTGCACGATGTAAAAGTGAATAATACTGAAACGAATAACAACCCTACAATCAATTTTATTTTGCTCTTCATATCTTTAATTAATTTTTTTTTGTTCCAAAACTGCTTTTTTTGATATTTTTTTTGTAATATTGCTTTTTTAAATTTTTGCGATGCAAAAATATATTTTATTTAGATACGAAAGCAATTTTTTGGTAATAAATTTTAGAAAAATATACGATAATGAAAAAAGATTCGTTAATTAAAAGCGTTTGTTTGTGCCTTATAATCAGTCTTTGCACAGCAAACATCGCACAAGGACAAAAGAACAATAAAAAAATGCAACAGAAAGAAACTTTGGTACTCATCTCCACTTCTATGGGAGATATTAAAGTTAAACTATACAACGAAACGCCTCTTCATCGTGACAATTTCATCAAATTGGTAAAAGAGGGCTACTATAATGGTCTTCTTTTTCATCGTGTCATCAATAATTTTATGATACAAGGTGGAGACCCTGATTCAAAAAATGCCCCTTCGGGACAAATGTTGGGAAACGGCGGTCCTGATTATACCATTCCTGCTGAAATTATTCCGGAACTCAAACATGTAAAAGGATCTTTGGCGGCAGCTCGTATGGGCGACCAAGTGAATCCTAAACGTGAATCATCCGGTTCACAATTTTATATCGTACAAAACGACAATGGGACTCCCCACTTAGACGGAGCTTACACTATTTTTGGACAAACCATTGAAGGAATGGACGTTATAGACAAAATTGCTCAAGTAAAAACAGACAGATTCAATCGTCCTATAGAAGATGTAAAAATAATTTCTATGAAGATTGTTAAAAAATAAATGCAATAATGAACGATAAATTAACACAACTTTGTAAAGAAATTGAGAAATTTCAAACTGAAAATTTGGAAGAATTAGATCGTTTTCGTTTGAAATTTTTAGGAAAAAAAGGTGAACTAACCACTTTGTTTGACGATATTCGTTCTATTCCTGCAGAGGAAAGAAAAACTTTTGGACAAAATGTCAATCATCTGAAAAATTTGGTACAAGAAAAAATTCAACAGCTAAAAAATGCCATTGAAGCCAAGCAAACTACTACCATAGAAAAAATTGACACCACTTGTCCTGCCAACAGTATCGAACTGGGTTCAAGACACCCTGTTTCTGTTGTCAGAAAGCAAATTTACGATGTTTTCGAAAAAATAGGTTTTGTTGTTGCCGATGGCCCTGAAATAGAAGACGACTGGCATTTGTTCAATGCCCTCAATTTCCCTCCCGAACATCCGGCAAGAGATATGCAAGATACTTTTTTTGTAGAAAAAGATCCTGATATTGCACTTCGTACACATACTTCTTCCATACAAATTCGCGTGATGGAAAAACAGAAACCACCTATTCGCGTCATCTGTCCGGGAAGAACCTATCGTAACGAAGTCATCACCGCTCGATCGCATTGTATGTTTCACCAAATTGAAGGACTTTATATTGATAAAAATGTTTCTTTCGCTGATATGAAACAGACACTTTTGCATTTTGCAAAAGAAATGTTTGGCACAGAAACCAACATCCGCCTTCGCCCCTCCTATTTCCCTTTCACAGAACCATCTGCAGAAATGGACATCACTTGTGGCATTTGCAAAGGAAAGGGTTGCAATTTGTGCAAAAATTCCGGTTGGGTGGAAATTCTCGGCTGCGGCATGGTTGACCCGAATGTGCTTCGCAACATGAATATTGACCCGAACGAATATAGCGGTTTCGCATTCGGAATGGGCATCGAACGTATCACTCAAGTTTTATACAAAACCAAAGACATACGTCTTTTCTTTGAAAATGACCTTAGATTTTTAAAACAATTTCAAGCAATTTAATACAATTAAAATATAATTAATAATGATGGTTAAAAAATATAATCTAATCAACAATCTTTTGGGTTTAATAGTTTGTATATGTGCTTGTGCCGTATACCTGCTTACTGTTGAACCAACTGTTAGTTTTTGGGATTGTGGTGAATATTTAGCCACAGCTTATAAATTACAAGTAGGTCATCCGCCCGGAGCACCGACTTTCCAACTTCTTGGTCGTATTTTCTCCATGTTGGCAGGTGACGATGTTACAAAAGTAGCTTTCTATATCAATTCTATGTCTGCCCTTTGCAGCGGATTCACTATTTTGTTCCTCTTCTGGGCTTTGACAATGCTTGGCAGAAAATTGGCTTTGGCAAAAGGAGGTGAATTGACTAACGGAAAAGTATTGGCTATTTTTGGTAGTGCATTAGTGGGAGCATTCGCATATACTTTTAGCGATACTTTCTGGTTTTCGGCTGTTGAAGGTGAAGTATATGCCATGTCGTCATTTTGCACCGCATTAGTCTTTTGGGCAATATTGAAATGGGATGCCGTAGCAGATACCAATTATTCTAATAGGTGGATTATATTTATAGCCTTTGTAATAGGTTTATCAATAGGTGTTCACCTTTTGAATTTATTGACAGTACCGGCTATGGGTTTAATTATATATTTCCGCAAATTTAAACCCTCTACCAAAGGAACTATCAAGGCTCTTATTATATCATTCTTAACTATTGCCGTGATATTATGGGGTATCGTTCCTTACATTGTAAAATGCTCCGGTTGGTTTGAACGTTTGTTCACCAATAGTTTCGGTACAGGATTTTATGTAGGCACTATCATATATTTTGCTATCATAGTAGCATTGTTGATATGCGGAATTGTATATTCCGAACGCAAACAAAAAAGAATATTCAATTTAGCAATGCTTTCATTAACATTTATGTTAATAGGCTATTCTACCTTCTTTATTCTTACCATTCGTTCCAATGCCAACACGCCTATTGACGAAAACAATCCGGAAGACGCCGTTTCTTTATTAGCCTATTTGAATCGTGACCAATATGGTAGCAACCCATTGGTTTATGGTCAATACTACAATAGCCGTGTAAAAGAAAACAAAGATGGTGACCCTGTTTACGTTAAAAACTATATTATCAGCAATTCCTATGGAGAAGTAACACGTTTCTATAGTGAAAAAGATGCTAAAGATTTTGTAGCAAAGAATACCGATAAATATGGTGCAATGACCATCAAAGGAAAATATGTCATCAGCGATTCCCGCACCAAAACAGTTCCTATCTACTATGGAGAAGATTGTACCTTGTTCCCACGTATGTGGTCGAATCGGGATGCCAACAATATCAAAAATTACAAGATATGGTCCGGCATGGATCCTAACAGACCCGATTTTATCAATCAAAATGGACAACAAGTACCAAATATTCCCACTTTTGGCGAAAACCTACGCTTCTTCTTCTCTTACCAAATGTGGTATATGTATGGAAGATATTTTATGTGGAATTTTGTTGGCAGACAAACACTTAACCAAGGTTTTGGCGGAAAAACTTCCGGCGAATGGGTAAGCGGTATCAAATTTATTGACGAAGCAAGATTAGGACCTCAAGATATGCCTGACCACATGAAAAATAAAGGTAATAATAAATATTACTTTTTACCATTTATCTTAGGTTTGATAGGTTGCATCTACCAATTCCGTCATGACAGAAAAAATTGGGCAGTGGTATTAACCTTATTCTTTATGACAGGTATTGCCATCGGCATCTACTTAAATATGTACGCTTATCAACCTCGCGAACGAGATTATGCTTTTGCTGCATCGTTCTATGCTTATGCTATGTGGATAGGTTTGGGTGTTTATGCCGTCTTCTCATGGATTTACAAACTTCTCAAAAAACAAGAAGTTCTTTCCGCAGGGTTAGCCACCATAATTTGTGCCGGCGTACCTGTGCTTATGGGAACACAAAACTGGGACGACCACGATCGTTCTGACAGATATTTAACACTTGCCATCGGCAAAGCCTATTTGGATTGCTGTCCGCCGAATGCTATCTTGTTTGCCAATGGTGACAACGATACTTTCCCTCTTTGGTATCTACAAGAAGTGGAAGGTTATAGAACCGATGTCCGTATCTGCAATTTGTCTTTGATGGGTACCGATTGGTATATTGATCAAATGAGACGTAAATCTTATGATGGAGAACCTGTTCCTGTCAAAATGACAAAAGAGATGTATCAACAAGGTACTCGCGATTTGTTGGTAGCACAAAATTCTATCAAAACTCCGCAAAATATTGTCAATGTTATGCAAGAAATTTACAAACCTAAAAACAACAAACGTGAAGCGTTTATCAATACTATCTCCTTCACAATGGATGTTGACAAGGAAAAAGTTCTTGCTAATGGTACCGTTCCTCCGGAATTGGCAGACCAAATTGTTGACAAAATAGTGTGGACCATGCCTGACAATTCCATCTACCAACAAAATGGCAAAGATACTTTAATGGTAACTACAAAAGCCTACATTGCCATGATGGATATTTTAGCTCACAACAATTGGGAAAGACCTATTTGCTATGTGGCTACCACCGGTAGTGAAGCATTCTTCGGTCTGGAAGACTATTTTGAAGCAGACGGTATGGTTTATCGTCTTACTCCTATTGTAGCCGAAAGGAAACCTCCATTTGGTTTCAACGGAAGAATTGATTCTAAAATATTGTATGACAATTTAATGAACAAATTCAACTTGGGACAATATGCACAAAAGGACATTTTCTTGAGTGAAGACTATACAAGAATGGTTACCAATGTCAAGATATTTTTCTATCGTTTGGTAGAAAATTTATTGGAAGAAGGCAAATACGACCAAGCTGAAAAAGTAATAGACCGTGTTTATGAATGGTTCCCGCAAGATATCACTCCTTACGATTACTTTGAAATATTCCTTGCTCGGTGTTATGTACTTTGTCGTACACAATCCGGTATAGAAAAAGGCATCCAATTATTTGACGACTATTCTAATCAAATGTTGGCAGAAAATGCTTACTATGCTAAATTCCATGGAGATCAATTTAATTATATAAAAGATAGTTATAATCGAAACAACCAGTTTATCCGAGAAATCTACTATCAATTTGACAATCTCACCTCTCAATTCCCTGAGATGGAATCTTACAAGGACAAAATTCAAACGATAAAAAGTAAATTGCAACCTTATATAGGTGAATAATCTAAAACCGTTGGGTTATTCCCAACGGTTTTTTTCAATGATTTAATCATGAAACACATTGTTTTTTTTCTTTTAATTGTTTTAGGTACTTGCTTTATTTCTTGCAAAGAAAAACCTATAGATGATGTACGTGTTCCTTCACTTGTCCTCCAATTCAACGAACTCTTTGAAGGTGCCGACATTGCTTTTGACACCATGCAATATTTCTCAGAAGCCGGCAACCCTTTCTATATTACTGAAATAAAATATTTTATTTCAAATATCTGCCTTTACAAGGGTGGTCAAAAAATCAAAATTTCCTATCAAGATGGTCTGCATTATGTAGAAACCAACTACCCCGACACAAAAAAATGGAATATTTGCCAATCTTTAGCAAAAGACAACTACGATTCTATCGGATTTACTTTTGGCTTGACAGATGCTATCAATATCACCAATGCCTTCCCCAATAGTCCGGAAAATTCTATGACATGGCCGACAATTTTAGGCGGAGGCTATCACTATATGATGTTGAATGGAAAATATCTCTACAACGACACACTCTACCCGATGAATATTCATCTTGGCAGAGGTCAAATTTATCAATCTCAAACCCCGAACACCGATTCTATTATCGGCTTTATTGACAATTCTTTTGAAGTAACCTTGCCCTATTCATTCTCTTTTAACGGCTCTACGCAAACCATCAACATCAATATGAATGTGGAAAATTGGTTCAAAGAACCTTTTGTATATGATATTGCTTACTGGGGAAGTTCCATCATGCAAAATCAAGCTGCGATGCAAATGCTGAAAGAAAATGGCACAAAAAATGTATTTACTATTTATTAAAAACAAATTCGTCATGAAAGCAAATATTTTTATTTCAACACTTATATTACTGTTTATAAGTAGCTTATCAAAAGCCCAATACAATTTACCAGAAATTGACTGGCAAGATAGTTCTGCCTATGCCAAATATCAATCAGAGGTTTTGCACTGCATTGATTGGGCTTACAATACACCTGTTACATCATTGAAAAATGCTCGTAAATCTGTCAACACTTTTCTTGGTCAATGGATTGCCGGATCTCCGGATGTAAATGCCACATTTATCGGAGACGTATTGAAATGCAATGACAACAACCTTTCCTATATATTTTTGTATGGATGGACCAAATATACCATTACTAGTGGTGACAAAGACCAACTTAGCGGTGCCCTGCAAGGAATAGACATGATGATTTCTTTTTATGATGCCAATGCTACTGCCTTGGGTAAAAACAAGCAAATTAAGAAATTAAAAGCATGGAAAGCGAAAGGAAAATTAGAAAAGCATATTCAAAAGAACTTTTAATCCGCCGAATTGCTTTTTTTCACTTTTGCAAATAAATTTTTGTAATATTTCAAATGCCAAATAATATGAAAAATACATATTATTGCCATCACTATGCCTGCCTCTACATGCCACGTTATTAAAAATTTATAGGCTTGTGGACCTAAAAACATATAATTGACATTGATAGTCAATATAAAACCAAACATGCACGAAATGAGGGCTGACACAAGTAATATTGTATTCCAAATTCGTCTTTGATAAACTTTTTGCAATACTTTTGTCTTTACCAAAATAAATGTCAGCAAATACAAGCCCAATGTTATCAGTGTAATCAACCAAAAATGATACCGTTTGGCATGTGTTGTTTCTGAAGTACTTTCACTATAATCAATAACATCCGTTTCATCTACAAGCTCAATGTCTTCAGTTGTCGTTTCAATATCATCTTCTGCTGATTCACAGATAGTATCTATTACTTTTTCCTCCTTTGTTGCACTCAATGAAGAATGATCGCAATAATTGTCGTGATTGTTGTCCACATAATTGCCGCATCCATATTGGCAATCCACTCGATTGCCCTCACCATACGGACACTGTGCAATTGCCAACAATGGCAAAAACAAGGAAATGATAATTGCTATTTTTAATTTCATTATGCTTATACTAATCCTGCAAAACCCATGAATGCTAATGCCAAAATTCCTGCAGTTATCAATGCCAATGGCATGCCCTTCATATTTTTAGGAGTTTCTGCCATTTCCAATTGCTCTCTGCAACCGGCAAAAATAATCAATGCTAATGCAAAACCTACTGCAGTGAAAAATGCATATACCAAAGCACCTCCTAAATTATAATTTTGTTGTATCACCATCAAAGACACCCCCAACACAGCACAATTGGTTGTTATCAATGGCAAGAATATTCCTAATGCCTGATACAACGAAGGACTGATTTTCTTTAACACTATTTCCAACATTTGCACCAACGCTGCTATCACTAAAATATAGCAAATAGTTTGTAAAAAAGCCAGATTGAATGGTACCAAGATATATTCATTGATAAGGAAAGTAAACAATGTTGCTATCGTTATCACAAATATTACAGCAGCACCCATACCGGTTGCTGTAGAAATTTTGTTGGAAACTCCCAAAAACGGACAAATTCCTAAAAACTGTGAGAAAACTATATTGTTGACAAATACTGTCGATATGATGATTACTATTAATGCTGCCATAATTTCTTATTTTTAAATTAAGCTTTCTTTCTATTTTTTATGGTATTCACAAGTGCTAATAACAAACCTAAGGCGAGGAATGCACCCGGTGCCAATACAAATACCAAAATTCCGTCTACTCCTGCAGCCACTTTCATTCCGAAAAACGACAAGTTGCCTAAAAATTCACGAACAATTCCCAACAATGTCAACGACATGGTGAAACCTAAACCCATACCTAATCCATCTAAAAGTGAATTGAAAATGCCATTCTTGGATGCAAAAGCTTCGGCACGTCCCAGTACAATACAATTGACGACTATCAAAGGTATAAACAATCCCAATTGTCCGTGCAATTCCGGCAGATATGCCTGCATCAACAAATCTACGATGGTTACAAACGAAGCAATGATGACAATAAATGATGGAATTCTTACCGTATCGGGTATGTAATTTTTAAGACAGGAAATAACTATGTTGGACAATGCCAACACAAATGTTGTTGCCAAACCCATTCCTAAACCATTGAAAGCGGAAGTTGTTACTCCCAATGTCGGACACATTCCCAACATTAAAACAAATGTTGGATTTTCTTTCAACAATCCATTTGAAAATATCTTCCATTTATTCATTATCTTGTCCTCCTATAATATTTGTGATAACATTATATGCTCTATCCAACGCATCGCAATAGGCTCTTGAACTGATAGTTGCAGCGGTTATTGCATCTACATCGCCTCCATCCTTTTTTACTTTTAATATAAAATTGCCGGGATTTTTTCCTTCAAATTGCTTATAGAAACTTTCGTCTGCCATTTTGCTACCCAATCCCGGTGTTTCTGAATGGGACAATACCTCCACTTTGTAGATATCTCCTGCTGAAGTGAAACCAACCATCAATTTTACACGTCCGCCGAAACCTTTGTCAGTAAAAGTTTCTACTGCCATGCCGACTAATTCATCGCCTTTGTATGCCATATTGACTCTTAAAGAATCGGCAGCTGCTTCTTTTTTGAAAATATTTTGCTCTGCCACTTCTTCCAAAGGAAATTTCTTTTCTTCCAATCTATCGTATTCCCCCGGCAAAACCTTTTCTATAGCCGATTTTTCTTTGTTTTGCTTTGAAATTTCTATCGGTTCTTTTGTAAATTTATACACCAGTCCCAACAAACAAGCTGTCAAGGCTGTTATCAACAAAAGACATATTAATATATTCTTGAAATTTGATTTTATCTTCTTTGCCATAATCAAAATGTTTTAATTATTTTGCAACAATTGCCTTACCAAAACGTTTTGGTTTCAACCATTTGTTAATCAATGGAGTGAATGCATTCATCAACAATATAGCAAATGAAACGCCTTCCGGATAGCTACCCCAAACTCTAATACAAATAGTCAAAAGTCCGCAACCGATACCGAATACTATCTTTCCCCAATTACTCATTGGCGAAGTAACCATATCTGTTGCCATAAAAATGGCTCCCAACATCATACCGCCTGTCAATAAATGATAGGATGGAGGAATATAGGCTCCCGGATTAATTAAATGTAAAACACCAGCAAATAGGAACGCCGTTCCCAAAAATGCAACCGGAATATGCCATGTGATCACTTTTCTACACAACAAAATAATGCCTCCCAAAATGATGGCAGCAGCGGCAACTTCTCCTAAAGAACCACCCTGTTGCCCTAACAAAAGTTGAGCATAGGTCGGCACTTGATCCATCAAACTGCTTACATCTGCACCTTGCTTCAAGCCATTTTTTATCAAGGCTAAAGGAGTAGCTCCCGTTACAGCATCTACTATCGGCGTGCCGATATTAAATACAGGCTTGGGAGTTGGCCAAGTGGTCATTTGTGTTGGAAATGATATCAACAAAAATACACGACCTACCAATGCCGGATTGAAAATATTCTTTCCCAAACCGCCAAAAGCCATTTTGCTGACACCAATTGCCACCAAGGCTCCTATCACGATAATAATCCAAGAAAGATTGCTCGGCACGTTGAAAGCCAACAACATACCTGTTATCACTGCCGAACCATCGCTAATGGTTAATTCTCCTTTTAAGAAAAACTTTTGAATGAACCATTCAAAAAATACACATGCTGCAACACTTATCAATGTTACTCTAACTGCATCCCAACCAAAATAGATGAACGAAAATATCATCGTTGGCAACAATGCAATCACCACTGTCCACATGATTTTCTTGACAGAATCGTTGGTATGAACGTGCGGTGAACCTGATACTTGTAATATATTCATAATTCTATTATTTTCAATTGATTATTATTTTTGTGCTCTTGCACGAATCATTGCTCCTGTTTTGTTTTTACCTAAACGGATATAATCTAACAATGGTCGTGCCGATGGACATGTAAACTGACAACTTCCGCATTCTATACACGACATAATTTGCTCTTGTTCACATTCTTCCAATCTACCTTGCTTGGCCAATACTGACAAAAGATAGGGTTCTAAGCCCATAGGACAAGCATCTACGCAACGTGCACATCGAATGCAATTTTTCGGCTCTTGGCGTTTGGCTTCTTTTTCGTTCATCTGCAACAAACTTGAAAAGCCTTTGGTAGTATATGCCGATAGATTAGAAATAGCCTTGCCCATCATAGGTCCGCCGCTGATCAATTTGCAAGTATCTTCTTTCAAACCTCCATTGGCAGCAATAATTTCTTGAATAGGCGTTCCCAACCTTACACAATAGTTCTTTGGATGTTCTACTGATTTTCCGGAATAGGTTAAATAGTTGGAAATTAAAGGTTTGTTTTTTTGAACTGCTTCATATACTGCCAATGCAGTAGAAACATTATCTACTACACAACCTACATCTATCGGCAATTTGCCGGCAGGCACTTCCCGATTGGTGATAGCTTTGATAAGTTGTTTTTCAGCACCTTGCGGATATTTCGTCTTCAATACTTCTATATGCACGCCTTGATATTTTGCAGCAATTTTTAACAAATTGGCAATGGCTTCGCTTTTGTTTTCTTCTATGCCAATATAAACGTCTTGCAAATCTAATGCTTTGCGAAGAATGGTAGCTCCGATGATGAATTCTTCACCACGTTCTATCATAATTCTATTGTCAATAGATATATACGGCTCGCATTCTGCGGCATTGATGATACAATATTCTGCTTTTTTGCCTTCGGGAATCATCAATTTGACATGTGTTGGAAAGCATGCACCTCCCAAACCGACAATGCCTTTTTCTTTTATCTTGGCGATAATATCCGCCTTTTCTAATTTGATGTCGGCAACAATGTCCTTGCTTCTGTCAATATCTTCTTCCCAGATATCATCTTCTACATCGATAACAATAGCCGGCTTTTTAAAACCTGTTATGTCGGCTATATTATCCACTTTTGACACCACGCCGGAACAAGAGGCATGCAAATTAGCAGAAACGAAAGCCTCTCCTTTGGCAATTAACTGACCAACTTTCACTCTGTCTCCCTTGGCTACAAGCACTGTTGCAGGAGCTCCTAAGTGTTGTGATGCATACATAACAATCTGTTTGGAAAGAGGAAAGTCCTCTAAACAAGATTGATGTGCAAATTTGTTCTCTTCGGGATGTACCCCGCCTTTTCTAAAAGTCTTCACGTGTTTGTTGTTTTTGTTTACACTAACTTTTGCTTGCAAATTTACAAAAAAAAACAATGCTACATTAAAAAATTTTTTTCTTTCCTAAATATTTCATACACAAATGAATGATTGATTTTTTTTAGAAAATTCTTTTTTTATGCTGATTTTTTTCGTTTTTGTTTTTATTGATTGGAGCCTTTAAAAACGCTACTTGAAATATTTTAAAATATTTTTTTCTATTTTGGAAATTGAATGCAGAAAAACTTGTACCTTTGCAATCTATATTATTAACATTAATTTTAAACTGAAAGTTTATGTACACTAATTTTCAAAAACATTTACAAAAAGAGATAGCCGACATAAAAGCAGCCGGTTTATATAAAGATGAACGTATCATTGAATCTGCACAAGGTGCAGAAATACTCGTTGGTGGCAAAAAAGTATTAAATTTTTGTGCAAACAACTATTTAGGATTGGCTGACAATCCGGAACTTATCAAAGCTGCCAAAGCTGCTATGGATAACCGTGGATACGGTATGGCATCTGTTCGTTTTATTTGTGGTACACAAGATTTACACAAAAAACTAGAACAAAAAATCGCTGAATTTTTTGGAACAGAAGACACTATTTTGTATGCAGCATGCTTTGATGCCAATGGTGGAGTATTTGAACCGCTTCTTACCGACGAAGATGCTATTATCTCCGATTCATTGAATCACGCATCTATCATTGATGGTGTTCGTTTGTGCAAAGCACAACGTTTCCGCTATGCCAACGCAGACATGGCAGACTTGGAAAAACAACTTCAAGATGCACAAAAATGTCGTTTCCGTTTAATCGTTACCGACGGTGTTTTCTCTATGGACGGCAATGTTTGTCCATTGGACAAAATATATGAATTGGCACAAAAATACGATGCTATGGTCATGGTTGACGAAAGTCACTCAGCAGGTGTTGTCGGACAAACCGGTAGAGGTACCACCGAACGCTTCAATTTAAGAGGAAAAATTGAAATTTTGACCGGAACACTCGGCAAAGCTTTCGGCGGTGCAGTTGGCGGTTTTACCACCGGTAAAAGAGAAATTATTGAAATGTTACGTCAACGCTCTCGTCCATATTTGTTCTCCAACTCTATTCCACCGGCAATTGCTGCAGCTGGAATTAAAATGGTAGAAATGATGAGTGCTACCAACGAACTTCAAGACCGCTTACACTCCAATACAGCCTATTTTATCAAGAAAATGGTTGAAGCAGGTTTCGATTGCAAACCATCTGAATCTGCCATTTGTGCTGTCATGTTGTATGATGCACCTCTTTCTCAAAAATTTGCTGCACGTTTGCAAGAAGAAGGCATTTATGTAACAGGATTCTACTATCCGGTTGTTCCAAAAGGACAAGCTCGTATTAGAGTTCAAGTATCTGCCGCTCACAAACAAGAACATTTGGATAAATGTATTGAGGCCTTCACAAAAGTCGGCAAAGAACTCGGTATATTGAAATAATCATTCAATAGAAATACATAGTAAAAAAAGAGCGAAATATTTCGCTCTTTTTTTGTCATATTTGCAGTTTTTTCTTAGTATTTAAATTGTTACAAACACTTTCAAAAGAAAAATTTAGATGAACAATCTTATCGTTTCCACAATTCTTTCATGGCTTTTAAATTCTCGGAACAACCTCCTCCTAAGCGGTATTTTCCGAAACGGGTATAATACCTATGTAAAATACTGTCACATTCGCTCTTGCTAATAGAGCGATTGCCCAGCAAATATTTGTCTGTATCATCGGCATAATTGTGTATCTCCTCTACACAAACCAGTGTCTGGAGCTCTCCTTCTTTCAACTTACATACACACTGAGAATAACTATCAGAATTGTCTCCGTTGTACCCTTTCCCGATTAAAATTCTGTTTTTTTTAGGAATATATTGAAAACACAACGGAAGAAAATTCCCATACACTTTGCCGTTATAAATAGCCAGCAACATATCTCCCCCTGCCTGATATCCGGTAGTAAGCACCATTTCCGGAATATCGTCTTCGTTGACATATATCCACTCCCATCCGGTATATTGTTCTATATCTTTGTTTTGCTGCAAATATTTTCGATAAATGTCCTTGTAATCCGTTGCTTCTTGCACAAAGGGCGTATTACCTGAAACAAAAACAGACAATATCAACATACAAAAAAACAAATGTTTCATCTCTTCTATTTTTATTTATCGTTTTCCGGATGATAGAATATACTGAATTTTCTTGTGTTTTCTTATAAAATCTTGGGAACATATATTTGCACAACTTTACAAACTAACTACCCTTTATCTTTTTGAAAGCGACTTTTCTTACTTCCGGGTGTGGATCCTTTACAAGTTGATGTGCAAAATAACCTGATTTGGCAACTTCCAAGCGGACTCTATAATCCTTATCGTCTTTTAGTTTGTCAAGACCATAACCCCACTTGGCCATTCTTATCCGGTCTTCAACATTTTCAGAATCCACCAAGGCATCGGTGTCTTTAAACGCTCCGTACAGAAATTCATAATCCGGGTATTTGTCATAATAAACAAATTCATGATTGTCTAAAAATTGTTGTACTTTTTCTAACCTTTCGTCCGCCTTTTTCTTGTCTTTCTCTAACTTTTTCATATCTAATATAATTTTATCGCTGCAAAAGTACTATATATATGTGCCATTATGCGGCATAATTATGATTTTTTCAATTAAAACAACAAAATCACTATTTTTCTTCAACTATATCACTTTCACCAATATTTTTTGTAACTACGACTATATTTTTCCACCATTTTTTTTGCCTCTTTCAAAAGCTCCTTGCGAAGCCAAAGGGGTTCCAACACCTCCACCTCAGTCCCCATGGAACGCAATGCTCCAATAAAGTCCGAAGTTGCTACCAAACGCAACTGAAAATGCTGTGGAGAAATCTCTTTTTGTGAGTGGTGCAACGGCAACGACCGCAAATATTTTGCTCTTGTTGAGCTGGTTTTTAAGAGAATGGTCTCCACGTCATGACCGGTTAAAAGCATGCCGTAATAGCGGGAAAAATGCGATTGGGCGGAAAAGTCGGCAGGCAGTTTAAAAGCTACTCCTGTCAACTTCACCGCCTTCATGCGGTCAAGTGCATAAAGGTACAGTTGGTCATGAAAATCTGTACGTGCCAACACATACCAACGTCTTCCAAAATATCGCAAGGCATAAGGTTCAATCTCAAACTCACGTGCAGTTTGCATTTCAAAACTCTGATAAACAATGCCTATGCGATGATTTTCACGCATGGCCGCAGTAATTTCCGGAAGAAAATAATTACCTGATGGTGACGTCTCTTCCAATAGGATACGGTCGCTTAAATCGCGATTTTCACTCACTAACCTATTTACCGCAAAGGCTGACAACAGAAAATCGCGGATGTTTTTGTTTCGGTCTGTGTCACTTTCTTCTATATAATATTTGTCTTTTGTGCGGTCGTATTGAATGGAGATGTCAAACATACTATAAATAGCCTCCTTCATACGGATAAAGGTGCGACGGGGAATTTCTTTGCATTCAGGATCATCGTTGAGTCCTGAATTCCTCCACCGCAAGTCTATTTCTTTTTTGGAGAGTCCTTTGCTGTAGGAAAGCAACTCCACCAGCCAGATGTATCGGTTAAATAGTGATGTCGGTGTCATAATTATTTCCAATAACGGGTTTCAAGATAATTAAGCAGTTCTTTGTAATCATCGTTTCCTTTCAAGGGGGAAAGCAGGGCTTGAGGGTCAATGATATGGAACTTTGATTTGTCTTTCAAAGTTGGGATATATTTTTCCTCAATAGCATTTTTCAATTCAGTATGAGCATCTGGAACAACCATTATATGGTGGAAATCCACAGCCTTAATTCCACAGTCTTTATGCCGGATGATTTGCTCAACCAACAATGTTTGGCGCATCAGTTCATAATACGGATTTGCTCTAAACACACTAGTCCATTTATGGCAATTAGAATCTTTGTGTCTCTTTGTATACCGACCAAAACTTTCTTCCCTCGCTTCTTTTCCATCATACGTTTCCGTATATTTCCACTCAATAGGAATTAAGATTTTCTTTCCTGATACAAGTTCGACATAGACTAAAGCATCAACCGATGTACAATTAGCACCACGAGTTTCATGTTTTTCACCCAACAATCCTATGTTCTTGTAAACAAACTCAAATGTTATATAACCATCTTCATCCAG